>Ga0182021_10006545_pt1 | contig 13842 bp, 11 predicted proteins | sample 612E3MmetaG_FD_120493 | JGI IMG/M metagenome (GOLD analysis project Ga0182021, IMG submission 120493) | Permafrost microbial communities from Stordalen Mire, Sweden - 612E3M metaG (Illumina Assembly) | ecosystem: Environmental > Terrestrial > Soil > Wetlands > Permafrost | place: Sweden...
GGATGGAAGATCATGTCTGTCCAAGGGTGTAATTATGATGAGCCGGTGATTCGCGATATTCAAATCGATTACACGAAATTTGAGAGCTGTGTCACCGATGGGCAGTTTCTTCTGGAGAAGAATGATATCCGGCTGGTTATCATTCTAAACGGATCGAATTCCGTCCAGATAGAGGCGAGCGAAAAGCACCGTCGGCTGGTTAAATCGTTCATTCGCTCTATCGGCGATTTCTTAAACAAACATAATTTCTACAAATGGAAAAACCTCAACTTTGACGGCGGAATCTCTTTCTTAAACGCGGGGCAAAGGGATTGGGACTCGGTTATCCTGGAACCTGCCATGAAAAAGGAAATACGGCTGAACACCATCGGTTTTCTAAAGAATTGCGCCCAATTAGAAAAATACGGCGTGCCGCCTAAGAGAGGCATTATCCTGGCCGGGGAGCCAGGCACCGGAAAAACGATTGTCTGTAAAGCGTTGATGTCAGAAGCCGATAACATCACCTGCATCGCCACGAGTGCTGAGGGTATGGTACAAGGTGGGTACATTCCGGAGCTTTTCTCCGTTGCCCAAGCCCTGAGTCCAAGTATAATCTTCATTGAAGATATCGACTTCATCGGGCAGGAAAGACATGATACCTATCGAGGAACCCCGCCATTAATTTCCCTGCTTGCAGAAATGGATGGGATAGCAGAGAAGAACGCAATCGTTACCGTTGCAACCAGCAATTCCTTTGAAACCTTGGATAAGGCACTGAGTGAGAGACCGTCCCGGTTTGATAGAGTATTCAAAATAACCCGTCCGGCTTATCAACAGCGGGCTGAGCTCGTAAAACACATCTCGAGGAAAATTCCTTTATCCGAAGATGTTAGGGAATATATTGTAAAAGAGACCAATGGTTTTACTCCAGCCCAAATTCAAGAAGTTTTGCATGGGATGGTCATTTCTCAAGCAGCCGGAGGAGAAGACATGACACGACTTAACCGGAGAGCTGTCGACTCCACTATTGCCTTGCTAAATATCAGAAAAACCGGCGCCATAGGTTTTAATGCCAAAGCTGGTCCGGATGGTAGGCATTAGGAATTTAGCTCACTTAATGTTTATCCACATATTGAGATTTAAATACGGTTCAGTCCCGCTATCTTTGTAAAGGAATACTTCCACTTTCTGATTATCTCCTGTGTGTTGTGGCACTATACCGATCTGCTGCTCCCATTTTTCTTCCGGTGTGAGTGTGATAGGACCTATGCGGTCGACGGTGCTGCCTTGGAATGGGATACCCGCATGCAAGCCGTCTATCTGCATCGTAACTGTATAGGTTGTATCCTGTCCCTCATGGTTGACGATACCTAAGGTCATCCTGCCCCATTGTTCTGTAAACACGGTTGACAGATTGCCGTATTCAACGGTAGCCACCCTCCCGTTCTGCAAGGTGAAATCGGTGGGATAATCCGCCGCCTGGCTATTTATCCCCAGAGCATAAAACTCGGTGAATTTATCGCCAACCTTTGGCCGGGCAATCAAATAAATGATTGTCCCCAATACAATCAGAATAACGATTATCAGCAGGATGGACAGCCACCGGTCCAATCTGTTCCGGCCTGAATTCGACCGACCAGCGGTAGAATTGAAGTCCCGCCCGCTATCCGGTTTTGTTTCCAATAAAATTCTCCAGTAATATAATACTCCCAATCCAATCCATGTTGCCAATAATAAAACCTGCACTTTTATCTTTCTACTTTTCGCACTATAATATCCGTATGCATTCGTTGTTCTCCGAACTGCGTAAACTGCGGGACGATGTACTAGCTATAGTTCATTCTCCTTCCAAATTGAATTCTTTACTCCGCATTCCACTTTACGCCAACGCCATTTATCTGATCATGGCAAACCTAGCAAATGCGCTTTTCGGATTTGTTTTCTGGATAATAGCTGCCCGACTATATACCGCGGAGGCGGTCGGGGTAGGCTCTGCCATTCTCTCCGCAGCCTCGCTTTTAACGATGCTCTCCAGCCTGGGATTAGGTTACGGGTTGATAAGGTTCCTGAAATCAAGTAATAACCCGGCTAACCTGATTAACTCCAGTTTTACGCTGACCGGGCTGTTAGCGCTGACGGCAGCGGGCATGTTCATCATAGGTCTCGGGGTCTGGTCACCTAGCCTGCACATCATCCGTGAAAATCCTCTTTTCCTGGTGGTTTTCCTGGCCTTCGTGGTGGTGTCGGTTTTAACAGGTTTGATGGACCAGGCAATGATGGCAGAACGAAAAGCCGGGTTCATTTTTATCCGCAGCCTGATCTTCAATGTATTACGGCTGTCGCTGCCTGTACTGCTGGCGGTATTTTCCCAGTCCTTCGGGATATTCGGTTCGTGGAGCGCCGCCACGTTTGTCGCTTTATTGGTGTGCTTATTTTTACTGTTGCCGCGAGCTCAACCCGGCTACCATCCTTTTTTCAAGATAGACAGAAAGGCAGTGTCGGAGGTATTGCATTTTTCCTTTCTTAATTATCTGAGCGACATTTTCTGGTTCATCCCGGGGCTTGTTTTACCCATTATCGTCGTAAACCGAAGCGGGGCGGAAAACAATGCGTATTTTTACATCGCTTGGACGATGAGCGGCATACTGACCATGATTCCCGCGGCGATAACCACCTCGCTGTTCGCGGAAGGTGCCCACGATGAAGCACAGTTAAAAATCCATGTCCGGCGCAGCCTCAAAATGGTGGCATTGCTGATGATACCGGCGGTAATCCTGGTATGGTTCATGGGACACACGTTCCTGCATCTTTTCGGGGGACTATATGCAGAAAACTCGGCGACCCTGCTGCACTGGCTGGCAATCGCAGCTTTCCCATTAGCAATAAATCTGTTTTATTTCAATATCAAACGGGTACAAAAGAAAGTAAAAACCATTATCTTTATGACCGTTTTGATGACCATAATTGTCGTGGGGGCAGCGTATCTGCTATTACCGCGATTTGGGATCAACGGCGTCGGTATCGCGTGGCTAGCCGGACAGAGTGCGATCGCGCTGATAGTGATAATGTGGGATATGCGAAAATGGGTATGAAAATGAGTATTGAACATATGTATATATGCACATTATTGAATGCTGTTAACATCCTGCAGGAAATTCTTTTAAGTACAAAAATATTGGACATAGAGCAGCGATGCAAACAAAATTAGTAAAAGGTATTTTAGCCTTACAGCCGTTATTCCCGGCGCCGGTCTATTTCGCGGTGCTGACCGGTTATCCGCCAGTGTGGTTGAGCCTGATAATCGCCATTATACCGTTGATTGTTCGTTACCGCTATAGCAAGCGTATTTTGACACGGACGCCTTTCGACATACCGATACTAATATTCTTAGGCGGTACATTGATTGGAGTGATAGTTGCGCCCGATAAAAATGTGGCTGCAGGAGCGTTAAGTTCGACGATAGCTTCGATACTTGTTTATTACGGCATAACCGCGAACAGCAGTGCCTCCAGAAAGTACTGGCTGTGGACAGGCGGGATAATTTGTCTAATTACCATGGTGCTGTCTTTATGGTTTCTCCACCAAAGCGACCACAGGGTGCTCTTTTTCAACCAATGGGCATTCAATTTATTTTCCGGATTCCCCAGGACCACCGGCCCGGTATTGCAGTTCAATACCATTGGGGCGCTGGTGGCAGTAGTAATACCGCCTTTGTTTGTCTTTTTCTTCTTTAAATACCGGTTTAGTGTCCGCATTACCGCATTGCTGCTGTGGTTGTTTTTTACAGGAATCCTTTTTTTAAGCGACAGCGGCGCCGGCTGGATAGCGTTTGCCGTTAGTCTTACCTTTATCTTGGTATGCTGGAGGAGATGGCTGGTATGGGTATGCCTACCGTCAGAAGGATTGCTCACGGCTGCCGCGATAATGTTTTATAATAATGAAGCATGGTTGAGAGCCACCCTTTCCATAGGTTCATTAACGAGCAGGATAGACATTTGGCAGAATACGATTGCTTTACTGAAAGGCAAGGCAATAGTCACGGGTCTGGGGCTGGGGTCATGGCATGAAATATACAGCAACCGTTATGATGACCCTGTGCTGCATGTACACAACTCTTATCTGCAGCTTTATTGCGATGCAGGGATATTAGGCTTAATTGCGACGGTTTTGGCCGGAATAATTGTTATACGTCTTTCGATAAATCTATTAAAATCATCCCGGCGAGACTCAGGATACTGGATAGGAACTGGTCTTACCGCGAGTATTATTGCCGGGGCGGTCTTTGCGATATTTGATGTTACCCCCACCATTACATATGTGACCCGTACCGGATATATTTATCTGGCACTCCCTTTACTCTGGATTGCGGCGGCTTTAGTTACGGTGGCCTTTATGAAAAAGGGAGAAGATTGAAAAATGGTATCTGAATTATAATGATGGGAGACCCTCTCAACTCTCTTGACAACTAAACGCCTAGCTAGTATCTTAAAGAGCAGAATACTTGCGAAAGCGTAATTTCTCCAATAACGATACAGATAGATGGCGAGGCTGAACACAATTTGAATCTAGTTTTATGGATAAATGTTAAATAAACCGTATTCCGTTCACATTTTTTTAAGAGCAGCCCAGCCCTAACAGAAAAGGAATAAATTAATCGGATGAAAACTCTTTTCGAAATAAACGATTGGGAAATTAAAAGATTCCTTCAGCTGATTTTAGTTATTCAACTGGCTGTAACGGGCCTGGTATGTCTGGCTATCATCGGACACCCTATCCCAGTACTGACACAAATTGTCGGCTTTATATACCTTTGCTTTATTCCCGGCGCAGTTATTCTTCGCGCTTTCAAGTGGCACCGGTTGGGTTGGGTGAAGACCTTACTTTATTCGGTAGGATTAAGCATCGCATCGTTAATGTTCCTCGGATTATTTATAAATTCTGTCTATCCTTATATTGGTATTTCTAAACCGCTTTCAGCCATTCCTCTCATCGTGTCTATAACCATAGCAGTATTGATACTCAGCATTGTGGCTTACGTACGAGATCGGGATTTTGTTTCGACTGAGCAGTTGAATAAGAGTCCCTTATTATCTCCACCCTTGCTATTTTTAGTCTTACTGCCATTATTATCCGTATTAGGCGCAGAGATGGTTAATGTTTACCAAAGTAATACATTATTGATGATACTAGAACCACTCCTCGCCTTAGTTCCAATCCTGATGGTCTTCACCGGTTTTATACCAAAAAAACTTTATCCTCTGGCAATATTCATGGTTGCCTTGTCCCTGTTGCTTCAATTATCGTTAATATCTTCGTATCTTTGGGGATCTGACATCATTGGTGAGTATGCCGCCTACAAAGTGGTAGAGATGAACTCAATCTGGTCATCAACATCCCTCAACGTTATTCCCAGTTACAACACTGCCCTCAGCATCACAATCCTCCCGGTAACCTTTGCCAAGATGCTCAATATCGACGGAATCTGGGTATTCAAAGTTATATTTCCATTTCTCCTGTCGCTGGTACCATTAGCCCTATATGAAACAATCCGGGGACAATTCAGCGAAAAAGTTGCTTTCCTTTCCGCTTTTTTTTTGATGTCAACATACCTTTTTTACATAGCTGGGCTTGAGATTGACAAGCAACTCGTTGCAACCTTTTTCCTGGCTCTCTTTGTTCTATTGATGATGGATAAAGAGACAGGCCGCCGCTCCGAAAAAGTAACTTTGCTGATGTTCTTCGGACTCGCTTTAATAGTCTCGCATTATTCAACTGCCTTTTTATTTACCCTGATTATCTCAGCGGCTCTGATCGTATTATTTATCTTTAAACGCAAAACCGTCCTTACCATCAGTATCGGGCTATTATTCATCATCGTAAGTTTCTCATGGTATATGTTTAGCGCAAACGGGTTTGTTATAGCACAGTTTTCGAAACAAGCTGAAATTCTGGTTACTTCGTCCTTTGGGTTCACGAGCGAATCCTACGGGCTAATAGCACAGGGCAGTCACGATTTGCCTGCAACTTTGGAGTACTTATATCTTCTCTCTCAATTTCTTATTGCCGTCGGTGTCATCGGAACAGCATGGAACTGGCTGCGGCATAAAGAAACCCAGATATCGGACGAATACGTGGTTTTAGCCATACTAGTTTCAGCTCTTTTAGCAGCAGAACTGATTCTTTCAAAAATATCATCAATTATTCCACTGGACCGGATTTACACCATCAGCCTGTTTTTCCTGGCCCCTTTCGGTATTGTCGGGGGCGAGATGATTGTTAAAGCGATATCCACGGTGATGTCGGGTGGATTATGGAAAAACCGGCAGGGGAAAAAACAACAATTAGTTTTAGTGGATTCGTCTGCAGACCCTAAAAGGCATACTATTATTCTTGAAGCATTGTCAATCTTTTTTGCTATTTTTCTGCTTTTTAATGACGGTTTCGTTTACGAGTTGGTCGGGCATCCTTTAGGTACTTCATTTGCCTTAAGTTTAGAGAAAGTGGACTTCCCAATTTACACAACTCAGGAAATTAACAGTGCTATATGGTTATTAAACATTGACTTCAATGCTGACCCTAAGCCAATCTATTATGATGCTGGAGGAAGACCTTTATTCGCATACGCGGCTATTCTGGACATGAAAATACTAGCTTCCCCACCCGGGGAAATCATATATGTATCTCAACAAAACGCCTTCAGAGTGGTAACCGAGATACCTTCCGGTTCTTATATATACTTGAGAAATTTTAATTTGCATGAGAATAAAATGTTACTTGGTACGGCGGGGCTAACTCATACAACAAACATGTTCGATAAAAACATTGAGGATTTAGGGGCATTTTCTTCCACGATTGCGAACAGTGACATAGTGTATAATAATGGAAGCAGCGAGGTCCTATATACTACCGCACCGTATGCGCCATAAGTCGGAGTGAATAATATTTTTAAAATGAGTCCGGATGAACTGTTAGAGAAACTTTCTTTTGCCATGCCTTTAGGGTTGGGCAAAGCACACGCTAAGGCAATCGAAAGAAATCTTAACGCAAATGCTCAGAGCTGCTTGGATATCGGGTGTGGAAGAGGGTCATTCAAATTTCTTAAAAAATTTGATTCGGTGGGCTGTGACATATATTTGCCGGGACTGATAAAAGCCAGGAAAAAGGCTTACTACAAAAACCTGGTTCAGGGTGATGTTAAACAACTGCCATTTAAACCTAAATCATTTGATGCTGCCATTTGTGTGGAGGTAATAGAGCATCTGGACAAAGCTTCAGGGATAAAACTCATTCAACAGATGGAGGAGATAGCAGCCAAACAGGTTATAATAATGACGCCGTGGGGATATTTACCGATGGAAAAAAGGGAGGACAATCCTTATCTTACTCACCATTCCGGATGGTTACCCCGGGAGTTTCAAGAAATGGGGTACAAGACTTACCATTTTTATTATTTTCGTTATCCGCTGGGATCAAAAAAGTATCAAATCATAACCCGTTACATTCTTACGCTTGTGCTTTACCCGATGATACGTTTGTTTCCGAATAATTTTGCGCAGGATTTCGTGGCGGTGAAAGATTTTTCCATTTCTGCTGCTGCCGATTTGCCCAAATAATATTATACGAATTTAGCCGCGGTCGTACGAGTCATAAATAGCATAAATAATTATTGCATCGCAGCATCACCGAGACAAAAGCTGATTACGAGTAAAATATTTGTTATTTATTTTCTTGCCCTGATGACGATATAGGCTGCATGACCTGATAAAGCAGGCACGAAATAAAATCCGTACCCTTGGATACGTTCGGTTTTAAACCCGTAATATTCAAACAATTATTTCAATGACGGTGCTGTGAATATCCTTCGATGGGTCCTCCATTTTGTCTTTTGTCCGTCCCATTCGGGATGTGACGTAGGAAACAGAACCCCAAAATCCCCCATATCGTTGACCTGACAAGTGTAATGTTGTCGCCCCAACATCAAAGCGATTATGTTGGGATTGCTGGCCAGGTTCGGGGTAACGCACACCCAAATACCGCCAGGTTTTAGTACCCTGTATATTTCTTGTACAAACGTATCCGTATCATCTAAATGCTCGATAATCTCGCTGGCTACTACCAGATCAAAACTTGAATCTGCAACGGGGAGAGGTTTACCCGCGTCGGCGATAACCTCCCGGTAATGGTATTTTTCAGCTAAAGCCGCATATTTCAGGTTAATGTCCATTCCGGTTATTTCAGCGTCTTTTAGCCGATCGATTATCATTTGGGTAAATTCACCGGTGCCGGAACCTATATCTAATACCTTTTTTGAATTCTCCGGCAGCATGCGCAGCACCAATTGTCTAGTACCATTTTCAACCCGCGTATATTGTTAAAACAGACGATTTTTAAACATGCTTCTCCGCCAACGCAATCTGATTAACTCCCAGCTCGGGGGACAATTTCAGAATAAACTTAGGTAAAAAATATATTCCGGCCCCGTAATAATATTTAATGTCAAACCCATAATATTTTAGCATTTCCCTGAATGCTTTCGGGGCAAATGCCTTGTTATGGCGGTGCCCAACGGATTTTTCCAATTTTTCTCCTTTCTGGACAGGATTACCAAAACTAAATCTGGAACTCGGAGAAATAACCGTTGGTTGGTATCCAAACAACATAAATATTCGATTGTGTAAAGAACACAGGTTAGGAACTGAAATCATAAGTTTTCCCCCGGGTTTTAATACCCTTTGAATTTCTTCCAGAAGAATATCAACATTGTCTAGATGTTCGACTACCTGACTGCACAATACTGCGTCAAAGAAATTATCCTCGAATGGTAATTTTTCAGTTGCATCGATATATTTTGCATTTATTCCGCGCTTTTCTGCCTGACGAATGCACTCTTTATCATTATCAATACCGTAGATTTGGCTAAATCCAGCTCTATGAGCGAAATTTTCTGCCAATTTCCCGTCGCCGCAACCAATATCCAGGAATTTTGAATGATTCCCAATTAAAGACGCACACTTTAATATTCGAGTTTCTGCGTCTCTGACCGGTTGATATTTCATTTTCTCTAAATTCATCGCGCCCTCACTTTATTCATTCCAAAATTCCACATCCCTTTAATTAATTCTTTCGCATTGCCGCTTCGAACGTGTGCCGGGAGATGAATAAACATTACCGTCATATAATAAAGCAGCAAAATAGTAGATTTGGACATTTTATTCGTCCTTGATACGGGAGTAACCCAATTAACCTTGGTCCAGTCCACCTCGTCTATATATCCAAGTGTTTTTAATTTCATGAAAAAATCAGTGCCGGGCAAAGGAGTGCAAACGGTTAATACTGTATCTACCGGATTACGAACAACAAAATACCATGTCTTTATAACATCCGCCGGTGTTTCATTCCAGTTCCCTACCATAAAAAATCCCCTGACATGGCAAATACCCGCCTTGCGTGCCTTGTGAACCGCATCTCCGGCTTCTTTCACCGTAAGATTTTTGTTAAGCGATTTTAAGATTTTATTGGAACCGGTTTCAATACCGAATGTCACTTCTACGCAATTCGCCCGTTTCATTTTTTCGAATAAATCATTTGAAACGCACTCTGCGTTTGCCCGCATTTGAGTGGAAAAAGTGATATTCAAACCTCTATTGATAATTTCGTCACAAATATCGATACCTCTCTGCGGAGTCAGATTAAAGGTATCGTCCTGGAAGACAATGTGTTTTACTCCATAGGTCGAATTCAGATGTTGAATTTCATCAATTATATTAGCCGGCGTTCTCAATTTCAGCTTTCTGTTCCAGAGCACCGGAGACGCGCAAAAAACACAATTATACGGACATCCCCGTGAACCGATGATGCTGTGTTGTTTATAACCCTTAAAATCAAAAAGTTCATAGGCCGGTATCGTTAATTCATCAAGGTTGTCTATCCTCTGCCTTTCTTTATTTGAGCAAATATTGCCATTGTTCTTGTATGTAATTCCATCTATATCCTGCAGATTTTTCCCGGATAGTACCTCACTGAACGATATTTCTCCTTCCCCTCTTACCGCTACATGACAACTTTCCAATATATCATTTGGCATAATGGTGGCGTGAGGACCACCGGAAACAATAATAATGTTCTTCTTAACAGCCCTGACCATGTCCGCCATTTTGTTCACTTGCCGATAGCCTAATGTCAAAGCGCTAAACCCGATTACATCCGGGTTACAATCATTGATTTGCTGCTTCCAAATATCATCGGAATATTGACTTATCCCGTAGTCAATTACTTTGATATCGATTGCTAACTTAGAAAGCGCATAAGACGCAATATATCCCAATCCAAGCGGCATTGAGTCAGCAATATATTGCCCTTTGGAATAAGGCTTATAATACGGCGGGGAAACTAACAATACCTTAGTCATTCTGAAGCACCAGTGGGAGATATTTTAGCATGTTTATCCCTACGTAACCACCGCACAAAGGCATCATATAAAGAGACCGCCAGCCATAATCTTTCACTAAGAACACCGCATGGGCGCTGAAATAGTTCCATCCATACCTCACCTGGTTCACCCTGGTTCCGCCGAATTTAGTATGTTTGTGGTAAGAAACCGAATGCGCCTGGTAATACAATCCATACCCTTTTTTGGCAAGTCGCACGAACAAATCTGTCTCTTCGTGCGAGTAACCTACGATTCGTCCGAATACCGGGCTATATCCTCCAACTTCTTTGATGGCATCTTTGTTGAACAGCGACCAAGGATTGACCAATTCAGTTTCCAAAACATTATCGCTTTCAATTACCATGTTTTTAAACATCAAACCCGTCCATTTTGAAATATAAGATGGTTTATTCAATTTACTGCGGACATTATTAGCTACAGAGGTTTCAAATGATAAGAGTTTGCCTTTCTTGGATTCTTCGACGACCCTAGGCGATACTGCTCCGATTTTAATTCCTTTCTGTTCCAGCTGTTTTGCGGTCTCAACCAGTAACTGAACTCCATCCGGTTCAAACGTAATATCGTCTTCCCAGAAAATTAAAAAGCGGAAATGTGACAATTCTATTCCCAGGTTCCTGTTTTTCGGCAGTCCCCAATTACGACTATTCTTATGGTAGATTATCCTATTATCGTTGAATTGTCGGACAACCTCTTCAGTATTATCCGTTGAACAATCATCGCAAATAACCAGTTCTAAATCAACATAAGTCTGGCCTAATACGGATTTAATCGCCTCACCAAGGCAGTAGCCCCGGTTATAGGTCGGGATGATTACTGAAACGCCGTCATGATTCAAATGGGGTCTCCTTTCCTTTTAAAACGCACATTCAGTAATAATTGCATCTAATATCTAAATACCATGGTTTTGTCACTGGCTGGAAATGTACCTGACAAATGCTATTCCGGAACGCCCCAATACTTTCAGGTTGTTCCAGCCGTGCCTGCCGAACACTCTTTTAAAAGCGATTGGGACATATGAAAAAGAGAGATAATAGCTCTTTAAAATACTATCTACGGTCTCTCTTATTTCGTCGCTCGATAACTCCGGATACGAAATTATCGCTTTCTGGTGCCCGCGTTCGTCCAGGTATTCATTGGGGTCATCCGTCACTAAATATCCTTTCTCTTTTGCCCAACGGTAGAGTTCTGTCCCCGGGAACGGAGTGACTACAGCGACGGTAATGGCATCAGCCCCGGTTTTTTTTATCATTCTCTTCGTCTCGGCAATAGTTTCTCTGGTTTCCCCTTGAAGTCCGATAATCCAATTGCCGTGAATGGAAAGTCCGGCTCTCTTCGCCTCTCTGGCGAATGGTTCCATCTGCTCTACTGAAATTCCCTTTTTGACGTTTTTCAGGATGGCATTACTCCCGGATTCATAACCGACATCAATCATCAGGCAGTTTGCTTCCTTCATCGTTTTCATAATGGAATAACCCATGCCGACTCTGCCCTGCGCCCCCCAGGTAATTTTCAGCCTGCGTTCTTGATAACCGCGACAGAAGTCTATTACCTGTTGATCGTTGATAGTGAACGTATCATCCTCGAGAAAGATTTGCTTTACATGAGGAAGGTTCTTCTCGATGTACTCAAATTCATCAAGTATGTTCGCAGTGCTTCTTGCCCGGTATTTCCTCCCCATGAGTGTTTGCGGCCAGGAGCAAAAGGTGCATTGAAAAGGACAACCCCGTCCCGTAAAAATCTGAACCTCCGGGTGCATAGAATACGAATAAGTCAACATATAATCATTGATGTTAAGATGTTTTTGATAGACTGCAGACACAAAGGGGATATTATCCAGTTCCGCGGAAGTTGACGGCGGCCTATCCGAGTTATGGACTACAGCATCTCCATTCTTGTACGAAATTCCATTGACACCACGGAGGTCGCCTCGTGTCTCCATCATTTTGACTAAATCCTTTAAAACAAAGTCAAATTCCCACCGACAAACTATGTCAATCCCGGGATTAGAAAGCATTTTATCGGCGAATTGGGAAGCCGGTGCGCCGACCATCGCCGTTTTGACATAGGGGAATTTTTTCTTGATGGCTTCTGCTACGGATATGTCATAGTCCAAACTGGGGAAACTGGTATCAACCACTACCAGGTCCGGATGGAAAACATCAATATCGAGTAAAACTTGCTCCATACTCAATTTGGACGCTGCAGTATCGACAAGTCTGACTGTAGCTCCTGCCTGTTCAAGGATGCCGGTAGCGTAAGCCAGCCAAATGGGATAATAAAGGGTACCGCTTCTACCGGTATCCTGCCATCGCATATCCCGGGTAAAGCGCGGCTTGTAAGGGGCATTAAGCAGATAAACTTTCATGTCGCTTTGACCCGCTCCCTCCCGAATAATACATCGGCTTCACCGGCTCCGTAATTCTTATGGAAAACCAAAGTCAGCCGGAAAATTGGACCAAAAAGGCGCGGGTTTCTTTCGCCCGAGCTGATGTAAGTCGCATTAATCAAAGCCACTGAGAGCGGCACAAAAAACAGAGGGGAGTACAACATCAGGTACAGAATCAAGGGGCCGTAGTGATAAAATCGTGATATTTGGGGATGCGCTTTATTCACCTTAATTCTTTTTCGTCCGAAATCGCGCATCTGCAAGCCGAATGTGTGAAAATCTGTTTTATGTTTATGCTGCACCAGAGGAGAGGGAAGATAATAAAGTTTGTAGCCCTTCTCAATTATCCTGGTATCCAGGTCCAGATCTTCAGGGTAACCCGGCTGCTCATTAAATCCCCCCACTTCGTCAAATATTGTTTTAAAAAGAGCTGCATTAAGCGGAGGGTTATGGGAAACCTTCCGTTCATCCTTATAAGCAGCGGTGTTTCTTGCTTTAAAGGAGACCAAAGGTGATCTCATCGCTTTCGATATCTGAGTGACCTGTGGGGGATTATTTTCAGACAGGGGAACATTCCCGCTGCCTACACCCACCACTTTACTGTCCAAGGCATTTTATCTAAATCTATTGCCGTCTTGAAATAAATACGTTAAGCTATATTAAGGATTTTCGGGTACCTTTAATATCTCGGGTAATTAAATGGCATTTATCAGATTAAGGAATAAAAATCAAGGAGCTACGTATGAAATTAAAATCAAGTATATGGTTGAAGAAAGCCGGATCTCTGTTGATAATCGGGTCTATTTTGCTATTGGCGCTTACCGGTTGCAGCAAATCTTCAAGCGGTAACGTTATCAAGGTAAACAACCTGGCTACAGCATCCAATGTTACAATAACCAACGGACAAACGGACTGGCGAAACTATACTCAACAGAAAACCTTTGCTTCTGCTTACAATGGAGGGTTCTGGGTTGTGTTCAACTTCAGCAATGCCCTGCACGATAAAGCAGTCAACGTTAAAGGGAAC
>Ga0182021_10006546_pt1 | contig 13841 bp, 15 predicted proteins | sample 612E3MmetaG_FD_120493 | JGI IMG/M metagenome (GOLD analysis project Ga0182021, IMG submission 120493) | Permafrost microbial communities from Stordalen Mire, Sweden - 612E3M metaG (Illumina Assembly) | ecosystem: Environmental > Terrestrial > Soil > Wetlands > Permafrost | place: Sweden...
CGAATCTCCCATGGTGGAACAATATGCGGAGTTATGCACTGCACATGGATACGATGTCTTTATTTCATGGAACGAAAAGCTTGCACGAAAGCCGGAATTCAAATCTGATCGCATCAAAATCACGAATGTCATTCCGTCAAATACTTCATTGGTCATGGAACTGACAAACATCAATACTCTCGCGAAGAAAAAGAATATGGAGCGGTTCGACCAAGAGCTGGCAGAAACCGCACCGATTCTCACTTCTTCTATCACTATAACCGCAACGGAACAATCTTCATGGATTTCAGGCAGGCACCGTCTTGTCGGCATAGCTGCCCTTCCAGCGTTTATCCAAAAACCATGTGTCGAAATCGCACCGACAATTTACTCGCCAAAAGAAACGTTGGAAGTAACAAAACGATTTTTTCAGTCCATTGGAAAAGAAATTGAGATTGTACAGGATCGCATAGGTATGGTACTGCCGCGTATACTTTGTCGCATCATTAATGAAGCCGCCTTCGCTATAACGGAAGACATTGCATCGCCGCAAGACATTGACACGGCACTGAAACTTGGCGTCAATTTCCCATTCGGCCCGTTTGAATGGGCGGAACAAATTGGCTTGAAGCAGGTATATGCCATACTATCAGCGCTTCAAGATGATTTACAAGAGGAGCGGTACCGAGTTTCTCCTCTTCTGAAACAAATGGCGCTTACCCAAAAATATTGAGTTTAAAACCATCAAAGAACAATAATCAACGCATTTGAATTATTATTGCAAGAGACATTACCATGAAACAGATCGGGTGGATATTCACACTGACATTATTTGTGCTTGGCCATTCTTTCAGTCAGCCTAAGCTTTCGCTCAATAAACCAGAAGTTGATCTTGGCATTATTTATAGCGGGATGAAAAAAGAAGGCAAGATTGAGCTAACGAACATTGGCAACGATACATTGCGGATTTACTCGATACAGCCTTCGTGCGGCTGTACAACTGTAAAACAACCCAAAGGAATTCTCCTTCCATTCGAATCCGACGTGGCAGAGGTGGAATTCAATTCCACTGGGTACAGTGGAAAAGTAGAAAAGCATATTACCATCACTACGAACGATCCGTTATATCAAAATGTTACGATAAAATTAATCGCTGATGTAAAGCAAGAAATTGAATGCACCAATCATTCCTCATTAATGTGGCTTGGGAATATCAACCTTGGTAACACTTTCGTACAAGAAACATCCTTAAAAAATATTTCTGACCACAAAATCAGAATCAAAAACTTCACAACTTCTTCCAAGTCCATGAGCGTAAAATTAGAGAAGAAAATGCTCAACCCCAACGATACGCTTATTGTGCAGGTAACAGTGAAGCCGGAGAAGCTTGGTTATGGCAGCGACCATTTTACGGTTGAAACCGACAGTAAGAACCAGCCCCTTGTAGAAATAAGGGCTTCCTATGTGTGCGTAAAAGAGAATTGAATATGCGCCTGGCACTTCTGGAAGCCCTCGTACTTATCGTTGCGGCAATTGTACTGGGCGTTGCATATACTTTTGTCACAAACCAAGGTTTTTTTGCTAAGACTCAGCCGGTGCAACCTGCGGCGACCCCCAACATGGAAATGATTTCGCTTGCACAAGCGAAGGAATTATTAGATTCTCATGACGCTCTTTTCATCGATGCACGCCATGAATTTGATTACCAGGAGGGACACATCAACGGTGCTGTCAATATTCCATTAAAAAAATTTGACATACACATCACTCCGTTGAATAAAATTTCAAAAGACAAACTGCTGGTGGTTTACTGTGACGGCGCCGAATGTAATTCCAGTATCGAATTGACAGTAAAACTCATAGAATCGGGATTCACAAACGTAAAAGTATTCTTCGGCGGCTGGCAGGAATGGAATTCTGCCAAGCTGCCTATCGAAAAATAAACGGCTCTCTCGACCATCACACTCATACTAAAATGAAATCCTTTTTTCCAATAAGATACTCATTCTTCTTATCCGAATTTTTCTTGGCGGAATATTTGTCATCGCCAGTCTGGATAAAATTACGGATCCGCAAGCATTTGCTAATTCTATTCTTCAATACAAGATTGTTGGACCGACACTCGCAATGTGTGCAGCAACGATACTTCCATCGTTAGAACTTCTCTGTGGACTGAGTTTAATAATAGGCCTCTATCCGCGTGGTTGCGCATTGCTCATAACAGTAATGCTTGTTGGTTTTACAATTCTCGTTTTCTCTGCTCTTTCACGCGGACTTGATATTTCCTGCGGATGTTTCTCTCAAGATCCTCATGTGAATAAAATTGGTATTCAAAAAATAGCAGAGAATTGCGGATTGATTATTTTAAGCGTGTGGCTGCTTTTCGTAAAACAGCAAGACGTCAATATTTTGCAATTCCTCAGAAAACAACCGGATAAATCTTAAGAGAAAAATCACTTGGGGTATTGAGACCCTTTTGTTCATAAAACAATCTGCCTATCGACAGCAAGCCGCAGGACATTTTCTAATTTACTGAACCAATTAATTAATTTATTATTTATTCTCTTTGAGCATGCCTTCTCTTCATATTGACAACGATATTGTTCTGAAAATTCTAGAACCTGACAATGCTGATTCGCTTTTTGCCTTAGTTGACAGGAATCGTGTATATTTGCGCGAGTGGCTCCCATGGGTTGATACAAATGCGACAACTGAAAACAGCAGACTCTTCATCCTTTCAACAATAGAACAATATAAATTGAATCTTGGCTTTCAATGCGGTATTTGGTTTCATAGTGTCCTTGCAGGCATCATCGGGTTTCATGCCATCGATTGGATGAATAGGAATGTTGAAATCGGTTATTGGCTTGGAGAAAAATTTCAGGGTCACGGCATTATAACGAAGGCCTGCCATACTCTGGTGGATTATGCTTTCTATGAGTACAAACTCAACCGCGTTCAAATTCGCTGTGCTACAGGCAATAAGAAAAGCAATGCTATTATCGAGAGGTTAGGGTTCATCAAAGAAGGAAACACCCGGCAAGCGGAGTTTTTATACGATCACTATGTAGATTTGTTTGTGTATGGTATGACGGCAGATGTTTGGGAAGCCCGCTCTGGGCGACAATCGGAAAAGATGGAATGAATGCAATGATACCAAAATATTCATAGGCAATTCGTCTACATGTTTTTTTGAAATTTTTGTAACAATACTGTGCACGAAAAAGAAAAGTGATTCGTTAATTTATTTATATTCTTTCCGATCCAACCTTCTTTTTCCCAAGACCGACTCTCTTTACTTTGGGCTCATTACTATGAAGACATTCCTTTTTATCAAATCATTTTCTTATCTTGCGGTTAATAAATACGAATGCTGGTATTCATTTATTCATCGAGGTCGATATGAGAAGTTCAATTAACTTTATATTTCACTTAATTGGTTTTGGTTTGGTTTTCGCATCACTTCTCGGCGGATGGATTATTGAGAGAAGAATTCGTGGAGAGCATGATTGGAATCAAAAACTTTACATTGGAAAAATCGGCCGCCGCTTCGGGTTGCTTTCGCCGATCGCCTCAGTTGTCATGCTGCTAACCGGTATTATCAATATATATAATCTCTACGACGGCAACATAAGTCTCTGGTACAATGAAGGTTGGTTGATCGCAAAGATCATCCTCTTTGCTTTCCTGCTCATAAACGGAGCTGTTTTCGGTCCAATTATAATCCGACGCCGTACAAAATTGATGCAAGGCATCGCAGAGAAAACAATAATAGAGGATGCGGAGATTACTTTTAAAGTCCTAAGTAAAAATATAACTACTTTTTATCTTGTTCAATCCCTTCTCCTCATCATCATTCTATGTCTTTCGGTAGCTGGAGGGGGAAAGCACCCCGGAATTATTTAATTCATGAAAACCAAACAATTCCTTTTCATTACCTGCATTTTCTTGTTTACTGGATGCCAAGAACATATTCCACAAAAAGGAATTTGGGGTGGCACTATCACGATGGGAGAGAACAAAAAGCTTCCTTTCCAGATATTTCTTGATTTAAATTCCGCTGCACCTGCCGGTTATTTTTTAAATGGCCCAGAACAGACCTCGATCCCTGAACTTCGGGTTCATGGTGATTCGCTCTCTCTTATCTTTTCTGAATATGGTGCGGCTATGTGCGGGATATGGAATGGCAAGGAATGGCGCGGCAAGTTTTTCCGTTATCGCACAGATACAAGTTGGAATGAATTTGTTTCAACACCAACGAAAATTATAAAAGAGATTAATCCGTCAGCAATTCCAACTGGCATTCCACTTGTTGGTAAATTCCAGGTATATATTTCCGGCGTCAATGGAATCGATAGCACCACCACGGCAAATTTTTGGGTAAAGAACGATAGTATTTTTGGAACATTCATTGCGCCGGATGGTGATTATGGTTTGCTTGCCGGCGTTCAATCCGGCCCCAAGATAACGCTGACACGATTCACCGGGTGGCAGGCATTTATTATGGAACTAGAGCAAAACGGGAAATATTGGAATGGGAGTTTGTTTTCGAGAAGCGGTAAACCGATGGCGTTTACACTCACACCACAAACTATGCTTGCATCAGACATAATACCGGTACATATCACAACAATGAAAAACTTAAAAGCACCATTCACGTTTTATGGAACAACATCGACCGGAAAAATTGTGAGCAGTAAGGATACCTTATTTAGAAATAAGGCGCTTTTAATCGATATCATGGGAACGTGGTGCCATAACTGTTTGGATGCCGCTCCTCTTCTTCAACATATGTATTCTGAATTCGGAAAAGATGGATTGGAAATAATCGGACTTGCGTTTGAAATCAGTGATAATCCTGAACTGGCAAAGAAAAATCTCGCGCTTTTCCAAAAACGATATAGTATCACATATCCAGTACTCTTCTGCGGCAACACGAACGATGCAAACGTTGATCTGAAATTACGATCTCAACTTAACGACTTCTACGCCTACCCGACAACAATCTTTATAGACAGGAAAGGCGTTGTTAAAAACATTCACGTCGGCTTTAATGGCCCGGGCACGGGCGACGAATACCAAAATCAAACTCAGCAATACTATGGAATCGTGAAACAATTATTGAAATAATTTTAAATAACAAATAATGGAATGTGGAATTTTATCGAAAGGACAGAACCATGGATCATAAACTTGTTACAACCAACATACAGCTTGATGGGTATCGCGTAGTGAAGAACCTTGGAGTCGTGCGCGGTATTATTGTGAGATCACGTTCGCTCATCGGCAATATCGGAGCTGGCCTTCAGATACTCTTTGGCGGAAACATAAGTCTTTATTCAGACCTTTGCGAACAAACCCGCCGTTATGCTTACGAACTGATGATTCGCCATGCAGAAGATCTTCATGCCAATGCTGTGCTTGCTTTTCGTTATGATGCAACCGAAATTGCTGCCGGTGTGACAGAAGTACTGGCATATGGAACCGCTGTTGAAGTAGAAAAAATATAAGCCTGTAATTTCTGTGCGGTAGCACTCTACCGCACAGAAACAATCCCACGTGCTTTCATCCAATCAATGCAACACCGAGCCCAGCTAATAACCGGACCTCTGTCTTCTAATAACGCAAAGCCATGCCCGCCCTTCTCATAAATATGCATTTCAGCCGGAACATCTGCGCTGCGAAGAGCCGAAAAAAGATCGATGCTTTGCGATACGGGAGCCCTATCGTCATTGGTTGCATGGACTAAAAAAGCGGGTGGCGATTCTTTATTGATCAGCTTTATCAGGTTATTATAGGATCCATATACTAAAACCATAAAATTTGGTTTACAACTCACTGAGTCAATAAAATCACTTCGGATTGATTTATTATTATGTGTCGCTACGTTGAGTGAAAGATGCGCCCCGGCAGAAAAACCCATTACTCCAATTTTATCAGGATCAATATGAAATTCATTTGCTCTGTTTCTTATTAAACTCAATGCCCGTTGAGCATCCAATAAAGCGGTATCGCTGCTGAGCCGATACGCAAGGACAAACGCAGCAATGCCGTTGTCAATTAACCAATGGGCGATTTTGTATCCTTCTTTTTGTATCACAATTTGACGATATCCACCTCCAGGAAATATGAGAACTGCAGGATGGTTCGTATCACTCTTCATCGGCAGGAAGACCGTGAGATACGGCTGATGTACAACAGTGATATTACTTTTATCTCTTTCATTGCCTTGCAGATAATTTGTTGGTTGACCAACAGGTTGCCATATTAGGATAATCTGATTCTGAGAAAAAGCTATCGAAACCGTTAAAAGCAGAATTACTGCTCCATGAATGAAAAATTTCATTGTTTTGTGTTTCCTTGTTTTTTCGTAAACTCAACCCGCACCGGATTTGAATTATCATACTGTTTTATTACCAAGTATTTTAATTCGGTATCACCTGCATTCCGAATTCCATGTTCGACATGGGACGGGCAATAAAAACTTGTATACGGTTCAGCCGGTGTCCACTTCCCCTTGAGATACAATTCTGCTTTTCCTTCAAGTATAAAGAAAAATTCATCTTCTGCATGAACATGGGGCGGGTGCGTTGCTGAGTGCGGAGCGACAACACTCATTTTAAGGGTTTTTCCATCTGCAAAATTCGGATCAGCGAACCAGTATTGATATCCTACATTTGTCTTTTCAATTTTATCTATTGAAAATTTATTGATGCAGTTTTCAATGGTGTATTTTAAAGAATCAACAGTTCCAGTTACATTTGTTTTTGACTGAGCGATTGAAATGCCGATGCAAATAACAGTCAAAAAAAATCCGAATGCCAGATATTGACCTGATTTTTTCATGTTCCTGTTCTCCTTATGAGTACACCCTTCTTAATATATATAATAAGAATATTTAAATAAAAGCACGTTAAATATGCATGTGATTAAATAAACACAATTCATGAAAAGACGATTCCATTAAAAATAGAAAATAAGATTACTACTTCTGGTCGGACTATTTATTCATATCGAAGAGATTCGATAGGATCAAGATTTGCAGCTTTCCATGCAGGGTAGACACCGAACACTACGCCGACAAACGTCGTGATCACGAATCCAATGAGCGCCCAATCAAGCGGGAATACTGGAGGGAAACTAAATGCAAGCGCAGCCAAGTTACCTCCAAGTATGCCAATCCCGACGCCAACCACACCGCCGATTTCACATAACACGACCGCTTCCGTGATAAACTGCGACAGAATATTTGATTTGCGAGCACCTAATGCTTTCCGTATACCTATCTCCCTTGTGCGTTCAGTGACAGACACAAGCATAATATTCATAATACCGATGCCGGCAGCTAACAACGAGATGAAACTTATACATCCGACACCAAGTTTAATGTAGAGTGTAAAATCATTGAAGGTAGCAATAAGCGAATCATTCGAGGAAATAGAAAAATTATCTTCATCGCCTGGAATAACTTTTCGTAACGTGCGGAGAATCATTCTTGTCTCCTCAAGACACTCATCATACGTTTCCGGGCTTTTAGCTTTAACCTTAATATAAACACTGCGTATCTTGCCGTACTGGTTAAGAAATGTACTGAGTGGTATATTCACCTTGTTTTCAGACTCTGCTAAGGTCGAACCTTTCGATTCAAACGTTCCAATAACAGTATAACGGTGTGAACCTATTTTAATACTACTGCCGACAGCCCCGCCGTGTGGAAACAGTTTGTGCTCAACATCCGCCATAAGAATGACAACGAATGAGGCATATTTCAAATCATCATCCGTGAAATTTCTTCCATCTTTAATTGTCCAGTTGTTCGTCCGCGTTCCTTCCGGCTCCTCACCACCGACTCCAACATTCGGATTGGTTTTAAGTGACCCAAACTGGACGGTTTCTCCACCCTCAAATACTCCGATACCAACATATTGAGCAAGAGTTATCCGCTCTTTGACAGCTTTTGCTTGTTCATATGTAATATCTTTCCATTTCAGTGATTTCATCCATTGTGTGCGAGTCGCTATTGCTGGCATCTTCTGGACTTGGAAGGTATTGGAGCCAAGACCGCTTAAACCAGTTTCAATACTATTCTGCATTACCCGAACGGCTGTCATGACACCGATAATAGAAAAAACTCCGACAATAATACCAAGCAGAGTCAACGCTGAACGAAGTTTGTTAGAGCGGATGGCAATTAAGGCCATTTTTATAATTTCAGAAAACTGCATAGAAGCTCTTTAGAGGTAATCAAAAACACTAATTCCCATGGCCCCCCGCGCGGCTTTCCCTACTTATTCATATCTGAGAGATTCGATAGGATCGAGATTTGCAGCTTTCCATGCGGGATAGACACCGAACACTACGCCAACGAACGTCGTGATCGCGAATCCAATGAGCGCCCAATCAAGCGGGAATACTGCTGGGAAGCTAAATGCGAGCGCAGCCAAGTTGCCGCCCAGTATGCCAAGCCCGACGCCAACCACACCGCCGATTTCACATAACACGACCGCTTCCGTGATAAACTGCGACAGAATATTTGATTTACGGGCGCCTAATGCTTTCCGTATACCTATTTCCCTTGTGCGCTCAGTGACAGATACAAGCATGATATTCATAATACCGATACCGGCAGCTAACAACGAGATGAAACTCATAAATCCAACGCCGAGTTTGACGTAGAGAGTAAAATCATTGAAGGTCGCTATGAGCGAATCATTAGAAAAAATCGTGAAATCATCTTCATCTCCCGGCGCTACATTGCGTATGGTCCGAAGGATCATTCTTGCTTCCTCAACACAGTCATCATATACTTCCGCATTTTTCGCTTTAATCATAATATGTATGCTGCGAAGTTTTCCGAATACATTCAGGAATGTACTCAATGGTATCACAACGCGATTATCACTATTTCCACCTAAGGATGAACCTTTTGGATCAAATGTGCCAATCACACGATATCGGTCATCACCAATGCGAACCTCATTTCCAACAGCACCGCCGCGAGGAAATAATTTTTTAACGACATCATCCCCAAGAATTACAACATAAGAGCTGTAGCGGACATCATCATCACTGAAACTCCGTCCTTCTTTGATCGTCCATGTGTTAGTAGAAATACCTTCGGGCTCTTCTCCAGCCACATCTACGCTGGGATTTGTTTTCAGAGATCCAAATTGAATAGTCTGCCCGCCTTTCCATGATTCAAGCGCAACAGATTGAGCAAGTGTCATCTTTTCTTTAACGATCAATCCTTGTAGATAGCGTATATCTTTTCTTTTCATTGCTTTAAGCCACTGAGCATGATTCGCCATAACTGGCTGCTTCTGGATCTGGAAGGTATTGGAACCAAGATTGCTCAGTCCGCTTTCGATGCTGTTCTGCATAACCTGAACAGCAGTCATAACGCCGATAATGGAAAAAACTCCGACAACAATACCAAGCAGAGTCAACGCTGACCGAAGCTTGTTGGAGCGGATAGCTATCAAAGACATTTTAAATATTTCTGAGAATTCCATACGTCACATTGAAAGTGCAGCAGTGAAAAGAAAAGTTTTGCCTATTCATATCTTAGTGCGTCAACTGGATCAAGACGCGATGCGCGGTATGCCGGCAAAAATCCAGATACCACTCCAACAATGATCGACACAAGCAGTGCAATGAATACTACACTCAAGGGCATAGCTGTGGGAAGAAACGTATCAATGATCAAACTGATCGGAAAGGCGATAATGATTCCGATGATTCCGCCGATGAGACATAATGCAGCAGATTCCATCAAGAACTGCAGAAGGATGGTACGCCGGGGCGCTCCAATTGCTTTACGGATTCCAATTTCTCTCGTGCGCTCTGTCACCGATACAAACATGATATTCATGATTCCAATACCACCGACGAAGAGCGACATTCCTGTGATAAATAAACCAACGGCTGCAATAACTCCACCAATCGTATTAAAGGTTTGGATGAGCGTCTCTTGCTGGTTGATTGCAAAATCATCCTGATCTTTCGGTTTAAGACCGCGTGATCTGCGTAAGATACCCCGGACTTCTTCTTTCGTATTGTCCAATTCTTCCACAGATTTTGCTTTCACCATAATCTGCAGGTCACTTCGATGTGACATAAACTCTTGAAAGAAACGATTGATTGGAACATAGACTCTATTGTCAAGACTTTCCAGTCCAAGAAAGCTGCCTTGTTTATCAAACACGCTTAATACTTGGTACGCATACCCACCGATTTTAATATTTTTCCCTATAGGATTTTCATTAGGAAAGAGATTGGCAGCTACTTCTGAACCAATGGCGCATACGGGGCGGCCCCCATCTGCTTCCATTGGAGTAAAAAATCTACCGAATGCAACAGTTGATCCACTTGTCTCTAGCCAGTAAGCTCCCGTACCAATAATAGTGACGTTCTCAACAAGTTTTTGTCCATATATGACATTTCGTCTCGTGCCCGTGACAGGATTCACCGCTTGTGCATATTCTGAATATTTTTCAATATCTTTTGCTTGCTTAATGCGGACATTTCGCCGATTCTTTATTATCCACCAATCATCATTATGATTAGCCCATGACCATTTCTGTACATATAACACATCAGAACCGAGAGATGCTATGCTTTTATTGAAAGCGCGATTCAGCCCTTCGATCGCCGTTCCCATGAGAGTTACAGAAACAATACCAATGACAATGCCAAGCGTTGTCAACACGGAGCGCATTTTATTAGCACGGATGGCAGCAAATGCAATCGCCATTCCCTCTTTGAATTCATCAAATACAAATTTCATATTATGCCATGACTATTGTTGGTTGAGTAAAAACTTTTCGATTCTTGATTGGCTCGTCCACTTCCATTTTTCCATCGCGGAGACGAATCCGACGATGCGCATGCAACGCGATATCCTCTTCATGTGTTACGAGGATGATTGTATTGCCTTCCTTGTGCAATGTATCGAAGAGCATCATAATTTCATCGCCGGTTTTCGTATCAAGGTTTCCGGTTGGCTCATCTGCAAGTAAAATAGATGGATGTGTCACCAGAGCGCGCGCTACGGATACACGTTGGCGTTGTCCGCCGGAAAGTTCGTTTGGCTTGTGATGAATACGATCCGTTAATCCCACGCGTTCAATTGCTGCGCGCGCTAATTTCTTCCGTTCCATCGATCCAACTCCGCCATAAATGAGCGGCAGTTCAACATTGTGGAGGACATCCGATCTGGCAAGCAAGTTAAACGTCTGGAAAACAAATCCGATTTCTTTATTGCGAATTTTGGCAAGCTGATTGTCGTTCATATCGCTGACATTGATGTTGTTCAATTCATACAAACCGGATGTAGGCGTGTCGAGACAACCAATAATATTCATCAACGTTGATTTGCCGGAACCAGAAGGGCCCATAATAGCCACATATTCGTTTTTCTGAATCTGGATTGAAACACCATCTAACGCATGGACTTTTTCTTCGCCTACTTGATAGATTTTCGTGATGTTCGTGAGCTGAATAATACTTGGCATTCTGGCTTCCTTCCTGTTACTCTACTTCTTTCAATTTTTTTTCTGCTTGCTTTTTATAGTATTCATTCTGTGTAACTGCAATCGCTCGCTGATACGTTTCTTTCGCTTCTTTTTTTTGACCTTTTGCCTGATATGCTTCACCCAGAGAAATAATTGCAGGAATAAAATCCTTATCAATGCTTAACGACTTGTTCAGATTTGTCATTGCCTGATCGTTTTCGCCTTTTTTCAACAAAGCTTCCGCGAGACTTTGATATGAATCTGCCGTGTCGGGACGCAACACAATATACTTCTGAAAGTATTTTGTTGCATCATCGTAGTGTTCGATGCTCATGCAGAAGTAGCCATAATTTTTCCAAACACGCCAATTCCCCGAATACGATTTAACGAGCATTTTGTGTTCATTCTCTGCTTCAGCATTTTTCTTTGCTCTCGCTAAAAAATATGCCTTTCTAGACCTGCCCTGAAATTCATCCAGTTTAATTGCTTCATCCAATTGCTTCCAGCCCTCGACATCATCACCGCCCATAATGGAAGGAGCTATTAAGTAATATTGAGCCAATGCAATTCTCGCGCGAGCATTTTGAGGATTGAGTTCCACCGATCGCTTAAATGCATTTTTTATTTTCGGTGCGAGAAATGCCTGTTTAATCATACCAGCATTTTGTGCTTTTTCACCGAGAGCAGCTCCATATTGAAATTGATAGTCAGCATTATTGGGATTGAGATCAACTGCTTTTTCAAGCTGATCAACTGCTTCATCAACATCTCGTTCTTTATATTCACGATTGAACAACAAAAACCCGAGACGATAATGCGCTTCAGCGTCATTCTTATTTTTATCCAGAATTTGTTCAAACACCGCTTTTGCTTCTGCGTATTTCTTTTGCTGGACAAGCGCGACACCTTCGTCAATTGTCTGTGCCGGCAAATTCGACTGCATACATAGTATTGTCGCAACTATAAATACAGATATTCGTGAAAGCTTTTGCATACCAATCGTTACTTTCTCTGTTATCCTACTTCTTATCTGTATCAGCACTTGCTCCGGTTTTTTTCGCGGACTTATTGTCAACTTTTACTTTTGAGTCAACTTCCAGATCCCGATTGATCGCCTTGAAAGGTCCCGACACAACTTCTTTCCCCTCTAGCCCGTCAGCCTTCACCTCGATGTATGTGTCATTACTGATGCCGCGTTTGACAACAACAGTTTTAGCAACACCATCTTTCACAACAAACACAACTTCTTCAAGCTTATCCTCTTCCTTCTTTTTTCCCGCGACCAACTGTGCTTCACCTTCTTTAGGCTCTTCTTTTATCTCTTTCTTCGGTGCACGCACTGTAACAGATTGAATAGGTACAGTCAGGACGTTTGAATGGGTTTCCGTTTCAATATCTGCTGCCATCGACATTCCAGGTCGGAACTGGATACCTTCAGGAGTACTGATACGAATTCGCACTTCAAAGTTGGTCACTGCGTCTTGTGTTCCTGCGCCGGTCGATTTCGCGGTGTTAGCAATCTGCGTAACGATGCCGACAAATTTGCGGTCTTGATACGAATCTACTTCGATGCGCGCTGTATCACCTTTTTGCACCATAACGACATCATTCTCACCGACATCAACGCGTGCTTCCATAGAAGCAAGATCGGCAATCGTCATTATTTCTGTACCTTGCGTAAATGTGCTGCCACTGACTCGTTCGCCAAGTTCGGATATTAATTGACTGACAACACCTGCCATCGGAGAATAAATCGTCGTCTTCGAATACTGATCACGAAACTGCTTCAGCGTTGCATTCGCTTGATCATATCCCGCTTTTGCGCTCTGGTAACTCGCCTTTGATAAATCCATGTCTGAATCAGAGATAAGTTTTTTCACAACGAGTTCTTTTGCGCGATTGAAATCTGCCTCGGCTTTTCGAAGGCCGGCATTTGCCATTTCTAATGCCGCTTGAGCATTTTCTAACTGAGCCTGATATGTATCCGGCTTTATGCGTACAAGCAATTGTCCTTTTGTGACTCGCTGGCCTTCGCGAACGGGCAAACCTATTATTTCACCGCTCACTTCTGCATTTATCTTTACTTGTATTTCCGGCTGAATTTTTCCTGTTGCAGAGACAATTTGTGTTATTGTTCTCCGCTGAACTTTTTCCGTCTGAACGGTTACGATGACCTCGCGCCGGCTGCCAAGGAACACAAGTACAACGAGAATAATGACCACCGCACCAATGATTGAAAAAATAATTATTTTTTTCTTTTTCTTTTTCCCGTTACCATTTGCCATTGTTCACTCCTGAGTAGTATTAACTTGATATAAAATTATACGATAATCCTCTTTAATAGTTCCG
>Ga0182021_10006547_pt1 | contig 13841 bp, 11 predicted proteins | sample 612E3MmetaG_FD_120493 | JGI IMG/M metagenome (GOLD analysis project Ga0182021, IMG submission 120493) | Permafrost microbial communities from Stordalen Mire, Sweden - 612E3M metaG (Illumina Assembly) | ecosystem: Environmental > Terrestrial > Soil > Wetlands > Permafrost | place: Sweden...
CCTGCCAACAGCTCTGCGTACGTCACCGCCGCCGCCACGGCGACGATCGCCCCGCAGACTCCGGGCACCGTCTTCACGCTTTCCAACACCGACATCCCAGCAGCTGTTACCGCCGCGACGACAGGTCACGAAAGCATCGCCAAGGCGTTCACAAACCTGCAGAACCAAATGCTCTACGCGTACACGCTGAACGGTTGACCGCCCAAAGCCACAGCGTCGTCGGGTAGTAACCAGTGATGTGCCGAACGGTCGGCTCGCAACCTGAGCCGGCCGTTCGGCACTTCCTGCCCGAACTGGCGCAATAGTCTTCCTGCATTCGAACGACCCACTTCGTCCTGGAAGGTTGGGCCTGATGTCCGTGACGCAGCTGCCGGATCCCTTGCTCGTGTCCTTGAACACGCCGGCCGCGCCCGCGCGCCCGCGCAGGAGACGTCGCGACGGCCGCTGGGCAGCGGTTCTTGTTCTTCCCAACATGGCGATGTTCACGGTCTTCATCGTCGTCCCGGTTCTCGGTGGTCTCTATCTGAGCTTCACGTCCTGGGACATCACCAACGGGCTGCCGAAATGGATCGGACTGACGAACTACCGCCAGATGTTCCACGACCCCGCGGTCTGGCAGGCGTCGGAGACCACGTTGAAGTACATAGCCTTCGGAGTCATTCCGACGATGATCATCTCGCTGTGGCTGGCGATGCTGATCAACTTCCGCTTCCGCTTCTACACTCTGGTCCGCTCTCTCTATCTCATACCGGCGGCTATGTCCTTCGCCGCCTCAGCGGTCGTCTGGCGGTACATCTTCCAGGACGGCCCCGGCTACGGGATCCTCGACTTTGTCATCTCCAAGTTCGGCGTGAGCAACCCGCCGGACTGGCTCGCGAGCACGACATGGGCGCTGCCGGCCCTCGACATCATCACGATCTGGCTCAGCTTGCCGATCGCGACCATCCTCTACCTGGCCGCTTTGCAACGCATCCCGGACTCTGTCATCGAGGCGTCCACTCTCGACGGTTGCGGGCCGGTCCGCCGTATCCGCTACATCATCTGGCCCGGTGTCCGCTACATGACGCCTCTCGTTGCGATCGTCGCACTGCTCTCTTTCACCAACGGCTCGTTCGACCTCGTCAACATTCTCACCAAGGGCGACCCGATCGGCTCAACCCAGACGTTGATCTACTACATCTACTTCGAGTCCTTCGGCCTCGGCTTCTGGGGCTACGCGGCGGCACTGTCGATCCTCCAGATCGTGATCATCGCCGGCATCCTTCTCATCCTCCGCGGCTTGTCGAGTCTGGTGAACCGATGGTGATCTCCCCCCGCGTAACGAGGCGGATCAGGATCGTGACCGCCGTGATCGTTGGGCTCGTCATGTCCGCACCGTTGCTTTACATGCTCGCCGGTTCGCTCATGTCGAACTCCCAGCTGTCTGTCCAACCGCCGCAGTACATCCCGAACTCGTTGCACTTCGGGAACTACCCGGCTGCCTTCCACGGTCAGACCCAGGTCATCCAGTTGCGGAGCTTCGTGAACTCGGTGGTGTTCACCGTCGGCGCAGTGGGTCTGCAATGGGCTCTGTGCATAAGCGGTGGCCTCGTGATCGCCAAAATGCGTTTCAGGTCACGGGGCCTGATCACGGTCCTCTTCGCAATCTCGCTCTTCATCCCTCTGATCACGACACTCATCCCGACCTTCGTCGTGACCTACAAGCTGGGCATCATCAACACCTACGAAGGCTTGATCCTCCCCATCGCGGCCCAGACCGGTTTCGGCTCGCTGCTGTTCCGCCAGTACATCAAGCAATTGCCCGAGGAACTGTTCGATGCGGCACGCATCGACGGGGCCAACTGGTGGCTGATGCTGAGACGGCTGGTCATACCTCTGGCAAGGCCGGCGACCGCGGCGTACCTGGCCATCTCGGTCCTGACGGCGTGGAACATGTACCTGTGGCCGCTCGTGGCGGCAGAGGGCGGGTCGTTGCAGGTGCTGACCCAGACGCTTGCAAACGCCGGCACGTCGAGCCTGGGTCAGGTGACGCCACAGAACGTCATCTACGCCTCGGTCGTGATCGTGACCTTGCCGATGATCATCGTCTTCCTCGCGGTTCAACCTGCTTTCATAAGAGGTCTCGCCGGATCGGGCGTGGATTGAGCGATGCGCGCCTTTCATGTCCGCCATGCAGCTGCCGATCGATCGCGGATGCGGGCTTGCGCAACGCGCTGCAGCCGACGGCACCGTTTGCCGTCACCGCCGGAATTGTCCCGCTCTCTTGTCACGACTACTGCTAGGAGTCCGTTGTCCGTCCGATCGATCTTCCATGTCGGCTTCGTCGTCAGCGACCTCGATGTCAGCCTTCGCTTCTACTGCGAGGGGCTCGGTCTCGAGCTTCGGCATCGCCAGCTGCAGAACAACGCCTACACCTCGAGCCTCGTCGGCTACCCGGACGCGATCTTGGAGATCGCCCAGCTGCGCTTGCGCGACGCAGACCCACCGCCGTCCGGGCACGTCATCGAGCTCATCAGCTACGAGCGCCCTGCAAGCGCCCCGGCAGACCTCGAGCGAAGCACCCTCGGCGCGGGTCATCTCGCCTTCGTCGTCGACGACGTCTTCGAGATGTCGGAACGTCTCAGGTCTTTCGGCGCCCGGCTGATAAACGAGCCCATCCAGATCACCGAGGGGATCAACAAGGGCGGATGGGACATCTACCTGCACGATCCGGACGGCATCACCTTGGAGCTGTTGCAGCCCGCCAGGCCCTCGGAGACCCGCAATGGGTAACGGGCTCACCGATCCGTTCGCCGGCGCCTCCGCCGTCGTGACCGGCGCCGGGCAGGGCATCGGCGCGGCCATCGCCAGAGGGCTTGCCCGCAGAGGTGTGCACGTCGTCGTAAGCGGTCGCCGGGCGGCGACGCTGGAGGCGGTCAGCGACTCGATCAGGGCAGAGGGGGGCTCGGCGGACTACTGCGTCGGCGACGTCACAGATCCCGTCCACCTCGACCACCTGATGTCTCTTGCGGCAGGACCGCGCGGGAGCCTCGACATCCTCGTGAACAACGCCGGCATCGCCGGCCCGACGGCGCCCCTCGTCGACATCAGCCTCGAAGACTGGAACAAGACGCTCCAGGTCAATCTCACCGGTGTCTTTCTCGCCTGCAGGGCCGCTCTTCCCTATATAGCGAAGTCTCCGCACGGCAAGATCGTCAACATCGGGTCGGTAACGGGCAAGCAGCCACTGCCGAACCGGTCGCCTTACGCGGCGGCGAAGCTCGGTGTGGTCGGCCTCACCCGGACTCTGGCGCACGAAGTGGGGCCTGCCGGCATCAGCGTGAACCTCGTGTCGCCCTGGCTCGTGGAAGGCGATCGGCTGGAAGGCGTCCTTTCCTCGATGTCGAAAGAGCGGGGCCTCACGCCCGATGAGCTACGCGCCGAGATGACCGACGGCACCGCCTTCAAGCGGACCGTGAGCGAGGCGGACGTCGTCGAGGTGGTGCTGTTCTTGTGCTCGCCGGCGGCCAACAATCTCACCGGCCAGGACATCAACGTCGCCGCCGGCGCGGTCATGTACTGATATCGAGGTCAGGACCCGGCGACGACGATCACGTCGAGCTGGCGCGGACCGTGCACGCCTTCGACGCGATGAAGCTCGATGTCGCTCGTCGCCGACGGGCCGGATATCCAAGTCTGGGTCGACGAAGGCTCGAGCCTCGCGATGCCGTCAGGCACACCGGCCACGACCTGTTCGGCGAGCACGACGACGACGAGATGGTCCGGGACGAGCGACAGAGCGCGTCGACCCTGGGAAGGGCCCGCGTCGAGCACGATGGTTCCCGTCTCGGCTATCGCCACCGCGCAGCCGGTCACCGTGGCGTCGAGCTCCTCGAGCTCCAAGGTGCCGAGCTCGCCGGCGTCGCGGCGCACCACGGCCTCGTCGAGAGCGGCCGTCCAGTCCTCCGGCAGTCCCGCCGGGACCACAACCTGGCGGCTGCCGCGGGCTGCCAGGGCACCTGCTACCGCGCCCGCCAGGTCCTTCGCCTCCACGACGCTGGCGTTGGCGCGGTAGTCGGAAAGACGCCGGATGAGCAGTCCAACCGGGTCACCGTCGACCACTTGACCGGCGCCACGGTAGGCGCGCGGGACCTCAGCTGGAGGGTAGGGTGCCGAGCCCAGCGCCTGGCGCACAGCCCCGAGCACCGCCTCGCGCCCCGTCGGGAGCGGCGAGGTGCCTGAACCTGACAGGCCGGCCGAACCGCTGTCCTGCCCCGGTCCGGCCGGACCAGCGGCCCGGCTCCGGCCGGCACGGTGTCGTACAGGGCGGAGTGCTCCGATGAGATGGCCCACACCCAGGGGCCTGCCGGGACCTCTTGACGATCGGCGTGCCGGTTCGAGGTGGCTTCGAGCACTCTCGGTACCCTGCTCGTGCTCGGTCCGCCACCAGTCCCGGAACGACTGACGCGCCGGTAGGGGTGCGTCGCGGGCACCCGTCCAGCGACTGAGCAGTCCCGGCAACGGCCCAATCCTCCCCTTGCGGAAGATCGGAGCCGAGATGCGACCCGCGAGGCGTTCGGCGGTCGCGAAACGCCTTGGAGACGAGAGCACCACGCCCGCGGCCGCCATCGCCACGCTCTCGAAGCTGGGGCCCCGCTCGAGGGCTTGGTCCACCGCGCGGGCCCGCAGGTGGACGAGCAGCCGGGGGATGTCGATGCGCACGGGGCAGACCTCGTAGCAAGCACCACAGAGAGTCGAGGCAAAAGGCAGCGAGGCGGCCACGGCGTCGCTCGCGACGTCATGGAGCTGCGGCGTCAGCACCGCCCCTATCGGGCCGGGATACACAGAGCCGTAGGCGTGGCCACCCACCCGCTCGTACACGGGGCACACGTTGAGGCACGCTGCGCAGCGTATGCAGCGCAAGGCTTGGCGACCGACCCGGTCGGCCAGCGACGAGCTCCGGCCGTTGTCGAGAAGAACAAGGTGGAACGCCCCGGGTCCATCCGACGGCGACACTCCGCTCCAGATCGAGGTGTAAGGGTTCATCCGCTCGCCCGTCGCCGAACGGGCGAGCAGCTGCAGGAACACCTCCAAGTCGGAGAAGCTCGGCAGCACCTTGTCAATCCCGACGAGGGAGATGAGCGTCTCGGGCAATGTGACACACATACGGCCGTTGCCCTCCGACTCGACGACAACGAGCGAGCCGCTTTCGGCGATGGCGAAGTTCGCACCCGAGATCGCCACCTTGGCCCGCAGGAAACGACGCCGCAGGTGCGCCCTGGCGGCTCCCGCGAGATCGGCCGGGTCGTCCGTGAGACCGTCCGGCGCCGGCAGGCCCCTCTCGGCCATGTGCTCCAGGAAGATGTCCCGCACTTCGGAGCGGTTGCGATGAATCGCCGGCACGACGATATGGCTGGGCAGGTCGTCGCCAAGCTGCACGATCAGCTCGGCGAGGTCCGTCTCGGCCACGTCGATGCCCGCGGCGGCAAGGGCGTCGTTGAGTCGGGTCTCTGCGGTGACCATCGACTTCACCTTCACGACCTCGGTCACGCCCGTGCTCTGCACGATGTCGACGATGATCCGGTTGGCCTCGACCGCGTCGGCGGCAAAGTGCACATGTCCCCCCGCGGCCGTGACGGTGCGTTCGAGCTCCTCGAGGAGGCCGTCGAGCTGTCCGAGGGCGTCGTCTTTGATCGCGGCGGCGCTCTCGCGCAGCGCTTCGAAATCGGGCAGCTCGGCGACAACGCGGTTGCGTTTCTCCCGAATGGTCGCGGTGGCACGGCGAAGGTTCCCGCGAAGCTGCGAGTCGTTGAGAAAATGCGGCGCGGCCTTGGGGAAAGGCAGCGAGTCGCGGAAGTCGGCGCTCACGGTCTTGCCCCGCTGGGCTCTGGTACGCGGCTCTTGTGAGCCAGGATCTCGGCGAGATGCATCGTTCTGACCCCGTAGCCGAAACGTGACGCGCCCCCGCCTATGTGAGCGAGGCAGGAATTGTCGAGGGCGCAGAGCACCTCTGCGCCGCTCTCGTGCACAGCGGCCAGCTTGTCGCCGAGAATCGCCACCGAGGTGTCGGCGTTCTTCAGGGCGAAGGTGCCGCCGAAACCGCAACATACGGCCGCGTCGGCCAGCTCCACCAGTTGGAGGCCCTCCACATGGCGAAGTAGCTGAAGGGGCTGCTCGTACACGTGGAGCACTCGGAGCGAGTGACAAGTGGGGTGGTACGCGACGCGATGAGGAAAAGTCGCACCGACATCGGTCACTTTGAGCACGTCGACGAGCAGCTGGCTCAGCTCGTGCACGCGAGGGGCGAGGTCCAGCACATCGGCCGCGAGAATGGAGTCTCCTGCTGCCTCTGCAAGATGGGCGTAGCTCTCGACGACGGTCCCCGTGCACGACGCCGAGGGCGAGACGATGACCTCATAGGACGAGAAGACGTCCGCGAAGCGCCGGGCGAGGTACAGGGCGTCGCTACGGTAGCCGGTATTGACGTGCATCTGGCCACAGCATGTCTGCTCCTCCGGGAACACGACTTGGTGGCCCAGTGATTCGAGCACTTCCACGACGGCCCGTCCCGTGGCCGGGTAGACCGCATCGTTGAAGCACGTCACGAAAAGGGCAATCCGCATGGTGGCGGCTCCTAATCCTTGCTGCCGGCAGCGGTACGTGAGGCTAGACCGCCCGGCGTGGCGGCCACCAGTTGACCAAGCCGACGGCGCGCCTCGACTGCGGGCTGGCGAAGAGCCGGGTCGGGAACGAAGCGCTTGAGCGGGAAGGAATTCGCCACGAGAGAGCGCATCTGCCTTCTGTCACCGACTCGGCCGGCGGCGCGCAGCTGGACGAGGAGATTGCCTATCGCAGAGGCCTCAACCGGTCCGGCGACCACCTCCAGGCCGGTAGTGGCGGCAATCAGCCCGAGCAACAGCTCGTTGGCGGCTCCGCCGCCCACGACGTGCACGACCCCCACGCTCCGGCGGGCGCAGCGCTGCGCCTCCTCCACGGTTTCCGCGATCGCGAGCGCCATGCTGTCGACCAGACAACGGACCAGCTCGGCATCGCTTTGCGGTACCGGCTCCCCGCTTCTCGCTGTCGCGGCCCGGACCCGCGCCGGCATGTCGCCGGGCTGGGCGAACTCGGGATCACCGGTGTCGACGAGAGAGCGGAAGGCGGGCACGCCGGCCGCGTCGGCGAGCAGGTCGCTCGTGCGCCTCGGGCACCCGGATCGAGCCCAGGTACGTTCGCACTCCTGGAGCATCCAGTGCCCCATGGCGTTACGCAAGAAACGCACGGTGCCATCCAGGCCGAGCTCGTTGGAGAAGTTCGCCTTTCTGCTGCTCTCGTCGATGACGGGACGATCGAGCTCGAGGCCCACTAGGGACCAGGTACCGCTGACCACATAGGCAAAGTCGTCGACCGCGGCCGGCACGGCGAGGACCGCCGACGCCGTGTCATGAGAGGCAACCGCGACAACCGATACCGGGGAGGAGATCTCGGTGGTCGCAGCGACCTCGGCCAGCACCGGTCCGACCATCTCGCCCGGCTCGACCGCGGGCGCGAACAGATCGTCCCGCAAGCCCAGCGACGACAGCATCGACTCGGAGAGCCTGCCGGTGCGCACGTCGACGAGCTGGGTCGTCGAGGCGTTCGTCCTTTCGAATCGCGGCTCTCCGGTGAGGAAGTAGACGAGCAGGTCCGGCACCATCAAGAGCCGCGAGGCAACGCCGTAAGCTGCGCCGTCACGCTCGGCCAAGAGCTGGAACAGCGTGTTGATCTCCATCTCCTGGATGCCGGTTGCCTCGTAGATGCGGGACGGCCCGAGCACCCGGGCAGCCTTCTCGAGCTGGCCCGCGGTGCGGACGTCCCTGTAGTGGAAGGGCGGTCCGAGCAGGTGCCCGCCGGAGTCGAGCAGCCCATAGTCGACGCCCCAGCCGTCGATGCCCACCCAGAGCGGCTCTCCCCCGGCACGGCGCGACAGCTCGGCCAGGCTCTCGAGCATCCCCTGGTGAATACGGAGCACGTCCCAGTGCAGGCCGTCGGGCAGCCGCACGGGTCCGTTCGGCAGCCGCGCCACCTCTGAGGCGACGAGCCGGTCACCTTCGATGCTTCCGGCGAACAAACGGGCGCTCGAGGCTCCGAGGTCGATCGCGGCGTGAAGCTGCGGCGGCTTCATCGCGGTCGGGAGCCGGGGCCGCCGATCGCCCTGCAGCTGCCCGGCACGAGGACGCTCCTCACCGCAGGAACGCGGCGGCGACCCCGGCGTCGACCGGGACGAGAAGCCCGGTCGTGTGCGAAAGCTCAACGCTCGTGAGAACGAACACCGCATTGGCCACGTGCTCTGGGAGCACCTCCCGCTTGAGCAAGGTGCGCGAGGCGTAGTACTCGCCGAGCTTGTCCTCGGGCACGCCGTACACCGCCGCCCGCTGGGCCCCCCAGCCCGCGGCGAAGATCCCCGAGCCGCGCACCACGCCGTCGGGGTTGACCCCGTTCACGCGGATCCCGAATTCCCCGAGCTCGGCCGCCAAGAGGCGCACCTGATGGGCCTGATCTGCTTTCGTGGCACCGTAGGCGACGTTGTTCGGCCCGGCAAAGACCGCGTTCTTGCTCACGATGTAGACGATGTCACCGCCCATGGCTTGAGACACCATGACGCGCGCGGCTTCCCTCGAGACCAGGAACGAGCCGCGCGCCATCACGTCGTGCTGGCGGTCCCAGTCGCCGACCGTCGTCTCCAACAGGCTCTTCGAGATGGACATGCCGGCGTTGTTGACCACGAGGTCGACACCGCCGAAGGCAAGGACGGCGGCCGTGAGCGCAGCGGCGACATCGCCCTCCGAGCTCACGTCGGCGCGGCAGGCAATAGCGGCGTCGCTACCACCGATGTCCGAGGCGATCGAGGAGGCCGCCGCCTCGTCGAGGTCGGCGCACACGACACAGGCGCCCTCGGAGGCGAGACGGCGCGCCGTCGCCGCGCCTATCCCGGAGCCGGCACCGGTGACGAAGGCGACCCGCGTCGCGAGTGGCTTCGGCGCCGGCTGGCGGAGCAGCTTTTGCTCCTCGAGCTCCCAGTACTCGATACGGAACTTCTCCGACTCGGGGATCGGCTCGTAAACCGAGAGAGCCTCGGCGCCGCGCATCACGTTGATGGCATTGACGTAGAACTCCCCGGCCACCCGAGCGGTCTGTTTGCCCCGCCCGAAGCTGAACATGCCCACGCCCGGCACCAGCACTATCGCCGGGTCGGCGCCGCGCATGGCCGGTGAGGCCGGAGTCGCATGACGCTCGTAGTAGGCCCGGTACTCGGCCCGGTACTCGGCGTGGAGCTCCCGCAGACGCGCCTCTGCCTGCTCGATGGGAGCATCTGCGGGCAGATCCAGCACCATGGGTCGGATCTTGGTGCGCAGGAAATGGTCCGGGCACGACGTGCCCCTCATGGCCAGAGCGGCGTGCCGCTCGTGCGAGAGGAAGTCGAGCACCACGTCGCTGTCGTCGTAGTGGCCGACCTGGGGGGCGTCCGTGCTGGCCAGGCCGCGCAGCAACGGAAAGAGCCGTGCCGCCCGGGCGAGGCGGGCTCCATCCGGAAGGGGCTCATACGGCCCAAGAAGCGGGCCGAACGGCGCGGGGCGCCCGTTCGCCTCGATGTAGGCGCGCGCCGTGCCGATGATCTCCAAGGACCGGGACTCGCACTCGTCGCTCGTGGCACCCCAGGCGGTGATCCCGTGGCCTCCGAGGATCACGCCGATCGCGTCCGGATGCTCGTCGGCGACCGCGGCGATGTCGAGGGCGAGCTGGAATCCGGGGCGCCGCCAAGGCACCCAGAGGACCCGCTCGCCAAAGCAGGCTCTCGTCAGAGCCTCACCGTCCGCCGCCGTGGCGAAGGCGATCCCAGCATCCGGATGGAGGTGATCGACGTTGGACAGGGCCACGAGGCCATGCATGGCGGTGTCTATCGAGGGAGCCGCGCCGCCTTTGCCATGAAGGCAGAAGTCGAAGGCGGCGACCATCTCGTCCTCGCGCTCTTCTCCCGGATAGACGTCCACGAGCGCCCGTAATCGATCCAGACGAAGTACGCCGAGACCAGTCTCGGTCAAGGTGCCGAGATCGCCGCCCGAGCCCTTCACCCACAGCAGCTCGACCTCTTCCCCCGTCACCGGGTCAACGGCGAGCGCCTTGCACGAGGTGTTCCCACCGGCATAGTTGGTGTTGCGGGGATCGGCACCGAGTCGATGCGAGCGTTCCAGCAACTGCCTGACGGGCGAGGGAGTCTCGTCTGTCACGACTCAGTTGCCCCAGCCGACAGCTCCACCGCCGGCACGCTTGGTCCGCACCTGCTCGGCGTGCCCTGACCGGGCATACGCGCCGAGCGGGTCGGGGTCCAAGCCCATGTCCTCGCGGACCTCGGCGAGCAACGGGCGCACGTCTGTGCTGAAGGCGTCGACGAGGACTCCGTTAGCCGCCATCACGTCGCCTTCTGCCTGAGCAGCCCGGAGGACCTCGATGTCGACGAGGAGCGCCTTGGCCGTGGCTTCTTGCACGTTCATCACCGAGCGGATCTCGGCCGGCACCTTCTCCTCGATGTTGTGGCACTGGTCGAGCATGAAGGCAACCCCCGAGCCCTGAAGATGGGCTCCGACGGCCACGATCTCGGTGAGGATGCGGAAGAGCTGATAGGGGTCGGCGGCGCCGACGAGCAGGTCGTCGTCCGCGTAGAAGCGGCTGTTGAAGTGAAACCCGCCGAGTCGCCCGAGTCTCAAGAGCGAGGCGACGATGAACTCGATGTTCGTCCCGGGGGCGTGGTGGCCCGTATCCACGAGGACGTTGGCTTTCTCCCCGAGAGCCAGGCAATGAACGAGCGATGTGCCCCAGTCGGGCACGTCCATCGTGTAGAAGCCGGGCTCGAAGAACTTGTACTCGAGGAGCATCCCGACCCCGTCGGGCAACGCCTCGTACACTGCGCGCAGCGCCTCGGCGAGGCGATCTTGTCGTGCCCTGATGTCGTCCTGGCCCGGATAATTCGTGCCGTCCGCGAACCACAGGCTGACCGCCGGCGAGCCGACCGCCTCGGCTATCTCGACACATTCGAGGAGGTGGTCCGTGGCCTTCCGGCGAATGCTGGCTTTGGGGTTGCAGACGCTTCCCAGCCGGTAGTCGTCCTCCTGGAAGATATTCGGATTGATCGCACCGATGCGAAGCCCGGCGTCGGCCGCATGCTTGGCCAGCTTGCCGTAGTCGTCAACCCGATCCCAGGGAATATGCAGGGCGACCGAGGGCGCGACGCCGGTCAGACGGTGTACGAGGGCGGCGTCGTCGATCTTCTCGTACGGGTCCCGGGCGGCGCCGGGGTTCTTGAACACCTTGAAGCGCGTACCCGTGTTCCCGTATGCCCAGGAGGGCGTCTCGAGCCATTGCTGACGCAGGGCTTGCTTGATATCGCTGCTCGATGCCATGGAACCTTCCCTCATTTCGTCCGTTGTAGAGAATGCAAGCCCCGAACTTATGCCGAATGGCAGATGAACACTCGCCCGCGGGCAACATTGAATAGTCCCTCCGGCTCCTCACTCGAGCGTCCCAAGTGTGCCGGACCAGACCGCCGGAGATGCCTGGGACGGCACTCCTCGACGCGCTCGAACCGGGCATGCTCGAACCGGGAATGGACGTGAGGGCCGTGTGTTTGCATCCAATGACTCTCGGTCCTTTATTGGATACCTGGGCGACCGGTCACCCGGCGTGCCGTCGGAGCCGCACCGCCCGAGCCGTTGTCCCACTCAGCGCTCATCGGCATCAGCGTCCGAACTCCATTTCCCCCACGCCCCGGTCGGCAACCCCCACTTTCTGCGGTGGCTCCGAACGAGCCACCGCCTGCCCTGAATCGATTCAAAGTGGGATGCGGGTCATGATAAGGGCACCTACCTCGACTGTCAAGGGCCCCATGTCAAGGGCACGATCGCGCGTCGCGGACGAGGACACGCCGCAACCGACAGACGATCCGCCCTCGGAAGCGGGATCACCGCAACCGGACAGTGTTACGTCTCCATTACGACCGGTTGGTCACCATCCCGCAGTCGTCATTGTCCGTCGTCGTGGCGCGTCGCGTCGTCGACAGAGTGCTCGGACTAGACGGCCTCGCTCCATCCGCTCGCTCGCGCCACCTCCACCATCTCGCTCTGGACGTCTTCTGGGACCAGGTCCGGATCTCCGAGCTTGAGGGCCAGAGCCAGGTAGTAGACACGGGCGGCCTGTTCGGCTGCGATGCAGCGGTCCAGAGCCACTTCGAGGTTGTCGCCGACACAGAACAGTCCGTGGTTCTTCCAGACCACACCGAATCGATCACCCATCGCGTCGAGGGAGGCAGAGGCGAAGTTGCTCGTCCCGCTCCGCAGGGACGGGCCTGCCGCGAGCCCGCGCCCACCGAACAGATAGACAAAGTTGCCGAGGATGTTCGGGATGGGACGGTTCACCGCATAGAGGGTGTTGATGTATGTGGGTTCCACATGGACGCAGGCTCCGACCGCCTGGTAGCGGCGATAAGCCAGGGCATGGACGTCCGCCTCGCTCGAGGAGTCGTGCTCGCCATGCAGCCTGTGGCCCTCGAGGTCGACGGTCACGAGATCCTCCGGAGCGATCTCCACATAAGGGATGCCGTGCGGCGTGATCATGAAGCAATTCTTCCCGGGTATGCGAACGCTGAAGTTTCCCTGGGCATTCTGCACGAGGCCGAGAGCCTCTGCCCGCTTCGTGGCAGCCACGATCTGGCGACTTATCTGTATCTCTGGCACCGTCACTGTCTGCTTGCCTCCTGTTTGGGTCGAGATTCACCTGTCGGCCGTGCGAACGGGGCGTTGGTTGTCCCGCCCGCCCTCCGGCAACCCGAGGTGAGGGCCGATCGATGAGGTTCCAACCAGCACTTCCGGCCCGGCCACGGCGACCGTGAGCGGCGGCTGGGCGTCGGCGAGGCGGCAGGACGTCGCCGGTCCTCTGGCCGAGGATGACTGCGTTTCCGGTCCTCTCGAGAACCCGGTGGCGCGATCCGTGACAAGGGCGGACAACCTGACATGTAGGGGCCTGAATCGATTCAAACCCGACTTGGATTATGATAAGGACGTGCAAGTTGACTGTCAAGGCGACGCCACCAAGTCGAGTCGCGCGAGCGGCCGCGTGACGATCAGCGAGGTCGCCCGCCTTGCGCACGTGTCGGTGGGCACAGTGTCGAATGTGTTGAACAACCCCTCGACCGTCGCTGCTCCGACGCGCTCCAGAGTCCTCGAGGCCATCGACAAGACCGGCTTCGTCCGGAGCAAGGCGGCCCACCAGCTCCGGGTCGGCAAGAGCCTGACGGTTGGCATCGTCGTGCTCGACATCGCCAACCCGTTCTTCGCGGAGATGGTGCGCGGGGCCGAGCGGGTGCTGCGGGACAAGGGCTACGTGCTGATGGTGTGCTCGAGCGACGAGTCCACCGACCTCGAGCGGCAGTACCTGCGAGTCCTCGAGGAGTACCGGGTCGACGGGCTCTTGATCACTCCGGCTGAGCGCAGTCTCGAGGGCTTGGCCGTGTTGGCCGCACGCGGCATACCGACCGTGCTGCTCGACCGCCACGGTGAGACGAATTCGCTCTGCTCGGCGACCGTCGACGATGTCCGCGGCGGCGAACTGGCGGCGGGCCACCTCTTCGATCTTGGCCACGAGACGGTCGCTTTTGTCAACGGGCCCGCATCCATCCGTCAATGTGCGGACCGCCGGGAGGGCGCGAAGAGGGCTCTCCGGCGCGCCCGGCGTCGGGGCGCCGCGACTCTGCGCGAGATAACCGTGGCAGCGCTCGCCGTCGACCATGGCGAGAGGGCGGTGGCGACGCTCCTCGAGACAGCACCGAGACC
>Ga0182021_10006549_pt1 | contig 13838 bp, 11 predicted proteins | sample 612E3MmetaG_FD_120493 | JGI IMG/M metagenome (GOLD analysis project Ga0182021, IMG submission 120493) | Permafrost microbial communities from Stordalen Mire, Sweden - 612E3M metaG (Illumina Assembly) | ecosystem: Environmental > Terrestrial > Soil > Wetlands > Permafrost | place: Sweden...
AACGCCTCCAAAAGCGCCGGTGCACCCTCAAACAACACCACCTTATCGGCTAATTGGATTTGCACTTGACTCTTCCGCTCAACCAACTGCTTCACAACTTTCTCGTCAACCCGCCTGTTCGCCGCGGCGAGTATTTCGCGGAAGGTCTCGGATGCGCCGATGCCCATTCTGCGTTCAATGTATTGGGCGGGGACTTCGAGGTTTATTTCTTTGAGAGCTTTTTGGAAAGAAATTACGATGGCTTTTCCTGTGTCGGCGAGAGTTCCGTCCCAGTCGAATATGACTGCTTCAAACATTGGGTTTCGCTAGGTGAGGTTGAGTTTTTCGCGGATGGCTTGGCTTTTTTTGGTAGCTTCTTCGATGGCGCGTATCATGGCTGGTCGGATTTGGGATTGTTCGATTTGGTAGATGGCTTCGATTGTTGTTCCACCGGGTGTGGTGGTCATGTCTTTGATTTTTGCTGGATCCTCGTTGAGGTCAATTACAAGTTTGCCAGTTCCCATGACAGTTTGGGCAGCTGCTTTTAGAGCTATGTTGCGCGGCAAACCAACTTTTAACCCTGCATAAGTTAAGGCTTCAACGATGATGGACATATAGCCAGGTCCACTGCCGCTGACCGCGGTGATTGCATCCATATACTTCTCATCCATCTCATCACAAACGCCAAACATGTTCAGAAGAGCCTTAACTTTTTCTCTGTCTTCTGCGGTCACGTTTGGTTCGCAACAGTAAGCCGTGTAAGCAGCCTGCACCAAAGCGCCCAAATTCGGCATAATCCGCACAATCTTCGCTTCAGGAGCATTTTTCCGCAAAAACGCAAGAGGAACGGTTGCCGCTACGGATATGAGGAGTTTTCCCTTAATTTCCTTGTTGATTTCCTTGAGAACCTTCTCAACGTCACCTGGTTTAACGATTATGAAAACTATGTCGGCGTCAACGGCGGATCTGCAGTTATCCGAAGAAACCTTGACACCTAACTTTTCCAAATCGCCGAGTTTTTCAGGTGCAATGTCAACCGCCGTTATTTTCCCAGCGTACTTGCCTTTGATAAGGCTCTTGATTATGGCGCTGCCCATCATTCCTACCCCTATAATTGTGATTCTATCATTCATGACTGCTCACTTACCTGCTAGGAACATTGGTTTTGCCTTTAAACTTTTGTTGCCAAAAAGCCCTTGCCCTATCGGGTTGCCAGAATTTCTCTAAGAAGTTTATGCATCGTTAATGCTGAGGCGTCGGTTTTTATGCCTCGGGGGTTAAAGTGGGTTGGTACTGCTTGGAAACCACTGCCCTTGAGTGAAAGTAGGAAGCTTTCGTTTGACGGCGCTGGTAGGTTAAGTTTGCCGCTTAACTTATCGATAACATAGTATGTTGAGGGTGCGTTGGCTTCGTTTTTGGTTATGTTAAGGAGTTTTGTGATTTTTGCGCTGTTTTTGAAAGCGGTGTTCTGATTTTCTTTTATGACTTGCTCAATGAATGCTGAATCTGAGATGTTGCCTATCCACAGGGGTCCAGCATAATCCATCTTAGCACCACATTCGGGGCACACATCGCTCTTTCCAAAAATTTTAGTTGGCACTTCTCGATGCATACAATTAAAGCAGTGAAGAATGTAGCCTGTTTGCTTGAGGTTTTCATCGGCTCTCTGACATCCATAGCCAATTTGGGCATAGACACGGATATAGTGGTCACTACTGTGGCTAAACACGATACGGATTCCAATGTCATGTTTCGCCGCAATCGACGCCATACAACCTGCCAAAAGCCGCACCGCCAACTCATGACAATACTCCGTCCGCAACGGTCTCCCCCCATACTTGCGCACACAAGCTTTCGCATGCACTCCACATAGCGGCGCCAAATCTGTGGCAGTTGCCGCCAGCAACCCCTTATTTTTTAGGGTGCGAAATGCTGAATCCAAGTAGGGCACAGGTGTGCCGAAAGGATCGATGTCTACTATGTCGAAGCGTTTTTTTGGGGAGGCGTTGCAACTTAAGACACAGTTGGCATCTTTGTTTTCGATTGTGATTTTGTTTTGAACATTGTTTAATTGAATGTTGTGTTTTGCTAACTCGAAGGCGGAAGTGTTGATGTCGCTTAGAAGCACTCTTGTGACACCGTCGATTTCAGAGGCGAAACGGATTCCGCGGATGCCCTGGCTGGTGAAGGGTTCGCATATGCTAATTTCATGGTTTACTGTGTGCTGATATGCTTTGAATGCCAAAACAGTTAAGTCGCGGTTGAACTCCATGACTGGGTTGTAGAAGACTGGAGCTTTAGAAGGCGCATAATCTGATGGAATAACACCGTACGCTTCCAGCTTAGGAACTAAGACCTGGACTTTGCCTTCCTTGATTATTTCGCTCGGAAAATTAGCGACATAGCTTTCTTTATCTGCCATTGGGTCTGCTCCAGAGGTATTTGTATGAAAAGAATTTAATCGGCATATTAGACTTATGGTAGGGTTGATGAAAAAGATGACAACGACGAGGGTTTTGATTTTAACGGGAGCGCCGGGAGTTGGAAAAACCACGGTGCTTACTAAAACGGTGGATGCCCTAAAAGCGAAAGGCGTTAGTGTCGGCGGAATGATTAGCCGCGAAGCACGCGAAAACAACGTACGGGTGGGCTTCGAAATCTTGGATTTAACAAACGACAAACATGGGTGGCTGGCTCACATAAACGGACTTGGTCCACAGGTAGGCAAATACCACGTTAACCTCGACGACCTCGATAACATCGGCACCACAGCCATCACGCAAGCCGTTGAAAAATGCGGCGCTATCGCCATCGACGAAATTGGTCCCATGGAACTTTACTCGCAAAAATTCAAGCAAGCCGTAGCACAAGCGTTGGAGAGCAAAAAGTTGGTGTTGACTGTTGTGCATGGAAAAGCTAAAGACTCTCTTGTAACGCAGGTGAAACGGAGAGTTGACGCAGAGATATTTAACGTAACTTTCTCTAATAGGGAAAAACTTGCTGACCAATTAATTAGAAAAGCTCTGAATACAATTTAAACGAGTCCAGAACAGCATATTTGGATCCTAAAAATAATTCATTGCAGAAACCTAATACGGAGCAGGTCTCTATTGTGCCCTCGAGATTTACAGTAATTATGTTTCCAGCGCTTTTGCTGAAGCCTCAGAGTACACGTTCCCGAATTTTTTAATCAAATCTTTCTGAGAGAAAACTGAAGCATGCAAATGGAAGAATTTATTCATCCTATCAGTTTCGACGCCGATACCGAGAACCAGAACGTTTTTTCGTATCAAATCTTCCACAACCTTCTTCAACGCTTCAGGCATGTCAGGATAACCGTATGGCCAACCATCCGAAATAACGATTAAACAGCGTTGTTCCTCGAATCGTTTAGCCAGCATTTTACCAGCCATCGTAATAGCGTCTGGAATGTAGGTTAGTCCTTCAAATTTTAATCCTCCAATCCTTGCCCTGACCCTCTTCGAATAAGATTCATTGCTATACTTTAATACATAGAATCTGTCGCTGAAAGCAAAAAACGTCCAAGAAGTTGGATCTGTCATCAACTCTTTTGCTGCCTCCGCCACCGCAATCGCCAACGCCCTGCCATACTCACCTTTCACCCGCATGCTACTGCTAACATCAAAAATTATTGACCAAGCAAAACTTGGCTTAAGGTACTCATCAAGGACAAACACGTCTGTTGCAGGTTTATTGCTGGCTAAAGATTGGATGACAGCAGACAAATCCAGTTGCCCCATCTCTTGGCGGGGATCTTCATCAAGATAGTTGAATGCTGACCGCAAAATATCGAGTAGACGACGACTTGCGCCCTGCGTCAAATTCCTTGCCCTAAGATACTGAGTATAATCTTCTTCGGGAATGGAAACTGATTTGAAGCGGGTTAAGGCTATGTATGGCGTTATTTTTGTAATTATTTTTTCTTCTCTTTGTTTTTGGTATTGATCAGAATTGAACGCTTGTTGGGCTTCTGCTTCTTGTTCAGGACGCCAGCACTCTTCCATGTTTTCTGCTAGAGACGCGCCGCTTAAAGAATTCATCGACTGCCTAAACAAACCTTCAATCCCCTCGTCTGAAGTCTCAAATTCACTGTAAACGCTGCAACGCCCAATGCTCTCAGTATGCCTAAAGGAAGGCGCTTCCAAAAATGGCCCAAAAGGCTCAAGTAAATCGGTTATAAAGTTTAATTTTTCATCGAATAATCCGTCAAAATTGCTTTTTTCATCAGGAATAGCCGCTATGAAAGTTTCTTTGAGTGTCTTCAAATCGTTATACAACAAATCAACAGTTTGCTCTTCTGTTAAGCCGGGAGAATTCTTGATTAATCCAACGTTAAATTTGGTCAATAGAGCAGCCATGAGTTTTGTAGAAGTTGTAAAAATTCTATCGGAGGACTTTATTTTTTGGTAAGCTAAAGCGTTTGCGTAAGCTAGGTCAACTATCCTATCAGGGTAATAGTTTTGGATGTACGCTTTAACATAGGTATCATTGATTAATGCTTTGGCGTAGGCTTCCACAATTGAGTCTTTTTCGAGGGGAATGATTTTTTCTTTTGAAAACGGCGCTAACGTGTGAGCTGTCAGGTGCATAACAGAAGCTCTAAACAATCGTCCAATCTTTGCTTTTCCTGCGGCATTTCCGGGGAATTTGTGACCCAGAAAAGAAATACTACCGTCTTCCAGCATGCGAACAGTTGGAAACCTGATTGTGAATCCAAAGTTGTCTTGCTGCAAAAGAGGCTGCGTCAAGGCAGGATCTTGGAGTATCTTTACTTTGGTTTCATCTTTCTGCAAGGAAACCGCCCAAGCATAATCAATAAACCCCAAAGTAACTTGCTCCGTTACTGCGATTTGTTGAAGACTGCTTCGAGAATTCTCCGTACATCTGCTTGAACTTCAACGTTGTCACTAGTTAATCCGATAAGGGTTTCTTCGGCGGCATCCATGGGCGTGTTTCCATCTTTAACCAATGTTGCCCAGTTGATGAGATCACCTAACGATGGACCATACGGCAAGTCGCCCGCTTTGTATTGCCTTCGCAGTTCGGCACCTGCCTGAATAATCTTGTAAGCTGTATCTTGGTCTATTCTTGTTCTTTTTCGTAGCATTTCCACTTCGTCTGGAGAAATTTTTTCGCCGACGCTGAGGAAGTCAAAGTTGATCCAGACGGCCATGCGTCGTCTCATGGCAGCGTTTAGGGGTTTGGTGCCTGAGAATTCGGCGGTGGCTGGGTTCATGCTGATGATCATGTAACCGTATTTATGGCGTTCGATGACTTCGCTGTCTTTCTCGTTTAGGACGAGGTGACCTCGTGTGTCTAGGACTGGGTTGAGTCTTGTAGCGACATCCTGTTTCATCATGTTGGCTTCGTCAAGATACATTATACCACCTTTGCGTAGCCACTGAGTTAAGAGGCCATCGACCCAGTTTTCTTTTCCTAAACCGATGAATCGACCGATTAAGTCGAAAGATGATGTGGACAATCCACAGTTGACTTCCCAAATAGGCAAACCCGTTAACTCAGCTACAAGGTAGACAATGTGGGTTTTGCCTGTTCCTGAGGGTCCAATCAAACTGCATTGTTTGAAGTAGTAGAGGGCGCGAACTATCCGTTCAACGTAGTTTAGCCCATGGTCGAGGTATTCTGGTGTACCCTTAGGTATCATGGTGTCTAAGTGGGCAAAACTATAGTTTGGGTGCAGGTCAAAGCGTTGGATGTTGTATTTGTTGTAGAGTGGTGAGGTGGACATGGGTCGTTCTTTGTCGAGGGAGACGGTGACTTTGAATTTGTCTTGTTTGAGCGAGGATACTTCTTGGATTCTGCTTGCTGCTTCTTTCTCTTTTAGTCCTTGGTGTCCGTAGCTCATTTTGGCGCCTCCTCTTAGGCGTTTCAGTGCATCAAGAAGATAAATAAGTATTATTGACTGCTACTCCATATACAAAATCCATACCCAAACTAAACCAAAATAAACAAAAAACAAAACAAACCTACCAAGAAAAACTCAAAAAACACATAATTGACCCGAAAACCCCAAAAGGCAATCAGCCTAAACCAAAAGTTAACCTTGTTAACGCTCTAAAATATTGTATGGCACTACGTAACACCTCTACACAACACTTTTATAGCGTTATCGTACGATTTAATATAATAAACAAATTCGAAGAACACACATATCCGCAAAATCGGTGGAAGAGGTTCCGTGGATTTGACTTGATGAAAGCGTCTGTGAGCAAAAGAGAGCTGGATCTAAGGCAATTGCTTGTTGATCCAAGCTTAGTGGGGGGTACGCTCACAAAACGTTTCCACATTCCGTTAAGCTATGGAAACCTCTTTCACCCAAAACCTTCTAACGAATAAGTTAATTAAGTGTAATCTTTCTCTCGTGCAAATATTTTAGAGCGGGCTCGCCTCAAAAAAAAGCGGGCGTGTAAATCGGCTTTTTTGGGTTTTGTGCATGTTTTTGCGAGACACACAAGCACTTTTCCACAAAGGAAACGCATCTACCTCTTGATGCAAATTGACACAAGAAGCAGTAATCAAACCTGAAGCCACGGAACTTCCTGTTTCACAAGCACTAAAGCAAGCTGAAAAGAAAAAGCAGGTTAACATTCAAGAATTGGTGGAATCCCTCAAAAGCACCGCAGACGACATCGGACAAATAAGCGAGCTCAGCTCAGAAGAAAAAATTCTCGTCTCACAATTCTTCATTTCACTCTTCAAACTCATGCAGCCCCTCGCACCATCCATAGCCGTAAACCGCTTGGCTCTTCCCGCCCAAGTTGGTGACGTAGTCCAAGCTCACATCGACCCCACAGGACACTTGGTGCTGCAGTTTGAAGATGACCATGTTAAACTGGAAGATCTAAGTGAAGAAAAAAACCGCGACCTCATGATGGCAGTCGTCAGTGATGTCGTCCCAAAATTTAAAAATTTAACCAGCCAGCAAAAACACAAACTCGAAAACCGCATCAAACTGCTCTCAAGCATAACAAAAGAACTGCAGAAAAGCTCCGAGGCATTATCAGCAGCTATGTCTACTGGCCAATAAACTCACTTTTTTGTTTCCACCGAAAATATTTTTAAAGTACAAGCTTAATTGCAGCGCATACTCTAAATAAAGTGATGTTCAAAGTAAAACCGATGCAACCTAAAGATTTCTTGTTTGCAACTGAATTAGCCAACACCATGGATTGGAACATGGCGCCTGAAGATTTCCAGTTCAACTCAATACTTGAACCAGAAGGGTGTTTGATTCTTTTTGACGACTCAAAGCCGCTGGGCATTGCTACCTGCATAAGCTATGGTAAAGTAGGGTGGTTTGGCAACCTCATCGTGAAAGAAGAAGCCCGACATAGACGAGCGGGAAGCTTGCTGGTGAAACATGCAATCGACTATTTGCAGGATAAAGGTGTTGAAACGATTGGGCTCTATGCATACCCAAACCTGCAAAAATTTTATGGAGATTTGGGTTTTAAAGCGGATGAGGAAGTAACTGTCTTCCAATCCAAAAAGGTTAAGCCTTTACTTGAAGGAAAGCTGCAGAAAATTGGGAAAAACCACTTTCAAGCCACAGCCAAGTTTGATAGGGAATGTTTTGGCGGCGACCGGACAAAACTACTTGAATCCATCATCCTTGAAGAAAGCAACTTAGCTTACTACCTAGCCAAAGGCAATGAGTTTGTTGGTTACGTGGCGTCAACAGTCTACGAAACAATGGCGTGGGTTGGACCCCTAATGTGCAAAGAAGCCAATTGTGACGGAGCGGTCAAATTGCTTAATTGTGTTCTTGGGGAATTACCAGGCAAGACAGCATTCGCTGCGATACCGAAAAAAGAAACCAAGCTAATTGCAACGCTCCTAAAGGCGGGGTTTAAAGAGGATTTCTCTGTAGTAAGAATGTATTTTGGGCCAAGTGCTGCAAGAAATTGTATATACTTGGCTGAATCTCTAGAAAGAGGATAGTTTATGGAAGATTATTGTAAACTTTTGCTCGTGGATTTTTTAAAGACCTCCTTTTCAACCGTGAAGGTCCTAGTTGAAGGAGCCACGGCTTCGAAAGGGCAAAACACCAATCGCAAGGTTACCCTGTTCCGTTATGTAAACGGCAAAAAAGTATCATTCCCCTTCTTAGATGAACGATTTTATCTCCGCGGCTCAGTTGAATACACTAATCCGCAACTAACCGTTGAAGAAATCCAAGGCATCGTCGGCACACGGCTGCTTGAAACCTGCGCTAACTACTTCTACGAACATGGCTTACGCCAGCCAGACGACGGCGATGTTGCTACGCTGGCAGAGTTACTTAAGAAACCCAAGCAAGGTTACATTGTTCCTTTTCTGCTTAACACAGACGATGTTGAAGCAGACCGCTACTCTATGAACCCCTTAAAACAGTCCATTGTTGACAGTGGGCAAAGCGCTTTTCCAGCAGCCAACGTCAAAACTGAAGGGCTTAAAATCGATAACGCGTACTGCAAAAAATACGATGGCAGTATGATTTCTAAAAAAGAAACTGAACTTATTACAGAAAGCTTGCAAGTCAGCAATGGTTCATACCTTGATTTGGTCGATTCCATCAAGTATGCGCAGTTGGTGGAGTTGTCGGCGTTCTTTGGGATGGATCTTTCGCTCTATACGCTGCGTATGCCGCTTTCAACTTTGAAAACCGAGAATAAAGATGACTTGCTTCATTACATTATTCAAGAGAGCAACCGCGACTATGCATCTGTCGAAGAGGCGTATACCTGCATGGGACGCAGTATGAAAAACCGCACAACACTCTTGACGATACCGCATTCCAAAAAGGGCTTTGGCTCTAAACGGGCCGCGCGAGGTAAACTGCACTTTGAAGACGGCAAACTCCTGGACGCCGCTATCAAATACAAGACTACTCCACTCTACCCTAATGCGATGGACCCCGAAGACATAGCAGTCGCCGTATGCGAAGATAACTTTACTGTTCCCGGCGAGAAACTCTCCGACTACAGTTACGCAGAAACGCCATCTTCACCCCAATTCTTCCTGTACTCGATTGGGTCCCCTGAAGACGCGACGCTTTGGCATGGAATAGGAGCTTTTGCGGCACCGCAGTTGCTGCAGAGTTACCGGTCAGGTCGCATAGCCTGCCGTGAAGGAAGATTAATTAAGAATTTAAGCGAAAAATACAACATAAAAGTGGATGTTCCCTTGCAATTTAACCTTGCGCCCGAAGGTATATGGAGTCACCCGATCCACCGCAATATTGACGCCAGCATCGGTAGCGTCGAAGACCTACCTGACTTAGCTCATAGGGGAATGCGACTTGAGCACCTTCCAGATTTCAAATAAAAGCAGGCACACGATTTGACGGCAATAGAATATACCATGTTCAGAATCTTGCGCTTATTCCGCAAACTCCCATTCAACATTCTAGGCGTTGGAAATCAGAAAGTAATTTTCTCTGAATTTTTTAAGGGTTTCCAAAACGTAAACGCTGTAAGAGGAATTTTCGGCGAAAAAACCGATGAAGTTCTAAGCCACCTCACTGTGGAAATTAGCTGGGTGATGGGTTACATGTACGTGGACGGCTCGGATGGACACCTTGTAATAAGTAAAGGCTACCTCAACAATGGCAACAAAACTGACATTTACCTCGACCTCATACATGAGCTCTGCCACGTTAAGCAGTTCATGGAAGGCAAAGAACTCTTCGACCCCCGCTACGACTATGTAGACAGACCCACAGAGATTGAAGCGTACCGTTACTGCATACAAGAAGCAAGACGGCTGGGTTTGAGCGAAGAGCGAATTCGGTGCTATCTTTGGACTGAGTGGATGGGCGAGGACGATTTCAAGAGGTTGGCCAAGTCAGTTAACGTCTCAGTTGCCTAACGCTTCACGATAGACTTTAAGCATTTTTTGAGCGCATATATCCCAAGTAAAGTTTTCTCTAACAAACTTGCGGCCATTAGCACCCATTTTCTCCCTCAAAGTCTCATCAGAAAGAAATCGAAGTAAGGCAGCCACCAATTCATCCGTGTTGCCCCGCTTAACCAGCAAGCCCGTTTCATTGTTGCGAACTGCTTCGTTTACTCCACCAATATCAAAAGCTACCACCGGCTTACCTGACGCTTGCGCTTCAAGCAGTACAATGCCCTGCCCCTCTTGAATCGAGGGCAAAACAAACACATCGGTACAATTATAGACAGCGTTAAGAGCGTCTTCTTTGAGGGTGCCCAAAAATTTGAAGTTGCCTGTAAGATTTGCATCCTCTAAGGAAGCAGTTATTTGTTGTTTTAGTGGTCCTTCCCCGACAATCAAAAACGTAATGTTATTTTGTTCTTTGACTATTTTTTTGGCTGCTTCAACCAGATAAGGCAACCCTTTTCGGGGAATCAAACTGCCTACAAAAAGCACAATGGGGCCGTTGCCCAATCCGAACTGATGCCTAAGTTCACCGAGGTTTTCTGTTAATTTGAATTTTTCTACATCCACTCCGTTTGGAACAATCCTTATTTTTTGCGACTCGATACCGTAATGTCTTTGAATTTTTTCGACTGAATAGTTGCTTATCGTCACAATTAATGTCGCATCGTGAGCCATTTGCTCTTCTAATTTGGCAAGCCTATGCATGAAAATATTCGCTATTCTGCCCCTAAAAGATTCGTATCCGCTTTCCTTTGCTTGCTCATACTCATCGGCTAAGACACCGTGGATGGTGTGAATGAAGGGTTTTTGTATGCCGTGTTTTTTGAGCGCTTTTGGGAAACCATACCCGCTTACCGCATGGGCTTCGTAGACATCGGCGTTGATATTTCTTGCTTTTCTGTTAAGGCTTCTATTAAAAAACCAATTATCCAAAGGAAAGAGCCTGTCTGTTGAGTAACAGGGAACAAAGTTTACTCCGTTGAGGGTGATGGGTTCTTTGAAGCCAGCTTTAGTGCCGCTGTAGACGGCTATGTCTGTTTGGTTTTGCAGTCGTTTGGTCGTTTCCATTATGCGCCGCTCAACTCCCCCACAGAACAAGTGGGGTGGCTGAGTGTTAAAGACGGCTAACCGAAACTTGTCCATACGGCACACTTCTTGTAAGAGGAGTTCTTCCTTGTTTAGCATATGTAATTTGCTTAAGATATAAGCAGATTGTAAATTTCACCAATACTGCCCTCGTAAAGCAGAGGGCGCAATTAGATTGTACCGAAAACACAAAAAACCCCTAAAAACATTGACAAAAGCCTAAATCTGCCTAATGGATGCACATAGCCCTAACTTTTATCATCGTCAAGTGTTGAGGGTATGAATAAGGGGGTAAAGTTTTTTTTGAGGCATAGAGTTCAGTCGATTGCTTATTCCTCGCCGTATCCATGTTCCATTCTGCCATGAGTTTTTTTGTAAGCGAATTCATGTTGTTCTTTTGAGGTGCCAAAGATGGTCAAGTGTTTTTGTAGGTCTGCTTGGGTTAGAAAGATGCAGGCGCAGTTTGGGCATTTGTAGTGTTTGTTTTGGTTGGTTTCTTGTGCCATCTGCTTGCCTCAATGAATGTTTATGTGGATTTTTTTGCCGTCCAACTCTGATTCGTGCCAATCTGCTTTAACTTCACCGCAGCTACTGTTCAAGTATACTTTTCGGGCGCGAACCAAACCAGCCATCTCTTCCAAATATGGCTCAAGTAGCCCCATGCTTTCGGCATCCAAATCAGCGATATGAACTGACTCCAACGTTTCCGTCGGAACAAAACCAATCTCTTTACGCAACGCTTGGACACGCCTCGCCAAGTCACGCATGATGCCTTCGCCAAGCAGTTTATCGTCGCGTTGCCCGCTAAGGAAAACGGTTATTTCGTCTTGTTGGATGGAAACCCAGTTTTCACCCCCAACATACGCGGGAACGGAAGTTGCATATTCAACGCCTTTGACGTTTGTTTGTTCCAAGAGCAAAGCTTCTAGGCTTTTGAGGGCTTGCAGCGTTTTCTCTGGCGCAACCACGATTGTTTTAGCAAGTGGCCAACGCCGCTTCAATTTTCCTTGTCCTCTTGCAGCATAAGATATTGAAACAACTTTGAGGAGCATGTCAAAGTCTTCTTCTAGTGGTCTATTGCGCATTTTCTCGTTTGGAGTTGGCCATGCTGCGAAATTTATGGATTCAGGCAGGTCAGCTTCAAGCTGCCTGTAAACTTTTTGGAAGAGTGCTTCACTGAGAAAAGGCGTGATGGGGTTAAACAGTAATGTTATCGTCTTTAAAGCACGATGCAGAATTGCATAGATGGTTTGGCGGCGTTCAAAAGTTTCATGTTCATCAGTCCATAGTTCCTTGCGAATCATCGGAACATAGAGTCTGCTAAGAGTTTCAATCACGAAATCCTCCAAAACCGCTAATGCCACATTGAATTCGCATGCTTCGAGTTTTTGGGTGTATTCCTCGATTTTTTGCTGCAACTTAGATAGAAGCCACTGGTCAGCAGCTTGAAGTTTACCTCCCTTAAAAGCCCAATCCAAACTGTATTTTTCAGGATTAAACTCGTCAAAAGTTGCATTCTGCAAGAAAAAGCGGCTTAGGTGGTAGAGTGTTGAGAGAACCTGGTAAGGTCTGCGTGTTAGTTCCTGCATGTCAAAACTCATAAAGTCAACAGGGCTGCATTTGCGTATCATGTAAAATCGGCAAAGGTCTGCGCTATTCTTTTCGAGGAGTTTGTTAGTTTCGACAACGTTGCCCAGACTTTTGCTCATTTTTCTGCCCTTCGCATCCTGCGTTAAACCTTGAAATAGAAAAGCCTTGTATGGAGCTACAGGTTTCCCCGTCAAAATAACATATTCTAGGAGCAAAGAATTTGCCCAACCGCGAGTTTGATCGATACCTTCAGTCAAAAAGGCGGTCGGCACAAACTTCTCAAACTCCTCATCAGTGAAACGTGCGTATGGCGAAGCTCCGCTGTTGTGCCAAGTATCTAAAACGAAGTCTTCCCGCCGCATATTGTCGCCACATTTATCGCATTTGAGCGTGATTCGGTCAACCCATGGCTTGTGCAACTCAAAGTTTTCTGGAATAGGTTCTTGGGCGTTTTGGATGAGTTCTTTTTTGCTTGCAATTAAGCGTTTATTGCCGCATTTCTCGCAGGTCCACATAGGCAAAGGTGTGCCCCAGATGCGTTCGCGGCTGATACACCATGGCTTACCCTCTTTTAGGAAGCCCAAGAAACGGTTTTTGGGTTCATCAAAGAAATAATTAATTTTTCCAACTGCTTCCAATACTTTGCTATTTATTTTATCGGTTCGCAGAAAGTACTCTTTCCGTGCCAGCCAAACCAGTTTGTGGTGACTACGCCAGCAGGTTGGGTACTCATGTTTGATTTTTTTAACTTTGACGAGAGCATTGTGATTGCGTAGTTCCTCAACCACTAACATGTCTGCGTCGCGAGCAAACACACCTGTGAAGATACCTGCGTCGTTTGTGAACTTGACTTCGTCATCGAATGGAACAAAGATTGGGACTCCTCTGCGGTTTGCTGCCCAAAAATCGTCTTCACCGTTACCAGGAGAAAGATGTACCACACCCGAGGCGGTTTCTACATCTACGAAGTCCTCAGCGATGACTTTGTGGACTAATGGATGCTTGGTTTCAAGTTCCGCCTGTTTGGGTATGATGTCTTTTAAGGGATAATCGTAGGCTGTTCCTTCCAAGCTTTTGCCTGTCATGGATTCTGTGATTTGGTAGTTAGTGATTTCTAGTTCTGCCATGACTGGTTCTACTCGGTGCCGCATCATTACCCAAACTTCTTCGCCAACTTTCACTTTCACATACTCGGCTTTTGGCTGCACCGCAAGCATGGTGTCAGTTATGATTGTAAAGGGCATAGTGGTCCAAAC
>Ga0182021_10006550_pt1 | contig 13831 bp, 13 predicted proteins | sample 612E3MmetaG_FD_120493 | JGI IMG/M metagenome (GOLD analysis project Ga0182021, IMG submission 120493) | Permafrost microbial communities from Stordalen Mire, Sweden - 612E3M metaG (Illumina Assembly) | ecosystem: Environmental > Terrestrial > Soil > Wetlands > Permafrost | place: Sweden...
TGCAATACCGCAAACTTAAACGTAATCCATTAAGCTTCTAATTTCTTCACTTTCTTTAGCTTCTTTTTTAATCAGTTCCTTTTCAGTCACATTGAAAAACCCAAGGATTCTAGATGCCACAGGAACTACCTGATTATTCACGTAATAGTCAACATCAATCTCATCATACTTGGCGAATATGTAGGGTTTCACACGGCTGTAGAAACGCCCAGTACCTGCTAGTATAACAAACCCAACTTTGTCGCCGCCGCTCAGCCGCCAGCCTTTTTCTTTAAGCATTTTTGCGGCTTCAACATGTGGAGCACGAATAGCGTACTGTTCAGGCGATTTGGTTAGAGTTTTCCAAATTACGAGATCATGGAAAGGAACTTTTTTTTGCTTTAACTCTGCTATTATCTTGTGGACATAGTCAACTGCTTTTTTGGGCGATTGCTCCTTTAAAATTATTTCAAGCACATTCTCCTGTACTTTTTTTGCAACCTGCGCCCAATCTCCACGAATAACTTCCAGGCCCACAATGTCTAAGCTGCCATCTTGTCTTAGCCCAGCATACCTTTTTTTTGCTTCCGTAAAGAAAATGCGTTTGTAAACTTCGTTAACTTCAACCTCTAAACCTAGTTCTTCCCCAATTTCAACTTTAAGTTCTTGAAGCTTTTTTTCGTCATTGGTCAAAAATAGACTGTCTGTGTCACCATAAATGATTGTTAAGCCCTTATCTTGTGCCAATCGGGTAGCGCTCAAAATCGAGTGCCTGCCCCACGCTGACGCTGCTTCAGCTACAGGTTTAATGTACCATCGTGCGCCAACCCAGCCAGCGTAACCATAAGCAGCATTCGTAATGATTTTTACAGCTTTTTGCCTTGCATCCAATACACTGTACTCAACCGTGCTGGGGCTTAACTTCTTCATTTGCGTCCGTATCTTGCCTCTTACTTCTATCAGGTCCGTTAATGCTTCTTTGTAGAATCCGGGGGGTGATTTGCGGAAACGGTGCTTAACTTCGGGTGCCTCATAAACCCCTCCGGGCGGTTCAGGTTCATCTGGCCCAACATACGTATCTGGAGAAAGGTTGTATCTTATCATGATGTTTGGGTACATTGATTTGAAATCTAAAACCGCAATGTTATCGTGCAAGCCAGGTTTTGGTTGAAGCACTAACCCGCCAGCGTAAGGCCGATATGGCTGCTCTATTCGTCTGGGTATAAGTTCTCCGATTTTTCGGGTTTGCTTAATCAAAAACCACTCAATTCTAAAACCAGTCGCAGCAGTCATAACATGATCAAGCAGCAAACTAACTAGACTCGAGAGTTGCATAGCAAAGTCAAGAAGCAAAGTTGCAGATACATGAATTTTTTGAGCACTGAATAAACTGAATTCTTTAAGTGCTTCACGTTTCTCTGGTTGATCCCAGTAATCGGGAAATTCAACATCTTCAATTTCGTTGCCTGACTGGCTTTTCATTACGCCTAAGTAGTATGCTAAGTTGGAGAGGGTTTGAACTTTCACTTCTGGGAAAACATCCGTGAAATCTGCAAGGTCCACATTGGCAATCCCTGTAAAGGAGACATGACCGTAAATGCTGGTGTGCGGTTCCTTCTTTCCTCGGTCAACATCAAACGTTCTCTGGAGCCTATGACTTCGCTTTATTAGGTAATCCCAATCTCTTGCATTAGCTCCAAAACTAACGATGACATCAGGGTCGAATTGGCAAACATAATCAATGAACTGTTGAATAAGTGGCTTGTCTTTTTTGTCCTCGCTTGCCACGAACTGTTTTTCTTCACCATTGCTGGCTACGGTGGATATTATTACTACGGGATTTCTGTCGGGTTTAGGAGAGCCTTCGCGACTGTAACTAATCATTGAAAAACTGAGAGTTTTAAGCTGAGGTTTGTCAACGCGATCAAGCTGTCTTGGAATGGATTTTGCTGCGTAAACTTTGTCAACCCTTACGCTTGATTTCTTTTCTTCTTCCTCTGCCTCTACTTCGTGCCAAGCGCACGGAGCAACATTATTGTCAATTAGGTACCTCATTGCAACACGAATGTCGTCTTCGAGGCATTCTTTTACTCCTTCGAAGCTTCGAAGTGTTTTTGCAAGCTTCATCGTTTCGGTTGCGACCTTGCAGCAAATTTTTATTGACTGCACATGCTTGCCGAAGAACTTGCGTTTTTCAATTTCCGTCTTCACTATTGATGACGGATAAGCATTCATGATTTCCGCTGCAGTCTTCGACGGATCATATCCCTCTTTGACTACAACATAAAAGTAAGCAGTAAAATTTCTTTCAATAACTAGCACTCGGTTGCCATCTGTATCAATTCCCCAAAGCCACAACTCAGCAAATGCGCCATCAATTTTGGGGTTAATATCCAGAAGCCAAAACGACACTTTCACAGTCAATTCGCCAATAATAGCTTAGAACAATTTCGCCTTTAAACCTTTTAAATATTTTATTCTCAGTAATATTCCTTCAGAAATTTCGAATGATTAAATTTAATTATTAGAAACTAACAAATAAAATCCCATGAAAACAGAAGAAAAGCAGCCTTTCAAGCGCAAGAAAGATGAAGAAGAGCTTTACAAAAATCGTGAATTGTTGTCAAATATCATTAATAATTCTGATTCAAGAATTTTAGCTAGAGACCTTGAAGGAAAGCTGATACTGATTAATGATGAATTGGCTAGAAGTTATAATCTTTCTAAAGAAAAAGCTTTGGGAACTACCCTTTATGATATTTATCCTAAAGAGGTTGCAGATAGGATTGCTATTTGGGACAAAAAAGTTTTAACTGACGGAAAACCTTTGCGATATATTGAAGAGTTGCCGATAAATGGCAAGCTTCGAATTTTAACGACTAATAAATTTGCTTTACATGATGCCCAAGGAAAAATCTACGGTTTAGGCGCAATAATTACAGATATTACTAAACTTAAGAAAAATGAGCGTAAGCTTGAGCTTTATAGTAAAAATTTGGAGAAGGTTGTTGAGGAGCGGACTAAGCAGCTTAAAGATGTTGAGCGTTTGGCTGGTATAGGGGAAACGGCCCGTATGGTTGGGCATGATATTCGTAATCCTTTGCAGGCAATTGCGGGCGACTTGTATTTGATCGATTCTGATGTTGCGACTTTAACTGAAGGCGCTACGAAGAAGAGTTTACAAGAGAGTGTAAAGAGCATTGAAGCTAATTTGATGTATATTGCCAAGATTATTGAGGATTTGCAGGATTATGCCCGAGTAATGGCACCGATTAGAGAAAGAGTTAGCTTTGAGAAGGTTATTGCTGAGGTTATGCTTATTGTGCCAATTGCAGATAACCTTCAAGTTATTATCGATTTAGAAGAAGGCTTGCCTGAGTTTACATCTGATTATTCAATGTTGAAACGTGTTTTATCAAATTTAGTGCATAATGCGGTTCAGGCGATGCCTAACGGCGGAAAGTTAACTATACGTGCCTATCAGACGGGTAAGCACATGGTTTTTTCTGTCGAAGACACTGGAGTTGGAATTCCTGAGGACGTTAAGCCTAAACTATTCCAGCCTATGTTTACAACCAAAGCTAAGGGGCAAGGTTTGGGTTTAACTGTTGTTAAGCGTTTGGTTGAGGCGTTAAATGGCGAAATCACTTTTGAAAGTCAAGAGGGCAAAGGAACAAAGTTCATAGTTCAGCTACCATAAAACCTAAAAAATCTGAAGCGCTAATCTTAAGTTACTGAGCGAGAACTATTTTTTGATTATTTATGTGGTCTCAAGAAGTTTTAATTGAAGCAAAGGGATTAACAAAGAAATTTGACGAATTCACAGCAGTAGACCACATAGATTTTAAAGTGTACAAGGGTGAATGCGTCGGCTTTTTGGGACCAAACGGTGCAGGCAAAACAACAACTGTTCGTATGATCTATTGTTTTCTGCCTCCAACTTCGGGCGAATTAAAAGTTGCAGGATTCAGCGTTAACTCGCAATGCAGAGAAATAAAAAATTTGGTTGGTGTCGCGCCACAAGAGGACAATTTAGACCCCGACTTTACAGTTATAAAAAACTTAACCGTTTACTGTCGTTATTTTGATATACCAAAAGACGAAGCCCTTAAACGGGCAAATGAGCAACTCAAGTTTTTTCAACTGGAAGAAAAAAGAGATGTACCCATAGCTGCTCTGTCTGGAGGTCTGAAGCGCCGCCTTATTTTTGCAAGGGCTCTAATAAATCAGCCTCAAATTCTTCTTTTAGATGAACCTACAACTGGGCTGGACCCTCAGGCGCGACATTTAGCTTGGGACGAAGTTCGAAACTTGAAGAAAAAACAAGTTACCATAATTTTGACTACGCATTATATGGATGAAGCCGCTGTTTTATGCGACCGTGTCTTAATTGTGGATAAGGGCAAAATTATCGAGGAAGGGAAACCTGCAGAACTAGTAAAAAAGCATGCAGGTGACGAAGTGCTTGAGCTAGATTATGACGAGAAACTGTTACCGACACTAAAAGAGGCTTTTCCTGACGCAGAATTTGAGCGGCTGGGCGATCGACTCCAAATTTTCACTGATAAGCCACACGGTGTTTTTGAAGGCTTCCTAAAACATCACCCTTTCCAAAATGTGGCTATACGCAACGCGAATCTTGAAGATGTTTTCCTTAAATTGACTGGAAGAGGACTCAGAGAAGAATGACAAGTCCGAATCTTCGCAAGTCTCCAGCACGCTTCACAATACCAAAATTAACCTACAGAGTATGGAAGGTATGGCAACGAAACTTTGACGTTTTTACCAAGACTATAGTAACGAATTTTCTTCCATCACTTCTTGAACCTATACTATATTTGTTAGCCTTTGGCTTCGGATTGGGCGGTTTCATCCCAAGCATTCAAGGTCAACCCTACATTAAATTCATTGCACCAGCATTAGTAGCCATTGCAGTAATGAACGGATCATTCTTCGAATGCACCTTTGCCTCTTTCGTACGCATGTATTACCAAAAAACCTTCGACGCAATCGTTGCCACACCTGTAAGCGTTGAAGAAGTAGTCGCAGGGGAGCTCCTGTGGGGAGCAACTCGCGCAACAATAAATGCAACAATGGTGCTTGTTGTGATTGCGGCTTTCGGCTTAATTTCTAGCCCGCTCTTTTTGCTAGTCGTGCCTCTTGCGTTCTTTGGCGGATTAATGTTTGGTGCTATCGCGATGTGCTTCACAGCGGCGGCACCCAACATCGACTTTTTTAATTTTCCCACATTTCTATTTTTAACGCCAATGTTCTTTTTGAGCGGCACATTCTTCCCGTTAACGTCATTGCCCAAAGTGGCACAAGGAATCGCACTAGCTGTTTTGCCTCTAACTCAAGTGGTAAATATATCAAGAAGTGTGATTTCGGGGCATCTGGAACCAATTTTAGGATTAAACCCCACAATATTACTTTTGATAAGTTTTGCATGGATAGTTATAGTTACAATATTTTTCTTCATACTGAGCATTAACTTGATGAAAAAACGACTAACAAGCTAACCTAAAGTTGGTGAATAGGATCAATTATGTTATCCCTATTTTGTCTAAATACAGGAAAATTTTTGTGGTAGGATAATATTTCAGTACTGGAGTGAAAAAATGGAAACCATAGCAGATGCTAAAATAGTGATGGTTAAGCGGAGGGGACAAACAACAATTCCTAAGGAAATCAGAGAACAGTACGGAATCAAAGAAGGCGACAACTTACTCGTAGAAGTAACGGAGAAAGGAATATTATTCAAACCCATACCAAAACTTTTGGACATGGCAGGAATCGATGCAGGATATAGAACACCTGAAGAAATAAACAAAATGATCGACAAGCTAAGAGAAGAATACTAGCTTGAAAGAAGTAATTCGCTTTGACTTCTGCAATTAAACAATAAATGAAATTAAAGATTTTTAAATTTAGACTTGCACTGTTAGCCATTAACGGATGATAAGATATGCGTTTAGTTGTGCGAATCGGCGGTTCAGTTGTGGCTTCCCCACCTAACACGGAACTTATGAGCAAATATGCGGATTTAATCAAGGTTGTGAAGGCAAAGGGGCATGAGGTTGCCGTGGTGCTTGGCGGTGGAGCGTTAGCAAGGGAATTTATCAAAATTGCCAAAGACATGGGACTTGATATGCAAGCGCAGGATGAGATTGCCATTTCTTGTTCACGGTTGTTTGCTCAGCTTTTCCTTAAAAAATTGGGCGATGCAGGTTGCAGTAAAGTTGCTATAACACTTGATGATGCCGAAGCATGCTTAGCCATGGGTAAGATTGTTGTTATGGGCGGTTTGAAGCCTGGAATCACTACTGACGCGGTTGCAGCATTGGTTGCTGAAAGAATTAACGCTGATTTATTGGTTAAAGGTACTGATCAAGAAGGTGTTTACAATAAAGACCCAAGAACGCATGCTGACGCCGTTAAACTTGATCGCCTAAGCTTTGATGATTTGTCTAAGGTTTTTGAGGGAAGCGTGCATGAGGCGGGGATTCACCAGATTATTGACCCTGAAGCTATTAAGGTTCTGAAGCGTCATCGGGTTAAGCTTGTCGTTGTTAGCGGCTTTAAGCCAGAGAACATTTTGGCTGCGGTTAACGGCGAGATTGTTGGAACGATAATTAGCTAATTTTTTCATTTTTTCGTGCGTTTTTTGGTTTAGATTTGCACTATGCTTAAATATCACATTCGATATCGCATGTGAGGTCAATAACGATATCAATAGTGATATGTGATGGATGAAGAAGAAAGAGAAGAAAAAAAGGAACTCAAAGATGAAATGCATGATGAAAAGCACATGATGTTTCACAGGCGAAACTGGCTACGCCACAACGCCATGGTCCCAAAAGGATTCCTGCGATACCATGTAATTGAAGCCCTCAGTCAAAAAGCAATGTCCGGCTCAGAACTAATGGAGGAAATCCAAAAACACACTGGCGGAACCTGGAAACCCAGCCCAGGATCAATCTACCCGCTTCTTGCTTGGCTTCAAGACAACACTTACGTAAAAGAACTGCCCACAGAAAACGGGTTCAAACGTTATGAATTAACGCAAACGGGGAAAGAATTTTTTGAAGAACAGACAAAAATTAGAGACAAATTTACTCAAGAATCAGGTTTTCTGGCAAGCCCCTTCTTTGACAGGTTCATCGGCAACATACCTGAAGAAAAAACAAAACAAATTCGAGGATCAATGAGACGCCTCTTTATCTCGTCAATTAAACTCGCAAAAGCCATGAGAAAGGACTATTCTGAAAAAGAACTCGATGAAGCATTAAAGGTTCTTGATGAAGCCTCAACAAAACTTGAAGAAATAAGAAACAAAATGACAGGTGAAACAACAAATGAGTGAAAACGACGCCATAACAGTTGAAGGATTAACCAAAGTTTACAACAAAACCCTAATCGCTGTAGACCACATAAACTTCAGCGTTAAACATGGAGAAATCTTCGGTTTTCTAGGACCCAACGGCGCTGGAAAAACCACCACCATCAAAATGCTAATAACAGTAATAAGACCCACCGAAGGAAAAGCCACCATTCTAGGCGGAGACATCACAAAACAAAGTATGGACGTACGAGGCGCAATCGGCGTTGTTCCGCAAGAGTACACTGCAGACGAAGACTTAACCGGCATTGAAAACATACTTTTGTGCGCTGACCTCTACGGAATTCCACGTTCGGTGTCGAAAAAACGAGCCGCAGACCTTTTGAATTTAGTCGAGTTAACAGCGTTCAAAGACAAACGAGTTCAAACTTTTTCAGGCGGCATGCGCAGAAGGCTAGAATTGGCATGTGGCTTAATTAACCGACCCAAAGTCCTCTTCTTGGATGAACCTACATTAGGCTTAGACGTGCAAACACGAGCAGCCACATGGAATTACGTAAAGATGCTCAAAAAAGAGTTCGGCATGACCCTTTTCTTAACAACCCACTACCTCGAAGAAGCAGATGCACTCTGCGATCGTATAGCCATTATTGACCATGGAAAAATTGTTATAGTTGGCAGCCCAACTGAGCTCAAAGACAGCTTAGGCGGAGACATCATTACTCTGAGTGTTCAAAAAGACGAAGACATTACAGAGTTAATCAGTAAAATTGAGCATGTCAAAGAAGTCAAAAAAGAAAACGGCTCATTCATGATAAAGTCGTCTAACGGGGAATTAACAGCTCCATTGATTATTGAAGCATTGAGAAAAAGCGGGCATGTTGTAACCAAACTTTCTTTGACAAAACCAACCTTAAACGAGGTTTACCTACAGTACACTGGAAAATCTATGCGTGACGCTGAGGAATCTCGGGAAACAGTTATGCAGCAAAGAATGGCTATGAGGAGGTCACGTTCATAAGCACCACAGAGGAAACTCAAGTTTCCAAAAGCCGAATGCATGGTCTTTGGGCATTAACCAATCGTGAACTCAAAAAATGGTATCAGCAACCATTCGTTTTAGCGATGGGAATAATTCAGCCGATCCTATGGTTAGCTCTGCTTGGCAAAGCGATGAACATAGGCAACATCGTAACTGGCATTCCAGGCATAAACCCAACACAGGTTATGATGCACACATTTGGAACTAAGGATTATTTCTCATTCATGTCAATGAGCATGGTAGCATTCACTGTCGTTTTCACAACAGCTTTCGTTGGCATGTCAGTAGTTTGGGACAAACGCTTAGGCTTCATGAATAAAGTTCTAAGCACACCAGTGTCAAGATCAGCCATAATCCTGTCAAAAGTACTTGCTGCAAGCGTTCGAGCACTATTCCAATCAGCCATCGTTTCAATGGTAGCGTTCGCATTAGGACTCAGCACAGGCACAAACTTCGGATGGTACAGCATACTTGGAATATTCGCAATAGTATTCCTGATTAGCGTTGGCTTATCATCGTTCTTCACAGCCTTAACATTGAGAGCAACACGAATGGAGATGCCTCAAGCAATCTTCCAACTCGTAACCTTGCCACTGATGTTTGCAAGCAGCGCATACTTCCCAATTGCCCAAATGCCAAGTTGGCTCCAAGCAATCGCAAGCGTAAACCCAATCTCATACACAATCGACGCAGTAAGACGACTAATGGTGTTCAGCGATGGATTCGGACCCTTACCCTTTGACTTTGCATACGTTGGCATCTTCGCAGTAGTTGTAACAGTCATATGCGTAGTACTTTCATGGAGATACCTGAACAAATAAATAACTGGAGAACTTACACAAAAAAAGCACATTGAGGGAAAAATATGCCAACAATCGTCGAAGCAAGAAACCTGAAGAAAACTTACATGCTTGGAAAAGTCCCCGTCGAAGCACTCCGAGGAGTAAACCTCAAAGTTGAAACTGGCGACTTCGTTTCTATACTTGGACCATCTGGAAGTGGTAAATCAACCATGCTAAATATGATCGGTGCATTGGATAAGCCAACATCAGGAACTATGCTAATCGACGGCGTCGACATATCTTCACTTAATGAAAACCAACTGGCCGATTTACGAAAACGGATAGGTTTTGTTTTCCAATTTTTTAATTTAATCCCAAGATTAACCGCCAAAGACAACGTTGAATTATCAATGGCTATTGCGGATATGAATAAAGCTGAACGGAAGAAAAAGGCAATTGAGCTTCTTGAAACGGTTGGCTTGAAAGATAGAATTAATCATAAGCCCGCTGAACTTAGCGGTGGACAACAGCAACGTGTTGCAATTGCACGTGCTTTAGCAAACAGCCCCAAATTTCTATTGCTGGATGAGCCGACTGGAAACATTGATTCAAAAACCGCAAGTGAAGTTATCACATTAATCAACAAGTTGAATAAAGAACAAAACGTTAGCATTATCATGGTAACTCATGACCAGCATTTAGCCAGAGAAGCCAAAAAAACCTTGCAAATGTTTGATGGTCAAATAATATCTGAAGTGGTGAATCGCCAATGAAAACCATAGACATTTTTGGTTATTCTTTTAATGCAATTAAACTTCGTAAGCTCCGTGCAGCATTAACAACTTTGGGCGTAATCATTGGTATCGCAGCCATAGTAGCGCTACTTTCTATCACACAAGGTTTGCAGGCTACCATAACTAACTCCCTTCAACAAGGACTATCAACCAACACATTAATTGTAACACCAGGCACAAGTGCTTTAGCTACAGCAACTAGTGGAGGCGGAATCGGTGCACGTGGCAGTGGAAGTGGAGGCGGAGGCTTAGGTTTAGGCGGTGGAGGCTCAAGTGGGTCTGGCTTCAATTTATACGTCAATAATACTGATCAAATTGATGCGCTGTCACCCGATATAGTGTCTTCGTTTGCTGTAATACAGCGAACAGGTTATGTTGAGACTGGCAATGTTAACCGTTCAGTTACTATTTATGGCGTTGATTTTAACCAGTATGCTCAGCAGTACAGAAAAACTTTCATTGCAGCAACTGGAACCATACCATTGAACCCAACAGCCAATGAAATAGTTGTTGGAACACGCGTAAACGATCCTCAGCAAAACGGCACGATACTTTTCAATGCTGGTGATAATGTTAGCATTATATGGACTAACGCCACAACGCTTCCAGTGATAAATGAAACTTACACTGCTCAAGTTTCAGGTATACTTCAAAAGGTCGGAGGATTTGGCGTAGGGGGACCTTCAGATGATGGAGTTTACATTCCGTTAAGTAAAGCAGAGAATTTTTTTGGAACAGACCAATGTGATATGATAATCGTTCAACTTAAAAGCAGCGATAACGCCACAATCACAAATGTTTCCAAAGCTATAACTGATCACTTTGACGGTCAAGTTTCCGTTATATCTTCAACGGCAGTTCTAAGTTTACTCTCAACCGTTTTCAGTACAATACAGTTATTCCTCGGCGGCATAGCGGCAATTTCACTCTTAGTGGCAGGAATCGGTATCATGAACATAATGATAGTTTCATTAATTGAGCGCACACGTGAAATAGGCATACTCAAAGCTTTAGGTATGAAAAACCGAACAGTATTAACTATTTTCCTTGGCGAATCAGTCATAATAGGCTTAATCGGCGCAGTTGTCGGTATAGTTCTGGGCTGGATCTTAGCAAATGTTACTGCAAGACTCTTAGGTTCAGGAGCATTCGGTGGAGGCGGCGCATTCAAAATAACACCCCTGCTAACTCCAGAGGTGCTTGTAGGTGCTTTGGCTTTCGGTGTGGGAGTCAGCGTCATCTTCGCATTGTACCCCGCTTGGCGCGCATCTAAACTTAAGCCCGTCGAAGCTTTAAGATACGAATAGCAGAATAACTTGCAGAGGAGTTATCCTGTGAAGCGGTTGTACCCTGACCAGCCAGTTGTAGGCGTCGGCGCAGTTATAATCAAAGAAGGCGAGATTGCTCTCATAAAACGAGGAAACGAACCAAGCAAAGGCAAATGGACTATCCCCGGCGGTCTCGTTGAACTCGCCGAAAGCCCCGAACAAGCAGTTATCCGAGAAACCAAAGAAGAAACCAGCTTAGACGTCGACAACCCAATCTTAATTGACGTAGTAAGCAACGTTGACTTGGATGAAAAAGGCAAAGTCAAATATCATTACGTCATTATCGAATACTTAGTGCACGTTAAAGAAGGAATTGCACAAGCGGCAAGCGACGCCATGGAGCTGAGTTGGGTGCCCTTTGAAGAAGTTGAAAAGCTCGATTTAACAGCGTCTTTTCGCTTGTTTTTTAGGCATAATAGGAAAAAACTAGAAAAATCTAATTCATATTAAAGAATAGTCTTGTTTCTCCTAGTGTTTTGATGTCTAAGGCTCTTACTCTGGCTACTATGGGGAAGTCGCTTACAACTTTACCTAGGGTAAGGCAGTGGTGGGGTGGCAGGTCTCGTGCGATTGAGCGTACCGTTTCTGCATCAACACGTGCAGCCCTTGAAACAACATCTAAGTCATGCTCATTGGTGAAGTTGAAGAGGAAGATGTTGTCGGCTTGGCGGTAGATGGTCTCTTGGATAGTGTCAGGCTGGTTTGTGATGAAGGTGGTAAATATACCATAGTGGCGCATGCGGGTTACAATGTCATCCCAGTAGGTTTCGCGTAGGTACAGATGTGCTTCTTCAGCGAATAGAAAAACAGCTTTGAGTTTCCAATTTGAAAGAGAATCAACCAGCTTGCCCAAAACATATTCAACAACAATTTGGCGATCGATATTTGAAGTGTTTTTTAGGTTTATGACTATGGCGCCTCCTTGGTCTTTGGATTTCAAGATACTCTCATCCAGATATGTGGCTTCTCCTGGACAATCAGTGAAAAAGCCAGAGTTAGCAAACGAATGAAACCGTGAAGCTAAAGCATCTTTCACATGCTGGTTGCAGTTTAAATCGCGAATCGCCTCGCCCAGTTCCTGCATGTTGAGTTTACCCTTTTCTTTGAGCATTTTCCACAAACGCCTAAACTCTCGCGCTGAAGTGCCAGGCAGATGTAACGCGTTTACAAGTATACCCATTACAGTGTTTAGAGGCAATTGCTCGAGGGCTACTTTGAAATTCTGTGACGGTACTAACGTGTGAATTTTATCATAATATGTGTTTCTTTTACCATCATTCGTCATTCCAAGGCTGGAGTATTCGCCGTTTAAGTCAAAGATAACCACTGTTGCCTTGTAACCAACGAGATTGACCATTAACAATTTGGAGAGGTGAGATTTACCGCAGCCTTTCTTACCTGTTATAATGTTTAAAGCGCCGTCCAAAGCTGTAGCGTCAATTGTTAACAGCGACGAATCTTTTGTGCCGCCTAAAATGATTGGGAGTTTTCCTTCTGTTTTAGCCAATTTCATAAGCATGGGAATTGATAATTTCTTGATTGTGGATTGGGAACGGCTGGGAAGCCAACTGCTACTTGGGCTTAGATTCTCATTTTCCAAGGTTGCCCTTATTTTGGAGATTAAAAGACTGGCGTCTTGAATGTAGGTGATGTGGGGAGCGATTTCCATGGGGTCGATATCTTCACCCTGCAAAGGTTCTCCTCCATCTGGCAACGTTCGCAAAAGTTCTTCAAGCACACCAGGCACAGCAGCAAATTGAACATCAATGACTTGAGCAATCAAGGCTTTTCCTGCATCTTGATCTTCAACAAGCAAGTAGTCACCCTTCTCAGCGCTCTCAGTAGGAAAACTGATGATTTGCAGGATGTTGCCTTCTTTTTTGTAAAGTTTCATGAGTACATTTCCCCTTTACTAAATAGTCCAAAGAGAAGTCGGTGCATATCTGGTCGATTAATTATTTGTATGCCATGCTTGCGGGTTATGAAGTGCTTCATTGCTAAGACCTCGTTGGCAGTAAATGTGCAGAGGATATGCGATAAACGTAGAGTTTCTGGGTAGCTTTGAGTATATAGGTCATTGCCAAGCAGCTTCTGCATTGCATCGATTCTCTGCGCCACGGTTGTTTCCTTGTCGATATCTAATCGAAACGCAAAGTTTGATTTGTTTAAACGTGCCACATAAACATCTCCAAGCAAAATTATCGGCGGCTTAGAATGCAAACCTGTTGTTTCAAGTAGGTAAGGCGGGTTATGGTTTGGAAGCTGCTCAGTTATTAAGATTCCATTCGCCCTCAACGTCGTTGCTTTTGAGAAGGCAAGTACGGTGCTATTGTTTTTTCTTGCATAACTTAGAATTTCCTTTAAGCGCAGGACCGTGTCAATGGTTCCTGAAGTTAAGGAACCGTCAAAGAGCAATATGCCGTGGTTTATGGTTTTGGCAAGCATTGTTTGCATCCATCGCTCTAACAAACTTGCAAGACGTGTGGGCATTTGCATGATGTTTGGTGCCGCTTGGTGGCTGTTGCCGTAAGTTGTGCTGAAATAAGCGTGTTCCAGAGTATTGAAAA
>Ga0182021_10006551_pt1 | contig 13830 bp, 12 predicted proteins | sample 612E3MmetaG_FD_120493 | JGI IMG/M metagenome (GOLD analysis project Ga0182021, IMG submission 120493) | Permafrost microbial communities from Stordalen Mire, Sweden - 612E3M metaG (Illumina Assembly) | ecosystem: Environmental > Terrestrial > Soil > Wetlands > Permafrost | place: Sweden...
AAATATTCTAATGGAATCACTTTCGGACGGAATTGCAACGGCACCCTGCGTTTCGAGATACAAATGCTCCAGTGAACCCGAATCTACACGCCCCTCCACTAACACATCACATTTCTCCCAGGTTGAATTGATATCGCCCGAAGTAAATATCCGTGGCGGCATTATCAAACTGTTTTTTTTGAATGCTGTTCTCGCATCGAGTATGGCTTCTTTTTCTTCAATATCAATTTTAATTTTTTTCACTGCTTCTCTTGCAGTTATCCAGTTATCTGCGACAACTAGAGCGATTGGTTGACCGATAAATTCTGCAACATCCTCTGCAAGCAGATTTTCATCTTTTATTATTCCCCCAATCTGGTTCTCGCCGGGAATATCTTTATATGTTAATATTCCTTTTACACCCGGAATTTTTTCCGCATCTGATAAATCCAGTTTTCTGATTATGCCGTGTGCAACCGGTGAATAAAAAACCGCTCCGTGCAATGTTCCTTCCGGTACAGTCATATCATCAATAAAAACAGACTCACCTCGTGTATGTTTTACAGAATCAGTATTATGCATACAAAAGCTCCTCTGCTCTCACCATTTCGGGATATAATTCCAAAAAGTGAGCATAAATCAGTTGCCTTAGTAATAACCTTTTATATTCTGCACTTCCCCGAGCATCGCTTATCGGGGAAATTTCCTGCATCGCAATCGAAGCAGCTTCTTTTATCGAATCTGCGTTCAAATCTTTTCCTGTTAAATATTGTGATGCTTCTTTCAGATAAAGCGGAATGGGTGCTATGCCTCCTGCTGAAATATAAGTATTTATTATTTTCCCGTTTTTAACTTCTATTAATATAGATGAATTTACACTTGCAATATCGAGGTAAGTTCTTTTTGAAACTTTTTCAAAATTGAACTTTGCGTTTTTTCCCGGGACAGTAAATTTTATTTCACTGATTAGTTCACCTTCTTTTCTGTCAAGTGTTTTGTACCCTTTGTAATAATCTTTCAGAAATATTTCTCTTTTTGTTTTTTCTCTCTTTAATATAATTTTAGAATTAAGAGCAAGAAAAATATTCGTCATATCCCCGATAGGTGATGCATTGCTAATATTTCCTCCGAGTGTTGCACGGTTCTTTATAGGACGTGAGCCAAAGAGTTTGAGAAATCCTTTTAACCCGGGAATTATCTTATTTAACTCTTTTGACTCTTCAATTTCACTTACTGTAGTCGTTGCCTTTATTGTGCATTCTCCGTTTTTCAGTGTAATATTATTCTTATCCCCGGTTTTGAAAATTAAAGATATTTCCTTTTTTAATAATTCATCCCACCGCTGTACCAGTATATCCGTTCCTCCGCTTATAACTTCAGAATAGTTTTTAAGTGGATTTATTTTTTTTTCATTATTAAGAGATTTCAATATTTCCGGAATATTTTTTATATACTCAGGAATCAGGTTTAACCTGCTAAGATATTTTAACTTATTTTCACTATTAACAGGGGGAGAAGAATTTATAAAATTTATTGAATTGGTTACTGCTCTTTTTATTGTTCCATGACCTGTACATCTGCAAATATTGCCGCCGAGAAAATCAATTGCATCATCGATATTATATTTTTTATTAGCCAGTAAATAACCCGAAAATGAAACAATAAATCCCGGTGTGCAGAATCCGCATTGTGTTCCGCCTTCGTTTACCATTTCTTTCTGGAAATTTGTCAGCTCTGACCTGTTCAGACCTTCTATTGTAATTACGTGTTTGCCGTTCATATCTCCGATAGGAACCAGGCATGAATTTACATTTTTATATTCAATTTCGTTTCCGTTCATCTCACCAATCAGTACTGTGCAGGCACCGCAATCCCCTTCCCTGCATCCTTCCTTTGTGCCTTTCAGGTTTTGATTTCGCCTTATGAAGTCAAGGAGAGAGGTTGCAGGATGAACATCCGTATTAATAATATCACTATTAAGTATAAACCTCATTCGGAAAACTTAGTTTGTTTCATCATTCAATAAACCAAAAACAAAAATGTAATTAAATGCAAAAGCGAAAAAACCCTGTGTAGCCTCCCCTCTCGAGATCGAAGATCCTCCTGGGAGGTGGGGATAAAGGTGTGTGTTAATTCTACCAATTTGTTCGCAGTAGAACAGACATTCCTGTCTGTTACTATTCATTCTTGTCTGTTACAATTGATTATCCTTGTCTGTCTCTATCTGTCCCGACTGTTCTGCTTTATCGGGAGAATCACGTAATTTCCCCGCCGTTCATGGCGGGGTTGAGCTCCACCCACAAACATGGCTTTAGCCCACATCACCTCCCCTCTCGTTATCCTCCGAGGAGGTTTTCCAGCATTGTAACCTTTGTTCCGCATTGTTCATAAGACTTACTTAATGAACTAAATTATCAATTGTCACGATCGGTCAATCAATTAATCATCACAAAAATCTAAAATTTTTTCATTCACTAATTCTAATAATATTCATATCTTAAGTAAAAGTAACATATAATTCTTCTAAATATGGGAATATTTAACTTTTACATTGGCGGCTATCAGGTACTCGACAAATATCTTAAAGATCGCAAAAGTCGCACCCTCACCCTCGACGAAATCGAAAACGTAGAAAACATAATTAAAATAATCTCATTTACCATATCCCAAATAATTAAAATAAATGAAATAACCAAAGAGTGGATATGATTTTAGAAAAATATTTTAATTCATTTTAAAAAATTAATTGAATAATCATGGTTAATACAAAACCAAGTATATTTATTATTGAATCATTAGAAATAAGTGACGAGAGGAAAAATATGTTTGGAGGAAAACTAATCTCTAAAATGTTAACACTAGGAAATCTTGAAAACTTATATTTTTATATTAGAACTAATAAAGAGCTAAAATATGTATTGAAAATATTCCAAAAATCAAAATATCGTTATTTGTTATTTTATTGTCATGCAAATGAAGATAGTATTGGGCTTTCATTAGATGATTATACCTTCTTTGAATTTGGTAAAATTATTAATCCCTACCTAGAAAAGAAAAGGTTATTTCTTTCTTCTTGTCTTGCAGTTAATGATAATTTTAAAAATGAGGTACTAGAAAATTCAAAATGTTTATCAGTAATTGGACCTGATTTTGAAATTGGATTTCACGAAGCGGCATTAATGTGGTCATCATTTTTCTATTTAATGCTTTCAAATGAAAAAAGATTTATGTCGAATGAAAATATAGATAAAACACTTAGTAAATTGTTTATTACTTTTAATCAAAGAATGAATGGTTATAAGCGAATGAGAGATGGAAGTTTTCAGAAAATTACATTTGGAGACAAAAAGTTACAAAAGATTCAAGATAAAATAATGGCAATTAAAGATATTTAAAATACTTATTATGGTATCAACAACATCGAATAAAAAGGAAATCATTGATTTTCTGTGGGAATGGGCAGAAAGCCATGGGGATTGGGGTAAGATTCTAATTGATAAAATTGTAAGAACCGAGAGTAATATATCGAAAAATGAGAGACAAACTATTATCAATTATTTCCTTCAATCAATAGGACTGTATATTGGTTTACCAAAACTATCAATATCTAAACCTACATATCTTCCGACGAGTAGAAAAATTGAAATAACATCGCTTTTGAACATTACAGGAGTTAACAAACTCGCTAAAAATCAAATAATCAATTTCTGTAAAAATATTACAGTTATTTATGGAGAAAATGCTACAGGAAAAACGGGATATAGTAGAATTTTAAAATTTCTTGGTTATAGCTATGATGAGAATAATTTAATTCACCCTAATATTTATGGTAGCGTTGAACCTAAATCTGCAACTATAAATTTTAAAACTAACAATAAAGATGAACCACCTTTCATTTGGAATGGTAAAAATAGAAACTCAGAATTAGAAAATTTATCCGTGTTTAATAGCAGTTGCGTTCAATTTTCTCTCTCAGATAGACAACTTATTGTTTCACCCATTGGATTTCATTTATTTAATCTTGTATCAGCCGAACTGAATGAATTGGAAAATCTGTTACAAGCAAAGATTGCAAGTTACTCAATTATTCTCCCTTGGAAAGAAAAATTGACCGAGGGAACACCTCAGCAGATAATTATAAATGGACTTACAGATACTTCAACTATAGAAAATTTAAATAAACTCTCATCCTTTACACCAAAACAACAGCAAGTTCTGAATAAAAAAGAACTCGAACTTTCCAATCTTAATAAAATGCTTCTTCAAAATGAAATTAATAATTTAATTTCACAAGAAAAGGAACTTGAAGATTTAATTTTAAAGATACAAACAGCACAATCATTATTAACTTCAAGTAATTGGCAGAAATTAATTTCTCTCAATAAACAAATAATTGAATTAAAAAAAGAAACTAATAAAGGGTTAAAAGAAATTGCAGAGAGTAATGGAATAGAATATTATGAAACCAAAGAATTCCAGGAATTTATTCAATCAGCAGAAGACTATATAAGAATTCTTACTAAGAAAGAATATCCCTTGAAAGATGATTTATGTATTTATTGTAAACAACCTCTTGAAATTTCGGCTGTTGAATTATTGAAAAGCTATAGAATATTACTTAATGATAAAACTCAAGAAAATATCCAACAATTAAATCATCAGAAAAAATCATTGATAGATCAAATTACTCAAATTGATACAAAATTATATTTACATCAACCTTCTTTTGGAGTTGATAAGAATCAAAAAGCAATTCAACCAAATGAAATAAAAAAATACAATCAAAATTTAAGATTACTAAAAAATACTTTCTGCACAGATAATATTGATCAAGATTCAACCTTCGCATTTGATTATGAGAAAACGATAAAATATCTTTCTGATAAGAAGATTAAAATAACACATAATAAACTTGAAAAGAAGGATTTATTATCTAATCTCTCAAAGAAAGAAACTGGATTAAAATTACAAATAGCTGAGTTAAAAGACAGAAAATTATTATCTATTAAACGTACTGAAATTGAAAATGCTATTTCTAATCACAAATTTATTGCTTTGTTAAAATCAAATAGTACTTCTTTCAATACAGGTTCAATAAGTCACAAAACTTCTCAAGCAAGAGATTTTTTAATTAAACAAAATTTTAATCAAACATTCCAAGAGGAATTGAAAGCCCTTAGAAAATCAAACATAAAAATTGATTTGAACTTTGCAACAGAGAAAGGAAAATCTAGGGTATCCCAAAAGATAGAAAAGCATTTATTAACAGATATTTTAAGCGAGGGAGAACAAAAAGCAATTGCGTTAGCTGAATTTCTAACGGAGTTACAACTTGATAATATAAATGCTCCGGTAATTTTTGATGACCCAGTAAATAGTCTCGATCACCATATTATTGACGAAGTGGTAAAGCGATTGATAATTCTTTCAAGAACTAGACAGGTAATCGTTTTTACACATAGTGTACTATTTTTTAATAGTATGTTATACTTGAGTAAACAGCCATTAAATAAAGATTTGTCGTATAAATTTTACAATTCCAGAAATGAATTTGATGAAACTGGTGTAATATCTGAAGCCGAAGAAGAAATAAACAAAGTAAGTGTTTATATTTCTAAAATTAATACTCTCATTAATAATACTCCAAAAGGAAAACCAGAAAGTGAATTAGCAGAAGATGGTTATGGTTATTTAAGATCTGCAATAGAACTATTGGTTGAACATGAAATATTTCAAGGAACTGTTAAAAGATATCAAAAAAATGTGGCTCTTACATCATTCGTAAAAGTGAACGGATCATTGTTAGATGTTCATAAAGGAAAATTGAATGAAATATTTGAAAGAAGTTGCGGTTATATAAAAGGTCATAGTAATCCATCCGAAATTCATAATGATCCAACTTTGAAGGAGTTAAATGATGATTTTGAAGATTTTAAAAAAATTCGGGATTCATTTAACAAACAATAAATCAAATGCTAAGTAAATAATCTTATTAAAATATTTATAGATAAAATCATAAAAAATATGTCATCTAAAATAAAATGCCCAGAATGTGGATTTGAAATTGATGTTGATGAAGTATTACAGCATCAAGCTGAAGAATCGATAAAAAACAAATACGATATTCTGTTAAAACAAAAAGAGAGCGAAATTAATAAACAACTCGAACAGGAAAAAGAAAAAATCAAATCCACCGCCAAAGAAGAATTCGAACTCCAGATAAAGCAACTAGAAGAAGAAAACAAAAATAGAAAATCAGAAAACCTAGAACTAAAAAAGAAGGAACTCGAAATCTTGAAAAAAGAAAGAGGGATGAAAGAAAAAGAAGAAACAATGAAAATTGAAATTGAAAAGGATTTTTTATTAAAAGCAGAAAGTAAAGAAAAGGAAATACGCGAACAGGAGTCCACAAAAAATGAAATGAAATTTAAAGAACTTGAAAAACAGTTAGCAGATCAAAAGAAACTTAGCGATGAAATGAAAAGAAAACTTGAACAGGGCTCTATGCAATTGCAAGGAGAAGTTCAGGAATTAGCACTGGAAGATATGCTGAAATCAACTTTTCCTATAGATGAAGTAGGAGAAGTTCCAAAAGGAGTGAGCGGTGCTGATGTCGTACAAAAAGTTAAAAATGCACTTGGACACTATTGCGGTACAATTATCTGGGAATCTAAACGAACAAAAAGCTGGAGTCAAACCTGGATTCCTAAATTAAAAGACGACCAGAGGAGTATAAAAGCTGAAATCGCAATAATTCTTACTTCTGTATTGCCTTCCGGTATAGATAATTTCGGATTGATAGAAAATGTCTGGGTAACAGATTATAAATCCTTTATTGGTATTACGACTGCACTTAGGTTATCACTAATCGAACTTGAGAAGACAAAAAAATCTTTTGTTGGTAAGAATGAAAAAATGGATATTCTTTATAAATATATATTCGGTATAGAGTTTAAACAAAGAATCGAAGCCATTGTCGATAATTTTCGGAATATGAAAACTGACTTAGATAAAGAAAAAACAGCTATGGAAAAAATCTGGGCTAAAAGAGAAAAACAAATTCAAAATGTACTCTCAACTACAGCAGGTATGTATGGTGATTTAGAAGGAATCGTTGGAAACTCAATCCCCGAAATCAAAAACTTAGAACTAAAATCTTTAACCGAAGGAGAAGAAGAATAATTATTTATATTTTCGATGGCAGGCCATCGAAACCAGAAAAACCTAAAAACAAACATTATGAAAAAGACATACTATAAAAGTCGTCCTGTAAAAGCAAATCTAACTTATCAATCAAGATTTGAGAAATCAATTTTAGATTTTTCCTCAGTATTTATTGGGAGTAAAGAATTCAATCATGCCTTAACAAAAGGTGAGGAAAGGGAAATGCCTATAAGGAATTTCTTTGAAAAAAATTTACCTGAAATATATGAGATTAGAAAAGGTGAGATAATAGATTGTTTTGGTAAATCAAGTCCTCAATTAGATTTAATGATTTATGATAAATCTAAGTCAATTGAGTTTTATGAAGGTGATTCTGTTATTATTCCTGCGGAATCATTATTAGTAAGTATTGAGATTAAATCATTATTAAATAAAGAAGAAACCAAAAAAATATTGCAAAATGCCCAGAAATTAAAATCTCTAAAACCGTTCAAAAAGAAAACAGTATTAAAAACACGTGAGAGTGATAACAAGATTCCTGAGTGTAGATATTTTCATTGTGTATTTGCATATAATACAGATTTTAAAAGTGATGATTGGGCTCGAAGTGAGTACAATAGATTTTTAGAAGTTTCTCATGAGTCGAATACCGATATAAAAAAAATTGATCGAATTTATGTTGTAAACAAAGGAATTATTAATCCAGTAATTGGAAGTGGCGTTAACGAACGTGATAATAAAGTTATAACATTAATGTATTTTTATAGCCACATATTGAATTTTTTATTTAGAGAAAATGGAAGAAGACACCCTGTACCTTATGAATTATATTCTGGTAGACAATCGCAAGGATGGGTAAAATTATAAAATCATCAACTTTCAACAACAACTTTAAGTAATACAATTTTAGATAGTTTTTTCACCACTGATGGTGTTTAACGTAATGTCGCAAAAAACATCTGGATTCCAAATCAAGTTTGGAATGACAAAAATGCAAAGGGTCAAGTATCCCTTGTCAAAAACCAATCCTGTGAATCCTGTCTTTTTTTCTTCGTTTCCTTTGCGCCCTTCGTGTTCAGGTTTTTATTTTTTGCTTTTTCCTTTTACCTCTTACTTTATTTATTAATTATTAATTGTTTAGCGCCCTCCGTGTCCTAAGTGTTTAATTTATTTTATCGCCCTATTGACTTTTTAGTTTATTCATATTATTTTTGTATTAGCCATATATAATTATGGTAAACATTAAAATGTGAGGTTTTTTACTATGTACACGGAATCACAAAAAAACGAATTCCTGTCCCTCCGGGCGCAGGGTCTGGCATTCGACAAAATCAGCGAAAAGCTCAAAATTAATAAGAAAACCCTAATCCGGTGGAATAAGGAGAAAATAAATGAGATTAATTCATTGAAAGAGGCTGCTTTCGAATCAATGATGGAATCTCTGCAAGTTTCTACTCAAAACCGAGTCAAAATGCTCGCCGATGAGCTTAATAAAATCAATTCTGCATTGACAGATCGCTCATATAAAAATTATAGAGTGACAGAATTGCTTAATTATAAAATGAAAGTTATATCCGAATTATCAAAATTTGATTCTGATTTTAAATCTTTTTTAAAAAGGGATGCAGAAGAATGTAAGCTCGACGATATTTCCAATCTCCAGCCCGATGATGGATTAATCGCTTGTAAGTCATTAAAGGATTTAAAAGAAGTAATGAAAGATACAATCGAAACCGAAAAACAAATTATGCTGGACTTTAATAATGAGGATAATGAAGATGAAGACGATGATGATTAATAACCTGTTTGAACATTTAATACATAATCATCCCCCTTATCCCCCTTCGAAGTCGATGAGCCTCCTGGGAGGTGGGGAAGTCTTCTTTTATTTTTCTTATTTTTTTACGTTTTACATCTTACGTTTTACCCTATTTTGTCTCTAAAATGTACCCAAAGTTTTTTAAAAAATTAACCCCTATGAAATTATAACACTTAACTTTTCCATGGGGACATTTCTGTAACGTTCTTTAACATAAACTATTATTTATTACAAAATAACAATTTTCCAAAAATGTCAGTAAATAATGAAATCAAAAACAACAGAAAGGGATGTCTGCCCTACTAGCTATTTACTACTATCTACTTTTTAAATGTTCATTATTCATTTTTTTTATCTACTGTTCTCTATCCTCAACTACGAATTTTTTTCGGGGATTATTTGTTCAAAGTTCTATATTTGTGAAACAAAAAAGGAGACAAACAAAATGAAAGATTCAACACCTCAATTGTATGTAATTAAAGAAAAGATGAAAGAGATTTGGTCTGCCGGTGATTTTGGGGTTATTGCGAAAATTATTGAATCCGTAGGAATTGATTTCATTAGCGGGCTTAAAATTAAACCGGATTCCAAAGTTCTCGACGTTGCCTGTGGAACCGGTAATCTGGCAATCCCTGCTGCGAAAACAGGCGCACAGGTAACCGGTCTGGATTTTGTTCCTGCTTTGATAAGACAGGCAAAGGAAAAAGCTGAAACAGAAAATCTCAATATAGAATTTGATGTCGGAGATGCGGAATCAATGCCATATTCAAATAATGAATTTGATTTTGTCGTTACTATGTTCGGCGCAATGTTTTGTCCGCGTCCGGATGTTACAACAAGGGAACTTTTCAGAGTTTGTAAACCCGGTGGTACCGTTGCAATGGCGAACTGGACTCCTGAAGGATTTGTGGGAAGATTTTTTAAACTGGGCGTTTCTTATATGCCTCCCCCTCCCGGAATGCCTTCACCAATCATCTGGGGCACCGAATCTGCCGTAAAGGAAAGGTTTGGCAATTATGTATCGGATTTAATACTAAACCGAAGAATTGCAAGATGGATTATTCCTATGCACGAACGAGAGGTTGCTGAACATTTTATAAAATATTTTGGTCCGACGAATAAATTATTTGAACTTCTGGATAGCGAGAGCAGAATTAAATTTAAAAACGAGTTAACTGAACTATATATCGAGAATAATATCTCTAAAACCGGTACTGTAACCGTAGATGCAGAATATCTTGAAGTTGTAGCAACAAAAAAGTAACACTGATTTGCCGTTATAAATAAATTATCGGTTGCTGGTAGGAAGTTGAAGTTTCGCACTTCCACGCCCCACTTTCATCGAAATCATTTAAATCAGTTTCTTCAGTGATGAGTGGAACGAGACGATAGTTTTTTCTTTTATGTTTTACGTCTCAAATTTGCCATTTTACATTTTACGTCTGACGTCTGACGTCTGATTTTTACGTTTTTCATTATTCATTACCAATTATTAATTGTTCTTTGTCATTAATATTTGATTTTAAAATGTACCACTAAATCATTAACTTTAACAAACTTAATTTTTCCAATGTCTTAATACCATTATATGACATCTTTAATAATTATGCCTTTGATTATTGAAATACTCATGGTTCTTGCTATAAGTCTGGTATTTACATTTATAGGCTTCCTTATTGTCAGGAAGTTATTCTCACATGAGAGATTATCCGAAAACCATGCAGTAGCGAGTTATATATTTAATGCATTCTCTGTAACTTATGGAGTTCTGATTGCTTTCGTGGTTTATTCAAACTGGTATGATTATGAAAAAGCTCAGCAGCACGTAATGGACGAAACAACTTATTTATCAAACTTCTACCGGGATACAAGGACATTACCCGACTCGGTTAAATCAATTGTAACAGATAAATTAATAAAATATACCAAAACTGTTATTGAGGATGAATGGCCCCTGATGGCAAAAGGAGAAACAAGCCAGAAAGCGATGATTGCTTTGGATGATTTATGGGATTCATATTCCCGGATTCCTGTTTCAAAGATTACCAATACATATTTTTACGAGGTATCTATTGAAAAGTTAAACCTGGTCAGCCAGCACAGGAGATTAAGGATTTTGGATATGGACCAGACTACTCCCGGTGTAATCTGGATTGTGTTAATAATATGTGCTTTAATATCTGTTAGTTATACTTATTTTTTTACCACCAAAAACCGGGCAGCACATTTATCACTTATTGCGTCATTTATTGTTATTAATGTTTTGCTTTTTTATTTGATATATGTTCTTGACCATCCCTATGAGGGTTATGCAACAATATCACCGGAACCTTTTAAATTGATTCTTAACAAATTCATTACCGGATCATAAAAGAATAAAGTGTTTACATTAATGGATTAATTTCATAATATTAAATCTATATAACTTCAGTTATTAAATATGATCGATAAATGGAATCTTAAGAATAAAAAAGCGCTCATAACAGGTGCGACACGGGGTATAGGACAAGCAATTGCCAAAGAATTTATTTCCCTTGGGGCTGAAATATTTATTGTTGCAAGGGGTGAAGATATTCTGAACAAACAATTAAAAGAATATGCGGATAACAGACACAAAGTCTACGGATTTGCCGGTGATATGAGCAAGAAAGACGACAGAATAAAAATGTTCGGTGAAATTAAAAAAGTCTGGGATTCGTTTGATATTCTCGTTAATAATGTTGGCTTTAATATAAGGAAAAAAGTTATTGATTACAGTGATGAGGAATTCAATTTCCTTCTGGATACGAATCTTAAAGCTACTTTTGATAATTGCAGGTTATCCTATCCTTTTTTAAAAAAATCAGATTCGGGCAGCATTGTTAATATTGTATCGGTATCCGGGCTTACGCATATCAGGACAGGTGCTCCTTATGCAATGTCAAAAGCAGCAGTTATTCAGTTGACTAGAAATCTTGCAGTCGAATGGGCAACGGATAATATCAGGGTAAACTCAATTGCACCCTGGTATATTAAAACTCCGCTTACAGAACCAGTATTAAAGATCAAAGAATATTATGACGAGGTAATAAAGAGAACTCCGATGCAAAGGATTGGCAAACCGGAAGAGGTCGCTTCAACAGCAGCTTTTCTTTCAATGCCTGCTTCATCATATATTACAGGGCAATGTATAAGTGTTGATGGCGGATTCACGGTTTATGGATTTTAAACAAAAATATATTAAATTTGATTTATACTACTTACATAATTTGTATCAATTGTTCAAATAAAACTTAATCAGGTTGTTAGAAAATTTTTTAACTTCTGCCGGAATTGCTTTTATAACTTTGTTTCCTCTGGTAAATCCAATAGGTGCTGTTCCGGTTTTTATTTCTCTTGCTTCTGATTTTGAAGCGGACTACAGAGCTCAGCAGGCGCGTAAAACAGCCGTAAATGTAGCAATAATCCTGATAGTTTTCTTTTTTGTCGGGGAGTTGTTATTGAGGTTCTTCGGTATTTCGATATATGTTTTAAAGATTGCCGGGGGATTGATAATAGCGCATACAGCCTGGGAAATGGTTACATCTAAAAGCAAACTCTCGCGCGAAGAAGACACAGAATCCCAGTCCAAATCCGATATCTCTTTCACACCACTTGCTATACCCATGCTCAGCGGTCCTGGTTCAATCGGTGCAGTTATAACTTTATCATCTCACGAACAGAATGTATTTTCTTATCTGGGAGCAAGTGCCGGAATTATATTAATCGGAGTAGCTTCTTATATTTGCCTTAAACTTGCAACACCGCTTTTTAAATTGCTCGGTAAAACAGGAGTAGGGGTTCTGAACAGAATTATGGGATTTTTTATTCTCGCTATTGCAGTTGGATTAATTACCGAAGGCATCAAAGCGGTTTTTCAAATAAAATAAATTTATGCTTACTGTTAAAATATATTCTTTCGGTTATTTTAAATCCGGGATTCCGGATGATGACTCCGGTAACGGAGGAGGTTTTGTCTTCGATTGCAGATTTATTTATAATCCGGGAAAGTTAATAGAATTTCAGGACCTGACGGGAAATGATGAACCTGTAAAAAAAACACTTGATTCAAAACCTGAAATGCAGACATTTCTATCGGATGTCAAAAACATTATTTCCGCTGCAATTAGAAATTATGTTGGTAGAGATTTTACTAGTTTGATGGTTTCGTTTGGATGTACCGGCGGTCATCACAGGTCAGTCTATTCTGCTGAGAGAATGAAGGAATATATTGAAACTGAATTCCCGGACGTTAATGTTGAATTAAAGCATCTGGAATTATAAATTTTGATTCCGGTTTACTTCTAAAATTCCAGCTTGTTTCCAACCAGTAAGTTAATAACTTTTCCCGCGATGTAATCTGCAAGGTCGTTAAAGTTCTGCGGGTTGTTTTCGAAACTTGGCATTGCCGGGACTATTTTACCTCCTGCATCAATTATCTTTATCATATTTTCCAGATGAGTGCGGTTAACCGGAGTAACCCTTGGAACTATTATTAAAGGTCTTGAATAAGACAGAGCATAGTCTGCAGCTTTTTCCATAAGTGTTTTACTGTCACCGTGCGCAATTCCTGCAAGGAAGTTGTTTGCACAGGGACTGACAATCATACCAAATGCGTTATAGTCATTTGAGAATATTTCAGATTTCAGGTCAAGATTATTATGAAGATGTATTGAGGATTTCGAAATATTAATTTCAGGGAATAAACCCGCAATATTTGATTGCTTTATTTCTATGCCGCACTCTTTGTACAGAGAGTAAACGGCATATTCCGAAAGTATCATATCCACATTGAATTCATTTAAAAGCAGAGCACGTAGCATTCTTAATCCGTATATTGCACCGCTTGT
>Ga0182021_10006552_pt1 | contig 13830 bp, 8 predicted proteins | sample 612E3MmetaG_FD_120493 | JGI IMG/M metagenome (GOLD analysis project Ga0182021, IMG submission 120493) | Permafrost microbial communities from Stordalen Mire, Sweden - 612E3M metaG (Illumina Assembly) | ecosystem: Environmental > Terrestrial > Soil > Wetlands > Permafrost | place: Sweden...
GGGTTGCACACCGTGGCCCTGGTCGGCGCCAAACGCGGACGCATGGCCGAGATTGCGGAACAGGTCATCGTCATCAACGACACCCATTATGGCCGGGTGGAAGACGCGCAAATGAGCATTTGCCATCTGCTCTGCTACGCATTCATGGAGCACCCGGAGTGGGCCGGCTGACGGCAAGTTTCAAGTTCCGTTCGGGCGGCTTGAAGCTGCCCGGCGCTGCCAGACGAGGAGGCAGCCGGCCAACAAAATTCCGAAAACGATGGCCGCCAAGCTCACATAAAGCGGGCCGGTCGGAAGCGTGAACTTAAATTCCACAGTGTGCGCGCCCGGCGTCAGATAAACTCCGCGCATGATGAAATTGCAGCGCAGCAATTCCGCCGGTTTGCCGTTCACGAACACTTGCCAGTGCGGATCAAATTTGTCATTGAGCAGCAGTACCGAGGGGGTGGTGGCTTTTGCATCGAACATGATATCCTTCGGTGCGTAACAGTATCCAGATTGTTTCCATAAACCATTTCTCTTCCCACTGAACACAGGGTCGTCCGGCACGTAACGTTTGAATTCGACCGTGCCAGAATTTTCATTGGTCGCGTTCACGACCGGGGCGACCGGCAGCGGCGAGGAAACCAAAACCCGTTGCAGCGGGTCGAAATTAGTACTGGCCAGCGTTTTGAGCGTAGCGGAGTCGTTCGTGCTGATTTGCCAATTTGAATAGAGTTTGGCGCGAGGCAAAGCTCCGGTGAATTCGAAGAGCGCACAAGCGCCGTCATTGCCGGGAACGGCGGTTATTTCTTCATAGGAAGTCAACTGTTGGATTCCCGGTTTGGGCAGAACATCAAATCGTTGGACAATGCGAAAGCGATGCTGGAGCGGGTCAAGTTGTTCATTCAACCCATCCAGAAAACCCGCCGGACCGAGCAGATAGCGGGTGTTGGTCAATTGCCAACGCCGGGCATACATGTCCGCCGAACGTGGGGCCAGGGCCATCTCATAAGCCTCCTCGTCCGCCGGCGTGCGGGGCCGTTGGATAAGGTCCAACGACTGGATGTTGTAATAAGGAAAATGATGCTGTGCCCATTCGATGCGGTAAAGTTCGCCCCAAAGATCATCGTAAAATGGCAGATGTTGCGGCGGGGGGAACCGCAGGCCGATCACGCGGTGTTCATAGGGTTTGTCGCGCAGAAAATTAATAATCGGATTTATCGAATTGGCCGGATTGGCTGAATCAAGGTCGTATTTTTGTTTGTAATCCCAATGAATAACGTAAGGGAGGTTGGCCCGGCCCAAATCAATCACAAGCAACAGGCCGAGCAACAAGCCGCCCAGTTTTGCGCGCTTTCCGGCGAAAACCCCGGCAATGAATAGCACGCAAAGGCCGGCTGCGAGCGTAAAAAAAAGAACGAACCAGCCAACCTGTCCGACACTGAAGGTGGCGATCTGGTTTGCCAGGCCTTCGTTATCAAACCCCACGGTTTGCAAATAACGGACGAGGCTTGGTTTTTCTGATGCGTAAATCAGCCAGGCGAGGAAGCTGCCGATGACGGCCACCATGCAACCCAAGGACCAATTCCGGTCAAAGCCGCGTGCTTTCATCCACCAATTTTTGAATTGCGCCAACGGTGAATTTGCATTGGCCGCCGGAACTTCCAAAAAGCGCCGGCCCAAGGCGTGAATGCCATAGGCGAAGAGAGTCACAATCGCGCAGGAAAAGATGATGAGGAATTTGGTCGGAATCCGGATCGTGGAGGCATACGGCAGCAGATAGAAGAATTTGTAAAACGGGGCAAATCGTCCGTAGGCCAAGAGCAATGAACCGATTGAAGCCACAGTCCAAAACCAGATAAGCCGTTGTTGCGATTTCGCGAAAACCGAGTCCCGCCGGCGCAGCGACTGTGCCACCGTCCAGGCCGCCACCAGTGCCACCAAAACGCCGACATAATTCTGGCCGCTCGTAAATCGTATCTGGCCCGGCGGAGTCGGGCCTTTTCTCCCGCCTTCAAAATACGGGTCCAACAACGGATCGCTTCCAACCGTCCCCCAATAATTACCGCCCTTGTAACTGTCCTGAAGGAATCCCATCATGCCTTGGGGCGTGTCTATCCGGTAGCCAAACAATCCCGGCACGAACAACCCGAGGGTTTCCACCTTCGGTTCGCTCCAGGAAGTTGCCCAGTTCCAATGCTGGGCTTTCGATTCAGTGTCCTGCCCGGTGCCGGCGATGCCGCTGATTTGGGAGCCGACAAGCGAGATGACGGAATGCATGGCGATGAAACCCGCAAAGGCCGCAATCATCACGACCTGTCCGATTCCTCGGCCAGCTTTGGCCACGACCGATCCGCCTTCATCTGCGGCGGCCTTGTAGAAAACAAATGCCGCAACGAACACGCTGAGGATCGCGCCGACGTCTGCCGCCTCAATCACGTTCATGCCGACGGCCAGACCGGCCAGGGCAAGGCGCGCCCAGCGGATGAGAGCAGGGGTTGCCGGCGAGTTGGACACCACCAACGCCAGCGCGAAGAAATCCATGCCGATGGCGATTTCTTGCGATGCCACTCCCCAACAGGTGCAGGCAAAAAAAGAGGAATTCAACGCGATGGCCAATGCGCCCAAGACGGCTGCCAGCGGGGAGAGCCGCAGTTGCCGGAAAAACGTCCATGCGCCCAAGCCGAGAATGAACAGCGCGATGGGCGGGAAAAATTTGGCAAAGGCGACCGGTTCAAAAACCCAGCGTATCAGTGTGCTCAAGCTCAACGGGAACGCACCGACATTGGCGCCGATGCCATTCAAATCGTCCCAACTGCCCGTAAAACCGGCGGGCAGGCGAATCCACTCGGCATTTTGCTGGCCAAGCGGCCCGTCGTTGGAAAAATCAACATAGCCCGGCAAAAAGCTTTTCCCAAAAAGGACTGCCAGAATGACCGCCAGCAGCACAACAAAGAATAATCCGTGCGGGGTGTTCGCGTCTTTTTTTGGTTTGGCAACTTTCATAAACTGGCATCCGGCTTTATAATGAAAGGGAGATTCTTGTTTGCCTTCCGTCCGCTGTCAAGGCAACGCAAGGGCGGGTTGAAAAAGCCTCGCCGCCAATAAAATCATCCGCTAAGGTTTTCGCATGAATTCACAGGTTTTGGTCACCGGCGCGGCGGGCTTCATCGGCTCCCACGTTTGCGCCCATTTGTTGGGGCAAGGGCATCGCGTGGTTGGACTGGATGATTTGAGCGGCGGCTTTCGTGATCACATCCCGCAAGGGGTGGAGTTCATCGAAGGCTCGGTCACGGACACCGCGCTCGTCCAAAAAGTTTTTGCGCAATATCAGTTTGAACATGTTTTTCATCTCGCCGCCTATGCCGCCGAAGGCTTGAGTCATTTCATCAAGCATTTCAATTACACCAACAACCTGCTCGGTAGCGTCAACCTCATCAACGCCTCGGTGAACCACGGCGTGAAATGCTTCGTGTTCACGTCGTCCATCGCAGTTTATGGCCGGAATCAATTGCCAATGGTCGAGGAGGCCGTGCCGCAACCGGAGGATCCTTACGGCATCGCCAAATACGCGGTGGAACTTGACCTGCGCGAGGCGCATGAAATGTTCGGGTTGAACCACGTCATATTCCGCCCGCACAATGTCTATGGTGAAAATCAGAATCTCGGCGACCGCTACCGCAACGTCCTCGGCATTTTCATGAACCAGATCATGCAAGGCCAGCCGATGACGATTTTCGGCGACGGCAAGCAGACGCGCGCGTTCAGCCATATTGACGATGTTGCGCCGGTCATCGCCGCCAGCATTGCGCGTCCGAAAAGCTACAACCAGATTTTCAACGTCGGAGCAGACAAACCCTATTCGGTAAACGAACTCGCAACCGTTGTGGCCAAAGCGATGGGCGCGCAGCCCAACATCAAGAAACTCGACGCCCGCAACGAAGTCGTCCACGCCTATTCCGCCCACAAAAAAGTGCAGAAACATTTCGGTGATCTGATAAAAAATGTTTCGCTCGAAGAAGGCGTCGCAAAAATGGCCGCGTGGGCGAAAAAAGCTGGTGTGCGTCAAGGCAAACCGTTTGAAGGAATCGAAGTACGCAAAAACCTTCCGCCATCATGGGCTGCATTGGAAAAAAACGCGGGGCGATGAGCGGCGTAGCCGCAAGCGGTTTTCGCCCGGGCTGGCACGCGGCGGGCAACCGTGCCGAAGGGCTTGTCCCCGGCGCCGCGGATTGATTCTCATTCCTCACTGAAGAGCGCATGTCAGGTCATGCGTTCCAGCAAAGACACAACTCCTTCTCCCGTTAAATTCTCTTCAGGTAACCGTTGGGGTTGAAGGACACGAGGAACTTCTCCCGGGACTTGTCAACCTGGAACTGGTTTGTTTCCTCGAGGAATTTCTTCACAGCCTCCATCGGTCCCGGGCCGTGGGTGGGCCAGACCGGATGGCCATTGACATTGCTGTCCTCAACGACGAGATAGGTGCCCTTCGTCACAAATTTGCTGTAAATCTGAAGTTCAGCATACACGTGGGGGGCGGAATGATCTGAATCCAAAATAACCATTACCGACTGGCTGGAGACGACATGCTTTTTGACTTCCTCCACGATTTTTTCGGAGACGGAGGATCCGGCAAGGTATTTGATTCGTGGATGATTCGGACGATCGGCAAACGGCATCACATCAATGGTCACGATTTGCCCCTTGCCCAGCATGTCCATCAGGCAGGCGAAGTAGTAGGCGCTTCCTCCTTTGGCGGTGCCGCACTCAATGATCAGATCGGGCTTGGTTTCAAACAGGATTTCCTGGTAAACCCAGAGATCGAAGGGGATTTTTGCCACCGGAACACCGAGCCAGCGCGTATCCAGCCAGGTCCGCCCTTGCTCCCCAAGATCGTAATACATCTTGTGGAATTGTTCCGCGACTGTTCCTTGCAAGGATTCGCTGTAATGATGGTGCGGCGTAAGCAGCCGGAGAAACCGGTGGAGCGCCGTTTTCAATTGAGAAACCAGATTCATGGGCGCACCATACTAGAAGAATCCGCGCCACTACAAGTTTACATTGGCGGAGACTTCCCGCGGGACGGTGGGATTCGTCAATCGGGAAGGAGAATTGATCAACTGAATCGGTTTGGCATCCTCTTTTCGCACAGCCATCATGTTTCGGCCGCAAAAATCCTCCTGCCGGCAATGATAATCCCGGAACTCGACATAATCCGGGCATGGTTTGCCGGTGCGATGGCCAAGTCTGGTAAATGATTACTGGATGATGTGTCCCCGGCTGTTCAACTCCTGCGCCCGGGCGCCAAAAATACGCTCCCAGTCCACTCCCGGCGCCAGTCCTCCACGGTCCATGTGCGTGGCCAGGGATGGCGTGGGCACCCAGAGCGTCCGCCGCCGGCCAAACAGTATCTGCCGCCAGCCGTGCCGCCAGGCCAGCATATGCGAGACGGAGAAAAACAGCCCGTCCCCCACACTGCGGATGAACGACCACGGGTTGACGGCCCGCGTCTTCGTCAGCGCCAGCCACAGACCAAGGTCGGAATTTTTCAGGCGATACCGCTTGAACACATCGGCCGTCTCAACCAGTGCCTGCCGCCGTGCGGCGAAGGTCAAACAGGTGGACATCACCATGCGCCACCGGCGGTCCCCATCACTGATCTCGCAGGTGCGAACGCGATGGATGTATTTGCGGTGATAGTCGGCATGATCGTAAAGGGACAGAAAATCCGCCTCCGGATGGCAGCGTAGAAATGTCACCGCCCGTTCCAGCGACCGGGGCAGATACAGATAATCATCCTCGGCAAAATAGACCAGATCCGCGCAGCGTTGACCCGCCAGCAGGTCAATTTGCCTCGAAAAAGTCGCCTCGTTGCCTTCGCTGTCCAAATGAATGAATTCAACGTCTTTCTCCGGATACAGGGATGCCACGAGTTCCTGGTATGCGGGCGGACAATTGTCGAGCAACACCCACATTTTCAATTTTAAATCGCCAGCCGCTTCCTTAAAGGTTTCCAGGCTGAGGCGGATGAGGGACAATTTGTCGGTGAAGCCGAAAATCGGCCGGCCCGAAACACGCGGATAAATTCGATAGCACACCGCCAGGTCATAACCGGCAGGGGAGGCTCCGGATGGGGTGGCGATGGAGGTCATGGGTTCACGGCAATGGTTTTTTAACGGGTATCCACCCGCGGCAGGCCGAATTTCAAGGTGCGTTTGACTTCGTCCCAGCGGTTCAACCGCAGCTTGAAGAACCGCAGCATCCAGAAGTCGGAATGTTTTCGGAATGTCGCAACCATTTTCCGCTGCCGCAAAATGTGGCTGCGCAGCCGCCAGCAGTCGCGCAGCACGTTCCGGAAACTTGCTTGCGCAAACGACCATCGCCGCAACAGCAAACTGCCGGCGAGCGATTCCATAAACAGCAACGCGAGGAGCGGAATGATGGGCAACAGCAAAAGGTGCTGCCCGTTTTTGAGCAAAGTCAGAATACAATTGCGATTCGTCAAAAATCGTTTCCGGTCGTTGGTGCGGAATTCTATGGTTTCAATTCCGCCGGACGGATTCACCCCGGCCGCGCCGCGATGATGGAGTTTGGCCTCAAATATTCCCGCCACCTTGTAACCGGCGAACCACACACGCCATGACAAATCTGCGTCGTCGGAGTAAATGAAATATTCCGCATCAAACATTCCCAGTTGGTTGAAAACATCGGTTCGAATCAAATAAGAACAGCCGCCGGCGATGAAAATTTCACGCGTGCGCGTCGCCACTGCCGACGGGCTTGGCAAACCGAAAAAGTCGAAGCCGTAAAAACCAAAATCCTGATACGAGTTGTCCGGATAATTCAGGACGAGTGGCGTGGAGGCAACCGCGCCGATTTTTTCCGTTCCGGCGATCAGCTTTTCCATGCAGTCCGTTTCGAGCCACGTATCGTTGTTCAGAAAAAGAATGTAGCATCCGCGCGCCACGCGCGCGCCGGAATTGTTGCCTTCGCAAAAACCGAGGTTTTCCGAATTTCGCACGATGCATGCGGATGGGAAATCCGCCAGCAATTTCCGGGCGACCGCCACCGAATCGTCCGTGGAATTGTTGTCCACCATGACCGTTTCAATTTGATTGAGAATCGTTTGCGCCTTGATGGACCCAAAACATTTCGGCAGCCAGTTTGCGCCGTTGCAGTTCAGCACGACGATACTGACCAGTGGCCTGCCATCTGCGCGGCCAAAGTGTTCGATGTCATTGTCCATCTTATTCCAAAGCCTGCTTGGTTTCAGTTTTGCGGTCAATGCTTCATCGCGACCGCGTCGTTTGCAAGCCCCGGGCGCCGCCGGGCGCGTGTGCCACAGCCGGCGCGCGTCGCGTTGCGAACCAAGCCGCGCCCATGTGCCAGAGCGAGCCGGTGAATGTGACACAATAAACACTCACCACCAGAGCCGCACCGAATGCGATGAAGAAGCAATTTCCCCAATTCAAAGCCGCCGAGGCCTATGCCGATTTGTTGAAATTAATAAAACAGGCCATGGCGTAAGTGCCGCTCCTGGCCAGGAGCAGATTCGCGATTGCCTCATGTACAGTGATTGAGTTCCCGGTGATTTCTGCTCATGGACCGGGGAATCGCAAGCGATAGAAGCCATTGGTCCCCGTCATATTCAGCGGAAGCAGGAATTCATCGCCGATCTGGATCGGTGAATAGGGCACCACGACCCACGTGGCCGGCGACAGGTTGCCCGAAGTCTCCAGCACGAATCCCGAGTATCCGACCGGCCACATATACAAGGCAATGTTGCCGAAATGCAACATCTCCAGACTGGGCAGGTTGATGATATTGATGGGATTGGCAAAGCCGAAGTGTCCCAGCCCGTCGTTGGCCTGCAACACCAGGTTCGAAGCCGTCTGGGAAATCACCACCGCGCCGGTCCATACCCCTTGCACAAAGTTGCCGGAAACCGATGGGGTGATGGCAACGCTGTTGGTGGAACTCAAATTGGCAAAGCCGGTGAAATTGGTAAAGATGCCATTGGTCATGTCTCGCGCCTGGATGGTGACAGAGAAAGGCGTGTTGACGAACCGCGGCGACGGAATTTTACCCCAGGCGAAATGATGCAAGGTAACCGTTAACATCGCATTGGAACTAAGGATCGAACCAGAGACATTGGTCACCAGTACTGCGTAATTGCCTGCTTGAGAGGGCCGCACATTGGTCAGCGTCAGCGTCTGGTTGGTCGCCCCGCTGAGGTTCGTCCCGTTGAAGTTCCACTGGTAACTCAACGGCGGGGCCCCACTGGCGGTCACGCTGAAGGTCGCCGTGCCACCCACTGTCACCGTCTGATTCGTCGGTTGCGTGGTAATCGAAGGAGGAACCGTAAAACACTTACCTGCGCTGCCCGCAATGTAAATCGCCGAAATTTCATCGGACGAAAGCGCGCGGTTGTAAAGGCTCAATTCATCCATCAATCCATTGAAATAACTTCCACTAAACGGACCCGACGCCCTTTTCCCGAAATAAAGGTTATAGCTGGTCTGCGGGATGAAGCTGCCGAGATTCTTATTGGTAACCGCCGCTCCATTCAGATATATCACGGCCACGCCGCTCGCTTTATCATAAGTCAACGCCACATGCTGGAGGACATTGGTCGCCACCAAACTCCCGCTCGTATAAATGGCATGATCCCCACCCGTGGTATCTCTGATGTTGGCATAAATATCTCCATAAGCACCCACCGAAAGCGCAAGATGTACCCCAATGCCACGGGCACCATTGTTCCATTCCAGCAGCATCTCCACTATGTGACTGTAGATGTCCACCGGATTAATCCAGGTTTCCAAAGTGAAACCGGCTCCCAGGCCCACATTCAGATTGGAACTGGCCGGAACCTGCACCGACGTGCTGGAGCCGTTGAAAACAAAAGCTTGGCCCACCTCGCCGGGGGCAAAACTTACACCGCCTTGCAGGGTGCCATTGTTGGTGCCTACGCTGTCATTGGCCGTGCCTTCCCCCGGCCACCAACTCACCAAACCGGAAGGTGGAGGATCACAGGACTGGAGTGGATTCACCGTCAGCATCGCATTGGAACTGAGGACGGAACCATAAAGGTTGGTCACCAGCACCGCGTAATTGCCGGCTTGAGAGGACTGAACGTTGGTCAACGTCAGCAGGGAGTTCGTCGCCCCACTGAGGTTGGTCCCCTTGAAGTTCCACTGGTAACTCAATGGTGCCGTCCCGCTGGCAGTCACGCTGAAGGTCGCGGTGCCACCCACCGCCACTGTCAGGTTCGCCGGCTGGGAAGTTATCGTTGGCGGTGCGGGTGTGAAACACTTGCCCGCGCTGCCCGCAATGTAAATCGCAGAAATTTCATTGGACGAAAGCGCGCAGTTGTAAAGGCTCAATTCATCCATCAATCCGCCATAGGTGTCATTAAGCCCGATGGGCTGGCCGGTTCGTCTGCCGATATTCACCGGATAGGTCGTCTGCGGGGTGATGCTCCCAAAATTAGCATTAGTCACGGCCACGCCGTTGTAATAAAGAACTGCCAGCCCGCTGCTCTTGTCATACGTCATCGCCACATGCTGAAAATTATTCGTGTCAAATACGGTGACAAAATTAATCGTATGGGCGTTACCTGACGTATCTTTAATATTGCCAAAAAGCGAACTCCCAGTCCAAAGTTGCAAACCATCCGTCGTCGCAGAGTCCCATTCGATAATTGGTCCCGATACATTGACGTTGAAGGCGTTGGGCTGAACCCAACATTCAATGGTAAATCCGCTCCCGGTTCCGATATCCAGGCCGGGCGAAGCCGGCACCGGGATATAGCTGCTGGTGTTGTTGAATACAAAGGCTTGGCCCACTTCGCCGTTGGTGTATGTGATTCCGCCGGTGGGGGTGCCGTTGTTGGTGCCGATGCTGTCATTGGCATCGCCTTCTGCCCGCCACCAACTCACCATGCCGGAAGGCGCGGGATCGCAGGGCACCACAGTCAACGTGGCATTGGAGCTTTGAACCGAGCCATAAATGTTGGTCAGCAGCACTGCGTAACCACCCGCCTGCGAAAACTGCACGTTGGTCAGCATCAGCAAAGTATTCGTCGCTCCATCAATGTTCGTTCCGTTAAAGTTCCATTGGTAGGAGAAAGGCTTGCTGCCAAGGGCAGATACGCTGAACAGCACGGTGCCCCCCCCCCCACCGTTTGGGTGACTGGTTGCGTGGTAATGACCGGCGCTGACGGGGTTATGGTCAGGAACGCGTTGGAACTCGTCGCCACTCCAGCGACATTGGTTATGATGACGTTATAGGTTCCGATATTGGCTGCGGAGGCGTTGTTAATGGTCAGGTTGGTGGTGGTGGAGCCGGAAATATTGTCTCCATCGGTCAGATTGGTCCCATTGTCCTGCCACTGGTAATACAACGGTTGACCGCCGGTGACCCTCACCGTAAACGCTGCGGTCGCCCCATCCAACACGGCCTGATCCGCCGGCTGGGCCGTAATCGTTGGCGGGCTAATCACCGACAAAGCGAACTGGCGGCTTTGGCCGGCTCCATTATTAAGATTGGTGAACCTTAGGGTTGCGCTATACGTCCCCACCAACAGGTTGCTGGCGGCAGTATTCAGGCTCACGGTTGCGGTCGCCGCAGCTCCGCCGGGCGTCAGGGTACCACCACTGGGCAAGGCATTGAGCCAAAGGGACGTGTTCACGAGCGTCCAAGTCAGTGAATTTGTCCCCGCGTTGGTCAAAGACAAGCTCTGAGAAGTGATGGTAAACGGCCCACCCACCCCGCCGATGGAAGCGAAGCCCGTTGCCGGTGTGATCAGCAAGCCCTCGGGGTTCGCGAGCGCATCAATCAGGCTTTGCCCGGCTGGCGTGCCCCAACCGGTGCACAGGTCATAGCCGGAGACGGCGTAGAACTTGGTCGGGCTGCTGGAACTGGTGTTGTTGCCGGTGGTGATGTCATGGAAACAGGTGGTGAAACTTGGGCTGCTGCCAATCGCGGCAACCGCCGGGTTGATAAAACCGACCGTCGGCTTTCCGCTGGCCACAGCCTGCTGATTGACCAGCGCGGCAAAACCCGCCCACAATGGGGCCGCGCAACTCGTGCCACCAACAGAATGGTTCACACCGTCAGCCCGCACGTAAACGTTGTCCGCCGTCAGCGCCACGTCCGGCGTGTTGCGCATCGTCGTGGATCCCTGGTTGGCCGTCATGTTGATGTTCGTCTGCCAGGCCGGGATCGGATATTGTGTGCTGATCCCGCCACCGCTGCCGATGCCGTTACCCCAATTCCAAACGGTTTCCGACGCCCACGAGCCGCCCTGCCCGGTCGTGGACAGGGTTGTCCCGCCCACCTGTGTGAGATAGGGCGTGTCCCCCGGAAAATCAATCAGCCCGGTATAAGCATCATAATCGCCCGAGGCATTGAAAAACGATTGTCCCTGTGCCGCCATCTGCATAAAAATCTGATCGGCCACCGGGTTGGCTCCCGCCCCCGGTTCATACCACGAACAACTCAATTGTTTGGCCACATTGTCATTGGCCATCCGGTTCAGCAGATCCTCCCATGGACTCGGATTGGGTGCGATATACACCATCACCTTGTCCAACCCCGGTGCCATCGAAATCGCCATCTCGATGTCCAAGCACACCTCGACCTCTCCGCCTCCGCCGCTGGGACTGCCGCTGGCCTTATCAATCAACACGTTCGACAGCGTGACACTCGGCAACCCGGCTTGGCTTTCGTAGTAGGTAATGTCGCTGGCGCTGTAACCATCAAACTGCAGCAGTCCCACGATCTGCCCGGAACCGTTGAGGGACGTGTCTGGAACATAAGCCACCCGGAAATCGCTCCCCATATACCCCCCATTCGGGCCGGAACCGGAATTGGGCGTTGCTTGGGGCACGTTGTTGAGGCGCTCGAGCTGAAGCCGCGGACGCGGCAGCGAGTAATTGTCCAATCCACCAATGCTCAATACCGGAACTGACAGGTCCAGCGAAGGCTCCATATCCGGCGCATAAAACTTGCGGGTTTCTTTCGGGTGCTGGTAAACCCGCATCGTCACATGCAAGGCCTTCTCGATATTCGCCACCGCTCCCTCCACGTCCACCAACATCCGGTTGGGATGCGTGCCGGTTACCGTCAAACCATTCGCCTTCGCAAAGGCGATGACAGCCCGATAATCCTTTTCCGTCGGGCCAAACCGGTCCGTGAATTGCTCCTGGGTCAGGAAATGATGGTAATTGGGACCGGCCGGATCGTAGATTTGTCGGAGCAGATTGGTAAGTGCTTCTTGGTTTCGCAACGGCAACCCAATGGCCAGGTTCAAACGATTTGTGCCTGCCAAGAGCCCCATCGGCTGCACATTCGCCACCGCCGCCGGCACGCGGCCATGCAACCGCTGGCTTCCCGCCCCCCCGGCCGGCGTGGCGAGCAGCAGGAACGGCAGCGCACAGGCTGCGGCAAGGAGTCCTTTGACATTTAACGGCCTGGCAATTTTTACCAATGCTTTGTTTTTCATATAATTTCCTCTCGAATTCACCGTCCGGTCATGACTCGTAAGATCGGGCACGATTCTTTCAAAAATCCTTTGAAAAGTTTTCCGGGTTCCCAACGGCTGTGTCCATGGCCGGGAGAAGCACCAGCGATAAACCCCACCGTTCCCGCAGGAATACGGGGAGCTTCAACGGCCAGCCTGAAAAGCGAGTCAGGGAAAACAACGTGCCGGACCGTCGGGCTTTCATGGGGACACTTCTCTCTCCTTGGTTGCCTGCAACCCAATATCCACTTTCTGAAAGGGATTTTGCTTCATGGCCAGTTGGAACCGAACGACCTTGATATGATATAAGAACTTTTCTATTGAAAAGTCAATTGAAAATTAGCGCACCTGCAATTGGATCAGCCAGATGGCAGCCAAGTGATTCATGAAAGGACAAACCCTTGCTTTCATCGCAGCGAGTCTCACGGACAGGTTAAGGGCAATGGTGTGAATCAAAATGAAACGCAGGCGGACAAGTTCGCGCTTCAGGGCGCCATTAAATCCTGCACGCGGGCACCGGGCACTGATGAATGAGCTGCCGGGGATTGAACATGAGCAATTAATTCTACGTCAGTTACCAGCCGGGATCGGATTATTCAGGTGTTTTTATCGCTGCCCATCTGTGCGCGGCGGGCTGGATTTCAAAGTCTGCTTCACTTTCAATTCCGCGCTTAACCAAGCAATTTCAACAATTCGTCATCCTCTTTTCGCACGGCAATCATGTTGGGGCCGCAAAAATCCTCCTGCCGGTAATGGTAGTCCCGGAATTCGACGTACTGCGGGTATAATTTGCCGACACGGTAGCCGAAGCTGGTGAAGAACTGATGGGCGTCTCGCAACATGAATTTCGAGATGATGTTCGTCGTGTTATACTCGAATTGCACCAACCGGATCCGGCGTTCTTTGAACATATTGGAAAACCCCCGTAGAACGGACTCTTCCATGCCTTCCACATCAATCTTGAGAATATCAATCATCTCGATGCCATGCTCCCGCACATAATCATCGCCCCGAATCACCCTGGCCCGAATGGACTGGGGGGAAGCCCGTTTTGCACCTGATAATTCAAACGCTTCGCCGAAATGCTCCCGGTATGTGGAGGTTAGTTGATTGGACGAGTCAACGTAAAACACATCGAGTTCTTTGTTGCAATCCGACAAACCAACGGGGTTGAGCACGACTTGGGGCAAACGGCCCACGTTTTGCCGCAATTTGTCAAATACTGGCGGCGCGATCTCAAAAGCGTGGATGGCGGCGTCGGGGAGGTATTGGCGACACAACAGCAGCCATTCTCCAACATTGGCACCTACATCAAAAACACA
>Ga0182021_10006553_pt1 | contig 13828 bp, 10 predicted proteins | sample 612E3MmetaG_FD_120493 | JGI IMG/M metagenome (GOLD analysis project Ga0182021, IMG submission 120493) | Permafrost microbial communities from Stordalen Mire, Sweden - 612E3M metaG (Illumina Assembly) | ecosystem: Environmental > Terrestrial > Soil > Wetlands > Permafrost | place: Sweden...
AGGCGGCCGAGAATCGGTTGGCAGGAGTCACGGACCAGAAGCGGCGCCGCCACTATGGCCACGCGGCAGAACTGGTCGCGGTCTGCCTCGGGTGTGACCGGTCGCCGGAGACGGCTCGCTGGGTGGAATTGATGAGGAGCGAGTATCAACGTTTTCCGGCGCTTCGCGCCGAGATCGACCGCGCCTTGGGTTCGCCATGAGCACGCCGGCAAAAGATCTAATGATATTAGGGGGGCCACAGTTGCGTACACGAAAGTGTGGAATGTCTGCGCACACAGCTGGGCTTTCACCATCACCGACAAGATTGGCAAGATTCGTTTTGGCCGCGAGCTACCGCTGAGCGAAACCGCGCGAAAGGAGCTCGATTCGGTCTGCCCTTCGGCAGGTCTCATCTTCCGCAGCCACTACTATCGCACCGTTGCGGCCGGCGCGACGGCGGCCGGCATCGACGCCTATCGGGCAGAGCGAACCTCGCGTACGGTTTTCGTCACTCGCATCACGCATCTGGGACAGGTCTCCAGCAACTTGTCTGGCATCATGTCCATGGCAGGCCACCGGCAGCCCGTGACCACGGCTAGGTACATGCGACCGCAGAAGGCCGCCGCCGGTGCCGGGCGGCCGGGATTCTGGCGACATTCTGGCTACAAGAATGGAAACGCCAAGCGTCGAATCGCGGCCCCGAAAACAGAGCAGCAAAGAGGACCGTGATTACATGGGCTTCGATGCTTCGATTGTGGAGATGAACGGGATCGGACCGACGACCATCTAGAACATTGCCTAGCGGTCGAAGGTCGAGCCATTGTGAAAAACGTAAATAATTACCATGTCTTGTGGAGCTGATGGGGATCGAACCCACGGCCTCTAGAGTGCGATTCTAGCGCTCTCCCAGCTGAGCTACAGCCCCGTACCCGCCGAAACGGGCCAGGCGATTGTACTTGCGGCGATCAGGTTTGCAACCAGGAACGCTCGGGAGTCTATTCTCGTCCCAACCATGGCGCGCCACCCCAACCCGAACGCCCAAACTACGCCCAAGCCGGCCGCGACCAAGGCGCGCGCCGGCCGGATACGCGCCGATCTTGCGCTGGTCGAACAAGGGCTGGCTCCCACGCGCGAGAAGGCGCGGGCGCTCATCCTGGCGGGCCAGGTGCTCGACGGAGATCGTCCGGTTGACAAGGCCGGGGACTTGGTCGGTGCGCAGGCGGCGCTGCGCCTGCGTGGGGAACCCATGCCCTACGTTTCGCGCGGCGGGATCAAGTTGGCGCATGCGCTGATGACTTTCGGCCTCGACGTGAAAGACCTGGTCGCCGTCGACGTGGGCGCCTCGACGGGCGGCTTCACTGATTGCCTGCTCCAGCGCGGGGCCCGGCGCGTGTACTGCATCGATGTCGGGCACGGCCAGCTCGACTGGAAGCTGGTCTCGGATGCGCGCGTGGTGGTCATCGATCGCACCAACATCCGACTCATGCCACCCCAACGCATCCCCGAGCGCTGCGGGTTCGCGGTGGTCGACGTCTCCTTCATCTCCCTGCGCCTGGTGTTGCCCTTGCTGCCCGCCCTGCTCTCGCCCGGCGCTCCCGTGGTCGCCCTGGTCAAACCGCAGTTCGAGGTGGGCCGGGCCAAGGTGGGCAAGGGCGGAATTGTGCGCGACGAAGTGGATCGGCTGCTCGCGCTCGACGAGGTGAAGGCCGCGGCCCGCGAGCTGGGCTACGAGGTCTTGGGCGAGACCACCTCGCCCATCACCGGGGGCAAGGGCAACGTCGAGTACCTGATCCATCTTCGCCATTGCCATGGCAGGTCCGAACCCATGGGCCCTGTCTACCGTTCGACTGGTAGATAGCTGGCCAGCCGTCTATTGTGATCCCTGATGGACATCCTTGTCACCGGCGCGGCCGGATTCATCGGTTCTCACTTGGCCGAGCGCCTGGTCGCACGCGGGGATCGAGTCACGGGCTTTGACAACTTCGACGAGTTCTATCCCCGAGCCGTCAAGGAACGGAATCTGGCGGGGCTTCGTCGAAACCCGGCCTTCCGCCTGATCGAGGGCGACCTCACCGACCCGCAGGACATCGAGTCTGCCTTGGACACCGCGGGCCGAGTCGACGCAGTAGTGCACCTGGCGGCGCTGGCCGGAGTACGGCCATCGATCACGAACCCGCAGCGCTACTGGGCGGTGAACGTGAACGCCACGCTGCACCTGTTTGCCACCTGTCGCGCGCGTGGAATCAAGCGCTTCGTCTTCGGCTCGTCGTCCTCGGTCTACGGTAAGGACAGTCAGGTACCATTTTGCGAAAGCGATCCCTGCACCCGGCCGCTCTCGCCCTACGCCGCGACCAAGCGGGCGGGCGAATTGCTCGCCTTCACCGAGCACCACCTGTACGGCTCGTCGATCACCTGCTTGCGTTTCTTCACCGTGTACGGCCCGCGCCAACGCCCCGACTTGGCTATCCACAAGTTCACCAGGCTGATTGCCAGCGACCAGCCCATCGAATTGTTCGGCGATGGGACCACCTCGCGCGACTACACCTGGATCGACGACATCCTCGACGGGGTGTTGGCTGCCATCGAGCAGCAGGCGCGCAGCCCCCATCCTGCGTATCGCATCTACAACCTGGGCGGCGCGCATCCCACCAGCCTCAAGACTCTGGTGGACCGCATCGCCGCCGCGCTGGGAAAATCGCCGCGCATCGACTGGCAACCCGAACAGCCGGGCGACATGCCACACACCCTGGCTGACCTGGAACTGTCGCAAGGCGATCTGGGTTACTCGCCCAAGGTCAGCATCGAGCAAGGCATTCCCCGCTTCGTGGCCTGGTGGCGCGCCGAGAACGGGAAGTAGCGAGCTTTCTCCACCACAGAGAGCACAGAGAACACAGAGGGCGGAAGGAAAGAAGGGGTTCGGACCGGACAGGACCACCCTTTCCTTCCGGTCCGGCTCTGTGACCTCTGTGCTCTCTGTGGTGAAACAGCTAACTATCCGATCCGCTCCCTCGCCCCACCCCGTAGTACGTGAATCCGGCAGCGCGCACCTCGGACGGCTCCCACACGTTGCGCCCGTCGACAACCACCGGCGTGCGCATGATGCTGCGCAAACGCGCGAAGTTCGGCCGGCGATAGTCGTGCCATTCCGTGACTAGGGCCAGGGCATCGGCCCCCTCGGCGCATTGGTAGTTAGATGCCTGGAATTCCACGCGTTCACCTAGGACCTTGCGCACCGCCGGGATGGCGACGGGATCGCTGGCAGCCACGCACGCACCAGCGGCCAGCAAGTCCTCGATGAGCACCAGCGCCGGGGCCTCGCGCACGTCGTCGGTGCCGGGCTTGAAGGCCAGTCCCCACACGGCGATCTTGCGACCAGCCAGGTCGCCGTGAAAATGCTTGAGCAGGCGTTCAGCCAAGTAGTGCTTCTGCCGCTGGTTGACCGCTTCCACCGCACTCAGGACTTGCAGTCCCATGCCCGCTTCCTTGGCCGTGCTGATCACCGCGCGCAGGTCCTTGGGAAAGCAGCTTCCCCCGAACCCCGCCCCCGCGTAGAGGAACTTGCTGCCAATGCGCGCGTCGGCGCCCAGTCCCTTGCGCACCAGCTCGATGTCAGCGCCCACCGCATCGCACAGACCGGCCAGCTCATTCATGAACGAAATGCGCGTGGCCAACATGGCGTTGGCGGCGTACTTGGCCAGCTCGGCCGAGCGGCGGTCCATCACCATGATGCGATCGCTTGAGCGGGTGAAAGGCGTGTACAAGGCCTGCAAAGTGGCCAACGCGCGCGGGTCGCTGGTCCCGATGATCACACGATCGGGTTTCATGAAGTCGTTGACCGCGTCGCCCTCTTTGAGAAACTCGGGGTTGGCCGCCACCGCGAATTCGTGGCGCGCGTGCTGGCGCATGATGGCCTCGATCTTGTCGCCGGTGCCGACCGGCACGGTAGACTTGGTCACCAGCACGGCCCAGCCCGAAAGCGCGCGCGCGGCCGTCTCTGCGGCCTGAAGGATGTAGCGCAGATCAGCCGAGCCGTCGGGCGCGGGCGGAGTACCCACGGCCAGCACCACCACCTCGGCACCAGCCACGGCCGCGGCCATGTCGGTGGTGAAGGCGAGTCGGCTCTCTTCCACGTTGTGAGCGATCAGCTTGTCCAGGCCCGGCTCATAAATGGGCACCTCGCCCCGCTTGAGCACGGCGATCTTTTCCCCATCGATGTCGCAACAGGTGACGTCGTTGCCCATGTCCGCGAACCCCGCGCCTGCGACCAGCCCGACGTAGCCGGTCCCGATGACACATATCTTCATGGTGGCGCAACCTACCACAGAGCTGGGGGTCAGTTGCTTCGCCCATAGGTGCTAACCACGTTCCTGTCGCGATTCGCCGGCCAGATGGGCGATCCGGAGTTTCACCACAGAGTGCACAGAGGCCCCAGAGGCCGGAAAGAAAGGGTTCCGGATCCGAGCCCGAACCCTTCATTCCTTCCCATCCGTCTCTGTGATCTCTGTGCTCTCTGTGGTGAAATCCGGGGCGGACTCGCGGGACACGTTGTGGCTGGCACAGAAATCTGCTTGAACCTGCTCGTCTAGATTGCGTCCGTAGTACCATGGCCACCCATGCAGGTGATGATTCTCGCGGCTGGCCGTTCCACCCGTCTCGGCTCTCTCGGCCTGGCTCTTCCCAAGCCGCTGCTTCCCGTGTGCGGCTATCCCGCGATCGCCTACGCTTTGGCCTTGTGCCGCCAAGCCGGCCTGCACGACATCGTGATCAATTTGCACCACCACGGCGACAAGATCGGAAAGACTTTGGGCGACGGCTCGCAGTTCGGCGTGAACCTGCGCTACTCCGTCGAGGAAGAGCTGCTCGGTACTGGCGGCGGGGTGGGCAAGGCCCGCTCGCTGTTTGCTTCAGAGCCGGTGCTCATCATCAACGGCAAGGTCGCGGCTGACGTCGATCTGCGTGCGCTCATCGCGGCCCATGGCCAAGCGCCTCGCAACACCATTGCCACCTTGGTGCTGCGCACGGATCCTCATCCCGAACTCTGGGCGCCCATTGGTGTGGATGCCGACGGCACGGTGCTGAGCATCCGCGGACAGCGCGCGGACCCTGCCGCCTCCCCGCCCCTTGCCCCGCGCATGTTCACCGGCATCCACGTGGTCGAGTCGGCGTTGCTTGACCGCCTGCCCACCGGCGTGTCCGATATCATCGGAGACGCGTACATCCCGGCGCTGCGGGCGGGAGACCGCATCGGATCCATGACCATGACCGGCTACTTCGCCGAGCATTCCAACCCTGAAAGCTATCTCGCGGGAAATCTGGCCTTGCTGGCCAACCCCGCCCTACTCCCCCACCCGCCCGGGCCTCTGGTTGGCGTGGATCCCGCTGCGCACGTCGATGCTTCGGCCCGCATCGTGCCGCCGGTTCGCTTGGCCGCCGGTGCGGTGGTCGAGGCAGGCGCCGTGGTGGGCCCCTGGGCGGTCGTGTGCGGCGGTGGCCGCGTGTCGGCGGGCAGCCAGGTGGTCCGCAGTGTGGTGTGGTCAGGCGCGACCGCGCAGGGAAATTTGGCGGGAACCATCCTGGCCCCGGAAGGCCCGTTTCTCGCCGAGACCACTCCCCCGCCGCAGACGGTGTGAGGAGGCTGGCATTTTTCACCACAGAGAGCACAGAGGTCACAGAGCCGGACCGGAAAGGGAAGGGTTGGGTTCTTTCCGGTCCGAACCCCTTCTTCCTTTCCGACCTCTGTGTTCTCTGTGCTCTCTGTGGTGGAAAAGGTGACCAAGTCCGACTAGCGCCCGCCCGCTGCCGGCGGCAGGGCTTGTTCGCGCAGGCAAGAGGTGACCGCTTCCACCAAGCTGCGTTTGTGGCGCGACTTGGGCAGAAAGACGTTGGCTCCTGCGGCCAGTGCGCGCTGCCGGGTCGCCTGCGAAGTGCGCGACGAGAGAACCACGATGGGCAAGCCGCGCAAGGTCGGTTCGTGTCGAATCCGCGCGATCAACTGGAACCCGTCCACGCGGGGCATCTCCAACGCCGTGACAACCGCGTCAAAGCGCCGCTCGCCCAAGACGTCCCACGCATCCCAACCATCCTCCGCAGCGACGGTCTGGTAGCCACCGGCGTAGAGCAACCGCGCAGCGCTCTCGCGCGCCATACGCGAATCGTCGACGATGAGCACGCGCGGTTGCCCCCGCCGCGGCCCCGCGGCCGCGGTTCGTGGTGGGCCAAAGGCCGTGTCGGCCAGCGTGCCCAGGTCCAGCACCAGTTGCGCCTTGCCGGCCCCCGACGCCGTGACCCCGCCGTAGAGCGAAATCAGCCCCAGCAGTGGGCCGGGGGGACGGATCACGACCGTGCGCGGGCCAATGACCTTGTCGCAGGTGAAGACGAAGTCGCGGCCGCCGTAGCGCACATGCAAGGCCGCCGCACGCCGGCCTGGGGGCAACTCGACGCCCAGCAAGGCATGCAGGCGCAGCAGCGGCAGCGCGGAGGCGCCCCCGGTCGGGTGCTGGGCCGGCATGGTCGTCATCACGGAATTCCCGGCCAGGATCTCGGGTCCGACCGGCAAGGCCTCGACCACATGTGCGGCTGGCACGGCGTAGACCTGGCCGCCCAACTTGAACAAGAGGGCCTGCGTGATGGCACCGCTGAGCGGAACCGACAGGCGAAAACGCGTGAAAACGCCGGCCTGGTACTCCAGTTTCACCTCGCCACCCATGTGCGCGACCGTGCGCTCGACGATGTTGAGGCCCATACCTCTGCCGGCCAGCGCGTCTGACTGGGGACGACTGGAGAACCCCGGCTCGAACACCGCCGTGACCACGCCCTTGTCATCCAGCTCGGCCGCCGCCGCTTGGCGCCCGGTGCGCACCAACGCCTGGCGGACGGCCTCCCGATCGATACCCCCTCCGTCGTCCTCAAAGGTGATGAAGACGCAGTCGCCTTCCTGCATCGTCTTGATGTCGATGCGACCGCGCGCTGGCTTGCCACGTTCGGCGCGCACCATGGCTGACTCGATTCCGTGCGCCAGGGCATTACGCAGAAGGTGCAGCAAAGGGTCGGCCAGCTGATCGACCACGCTCTTGTCCAACTCGACCTCGCCGCCCGTGACCACCATGTCCACTGGGCGCCGGCAGCTACGCTCCAACTCGCGCATGGCCGACCCGAGCCGACTGTACAGCCATTCCATGGGCACCAGGCGCGCGCGGCGGATCTGATCTTCAAGCTGCTCCGAGGTGTGGCGCAGAGAAGCCGTATCGGTAGCCAGTGCGCGGACCGTGCGGTCCAGGTACGAGGAGAAATTGTTGAACGCGACCTCCACCTCGCCCAGGCGATCGAGAAGACGCGTCCTCTCGTCCTGATGGTGAATCTCACCCGCGGTCAGGCCGATTCCCAGTTCGCCCAGCGAGAGGCGCATGGTGTTGCGGCCGACACGCAGGTCACGCAGCACGCTCTCCAGCTCGTGCACGCGCCGCTCAAGACACGTGCGCAGGATGACCAGATCGCCCACGCCGTCGAGCAGCACATCAAGCCGCTCGGCCTCGACCCGAAGCATGCCCTCGCCGCTGGTGCGCCGGTCGGCCACCGCACGCCGGTCCGATTGTCGACGGCGCTCGGGCGCCTCGCGCAGCAGGGCGGCGGGTTCTGCCAGATCGACGACGCGCGCGGGCGGGACCGCCAAACGGGCGCTGGTGAGCAGCGCGCGCAGCGAGGAAATCCCCTCGTCGATACGTTCCAGGATTCCGAAAGTGGGGGCCAGCTTTCCGATTCGCATCTCGGCGCACAGCTCTTCCAGCTCGTTGGTGGCCCGCGCGATGGAGTCATGGCCCACCGAGCCCGCCGCACCCTTGAGCGTGTGCAAATGTCGAAACAAGGCATCTACGATCTGGGGGTCCACCTCCAAAGTGGCTTCCGCGGCGTGCGCCAGCACCCGCTGCGCCTCCGTGATATGACGCAGGTGCTTGTCCGCCTCATCGAGAAACAAGCTGCGCAGCAGCTCGGCCTCGCTGGGATTCCACTCACCCAGCGGGCCGCGCTCGCCGCCGTCCGAGCCGTCTTTTGCGGACGATGCCATGGCTAAAGGAGAAACCAGCTAGCGCTCGCTGGTGCTCGCGCCCTCGGCCAGCGCGGCCAGGATCCGCCGGAGCGCATCGCCCAACGGTGCGGTTGCATTGTCCAGAAGCGGCGCCAGCGGCTGCAACAGGCTGGTGATTTGAACACGCCGATCGCGCAAGGCTCGCGCGAGAGCCGCCTCATCTTGGCCAGCGAAGCGCAGCCGCGCCAGCGTCTGCGTCAGCTCTTGTACGGCCGCAGCCAGCGCCGCGGTGTCGCCTCCCGCGGCAGCGGCGGCTGCGACCAGCGTCTCGGTCACACCGCGAATCTCTTCGATGGTGTGGTTGGCTTCGCTGGTTGAATTCACGATGGTCTGAATGAAGGCGCCTATGTCCTTGGTGGCCGCCGTCGAGCGCTCGGCCAGCTTGCGCACGTCCTCGGCCACCAGACCGAAGGCCTTGCCCTGCACGCCCGCACGCGAAGCCTCGATAGCCGCGTTGAGCGCGAGGATGTTGGTTTCCGAGGTGACATCGTCGAACAGCTCGACGATCTGGCCAATCTCGTCGGAACGCGCCTCCAGCGCCTTCAGCTTGCGCGCGATCTCAGCGATGGCCGCCTGCTGGCGGGCCAGGCCTTCGGTCATTGCCTGGTTGGCGCGCCTGAGCCCTTCCGCGGCCGACAGGGTCTGGTTGGCGCTGCCTGCAATCTGGCTGGCCTGCCGGCTCAGGGCTTCCAGCATCTGGTTGAGCGCGCGGGCCAGGAGTGCCAGGGCCGGGTTATTCTCCTCGGCACGCACCGTCAGATCGCCGCCCTTGGCGGCGTTCACCGCGTGCAGAAGGCTTTCCATTCCGTTGTTCTTAGTCATGGACTTGTCACCGTGCTGATGGCGTGGCGAACATGATCGATGGCCTGCTGGGCGTTAATCAGCAGGGCCGGACCGTCGGCGTCGAGTACCGTGGCGGTCAGAAAAATCGGTCGCGGGGGTGGGGGTCGGCTGTGCTGCTCGTCGACCCGGCCCACGCGCACCTGACGTTCCACGGCCAGCGCGGCGGCGATGACGGGGGTGTTGGCGTCGGGTGCGGTCTCGATCAGGATGAGTCTCTCGGCCGTCACGGGATCGGGCAGGCCGTCGCCATGGGCCTCACCGGCCTGGGGAAAGTACACACCCAGGTCCAGCACCGGCAGGACTTGGCCGTGCACCGGAGCGATCCCGCGCATCACGGGCGGGGCCAGCGGGACCGGTGTGAGACCCGGCATGGGCAACATCTCGCGCACCACGCTGGCAGGCAGCGCACAGCGCAGGCCGCGCAGGTAGAAGAAAACCACGTCCAGGTTGGAGGACGTCGCCACATTCACCCAACCATCGGCGCCACGCGTCTGCGAATGAACTTGCAGCGCAGGAGCCGGAACAACACCTGAGTCACGTCGTACGAGCCCATCTTGGACAGCCGGATGAGATCGCGCACGGTGTTCTTGCCGTTGACGAGCTCGAGCATGGCTGCTTCCTCGCGCAACAACCGGTGGTCGTCGAAGGAAGCGATCTTGTCCTCGTTGCGTACAAAAACCATGTCGAAGTTGTCGATCTCCTGTCCGATCACGCGCCACTCGTCAACCCGCCGCAGGCCCTGCATGATGAGCCCGTCGATGGGCAAGCCCAGGGTCGCTTCGCGCGCAGCCGGCGAGGGCTCGGCCGCGGGGTGGAAGGAGAAGTGACCCTCGCCCCAACGCAAACCCTCGAACACCAGGGCGGTGGTCTGTTGGGCCATGGCCTTTCTCAGCCCGGCTTCGCTGATGAGGCCGCGGCGGCACAAATCGGCGCCCAGCAGCCCAGCCCCCGGGGCGGCGCTGCGCTGGACGAGAACCTCGTCCAACTTAACCCGTTCGATCTGTCCACTGCGCACCAGAAAATGTCCCAGCAGGAACTCGTCGGCCACACCCCGGGCGCTGGCGAAATCGATGCGGCCTTTGTTCACGAAGATGTCGATACTGGCCTCGCTGCCCACCAGGTGGAGCGCGCCGGAATGCTGCCGGTCTTGCAACAAGAGCAACACGTCGGCGATCGACACGACCGCCAGATCACCCAGCAGTGCGGCGCCGTCGGGACCGATGGGCAAGCCCGCTGGCTTGTCCTCTTGTGCTTTGGGCAGAAGTCCGCTCACATCCAGATGGTCGGACGTCTCTCGCGCCACGAGTTCCGGTTGGGGCCCGCGCTTCTCGAGCGCGTGGTTGACCACCGCGAGGAGCGCGTCGGGCGAGAATGGTTTGGGCAAAATGTCGACCACGCTGGCCAGATTGGAAAAGCAGGTGCCCGCCTCCTCGCCCTTGGCGCTCATCACGACCACGGGCACCGAGGCCAGGGCTACGTTTCCCGAGATAGCCCGACACACGTCATCCCCATTGAGATCGGGCAGAAGGTAGTCGAGCAGCAGCAGGTCGGGAGGCTGCTCGGTGGCGGCCAGGATACCAAGCTCGCCGCAATCCGCGGTCGACACACGGAAGCCCGCCTTGGCCAGGGTTAACTCCACTAGCTTCAAGATGGTCGGGCTGTCGTCTACGACGAGGATACTCTCGCCTTGCATCGCTACCTGCTTCCCTCTCAAGAAACGAACGCAAGAAGGTACCACGTCAGCCCCTCAGAACGAAGGCCCCATCGACTATTCACATGGGAACCCTCGAAGGGTTCCCATGCCCTGCGGCCCCCCGCCCACCACCACCTCCCCGCTCGCTTCCGCCTTCGGGAACTTCGGGACCTACGCCTTCCCCACCACACCCGCTCGCTGCGCTCGCGCCATCGCGCTCGGCCTTGCGCGATGGTACGCGGCCGGCGAGGGCGCGCGCGAAGCGCGCGGGGTGGGAGGGGTGGGTTGTCCGTCCCGAAGTCGCTTGGGGGCAGAGCCGGCGGGCTCCCCACGCGGCCAGTTTGCACACCGGCTACCACCTACGCCTACCTTTCCCAACACCACGGCTCAGGTACGCCCCCAATCATGACGATGTGAATAACACTCCATGGATGCAGCCACGTGGCTCAAACAGATGGGCGACCAGTCGGGCCAGACCGACAAGCGCGCGCGCCTATCGGAGCTGCTCACCTACATCGGTTCGGTCCCTGCCCTGGATGACCTCCTGTTCGAGGCCACCGATCGCATCAGCGCATTCTTGAGCGCGGAACGCACCACCCTGTTCATGTCTGATTCCCAGGGCCAACTGCGGGCCGTGGCTTGGGTGGAAGACTCCGCCCGCGAGCTGCGCCTGCCACGCGATCCGAGCAACGTGATCGGCTTCGCCTACGCCGCCAAGGATCCGATCGGCTTCCAGAACCTGAACGATGCCAGCGAGCTGGCGCGCCTGCATCCACGCCTGCGGCCCGACGACCGCCTGGACCGATGGTTGGGGCTCACCATCCAGGGCGCCATGGTGGCGCCCCTTCTGGTCGACGATCTGCCTTTCGGTGTCATGCTGGTGGTCAACCGCCAGGACGAATTCGGACTCTTTGTGCCGCGCGATCTGGTCCACGCCGGTACTCTCGGCCGGGCCGTGGCGACAGCCTTGGCCGGGCTACTGGCACCAACCCAAGCGGTCCCGCAGCCGACGGTTGCCCGCACGCCGGTGCCCCGCGCTGTGCTGGGGCACGCAACTCCAGCCGCGCCGGCCGTCACGCGGCCCACGCAGGCTACCCCCGCGCCCGAGGCGAAAACGGGATTGGCCGCACCCGAGCGCGCACGCAGGAAGCCGGCCGGCAAGTGGGACACTCTGGTCGTGGGCGGCATCCTGCCGCTCGAGACCCTGACCAAAGCGCTCGCCGCGGCTAAACAATCCGTGCAGGATCCAGCCCGTTATCTCATCGAGAAGGTGGGGGTGAATCGCGCCGATATCGAGAAGGCGCTCTCGACCTACTACAACGCGCCCTTCTACCAGTTCAGCGGCAACCAGCGCATCCCGGAAGACCTACGCGGCCGACTGCGCCTCGACTACCTCAAGAAAATGGGTGCAGCGCCTATCGAGCGACGCGGCCCGCAGCTCATCGTGGTCATCGACGACCCCACCGATTTCTCCCGCTGCGATGCCCTACGCGCCATCGAAGCGGATCGCGAGGTGGTTTTTCACGTCGGCTTCAAAGACGAGATCGCCGCGTGCATCGAGTGCTCGTATGGCTTGCGCTCGGACGTCAATGTCTTGCTGCGAGAGCTGTCGGGCGACGAAAGCACGGGGGCAGTCGACGAACCCAGCGACGAGGAAGATGAAGGCGAGGAGTCGGACAGCGCCATCATCAAGCTGGCCAACCAAATCATCATCGACGCCTTCCAGCGGGGCGCCTCCGATATCCACATCGAGCCCTATGGCAAGGAGGACAACACCCGCATCCGCTTCCGCATCGACGGCGATTGCGTGCGCTACCAGGACATCCCGGCCGCCTTTCGCAATCCCTTGGTCGCGCGTTTCAAGATCATGGCCAAGCTGGACATCTCCGAACGGCGCAAGCCCCAGGATGGAAAGATCAAGTTCCGCATGCGCGATCGCACCATCGAGCTGCGCGTCGCCACCTTGCCCACGGTCAACGGGAACGAAGATGTGGTCATGCGCATCTTGGCGGCCTCCAAGCCCATCCCCCTCGACGAAATGGGAATGAGTCAGCGCAACCTCGACGAGATGAGGAAGCTCCTCGGCAAGCCCTACGGCCTGGTCCTGTGCGTGGGGCCCACCGGATCCGGCAAGACCACCACGCTGCACTCCGCGCTCGGCAGCATCAACACCGTTGACATGAAGATCTGGACCGCCGAGGACCCGGTGGAAATCACCCAGGCGGGTCTGCGCCAGGTGCAGGTGCAGCCCAAGATCGGTCTGGATTTCGCCTCGGCCATGCGCGCCTTTCTGCGTGCCGACCCGGACGTCATCATGGTCGGCGAAATGCGCGACAAGGAAACCGCCAGCACAGGCGTCGAGGCGTCGCTCACTGGCCACCTGGTGTTCTCCACCCTGCACACCAACAGCGCGCCGGAAACCATCACCCGCCTGATTGACATGGGACTTGACCCGTTCAGCTTTGCCGACGCGCTCTTGGGCGTGCTGGCGCAGCGCTTGACCCGCGGACTGTGCAAAAAGTGCCGCCAGCAGGTCGACGCCAGCGACACCGAAGTGGACGCCATCGTCCAGGCCTTTGGTGAACAAGAGGCCGCCCGACGGGGTTTCGCCCGTGGACGCATCAAGATGTGGCAGGGCGCAGGATGCGAGACTTGCGGCAACACCGGCTACAAGGGGCGCCTGGCCGTGCACGAGCTCTTGGTGAACGACGACGGAATCAAGCTGGCCATCGCCAAGCGCGCGCCGGTCGAGGACGTGCGGAGGCTCGCGGTGGCTGGAGGCATGACCACCCTGCTCCAGGACGGCATCGAAAAGGCGATGGCCGGAAAAACCGACATGAAGCAGGTCTTGGCCGTCTGTCTGCGCTGATACGAAGTTTTCCGCACTCGCTCCTAGGAATTTCGACCTAATTCCAATAACATCGCCAGCCAAGCACGCTGCTGTCCATGGACGGTTTTCCGCGACGCTTCGGCGGGTATGTACTGGTAAAGCCCCTGGCTCGCGGGGGCATGGGAGCACTTTATCTAGCGGTGCACGGGCAGCGGGGTCTGGAAAAGCTGTGCGCGGTCAAGACCGCCCTGCCCCACCTGGCGGGCCGGAGCTACGTCCAGCGCTTCAAGGACGAAGCCAAAGTGGTGGTGCGCCTCACCCACGGGAACTTGGTCGGTGTCTTCGATGCCGGCCAGGTCCATGGCGAGATCTACCTCGCCATGGAGTTCGTCGAGGGCAA
>Ga0182021_10006554_pt1 | contig 13827 bp, 10 predicted proteins | sample 612E3MmetaG_FD_120493 | JGI IMG/M metagenome (GOLD analysis project Ga0182021, IMG submission 120493) | Permafrost microbial communities from Stordalen Mire, Sweden - 612E3M metaG (Illumina Assembly) | ecosystem: Environmental > Terrestrial > Soil > Wetlands > Permafrost | place: Sweden...
AGGTAACTTTTATTAAAAACCCCACAGCGCAAGTTAATATAATTTTTAAGTTTTATTAGATGCGATATTACTTTGATACGATAACTTTCAAGTTCAGATGAACTCTTTTAAAAGCGAAACCTCCAACGAAGCACAACCCTAAAATAATTTAACACGAAAAGAATAAAGAACAATATTTACTTTTACGCTGCCTAACGGACTGCGGCTAAGCTGCCGCGTTGAATAGTTTCGTAATGCACCCAAGGAAACAGGTTCACGCTACCAATTGAATTATTAAGCACCAAACCTCTTGCGCAATGTAAATTGTACCCACGCCCATTCGGTCAGCTTGAGCCGCTGGTTAGCCCGCAACTTTAATTTTGTTTGAGCTAAAATTCTATACTTATTGAAACTAAGTTATGAGATTTGGTAAATAAATTTTGCACTATTGTGACTTTATATTTTCTTTGTTGCGGTTCGTACACGTACACTTTATCTCCATAGCTGACAATCGCATCAACGATGTTGTAAATATAGATTGCTCCTGCCAAAACCAAAGCAACAGTACTGAAATTCAGGTACGTATTCGCTTCATCGGTGTAATAGTCCCGTAACACCTGTGTCCGCGAGTTTCGTGCATCAACTTCGGCGGTTGATTTAAGACTTTGCAAAATAATTCCGGTTGGAATGAGAACCGCTTCCGAAAGAGCAATGATATAGCCTTTGGTTGGCTGTCCTTTGTAAAACTGTCCCCAACTAGGTGCGATGATTGAGCGCCAGACCGGACTAAACTTTGTTGGCGGTTCCTGAAAGCCCGTTGACTTTGGGACTTTGACCAATACCCAGCATCGATGCACGATCCCTTGGTTCTCATTCCAAGATTCATAGTAGCTTTCTTCTTGAGTCAATCCTTTGATAATTACCGATGAGCCGTTGATTATGAGTTCATCTACAATTTTCTTTTTAATACCTGATTCATCTTGTGTTGTCATTTGCGAAAACGATGATGTAGCTTCAAATGATTTCGTTTGGAGGATTTTCTTTACTGCATTTCCCACTGCTTCTTTAGAAGCTTCAGGGAGGGACATGCGGCTTTCGCCCTCACCGACAAAGTAATCGTTTATATATCCCGATGGGCGATTCGTTATCCATTTCGGCGAATCCCCTTTTGATGAAATAAGCGATTCCTGCGTAAATGCTCTTACACAAAAAAGAGTGAGCATAACGCTGAGATAAAAATTCTTTCTCTTCACTTCGTGTTTAAGTCCTGCAAGAGTTTCTTTGCGACTTCTTCGGCTTTGACGTTGCTCGCTTCCTGTGCTTTACGCTTCATCTCATCATATGAGCCAGCAAGAGCCTTGTTGTAATCGGCTTTGGAGATTTTTAACTGAACATAACAATTGAAGAAATACTCCACTCCTTGCGGTGTTTTCTTCATTACTTTTTCCCAGTAGGTAGTGGGAGTTATAACGCCGCTGATCTGATAGGTGTTGGATATCCAGCTAACGGCAAATTCGCTGTACCGCCCGACATCACCTTCATCCATGTTTGCGCCGCTCAGTGCTTGTGTAGAGGCACTCTTTGCCTGATTGTTCATGGTATTAAGCATCTTTTGGATGCCGTCGGCGTTTGCCTGATTCATGCCAAAGGCGCGTTCTTTTGCACGGCTGATTTCGCCTGTGACGAAAATGTTACCCTCACGTTCCTCGGACGGAACGTTAGTCCAAGAGGGACGATCTGTAGTGCTTTGCTCTACTACCTGCTCTTCACCGACCTGCATTTCTTTGGAGCCTGAGCAACCAAAGAGCACTAATGCAAGTAACAAAATATATGGCGTTGATTTCATAAAACCTCCTAGTGTGAATAATGAAGTGATATTATTTCATTGTCGATAATAGATTTACCGTATCAAAAATTATCATTGTAATTCCAGTTAGATAGTTTTTCTGAATAATGTTTCCGATATCTTTCAACGCTTCGATTACTTTGCAGATTAAATTTATCTTGATCTATCTTTATTCTAAGCTCGTTTATTAAATCTAATGCTGCATGCCAAGCCATTTTTTCGTTGAACAATCTATAATCATCCGATTTCTCTTCGGTAACGGAAGGAGTAAAATAAAAATGAATAAGTGCGTGTCCAATTTCGTGTGCCATTCTAAAAAAACATTGTTCAGTTGCAGAGATACATTTTTCACTCAAATCTTCATATGAGTTTGCGACGAAAAATACAACACTGCTTCCAAGGTCAGGAATAAATCTATGAAAACTATAGACAGGTTTATTTATTATAGTTACTGTGGCACCGGAAATTGGAATGATAGGAATTTCTCTTTTTGTTGCCTCATCAAGTAATATTTGAAAATTATTCCACTCAAAATATTGATCTCTGTTCTCGTTACCCAATTTTTCTTTGACATAAGTCAAACATAAATTGTTGATTCCTCCAATATTAGGTTTAATAATTTTAATCATAAAATCATTTAGTAACCATGGTGAACCTAATTCCTTGCGTTCTTCTAATGGAATAGCGTAGGCTGGTTGCTTTCCATTTACCTCTTTCCAAGCAGGCAACAGCATTATGGAAGGACTTCCTTTGATTTCAAAGGGTTTTACCATAAAGAAATGTAGGTAGACTTTTAACTTATCTATTGTCACTTCGTTATTGTTCATGCTCTTCACTTTATTGATACCTCAAAATGACTCCACCATAACCAACTGCCCAGCCACTATTTGCATTGAGCATAAATACTTTATAAAGTACAGAATTGGTTGGACTAGAAACTTCAGTCCAATATGTACCATCATATCTGTAGATTGCGCTTGCTGAGCCAATTTGTGAAAAACCGCCAACAATCCACCCTAAAGATGAATTTACAATTTGAATAGAGTAGCCATAAATCTGTTCATTGTTTTGAGTCAAAATAGACTGCCAACTATTACCATTAAATTTCTGCAACCTAAAATCAGTTATTCTACCCATCGCCCATATTTCACTACTATTTATAACTTCCAAATCACTGTATAAACATTGATCTCCAGAATATCCATAAGTTGGTGCATCGGTTCCTTTTCCCCAGCCAATTCCATTCCAAATAAATACTTTACCATCGTTACTGATGACCCAACCTTCATTATCGTTTACAAATGAGATTGCTGTTAAAGAACTGTAAGTACCACCTCCAATTCCGAGTTCTGTTTTTGTCCATTTAGACCCATCAAATTTATAAACTGCATTACTTCTTATTACCCATATATTATTTGATGATCTAACATTTAATTGTGCTCGATAACCGTATAAGTTTGATGAGGGTATCGTATCTTTAGTCCAAGCAATTCCATTATAATGTAAAATTGCAATTTTACTGTTCGCATCTTCTCCTACACACCAACCATCATTTGAACTTGCAAATGAAATATCACTTAGAGACTTAACTATTGGAATACTTTGTACATTCCAATCACTACCATCCCAATGATAAATTTTTCCATTACTACTAGCGTCATTCCCGATTGACCAAGCATCGTTATCTGTATTCGCATAAAAGCTGGTAAAGTTTACACCGCTAATTTGTTTTTGTACAACCCAAGTTCCAAGTTTTATATCTGTTGTCGCGCTAATTTCGTTGCTTCCGCTGCCTATATTTGCTGTGTTGTAAATATAAACTTTGTAATAGTAGGTTGTGCTGTTGTTTAATCCATTATCCGTATAAGTATTGGTATTCGCATTTGTTATCGTTGTCAACAACGTTGCGCTTTCTGTAACACCTCCAACAGCAGAACGGTAAATTTTATATGAAGCAAAACTTGTAGAGGTAGCTTTTGTCCATCCAATTGTAATGCTCGTTTGTGTTTTACTTACTAGTTGCAAAACAGGTGCAGGAATACTTCCGCTTGCAACCTCCATTTTGATAGCAACAGTTTGATTCCCTGCATTTGAATTTACCGTAACCGTACCGCTATAATTATTTACTACAAGTCCATTACGATCAACAGAAATTGTAACGCTTGAGGGAGATAAATTTGTCGTAGAACCGCTTGGTACCGATGGCAATATCCACGCTTCACTTTTCGTTACTGTCCAGTTAATAGTTCCCGTTCCTGTGTTCTTAATCGTTATTGTAGATGAACTTTGAGATGAACCGAAGTCTAATTGTGGTGGTGTAACCGTCAACTGTGGAGCGTTGGGATTGACCTTAACCATTAAAACACTAATTGTTTTTGTTCCAGCATCGGAAGAAACCGTTATTGTACTGGAATAATTTCCAAATGAAACGCTATCACGATTTACTGCAACAGAAATTATTTTAGTTTCTGTTGTTACTGTTCCACTTGTTGGAGTAACTGATAGCCAGGGTTGATCCTTGCTTATCTGCCAAGTAACTGTACCAATTTTATTTTGGTTTGTAATTGTAAATGTCTTGTTGTTATCCGCAACGTCAAAATCAATAACTTCGGAAGAAACTGCTAGTTGTGGTTTTAAAGTTTCAAGTTGAATATCTGCGTTAACAGTATTCCCTTCGGTAACAGTTACAGTAACAAATGATGAACCGTAACCATCTTTTGCTGCCGTTACCGTGTATTGCCCTGCTGAAACGTCGGGAATAGTATAATTGCCATTTGCATCTGTTGTAACGGAAGATGTTGTTGGATTGGTAGTTATTACTGCGCCGGACAATGCAGAATTGGATGTTTTGTCTAAAACTTTTCCGGTAATTTTTGTTTCGAGTGGTGGCGTTTCGGTCGGTTTTGTTTTACATGAAAATGATAAACAAATTATGATTAGAACAAGCAAAAAAGAAAGGGTATTGTTTTTAGCCATTTCATCTCCCATCTGTTTTTAGAGAAGCTAAATTAAATTTGAAATTACCTTCATTTCTTGTCAACTTACAATGCCGCTGTTGCGGGCTAACGGACCGGTGCTAAGCTGCCACGTGACCAACTTTCGTAATGCACTCAACGAACTGAGTTCACGCTGCTAATTAAATTATTAAGCACTGAAACTATAATCGCCATGTTAAATCGCACCCAGCTCATTTGGTCAGCTTGAGCACCTGGTTAGGCCGAAATGATAATTGGTGAACCTTACCACAATTAAATTACAAAACTTTGCAATAACTTTATCAACTTCAATTTTCCTGACGCGGGCGGTGTGTCGCATTAATTTCATTAATGCGCCTTTTTGATAGTAGATTGCACACCACTTTAATTACAGCCAAAACTAATTGACAACCACAAGACTTCCCTCACCACAAAAAACACACACCGCACGCGCGGCCTAACGGACCGGCGCTAAGCTGCGGCGCTGATAAGTTTCAAGTTGCTGAAAACGAAATGAGTTCATGCTGATAATTTTATTATTAAGAACAAAACCTCTGCACGCCATGCTTAACGTACCCAGCTGGCAACCGTCAGCTTGAGCGCCTGGTTAGGGCGCATTCCATCTTGAACAAAGAATATTTTTAAGTAAGGTAAAATGTAAACAACACTATTTGCAAGTGAACGAGCACAGAGAACTGTCTTGCGTATATTTCTATTTCACCAACACTATTACGTGGTTGACGAGAAACTTCCTGATCTCATCTTCGCTAAATACACTTCAATCGATATTTGTTAAATGTCTGCGTTATCCATAGGGCAATTATGATATCCACTAGTTTGAATCTTCCTACATTTTTCACAATAAATTCCCTCTGGATAATATCTACTACCAACATACCTATAAGATGGAAGGCGATATTCTGATAAATCTTTTTTCATTTTGCACACATCACATAATTCTGGTACAACTAAAGACCATTTTAGTCTACCGCAATTTGGACAGAATTTTTGTTCCATAATAATCCTCAAGATTACTCTATGTAACCATTAAATGTTAAGAATACTGTTTTCAATATTACCAGTTATTATAACCATAAGGCGGATATTCCTTCACTTTAAGAGCAACATTTTCTTAATCTGCGTAAATCGTTTATTTGGATCAGTCGTACTTACTGCATTAATCCGATAGAAATAAAGTCCAGATGATACATTTGCGTTCCATGTTGTTTCATACCAGCCAGCAGTTTGTTCTGTGTTCACAAGATCTGCGACCTGTTGCCCTAAAACATTAAATATCTTCAGTGATATGTGGCTAGATGATGGTAAACCGTAACGCAGAGTTGTTGATGGGTTAAAGGGATTAGGATAATTTTGTGAAGATGAATATTCAATTGGTAACGTAACTCCAAATCTAGACACACTTGTTATACCACCTCCGTATAACGATATCTTATTGATAGAATCAATTGAGTTAGTAGCAACAAATAAAGTATCATAATAAGATTTTACTGTATCAGGTTTAAATATTATTTCAATCATCGCTGAATCGCCGTTTGATATTTTTGGCTTTGGTAAATATTTCGTTGTTATAAAATTTATGGTTTTTGTCCATAAGGAATCAATTATTAAAGCAGATGGGGAAAAATTTATTATTGTAATATTCTCTTTTTCTGTAAAACCAATTTTAACATTTGGAAATGTCAACGTAAATGTTGAGAATCCCGGTATCGGAGGCGATGAAACTCCTCTCAAATTAATTTTTATTTTTATCACACTAAATTTACTCTCCAATACCAAGGTATCTTGGAAGGCACCAAAGTGACTTGGTTTAAATGAGATAAATAAATGAATTGTATCTTTTGCGACAATATAAAAATACTTCACAGAAGGTACAAATACGGTGGAGAATGTATAGACTGAATCAATATATAAAGTATCTATCGAGGAGGTTGTGATTTTAATTGACAAAATAGAACTGTCTTGAAGAGAAATATTTCCATAGTCCAACGCATTAATATTTGTAATAAGATTTGGAGGAGTAGGTGTCTCCCCTTCCAGTAACAATCCAACTGTTCCAACGTTTGTAATAAAAGAAACATATTCGCTTTTAAATCCATTATCTTTTGGTTTGAAAGTCGCTGTATATTCCTTTTGATCACCTGGAAGTATCGACGATTGAATTGAAGGATCTATAGAAAAATCAGGGGTATTTATTTTCGATGGGTATAAGGTCAATATTGACAAAGTATTATTTTTAATGGTAAATGAACTTTTTAGAGAATCTTTAACTTTTACTGTTCCAAAATTAATTTTGTCCTTTGAAAATTGAATTTTGTTAGGCGCATTAAGTGGGCTAATTTGTGTTGAGAATATTCCCCGATGCTTTGTGGCTTCTGAAAAGATATCTTGGAAGTTATCCATAACCGCATGCCATACCAATAGCTCGTCGGGTGTTAATAATCGTTCGGTTAAAACAATCATTACGCCATGAAAGGAATGTTGTGAGTTTAGATAATCAGGTATTCGGATACCATTTTCTGCTACATAAGTATCCTTACTTATTGTCCAAATGGAATCCGCTTTGTATGTATTCCAATGAGTTGAATCATATGATACCCATTTGGGATTAACGAGTTGATGAATTGGAAATGGAACTTCTTCAAACGGAGCTAAACCCATTAAATATAATTCAAACGTGCTGTAGTGATTAACATCCGTATTTTGATACAAATTATAAAGTGAATCACTTTTTTTCGTAATTATTCCAACATTATATCCTGCTCCAAAACCTGTAGTATCGGGATCAATATAATTCCAATGACCACCATAACCCAGCATGTTTTGGAATTTGACTGCCCATTGATGCAGAATTTCATGTTGTAGTGCAACAGGGTCAATACTAAATCCCAAAAATATTGGAATATATCCTAACATACCTTTTGGAAAATTTGATGGCGGATTTTCGAAATGTTCACTTGGACCAATTCCGGATATATAATTAGGAGCGTTCTTAAAATAGAAAGCCCAAGCATTAATATCATTAAAAGTACTATGCACGTGTCCCGTAAAAATAAAATCTACGTTCTGAGGAAATGTTCTAGCATACTCTCCGATTACCATAGTATCAATTTCGTAAAACCCCTTTTTTAATTCAGCTGAATCTAGCGACCTATTGATTACATGATCTGTGTATTGAAGATTAGGTGATATTTTTGTGACTGCAGGTCGCGGAAGACTATAATAGTAATTTAAGTTTGAAGGCATTTGAATGTATGGATTTGTGAATATATTAATACTCTCATTTACAGTATTTCCATTCTTTAAACCAATTGAGAATTGCCATCCATCTGCTAAGCCTGAAACTTGGGTAATACCATCAAGAGTAAATATATTATCGTTTGCAATACTATCACCATGTGTTTGATCATTATAAAGAGTTATTGGTGTAGAAATCCATTGTTGATTTCGAAATAGTTGGGGATTCATGAAAGTCAGAATTTTAATTGTTGAATCTGCAACTCGGACAAGCATTCTTCTCGTATTCACTATTGGATCAAATGTAATCCATTGTATATAATTATTTGATGTTACATTTTCTGGAAAAGAATATGCATCAACGGTTTTTTCTGAACCACACACCAATTGAAGCGCTTTGTTCTGACCTAATAGTGGAAATATAAATAGGATTGATAAAAATATATATCGCTCCAAGAGGATAAAGTATTCTAATTCCTTTTTCATGTTTTCTCCACTAATAATTGTTTAAATAAACAGCATTAAAACTACATATTGCCCGAATTAAATAATTTCGTTTAAAAAGAAAATTCAATATTTGTTTATTGAATCTGGTTTTGTCATAGTTTATGCGCCCTAACGGATGGCGGCTAAGCTGCCGCACTGATAACTTTCATAAAGCACTAAACGAAACAAGTTCACGCTGAAAAGTTTATTATTAAGAACTGAAACCTATGCTCGCCATGCTTAACGTACCAACGCTCATCCGGTCAGCTTGAGCCGCTGGTTAGGCGGTGGCACAATAAAAGTTATGCAATTATTAATCAGGACAATTATTGGAAGTCTCATAATTCCAAAAGCAATCTGGTTGATAATTCAAACCTGCCTGTTTCATTATTAATCTTGTTTTTAAGCTGTATCTCCTTCCTGGAACTGGAAAAAATATTGTAGATTTGCACTGAAATCTACCAGATCCAACTCCAGTGTATGTATATCCCTTTGCCCCTGAATAACTTGTCGACAATTGGTGATCTCCTGGTAGGACAGCAACATAGGGGTTTTGGTGAACATCAATAGCTATTCCGTCAATTTCGATTTTATCAATATCGCTATCGAAACTCAAAATACAAACTTCATTTTCCTTTTTAATTGGTCCATCATACATCTTAAATGCGGATTCTGACTTAATCATGAAATACCTGATAAAATAATTGGAACATCCAACAAGACAGAAAACGCTCAAACTAATAACTGCTATGTATCTTATCATTGTTTGATATTTTATGAAGATAACCTTGTGTCTTGATATCAACTTTAGAAATAATATCATAATAGTATCCTCTTGCCACCGCCTAACGGATCGGCGCTAAGCTGCGGCGTTAATAAGTTTCGTAATGCAACCAACGAAACAAGTTCATTATACCAACTTTCAATTAAACACTAAACCTATGCTCGCCATGAATTTTGCAGTGAGCTCATTCCGTCAGCTTGAGCGCCTGGTTAGAGCGCGCGCAGCGATTATGCAAAGCCAAAATGAATACTCCATCAAGCATGCCGTCGGTATCACTGGTTCAGCGATGTCTCCTTGTTGCCCTATGGCGCGACAATGATTTCTTGGTTCGATACTCGCTTTTGTTTTCAAACACCAAGAGACGTTGATGGTTAGATTCTGGTGATGGATAAGAAAGATATTCGATGGCTCTCTTTTCTTGTTTCGCTTGTTCCGATAGTTTTTTGAGGTCAATTCGTTTGAGGACGTCTATGGTGACAGGCCGTTTTGAGTCATTGAATACAAGAGAAGAAATAAAGCGTTGGGCCGTCTTGGTGTTCAGGAGGTCAGCAAAGAATTTGGCTTCTGCAAAAGAGTTGCAGGGGATGAAATTGCATGTATCATCAATCATAATTGGTTTACCACCAACACATCCTATCGCCTGGAAATGAAGATTCTTGTAAAGCCCTGAAATGGCAACTTTCGCAGGTGAGAACGAGTAATCGCCAACTCCAAAGACAGAGAACCGTGATCGATTTTTGTAGATAGAGCTGCCTCTCTTGTCAAGCAGTTCCGCGTGATCATTAAGGTATCTCCATGTATTTGGGGCATTGCGCTGAATCTCGTCCGTCTGATCGGTAACACGACGCTGTGTCAATAGCACGGATCGTGTAGGTTGCCTGCCGTTAGCCAAATCGGATGACTTTAGCAAGGGAAAGATATAGTCGTCCTCCAGTTTGCATCGCTCCCCAAATCCGTTGATGAAGTAGGTGCCGTCTCGTTTGAATTCCATGATTTTAGCAGCATCATGTTTCACTCCGGATCGCCATTTGCGGTACTCGATGCCATCAAGCTTTCGCAATTGACGATAAGTATCTATGTCTGAGACTAAGTCTCCACCGAAAAGGCCGAAAGTGTTGAGAGGCTCGTCAAAGGAGAGACTGCGGTACACTGTCGCGGTAGATTCAGTTGTTCCGATTCCGGTGTGAGTGTACAACAAACAGGCGTCTACGGAAACTCCAAACTCTGTGGCGGCGTCGATTAAGTGGAGCGAAGAAGGACCGGCATCATGACCATTAAGCCATGCGTGCCGAAGGACTTTTCTTGCCGTGGATGTCTTACAAAGCATGGCGATGGCAGCCCGAGTTCCTTGAAGTGCCTCTAGCAGCCTGATAAGCATCCATTCGGAAATATCGAAGTTGGCCTTACCCGTTCGAGCAGCAAAACCGCCATACCCCTGAAAGTTTGACTTCTGAGGGAGGTTGCTTCCACCGATTACACCCATTCCAGCATTCGTAATCCACGGAGGGTTACCAATGATAAGTAGTGGGCCAGGTTGGCTACAAAGGAATTCGCGCCAGTCGAAAGTGTAGAAGTCACACTGTTGAATGGTGACCTTCGAGGATCCAAGCTGTGAAAGCATTGAATTTGCCGCAATGACGTACTCAGCGTTAACTTCAAATCCCCAATAATTGGGCGATTTTCCAAAATGCTCGGCAGTCGCCTGCAAAAACGCGCCAACGCCACAGGTCGGCTCTACGACTGTACGTACATGGGTCTCTTCCTGCCTAACCAGTGCAGCTACACGCCGTGCAAGTGATAAAGGAGTTTGGAAGTCTCCGAATTCCTTTTGGGGACTCATTGGGATTTACCTCTTATTTGCTACCAATCAATAGTATCGGGATCTTTGATAAGTCGTTTTGCAAAACGTTCATGTTTCTTGATCTCCTTCTGTCGGTATTTCTTGTATGCTGTAAGAAATCCTTTGTAGAAATCCCGCTTTGTCTGTTTTGGGACGATCTTCAAATCGCCCACTTTTTGAATTACCCCATACCCCTGAGCCTCGATTGATAAACAGTCCCAGCTGATGTGCTCGATCGGAATCAGCTCAGTTTGCTTCACTATCTTGAGCTTACCACCTTCTTCTTTGTAATCAACAAAGATAAGGCTGAGTTCTTTACGATCCTCGAATACCCATTTATGCATCTTTTTGATGGAGATCATGTTGGGAGAGTAGTTCTGTTTGTCGACATTATTACTTTTGACATTTACGGCATGATTGGCATCAAGCATAAAATCGCCAACGGCTTTTCTTGTTCCAGTACTCTTTCCGTGCTCGCGCGCTATGAGTTTTTCGATCTTTTTGTATGAGTCCATTCAGAACTATTCCATGTGTTGTTGATAGAGGATGATAAGTTGGAACTGCAATTGATATTACAACGAAAAATACAATATTTTAGACAAAATAACCTACTAGCACGCGAAAATCTGTAAAGCTATTCGCCACGGATTGTGGTTGTGCCTCTGCGCGCGCCCTAACGGATCGGCGCTAAGCTGCGGCGCTGATAATTATCGTAATGCACTAAACGAAATGAGTTCAAGCTGTTTCTTTCATTTTTGTAATGACCTTTACTCGCCATGCTTAACGTACGAGCCCGCCGACAATTGCTTTTTAGTAAAGCCGGCGGGCGACGCTCATTCCGTCAGCTTGAGCGCCTGGTTAGGCGCAATTGCATTTGATACTATTTGAGCAGTATAAGTTTTTTTGTTTCGGTAAACGATCCTGCTTTTAAATAATAAAGATAAATTCCGCTCGCCATATTTGCTGCATTCCATTGAAGAGAGTAATTTCCTGCCAACATTTCTCTGGAAACGATGGTAGCTACTTCTCTTCCAAGAATATTAAAAACCTTCAACGATACAAATGATTTAGATGATACACTAAATGAAATAGTTGTACTCGGGTTAAACGGGTTCGGATAATTCTGGTTAAGTGTAGAATGAGTTAGTATCTGCGTTTGGTTTTGTTCCACCCCAGTGATCATATCAGACAAGGGTCGTCTAAATACGTCGCCGCTATATGTTCCGATTAAGAGATTTGTCCCACTCAATGCAATAGAACTAATATCTTTATTATAAAGTCCAGAACTCATATCACTCCAGCTTGTGCCGTTGTTGGTGGATAGAAAGATTCCGCCATCATAAGTCCCAGAAAATATATTTGTGCCTGAAACGGTAAGAGCACGGATACGATAAGGTTTCGTCCCGGATGTAATACTAGTGTAAGTCAAGCCATTATTAACCGCACTCCAACTTGTGCCGTTATTGGTGGAAAGAAAGACACCACCATCAGTCCCAGCAAAGAGATTTGTGCCAGAGACAGCAAGAGCATAGACATAAGTACTGCTACCGGTCAAACCTGTATTGACCGCAGTCCAGCTTGTTCCATTATTAGTTGAAAGAAAGATGCCGCTGGCGACAGTACCAGCAAAGAGATTTGTGCCGGAGACAGCAAGAGCCTCGATTGCAATATAAGAAGTATTCGGCAAGCCTGAATTGACTGCAGTCCAGCTTGTTCCGCTATTTGTTGAAAGAAATATTCCATTATTGTGAGTTCCTGCAAAAAGATTCGTGCCCAAGATGGCCAAAGATAGGACTACGTCAGATGATGTTAAGCCAGAGTTAGCAGGCATCGACGAAATCCAATTTGTGCCATTATTGGTCGAAAGAGTTACATTTCCATTGGCTCCTGCAAAGAGATTCGTTCCACTAACTGTGATGCAGCTGATATTGCGGCTCCATATGCCGTTGTTGACAGCACTCCAACTTACTCCACCATTTGTTGAAAGAAAAACTCCGTCTCCCGCCGTCCCAGTAAATATATTTGTCCCGCTAACAGCGATGCCAGTTATAGGTGTTTGAGCGAAGTTGTTAATAGATGTCCAATCATTTTCGACGCCACTCCTGAATACTAATCTAGAACTGGTTGGGCCACTAAGAACACGATTCTGTATATATGTCAGTTTAAGTCCTGAACTGTCTTTGAATAAAACAGAGATGTTTCCATTTGTCGGATTAATCACCGAGGTCGTTGTAAAAACAGAAATAAACTCATATTTAGTGTTTTCCTGAACTGTAAACTTTTTATTCTCGATATAAGAGCCAGAAGAGACAGTAACATTAATATCGCCTGATTTACCAATGTTTTTAACATAAAAGTGTGTAGCGGAATTACGATATACGCCGTTATCGCCATAGCTATATGTAACAATGCTAACAGAACTATCTGATACAAAAAATGGTTGTGAAAATAATCTCCCAACAAAACAAATGAGAAAAAGAGCTAAAAATAAATTTTTCATGAAATATTCTCCTTTCGTAAACTATTAATAGCAATTGCACCTAACGGACCGGCGCTAAGCTGCGGCACTGATAATTTTCGTATTTCACTAAACGAACTGAGTTCACGCTATCAGCTAAATTATTAAACACAAAAACTTTACACGCAATGTAAATTGCTACCA
>Ga0182021_10006555_pt1 | contig 13826 bp, 12 predicted proteins | sample 612E3MmetaG_FD_120493 | JGI IMG/M metagenome (GOLD analysis project Ga0182021, IMG submission 120493) | Permafrost microbial communities from Stordalen Mire, Sweden - 612E3M metaG (Illumina Assembly) | ecosystem: Environmental > Terrestrial > Soil > Wetlands > Permafrost | place: Sweden...
CACAGCGGCTACAAAGGCACTTGGCCAGAGTGTCTTTGTCATCCGGCGGAGTATAAGAAAAAGGAGTATAGTGTTCATAACATGGAAGAGAAGATTCATCAGGTGATAGCCTTGAGGATTGAGCCCAAAGATTTGATAGTCAAGCATCAATGACAGCCATGTTAGCGGATGCCAATGGCAGCTTAACTCCGCTAATTCAGAAGAAAAGGAAAAGGCTTGTCCTACACTGTTCCAATTAAGACCGGATTGTACATAAGCATTTTCATACACGTAGACAGTATCATCAAAGTTGATAAAGCCGCAGTCTTTGAGGAACCAAAAGGTGATAACTGTGAGTATCGCCAGAGCCAGGCAAATCAAGACCGGAATCAAAATCTTATGTTGGGTTGCTTCTGAGCTTAACGTGCCTCGTGAAGTCGACATTGTTTCTTCGTCCTCCGTTCAATCCAAATTTCGAAAACTTTTCAGAAGTGCTTACCACAGATTAAGCTGGAATTCAGCAGTTTTTTGATTATTTCCGATGGGGCTGATGTCATTGTTGCCGGAGCTTCCATCTTTGGCCATGAAGATCATCAACAAACAATCATTGCGCTGAAAGCTGCCGCCAATAGTAATTAATGCTTTTGTTACTGCTGCTCTTGCCATTAAAGCACGATGCAAGCCATCGTATTTTCTTGACATACAAGACCAAAATCTTTAATAGTACAGCCACGAACAAGCAAAGTTTTGAAAAAAACAATGATTGGAAACCATCAAGGAAATAGTTATGAAATTTAGATTTACAATTATCTGTGTGATTTTGATCATTCTTTTATTCAGCAATTTCCCTGCTTTTTCCACGCCGGATACATCGAATTATGAGAAAGATTACCGCCGCTTTGTTGATTCAAAGAAGCCCATTGCAGAGCTGAAGGATAAAGACATCCGGTTACATCAAGAATATTTAAGAGCTATGTCAAGCCATATACTTACGCCCAGCCAGCGCATCAAATATGGGACAGACAACCTTCAAACACTGGACATTTATCATCAAGGACAAAAACTATCTCCGGTCATCTTCTTTATTCACAGCGGCAGTTCAGACTTGTCAGAAGTTCAGTACGCCGTCCGCTCTTGGTTATCTCTCGGCTACACCGTTGTAAGTATTAATTATCGAACTATACCTGAAAACAAATTTTCGGAGCAGATAGGGGATTGCTTTCTTGCGTTGAAGTGGGTCACTGACAACATCGGCAAGTATGGCGGCGATGGAAATCGTATAGCCATTACGGGTGTTTCAGTGGGTGCGTATATGGCCGCGATATTAGTTACGGAAACCAAGTGGCAGAAAAAGTTCAACTTTGATATGCGGAAAGTGAAGTGCTGGATTCCGATGAGTGGTTTTTACAGCGCAGAATTGCAGGATAACTACCTGAGTCCGACCATAGCCGACTATTGGGAGTCCATCAGGGATCAAGAAAAGAACGATGCATCGCCCCTTAATCACATAACAGGCAGGGAGCCTCCAAGCCTCATCATCCATGGCAGAGATGATTGGGCAGTGCCAAGGACGAACGCTACTAATCTTTACAAAAAACTGAAAGAAAGTGGTTCTGTAACACAGTTATACATGTTAAGTGGATGTTATCATATTAGTATTTTTTCAGGTTATAACACGCCGGGTCACGTTCCGACCATGATTATCAAAAAATTCCTGGCAAAATATCTCCCGACAGAGGAGAACCATTAAGTGTCTTCGATAACCATATATGCATGAGGTCGGTTCATACTGAAAGCTACCCCCTCATCATTTATTTCTTTGCGCCAGCTCTTTCCAGCATACCAACAATCTCTTTATAGCCCTTATCTTTTGCTATCATCAGAGCAGTTTCGCCTTTGTTATTCTTTACATTTATATCAGCGCCCTTAGCCAAGAGAAGTTTGACAACCTCAATACATTCTCTCTCCGATGCCGCCGTCGGAGCTTTACCAAAAATTACCTTTTTACTATAGCCACCGTTCGATGTCTCCATCAGGGCAGTAATGCCTTCGTTGGTCTTTATATTTACATCTGCGCCCTTATCCAGAAGAAGTTTCACAATTTCAGCATAGCCACCACTCGATGCCGTTATCAGGGCAGTCGTGCCCGTGTTAGTCTTTATATTTACATTAGCCCCCTTATCCAGAAGAAGTTTCACAACTTCAGCATTGCCACCACTCGACGCCGCCATCAGGGCAGTAGTGCCTTCGTCGGTCTTTATAATATTTACATCAGCGCCCTTATACAGAAGAAGTTTCACAACTTCAGCATATCTACCATACGTATAGCCACCATACGATGCCCTCATCAAAACCGTCCAGCCGAAAATGTCCTTTGCATTTACATCAGCTCCGTCATTCAGTTCATCCTGCACGTCCGCAAGATTGCCTCTTTCTGCAGCTTTAATCAATCGGACATTTTTCTCATTTGTACTGGCTTCAGCAAAAATCGCCGGCAGTAGAAGAATACACACCATAAACAAAGCCATTCGTTTCATGGAACACCTCTCTTCTTTAATATTTTACAATTTTTTAATAAGAACTTCCTTTTTCGTGATGGAAGTATATGAAGAAATATTTTATGAGTCAAGAGATTTTGGTAGCAAAATATGGAGGGCGGATTGTGTTTATTACAGATTGAAGTCTTGCATCTTCGTCAGTGCATACGATTTGTGGATAGCAGGAAGGAAGAAATAAAAATCCAATTCCCGAAACGTCAGAATTATTGACTTCACCTACCAACGCCACAACATTTGGTAGTTGTAAGAATTGAGGATTACCATTTATAATCAGTTTTAGCGTCACACCAAATTAACGGCAGTATCCCTTGCCTTTAGCCAATTCTAATAATTTGCAGTCTCCTAGTGAACATGCTTTTTTCAAATCGGGACAGCCAAGTTCTTTGTTGCCCAACATTAAATAAGTAGCTCCCCGTTTGTTATAGGCATCTTTATAATCCGGTTTCAAGGTGACTACCTTATTGTAATCCTCGACGGCTTGCTGATACTGGCCGAGTTTAAAATAAGCAACTCCCCGGTTGATGTAGGCATCTGCATAATCCGGTTTCAAGGTGACTACCTTACTGAAATCCTCGACGGCTTGCTGATACTGGCCGAGGTCATAGTAAGTGCCGCCTCTTTTGGTATAGGTTTCCGCATTATTCGGCTGTAGTTTAATAGCATTGTTTAAATATTCAATTGCCTTTTTCGGGTCTGAATATTTTTTCCCATCCCATAATGCTTTTTCCTTCTCAAGCCAATCTGACACAGTTTTGGACTTTTCCGAGCAGGAACAAATGAAGGTTAAAACAAGAAAGATGCAAATGATAATTTTACGCATAACTCCCCCTTTATAAACCAATTCACCATTAAATTGAGACTTAAATATCATAACTCTAAATAAAGATAAATCAGTTATTACGAATTGAAATGTTGTGTGAATTAAGAAAATAGGAAAAAACATTACAGGAAGAAGTGTTTGTTGAGTTTACTTACAAAGTTTCAGAAGAGGGCAGTTGTCAGGATTGAGGATTATCATTTGAATTGTGGTATCTGGCATTGCTAATGAGCCAAGCAAAGACTTGTACTCCGCGCACATGATGCTTCCTGCAACTATTATTTCACAATAGTCAAAGCCAGATCACTTTATCAAGTGATTGCTCCCTGTCTTCTTTTAGCGATAGTTATTTTTTATATATTTCACTCATTATTTCATTTGGCTTTTGTTTGCTCTGCCGCACTTGTTTATTACGGCAATAGTGATCAGCCTTGCATGATTTCTAACCCCGTTTGCCGATACTCTTTGCAGGAACACCGGAAACAATCATGTAATCCTCAACATCCTTCGTTACGACAGCGCCGGCAGCAACAACTGCCCCCTGTCCGATAGTGATGCCACCGGGGATACAAACATGAGCACCTATCCATACATCATTCTTTATGACAACAGGGGCCATAATGTGATCCAGACTTGTCATCGGTCGATCCAGTTGAGTGAAATTGTGCCCTGAAGAATAAATCGCGGTGTGGGGACCGACCATGACATCATCGCCAATTGTAATCCCGCCACGGCCATCAATTATAGTTCCGGAGTTAACGGAAAAGCGACGCCCTATCTCAATTCCATAGGTGTGCGTGAAATAGACACCCGGATAAATGAGGGCAAAAGATTTAATATTCTTGAAAACAAGTCGATAGAGGCCATAACGGACAAGCATGCCTTCCATGGAAGGAAGATTGCGCGTAAGCCACCCTATGTACTCCTCTATCCAGATGTGAAAAAGATGGCCGGAATATCGTTTCCGGAATCGTTCTATGAAACCGATTTGCTTTTCCATGTTATGGCACTTGCCTCCATTTGATTTTTTCCATACTTTCTCTTATCAGGAAAGAGACCATATTTTCAAGCTGTTTAGAAAAGTATTTTATCGTGCAATAAAGAATGCGGCGCATGTGCGTTTCCGATGCAAACCCGACTTATTGCAGCTATATTTCCTTGACAAGCAAGATCGTTCCCACTATAATTTTTCTTGGCGAGTTTGATAACAAGGTAATGAGATATGAAATGGGAGAATCCTCTTTAATGAAAAAAGATGAAAATAAGATCTATGTTACGCGGCCTTCGTTGCCGCCACTGGATTTGTTTGTTGAGAAATTAAAAGACATTTGGGAGAGTAAATGGCTTACGAATAATGGTAAATATCATCAGGAATTCGAGCGGGCGCTTTGCAACTATTTAAATGTCGATTATTGCAGCCTTGTATCCAACGGTACATTAGGACTCGTATTAGCACTTCAAGCTTTACGCATAACCGGCGAGGTCATCACGACGCCCTTCAGTTTCGTGGCTACAACCCATGCGCTGCACTGGAATGGGATACGACCAATTTTTTGTGATATCGACGAAAGAACCCTCAATATTGACCCGGAAAAGATAGAGGCACTGATTACACCAACAACGACAGCTATATTGCCTGTGCATGTATATGGTCACCCCTGCGATATCGAAGCCATCGCCCATATCGCCGATACATATGGTCTCCGGGTCATCTATGATGCCGCGCACGCCTTCGGTGTCACGGTAAACGGAATCCCGATCGTGAAATATGGCGATATGTCGATCTTGAGTTTTCATGCAACAAAGGTTTTTAATACCGTAGAAGGCGGCGCGATAATCGTTAATGATCCTAAATTAAAGACACGAATTGACTACCTGAAAAACTTTGGTTTTGCCGACGAAACTACCGTGATCGCAGCAGGAATCAATGCTAAAATGAACGAGCTCATTGCCGCTTTCGGAATTCTCCAACTGGAGTATTTTGAAAAAGCGCTTCAAAGCAATAAGGAAATATCAAATCATTACCGAAATCAATTAAAGGACATCGATGGAATATTCTTTTTCCGGGACTTCGATGGAGTGAAGCATAATTATTCGTATTTCCCTATCCTGATTGATGCTAAAGAATACGGGATCGAACGGGATGCGATCTATGAGAAACTGAAATTAAACAACATCTTCGCCAGAAGATACTTTTATCCATTGATCAGTCGTTTTCCAATCTACAGAAGCTTGCCTTCAGCATCATCAGCAAATCTCCCCGTAGCTGAAAGAATCTCAAAACAGATATTATGTTTGCCCATATATGAAGGTCTAGCGCTTGACGTTGTCGACAAGATCTGTGAAATCATCAGGCGTAAATAACGAATTAAGTGGCATCTATAAAAGAGGTATCTTTGATTATGGACAATGATAAGCATATTCATTACTCGATTGTCATCCCTGTGTATTGTAATCAAGGCTCTTTGGAAAAGATCTATGATAAGCTGCAAGAAGAAGTAATCGCGAACAATAAAGAAAGATCATACGAGATCATTTTTATAGATGACGGCTCCTATGATTCTTCCTTTGCAGAGCTCACTCGGCTGCGTTCCCGAGACCCTGAACATGTCAAGTTGATAAAATTCACGCGCAATTTTGGCCAGGATGCTGCCATAACAGCAGGCTATCACCTTGGACGGGGAGAATGCATCATCAATATCTCGGCAGACTTGCAAGATCCGCCTTCTCTTATCAATAATATGCTTAATGCCTATTTCAATGAAAACTTCGAAATCGTCATCTGTACGAGAGAGGCAAGAGATGAGACTCTGTTCCGAACAATAACGTCCAAAATCTTTTACAAGATCATAAAGAAATTAAGCTTCGATAATATGCCTATCGGCGGATTTGATTTTGTTTTGATCAGTGAAAATGTGAAAAAAATTATCCTGAGCAAACAGGAAGCGAATGCCTTCTGGCAGGGACAAATATTATGGACCGGTATTGATATCAAGTTTATCCCATATCGGCGCGTGAAAAGGGAAGTCGGCACATCAAAGTGGACGACATCGAAAAAGATAAAGTACCTTATCGATGGTGTCATGGCCTATTCTTATTTTCCGTTACGCATTATGTCCTTCACCGGTTTGATCGTCTCCATCCTAGGATTCATTTATGCCATAGACATTTTTTTTGCCAAGGTTTTTGGGGGAGTGCCTATTCAAGGTTGGGCGCCACTAATGATTATCATTCTGGTGCTGTCGGGAATTCAGATGCTCATGTTGGGTATCGTTGGGGAATATCTCTGGAGGACATTGGATCAGGTTCGAAACAGGCCTACTTATATCATAGATAAAATATATGAGGATTGATTGATACCGCCATGAATTTATTTGTCAACAAGAATGATCAAATAAATAATGGTTTACGTTCATTTCTAAATTATCCGGTCATATACCTTTTGTTCCAGTACCTCATGAATAGTCATGGGAAATACAAGAAATTCCTCAATCGATTTTTAACTCCTATACATGGGAAAAGGATTTTAGATATTGGTTGTGGCTGTGCTGATTTCCTTTCATTTTTACCAGAAGATGTAGAATACGTAGGATATGACTTGAGTCCTGCATACATAACATACGCCAAAAAGCGGTATGGGCATCGCGCCAAGTTCTTCAACCAACGTGTAAATGATATTGTGATACAAGAAACCGAACCTTTCGATATTGTCCTTGCTGATGGACTGCTCCATCATATCGATGATGATGAAGCTAAAAATCTTTTTAAAATTGGGCATTCGGTTCTATGTGATTCAGGTTATATGTTCACGGCTGATCCGACATTGGTTGAAAATCAAGGTTTCATCTCTCGCCGTATAAGCCTCTTAGATAGAGGCAGACATGTTAGACCCCCCCAAGAATATGAGGAATTATCAAAATCAGTTTTCACCCTGGTCGAAGTATATGTTATCGATAATTTTCAGAACTGGCCATCAACAGACTGTTTCTTGAAATGCTATAAGACACATACCAAGTAGATTAATAGTATGCTAGTGTGGGGCATTTTAATTTCTTCCAAATACCTGTCTCTGGGATTTCTTTCTCGGATTACTATTGCCGGATTTCCATAAACCACTTTGCGGGATTCGATATTTTCAAGGACAGTTGAACCCGCTCCAATAATCTTGTATTCATTAACGTATTCCGTTAATAATAAATCCTAGTTGTAATGCAACATAAATATTGTGGCCCATCCCTTTGAGTATTGAATACTGGAGTAAATATTATAGATTAGGGGCACACGAGTGTCTAATTTGATATGTTAATAAATAAGGAGCTATGCATTGGCAGAATGCGAAGCACTGATACTTGTGCGGTTACTTAGTAAGCAATAAATCAAAACGGCAATGACTATTAATTAGATGGGGGTGCTGGTTAATGATTTCAGCATTGCTGAAGCCGGTATATATCGCCAACTTGACTAAAATTTCTTTCTTAAACCAAGTGCCAACCGCCGGAGTGCCATTTTTTACTGAATCGAAATATGCTGCCACCCAATCTGGTTTGCTGTAAAAATCAAATAAGTGATCTATATCTGGAATATCGCCAATCAGACACAATCCACCAGATTTCATTGAATTGTAAATCGTGCTAAATATTCCGATTGCCTCCCGCTCACTGAAATACTGCAATGCAGCATACATAACCCCCTTGGAGAATGTATTTGCTGGAAGACTAACCCTCCTTGCGTCACCTACAATTACAGTTACATTAGGATATAAATCCGCATCAATTTTTTTAAGCAAGTCTTCTGAAATATCAACAGCAGTAACCGCACGACATTTTAATGCAAAGGGCATGGCAATCATTCCGTTGCCAGCACACAGATCGAGTAATGTATCACCTGATGACAAGATTAATGTTCGCTCTAATTCATTCAAAGTAAATATCCATTTTTGTTGGTCAATTGGCACTTTATTGACAGTCCTCTCTACTTGCTTTTGCGGGTCATCATTTATGGACATTTGTTTGTTCGCCCAATAATCTATCCAGTAATTATTTTCCGATTTAATTGAATTCATAAATGCGCTTCCTAGTAATATTGTGCTATAGCTTTCTCACACAGTCGATAATAATCGTCATCTCTTTTTGACCATATCTCTGATCGATAGGCAGACAAACAACGTCTTTTACAAAGCACCGTTCAACCTGATTAATGTTTGATGAGTTTCGCAGTTCAGGCCAATAGGTCGGAACAAAAATACGATTTGCCAGTAAGCGCTCTCGTATATTTGTATCAATATTCAGCAATGGATAACACATTGGACCATCAATGCGTGATAGATCCAACTTCAAATCATTAATGTTGCCGAGGTGATCATGTAGAAAATGGAAGTTGCTGTTTCGTTGCTTTCTACATGCGTCATATTCAATACCGTCCAGTATGCGATTAGTTAGTAAAGACATTTTGCGTGGCCGCATATCGCTAAAGGTTTCTTCTGCATTTTTAAAGTCTTGGTACGCCGCTTCAGGCGTGTCATCAAGGCGCTTCAACAAATGCGCACAACGCCCCACCGAACCGGTTTCGATTTCATCTGGCTCAATGACGGAGAGAGATGTAAGTAAAAGACCACCGTCTGGCACCCCAAAAAACTTTCTTGGCGAATATATTGTTGCCAAACAGTCTCTAGGAGGGGAGAAAAACGCTTGTGATTTATCAAATATAATTTGAGACGAACTGAATCGTTCCAGTAATCTATCCTCTTGAATTGCGCATACACCGAAGTAATTTACATAAAGGAACCAATCGCCGTCATGAATTTGCACATCTTTTGACACGCCTAGGTCTGATTCAATACCGTAAAAGACAATCTCTGTCTTTGTGGCTATTAGTGGAGCCAACATTGAGTCGCAAATATATGTCGGCATCCACACACGGCTGGGCTTTCCTTCCATGAGCAATGCATAAAATGACGCACGTGCGGATTGAAAGCGTATGGCATCGGGATATAATCGTTTTAGTTGCAGCGGGAGTTCAAGTTCGAAATATCCTCCGATAGCATTTGGAAGGTGTTTATTCATCGGCTACCCTATTATCCTCTATTACAATCTATAGGTTTGAAAAAATTTTCGCCATTCCATTTATTATTCCTTATTAAGAAGATTACAGCTTCTTAGCATATGTTGGATAATGCTTTTATGATTAAACATCATAACGTCTATTATGGATAACCACGGAACAAAAGAATTATCAAACTGCTTATACACAATATTATTAGATTTAATAAAACTGAGCTCAATTCCATTTTCTTTAAAAGTATTTCGCGAATATAATAAACGCCCCCCCTCAGCATTGATATAAACTGTAGCAGCTTCCTGACGACAAATATCTATAATTCGATCTTCTCCTTTCAAATAGTTATTGCTATATTTATCTACCGTTTCTGCAATTTCTGTTTCTATTGCTAAATATTCACACACCGCTTTAATAGAACACAAAGCTACTGCTGAAATTAATTGATGTTTACTCTCCAATGCTATTTTAATTATAGACAGCACCTTTTCATAGTAAGGTGCTTTTTTATAGTATTGATCTAACGTCTTGTAAAATTTTTTCTTCCATTTATCATATAATAATTCATTGATACTGATATCTCGAATAAGTTTATAAGAACTTGCTCCGTTCAATGGAATAGAAAACAATAAAGCAGAACCATCTGCAAGTATACTATTACGGTTTATCCATCCTTGTTTAATAAAGGTAACATCGTCATAAATTATAAATTTATCAACTGCATTAATCAATTGAAAGTAGCCGATATAAGGGAAAAAATAAGGCTGCATGATTGCTATTTTCATTATTTAAATTCCTTCAGGATAACTACATTTACAAATGCACTAATTCTCAAAATACAAAGATGATGATCCCTATTTCTGCGTTTTTCATTTTAAATCGCTCGATAAATTACTTTTTGATTATTTATTTAGTAATAAAAGGGTATAAACAAAATACGCACCAGCTATGATTTAATACTATAAGGACTTACTTTCATTCGATGGGAGTATAGGCAAGCTGTGTCTATATGTCAATACATAACTGCCGCAAAATGCTCAGATCAGCCCGTAGCTATCGGTCATAGAGGAAGTAACGGCACATGATTTTTGGTATGGCAGCGGAATCCTTCGCGTCACATATAAAACCTCAGCGTTTGGGGTGCTTTATAGCGCAAACATTGTAATTAGTTAGCTTCGTGGCTAAACTCCATTTACGGGTTGGGCGCCTATAATGATAGCGATCCTGTTGGTGGGCGGGTTGATCATGGACGTGCCGGGAGTGATTGAAGAAATGTATCGGTTCAAAGGAAAGTGAACAGATAATAGGGATAAAATAGGAGACGATGATTTTACGAAGTAAACAGAATAGCGATTTGAGTCTTGCTGAAAAGGCAAAAAAAAGTTATATGGATGCTGAAATTACCTCTTAGTTTTTGATCCAATTTGTCAAAAACCATTTAAAAACGTACAAAGTTCCAATAAATTTTCAGGACTACTTTCAAAATAATGCATAAATTTAGAATCGAGGTCACAAAATTCACGTTCGTTGGTGCAGCAAACTTTGTGCTGACTTTTGTCGTGTTCACCGTGATGCTGAAAATATTGGGAATAAATTACTTGCTCTCGCTGGCGACTGCCTGGATTGTTGGTATAATTTTTTCATATGTGTTTAATTTTGTTTGGGTGTTCAAGCCAGAGCAAAAAATTCAGTTTAGGGCCCGATTCCTTAAATTTTTCCTGGCCCTCTTGTTGTCGATGGCATTGAACATGCTGGTTTTGAGTTATATCGTTGAACGCACTGATTATGACCCTTTGTATGTTCAGTGTGCTCTGATCCCTATCATCGCTATCTTCAATTTTTCTACAGCAAAATACTGGTCGTTGCGTCCGTCCAGTGATGAGAAGTGCGGATAAATGTCATAATAAATTTTCGAGGAAAAATTATCTCTGCCGTTTCGTTTCACCCCCTTTTGAAATATAGGGTTCAAAAGGTATCCAGATCATTTCCCTTCAGTGAAGAGATGCTGCTTTTTTATAGTATCTTTTGGCCTTATCAAAATCACCTTTCTTCTGGTAAATATTCCCCATGAGCAAATTCAACCCCGGATTAGCAGGATCGTCCTTTAATTTATCTTCCAACATACGCAATGCAGACTCATTATCAAGAAATAAACCTACAGCCAATTTTTTAGAAATTGGGAATTTTTGTATCGGTGTCATATTATTTAGGACATATTGAGAAAACGGATCGTTGGAAGGGAAAGTAAATTGTTTATTATACCACATGCGTCTAGGATCTTTCAGCGTAGTAATAGGTATCAGGCCAGGCTCAGCTTCGAAAACGTAAGCCAGTTGTGGCCTGCGCCCACGGTTCTTCATGAATTCTATTTCCTTAGGATAATAATCCTTAGGCACCTCTGCAAAATCAATAAAGGGATCATCCAGAGCCGGTCTGCGTTGGGCGATCATATGCACCATGGGGGAGACAACATAAGAAATTATATAATCATCGTTATTCGAATACTCTCGAGACGTTGTGCTGATCCATCCATATAAAACTTTGTAAATCTGATTGGTTTTAATGCCCTTGCCGAATCCCGCCTCTATTTCAGCATTGGCCTGTTCAGGAGCTACATCGAAATATGTAAATTTCCAGTCAGCCCATGCCGTTGTATAGTAAAAAGGAGCGAAAAACAGAATTAAAATGGCCAACTTTACAAGATATGACCGCTTTTTGATGGTTTCCATGGACATGACTGCGCATGTCATTGCAGCTACGGCAGGTATTGAAGAGTAGAGCACCGCCAAGATGCCCAGGGCAGAAAAAACACTGCTGTTGATTGCTGCGATTAAGCTGGGAATAAAAAGGACGAGGGCAAACAATTCAAAGTTATTCCATGGCTTTTTCTTAATAATCTTGAAGATGAAATTACACAGAGACAAGAAATAGGATGATACCAATAAAGCGGTAAACCACATGGGACGGTCAAACCAACCATTATAATACGGCTTGATCAGGCCGAACAAGGACGTATCAATAGCCGCAAACATTATTACCGACAGTATTGATAAAATGCCCACTAAGAGTGGTGTATTTGACAACTTTGTACTCCATAAAAAGGCAATCATAAAAAATAAGGTAATGATAATGTGTTTCAATGCCTCCCAATTAATGGTGATTAGTGCTCCTGCTGCGTGAGTGGGTGTAGAAAGCTCCAATTGAACCGATGAAATGACATTCTGGATGAAAGCGTTACCGTAAATACCAATGAAAATAACCCACAATAATAGAACCGGGGCCATAACAAAGCACAGATCCTTAAAATTAAATTTCAGAGATTCAAATTTGAAGATTTTGATGATGACAAACAGTAAGACAACGGAGATGACGACAAGACTCATATGGAGCATACTGAAGCTGATCAGCCACAAAAATACTCCTGCCATGATATACAAAATTCTTTTTAGTAAAATAGATTGCTGAGATAGCCCCATAATGAAGAATGCCAGATAAAGAGTAATAAACAGATGGGGATAGGTCTGATAGTAAAGATTCGAGATCATGCCTACGGGATCAAGCCCGGTAAAGGCAAATACGGAAAATATGACCGGCTGATACCAGAAGTCTTTACTTATTTTATATAGCGAAAAACTCAGCAGCAGCAGTGAAATAATGGTAAGCGTAAATTGCAATTCCCGAAAACCCAGCAATGTTATGCCGGGATAAATCTTGAAAACAAGAGCGTTGATGAAGGTTGATAATCTCAGGGCTCCAGTGAACTTGTCGCTGAAAAAATTATCACCGACGGTAAGCCGCCAGGCCTCTGTCATGTGGTAGCCTTCATCGATAAAATTAAAGCCGTATCGGAGCTTGAACCATCCGAATACTGCGGCTATCATGAAGATCCCAAGAGATATGGCAAAGGGTAGTAGCTGGCTGGACTGGATTTTATTATTGATAGCGCGTTGCCCTTTCATTATTATATCTCTCACACAAATTTTATTCTCAATGCTGCAAAAAATACCATTCTCAACAAAAGCCAGCCGTGACTCCATCGGCTGATATTGGTTGTGCCGTAAGTACGTTCACGGTAGCGAACAGGAATTTCAACAATTTTTAAATTCAGTTTCGCTGCTCCGAATAAAAGATCAAAATCGCCAAAAGGATCGAAATCACCAAAATACGCCCGGTTTGCCGCAATCCTTTCATAATCGCGTTTCCAAATAACTTTCGTGCCACATAATGTATCCTTAATCGACTGACCTAAAAGCCAGGAAAAGGCCACGCTGAAGAACTTGTTCCCCAAAAAGTTCAATGTGCGCATCGCCTCCTCTTCCATGGGATACACCAGGCGCACACCATTGGCAAATTCGCCCTTACCGCCGGCTAGCACATCGTAGAATCGGGGCAGATCCTCCGGCGGAACGGTCATATCC
>Ga0182021_10006556_pt1 | contig 13824 bp, 16 predicted proteins | sample 612E3MmetaG_FD_120493 | JGI IMG/M metagenome (GOLD analysis project Ga0182021, IMG submission 120493) | Permafrost microbial communities from Stordalen Mire, Sweden - 612E3M metaG (Illumina Assembly) | ecosystem: Environmental > Terrestrial > Soil > Wetlands > Permafrost | place: Sweden...
TGGGCTTGGTTGAATGCGCAAAAGTCGCAGGCTCCGGCTTAGCACGCAAAGGCGACAAAATCATGATTTCCGCAACAGCAGGAGAATGCACCAAATTCGTCAAGGGCACAGTATCTCAAGCAAACACTTTTGCAACCGCAACCGATCAAACCGCCATAGACACTAACCTGAGCAGAATCGGAACAGCCTACGAAACCTCAGCTGATGCAGATACCACACAGAAAATGTGGTTAGGAGTCTTCTAAAAATGTCTCATCCAATCAGGGTCTTTAAATCCGCTGTAGACGGCAAATTCTACAAAGCAAACTACACTGAACGAGGAAGAAACGCAAGCTTAACTGCAGGCGGAATCGTTTCCCCAAGCGATGTTGAAGCAGTCGAAGCCGTAACAATCCTTGAGCAAGTCTTAGGCTACGCATGGCCCAACTACAACCTGCGATCAATCTGCCGCACTATCCCAATGGACAACCTGCAAGAACGCATAGACATCGCAACCAAATCAACAGGTCAACGCAAAGTTAAACCCATGCAGGAAGCCGAAATCAGCAAAGACGCATTCGCACCAATCAACTTTGACCTCTGGAAGAACGTTGTGCACGTTGCAGTCGCCGATGAGGCAGGAATGAAATCAGCGCATAACATCCTGCAACTTCAAACTGAAGCCGCCGGCAGAGACTTAGGTCGCATGGAAAACCTCGACATCAAAGACATAGCCGAAGCTTGCACAGAAAAAACATCTAGCACCCCATACGTGGATTGGGCAGCAAAATCAAGTGGCATAAGCACAAACGATCCATTCGACGCTATCATTCCCGCCATCGATTACATCCAAACAAAAGGCTGGCCTGTAGACTTCATGGCATTGCACCAAACAATCTACAGCAAATTCATACGCAACACTCACGTACGAGAATTAGTTCACGCGGGCATTGCAAGTTTGGGTCCAAACGGCGGCGCCTTCACCTTGCCAGGTTACCCAACCGTTAAGGTTGTCACAGACTTTGCACTGACAGAAACTCCGGATGGCACTCATGGTCCACTCATTGGCAGTTCAGTTGCTCCAGGCTTGGTTTTCGGTGAAGGTCCAACAATGGCAGCGCAGTACAGAGACGAAGCGAAAGGCTTTGACGGCTACATTATCCGCAAGTGGCAAGAGCCCAAAGTCGTCATACAAGACGCTATCACAAAAATCTGCACTTAAACCCTTCTTTCTTTTTTTATAATTTTAAGGGTTGTAAGGTTGAGGAGTTGGAGTAACATGGCTTATGTGAAGCAGAGAAGTAAAACTATTTCCTTTTTCTGTTACAAACGTAATTTCATAAGCATTTCCCGTTAAAAGATTTGCATTATCGAATTTTATTTCAAAATTTCTTAAGCCGCCGGTGGCTCGAATGATCGTTTCAGGAATCTGGGTTTCGTCAATAATATTGTCGCTTGAATCTCTTAAAACAGCATTAATTATTACTATATCTATTCCCGTAAGAGCCCTGGTGTTAACCCAAACATTACTCTCGTTTTTAATAGTGGCACTAACAATGTCGAGCCGTTCTTGAGAACTATTCAACAAAATGTCATTACCTATGCTATTCAAAGATGACTCAATGTTGTTTAGCTTACTCTGAAGGTTGTTATAGTTAACTGACAGCCTGTTGTAATTAGATTGAAGAGTGTTTAGTTGATTTTGCGTATTAAAGGCGTAAAAAGCAGTTAGTGAGCAGATTATTATCAATATAAGAATTAAACCGATTAGCGTTCTATTGCCTCTTAAATTAGCATTAGACATGAGAATCAATTAACTACGGCTTGTGATAAATAATTTTGGATTAATTTAGGTTAACTCTCAGTCAAAAATTTAGCGTTATATGAATTGGTGAAAAATTTGGCAACCGAATATTATGGTTCTTTAGCCAATATTCAAGTTATGGCAGGCGTGACTGTTAATGATGGCGTGAGCTCTGCCGATGCGGAGTTAACTATGTATTTGGGGAAGGCCTGCGATTTCATTAACGACTGCCTCAAGGGTATTGTGTCGGTGCCGTTGGATCCTGTGCCTGCAGTTGTGGATACGATTGCAGAGTTCTACGCTTCGGGGCTCTATCTTGCCCGAAACAATCTTGCTGACGGCCAAACGCAGCATCCCAACGTGGTCTTGGCAGAAAAGAAACTGGCTGAGTATAAGGCGAGTCTTCACCGAGGCTACAAGCTGTTTAGTAATTCTGAAGAGGAGTAAGGCGCCGTGTCTGTTCGGGTTAGGGTGGATTCCACTAGACTTGAAAGTCTAGTCGGTGGGGTGGTTGCTCGGCAGGGGCTTGTTTTTGGTGAGTGGCAGCGGCAGGGATCCGTCGAGGCTGAGAGTGTGTTGCGGGCTAATACGCCTGTTCGCACAGGTTTTCTGCGTAATAGTATCGTTAAGCAGTTGACGCCTTCGGGTTTCACAGTTTACCCCACGGCATTCTATGCGTCGGCAGTAGAGTATGGGATTGGTCCACACACGATTTTTCCTTCACATGCTAAAGTTCTCTGTTTCAGGATCGGAGCGCTTGGTTGGGCGTTTGGGGAAGGCGCAATCTTTGCTAGGCGGGTTGAGCATCCTGGGTTTGCTGGTCGCTTCTTCATACGCAAAAGCCGTGATGAATTGCATGGCACACTACGAGATTTGTATTTGATGCTTTGGAGTCGGATGCAAAATGAGTGACGGAATATTGGCCATAAAAGCGGCTGTTAAAAGTGTTCTTGCGGATGCTTCTTTAGTTCAGGTTTCTAAGTGGCTCTCAGCTGAGCCTTCGCCTTCTGCTTATCCTGGGCTATGTTTTGGGTGGGTTGAGTGGAGCGGCGGTCAAGTCGTGCAGGCAAATTTTGATCGCAAAAAAACGGTTGATGAATTCTTCATAGTCATAATTACGAAGAACGCTGATGCTGACCAGGCGGAAAGTGACGGGCTGTCACTAGCTGAGAAGGCTGAGGCTTTGTTCTCTGCTGATCGTAAGTTGGGTGGCGCCGTAACTGATAGTTTGGTTACTTTGCGTGAGAAGCAAAAAGTGTTTGAAGGCAAGTTCAGCGTTAATGCGGTGCGGTTGACACTACAGACTTGGCGATGGATGACAAGTTAGCGAGTACACTTCAAGGAAATGTTTGAGATTGAAAATAGTGTAACCCTAAAGATGCTTTTTTCTTGAGTGATAGAAAGACTGTATTAGGAACGCTATGCTGGTGCAAAATATTACAAATGAAAATATAACTAAAAGAGCATAAGTTAAAGGTAGTCTAGTCGTACCTAAGAAATTTACTCCATAAACATCAAACCAGTTTCTTGCTAAATTTATGCTTATTCTTGTCTGCCCAGTCAGCAACCACAAATAGTAATTTCCATGCCAACGAAAATCTGTTAATAGAAAGGACAGCATAGGAAGTATTGAGATGACACAAAGAATAACAAGTGCCGAAATTCTTTTCATCTTATCTATTTTCCCTTTGTATTTATAACAATATAAGATTTTCCAATTTTAATATTTGTAGACAACACCATTAAAACGAATGTATCTCCCTTCTTTTTTATCTAAAATAGCTTCGAGTTTTCTTGGTTGACAATCCTACCCATACTGCTCACCAGTCCAATTGTTTTAGTCATAATCAGAAAAACCGTTCCTAGAAACTTTACTCTGCAGGATCTAAGCCAGCTTAAAAGTAATTTGTCATAAGGCAGTTTTAGCTAACACGCCTGTTAATCAATTAGTTTTGGTAACTGCCATTTTTTGGCATTACAACTAAAAATTTAGAAATTTTGGAGGAAAAAAATTATGTCTAGTCCAGTCCCTGTTTTGGGTAGAGATGCTCGTTTAATAAAATCCAGTGTAGCCATCGGTTATGGCAAAAGCATTAAAGTATCCGCGGATGCTGAAGAAATAAAAGTCTACAGTATGGATTCGCTGCAGCCTGCTATCACTGCTGCTGGAAAGCAGTCTTTTAAGTGGTCCTGCGATCGCCTTTTCACCGATAAAACCTATTTGGCGCTGCTGATGGCTGGCACCAAGTTTGATTTGGTGTTTGCTCCCGAGGGCGACGCTGAAGGCGACACGATCGAGACTTGGAAAAACTGCAGTATTTTGCATTGTGAGCGTTCAGCCGGCGAAGATGACGGTGTTTTGGAGAGCATCAGTGGTTCTGCCGAAACGGTCGAGTTTCCAACTTAAGGCGGGTTATTGATGGGTAATGAAAAGAAGTTGAGTTCTTCTGAAGCGGCTATGTTGCCTGAGAATGAGGCTAAAATTGCTGAGTTTAAGAGGCGTGCTGAAGCTGACGATGCCCGAAATGAAACAGTTGGTAAGCTATTTGACCCTGTTGCCTTGCTGCAGCGAGCTGGCCAGATCCATGAAGCTCAACATCCAACTTTAGGCTTGATTCGTTATGGTGAGTTGGTGATCGCTGATTCCGAAATTATCAACAAATGCAAAAACAAAGCAGACCGCAATGCCATGAGCATCTATTTGATGCTGAAAAAAGCCTATTCTAACCTACCTGACTATACCCATGAGTCCATCAGCGAGTTTAATTGTTCTTTTCCGATGTTGGAAGCTTCAGAACTGATCAAGTTCCTAAATGAACAGCCAGGTTTTTTATTAACCAAATCGTCAACTGGATCAAGCACAGTTCAGACGCTGAAAACATCGGTTTAGTTCTCTCTACTTTTCCCCAATTCAATTTCATTAGCTTGCGGGAGCTCACGGTTTTTCAGTTTAATTATTTGGTTGCTTGGGCAAAACTGCATCAGGTTAAGGTGAGGCAGATTGGCTGATTCTGACATAGAAATCAATCTAGAGTTAATTGACAATGCGAGTAGTCAGTTAGCGGAAGCCTCATCAAATATTTCCAGTAGCCTAGATGAGGTTTCAAATTCGAGTAGTCAATTGGCTTCCGCTTCTGAATCGACGGTGCCGCCTTTGTCCGAGAGTGAGCAGGCTCAGATGGGGTTGGCTTCTGCTGCGGTGGCGTTGAAGGATGCACAAGCGACTTTGGTGTCTGCTACTGAGAACCTGAATGCTGCTATTCGGAAGAATGGCTCGGATAGCGAAGAGGCGGCTGTTGCTCTTCGGGATTTTACAACTGCCCAGGAGAACGTTAAGGATGGCCAAAGTGAGCTTAATTCGATTACCAAGCAGAGTTCAGGTTCTCTAAAGGATTTTGCTCTTGGTGCTTCTGGAGCTGCAACTGCAGGCTTTAGCCTGTATAGTAGTTTTGACCGGATTGAGAAAGCGGAAGTTGCGGTTGACAGGGCTAATCTGCAGGTGCGTACTTCCACTAAGGGGGTTGAGGATGCCCAACGTAACCTCAATGAAGCTGTTGTTGAGCATGGCGCTAATAGTGCTGAAGCTAAAGCCGCGTCAGAGCAGCTAAGCATTGCTCAGGATCGTCTTGAGGTAACTAATGAGCGGGCTAAGCAGTCGCAGGATAACGTCAATCAAGCGATGATGGCCAGTGCAATACAGGTTATTCCTTCCGCAATCACCATGGTCGATAGTTTAGGTAGGGCTTGGAAGAATTTCCCCGACATGACAGGCATCCTAAAAACCCTTGGCACCAATGTTTCTGACGTTGGCAGCAAGGCAACGCTTGCCGCTATCGGGGTTGGTTCTTTTGTCGGCGGCTTCACATTGGGCTACACTGCGATTAAGCAGTTTGGTGATGCTCTTGGTCCCGTCGGCAGAGCTTTGATGGTTGTCGTGCCCGCAATTATTGCGGCTGCTGCAGCGGTTTGGATGCTCCAGGAAGGCATCACGCTTGGCGTCGCCACGGTTGCGTTGGTGGCTGCGGGTATCGCTGTTGGCGCTATGGTTGCGAACCTTGAGAGTTATGGTAATGTCGCTGGTTTAGCGTCTGGCGGTGTTGTTGATCATCCAATGCTTGCCATGATCGGTGAAGGCGGCGAAAAAGAAATCGTTATGCCCCTTAGCCAGTATGAGGCACAGCGCACAGAAATCAAAGAAACAAAGCAGGTAGCAGACGGCTATCCACAGAACGTAACTTACATCACCTTTGAGCAGCACATTCACGGTGATATTGTCAGCCCTGCAGATGAAGACAGAGTAGCCCAAAAAGCGGTTGATAGATTGGATGAGGAACTGTATCGCAGGAGAAACAGCTAATGGCATTCATCATCGGAACGGTAACGCTCCCTCAAATGCCTGAGCGTATGAGTGTTCAGAAATCAGCCAACAAGCAAACTGAGCCAAAATCAGGTGATTATCCACTTGCAATGGTTGACGGCTTTGCTGGCTCCATAACAATATCGGGAAAACTTGAAGGCAGCTGGCTAACTAATTTTGAGGCAATCCTATCCCCCCTGTTAGCTGCAGTTGGCACAGCGGTTTCCTGCACAATAGGAGGCGAACTTGACGGCACATATTTGCTGGATGATTTCAAGTTTGATCCAGAAAACCCCTCAGTAACACCCTACACAATCAAGTTGACTTCAGTTAGCGCAGTTTACACATTGACGTGAGATTATGGCAAAATGGTCAATCGAATACTATGATGAAGAAGCTGAAGGTTTCATTGAACTTACAGGGTACAACCTCAATGAGATTTATGAGGAGCTTAGCGAGAACGGTGAGCCACACCTATATTTTTACGTATTTAACACAGCTGCCAACCGTGCACTGTTGCAGCAAGACCTTCTAATCAACACGTACTATGACGACGTGCTGCAGTTTACGGGTATTCTTCAGGGTGGAGATATCGAAGATCGCCCTGGCAAAATCAAAATGGTTGTTTACGATGACTTTATCATAACGCTTGATCAAGCCTCATCATTCACCGGTGCGTATGAGAAACCAGCCAAAGACATCATAGACGCAATTTTATATGGCACTGGCTACAGTGCGCATTCAAGCACACCAACAACAATCATACCCGTCATTTTCTACCATGCAAACCGACTTGACGCAATAAAATTCATGCAGAAAGCGCTCGCATGTGACGTTTGGCACAATGGAACAACAGTCTATTTTGGCACCAAAGGCGCAGCAGTAACCAACACTCCAACAACTATAGCATTAAGCAAACGAGGCATAGATAGATCCAAGGGGCAATTTACAAAGGTTGAGATCAGAGGCACTGACGTAACTGGATTTCACATTTTAGGCGTTGCCGGCGCTGGCACAAAGGTCTGGAAGGGCAACGAAGACCAGATGACCGACGAAGCAACCCTTAACGCTATAGCAGCTAAGAAACTTGCAGAGTTGGCCACAGATTCAAGCGGTATGCCTGTTAGTGTTCTGATGACTGAAGGCAAAGGCTACTCGCTTGGCGAATCTGTCGCGGTATCTGATGCTCGTTACCTGCTTGATGGCACATACCGAATCATGCAGATGACTAAAACAAAATTCAAGTGCAACATGCAGCTTGATCGGGCACGCAAAACAATGGCTGCAACAGTTGATGAACTGAAAGGTTGGGAAAAGAAGGGCATTTACACTCCTGGCAGCGAAGCATGGGTTATCAACCTGCAAGGATTAGTTGGGCTTTTCCACTTAAACGAAGGTGAAGGTGCAGTTGCAAAGAACCGTGCGCCCACTGATGCGCCAATAGATGGCGCAATCACTGATGGCGCTTGGCAAGATGGTCCTATAACTAAAATATTAACACTTAATGGGACAAGCGCTAACATCAGCCTTGGAGCTGCAAGCCAGGCTGGAATCAACCTTGTAAGTAAACTGAGTTTTGGCGGTTGGTTTTCACCCTCAGCTAATGATTCAACGAAGCGGTTTATCTGTCATAAAGATGGTCAATTTGCTCTTTATTATCATGTTAACACAGGGGTTCTTGGGTGCGATATTGTCACTGGCACTGGCACGCACAGTTATTCTTCAGATGCTGGTTTGATAAAAGTTGGCGGACGAATTTTTGCCATGATAACTTATGATCAAGTGAAAGTGCGTATGTACTATAATGGCTGGCTTCACAAAGAGTGGTCATTAACAGGTGCACTCTCATCTTCAGCAAACACTGTTTATCTTGGAGTATTCCTGAAAGGCGTTTTAGCTGAGGTTATGCTCTGGTCCAGGGCGCTTGTGGATCAGGAGGTGCTTGAGCTTTACTTTTTTCCCCTGTTTCGAGTTGTAGGCGGAGGAAAAGGTCAAGTGACAAGCCCAACCGATGACACAGTCACCTTCAAAATCGTAAGTATGGGGTGGGCTGTTTAATGGGCTTCCAATATGATGGCTACGATTACCCCACAGTAGTGAAGGATGCTCTTGTAACCGTTTACTCTGGCGATCTAATAGTCGAGCAAGTTCAAACTGACAACAACGGATTTGCCCAAGTGAATTTGGGAGCGGGAACCTATCGAGTAACAATTTATCACCCCAGCCGCGAACTCTTAGATTTCAACGTAACAATCCCATCCGCCGATTACCCTTTGAAATTTTGGTTGGCAAACGAGCCTTACAAATCTGCAAAAACAATGGCTACCAACTCAATGAACACACTTAAAGCAAACGTTTCCACGGGCACACTAATATCTGAAAACCTGAACGGTGAAACTGCAAACGTTGTCAACGGAGCCTTAGTCTCCGATATAATGTCAGAGACACCAACGGTTTCAATTGCTCCTGACTCATGGGTTATCGTCGTTTACAAAGTCTGTAATGATGTAAACTTGACCCAGGGAACCGTTTTTCCAGACGAAGGAACAAATAACATCGCTACCGCAAACAAAGATATAGTCGCTGCAACCAAGCAATTTTGCCTCTACCAATACATGTACATTGATGGGGTTCTGGTTCAAAACAACGCCTCAACGATGTACGAGCTCAAAGACACAGCTCACACGCATAGCATGAAAAACATTCCAAAAGGAACAATCCATCTGTTGCTTGCATTTTTTAGGTCTGCATATGAAGTTGTTGTCTCTGGAGGAACCACAGAAAACGGAACTTGGGAAATATTAGAGGGGCAAAGCAAAAGCTTCACTAATAATTTGGGCTCGCCTCCAGTGTGCTATTATATTTATCGACAAACTCCGCCATACGACATAATCGGAACCGTCTATGCAACCTATCAATGGTATTTAGACGGATCCCCCGTCGGTTACGGTCAAAGCGGATTCACAATTACTGCTCAAACCAAAGGGACAAGCCACACTTTATCATGCGGCTGGACCTGCGTAGGAAGGTAATCAAAAATGGGCCTAATCGCAAATGCGCAACTCGACGTAATCCAGTACAATAGCGTCGTTCAAACGGGTTTAACTGATGCCAACGGGGAAATTCAGTTTAAACTTCCAATCGGAACATATTTTGTCAAGGTTTCAAAAACAGGCTATGTCACTCACACTTACATGCTTGAGCTTCTGGAGCAAGCAGAAACCATCGTGCTCAATCTGCCGATTGAACCGTTTTGGATGTTTGGCTTAGGAATAGCCGAGACGATGAGCATTTCAGCTTCAGCGAAAAAAGGAGCTGGAATAACAGAAACAATAAGCGAGGGCATTTCAGTAACATCAACACCCTCTCCATTGCCAACCCAATCGCTAAGTCTAAATCCAACAGTAACGAAAACGCCGACGACTTGGCGTCTAAACGTATTGCCTCCAGTCTGTACAGACGGAAATCAACCTATACCCGCTGATGCAATTAGCCCAGTGGTCGGTCCGGTAGACAGCGGAAATGGAGTCACTGTTCCAACAATCGCCACAACAAAACAGTTCTTGCTTTATTGGTATTCGTACTTGGATGGGACACTTGTAAACGACAACGGAGCAAATAGCTACGAGGCAGTAGCTACAACTCACAGTTATACCGTTCCAGCTCAAACTTTGGGTTCGCTTCACCGCTATGTTTCCATGTTCAAAGCTGCATGGGAAGCTGTTGTTTCAGTTGACGGTCCCGGAACAACCAACAAGACTGGAACTTATGAAATAGTCGACGGGCAATCCCTGGCCATTACAGCCACACCTAACGCCTTGCACATCTTTCTTTACTGGGAAGTTGACGGTGAAATAGTCTCAACAAATGCTTCTTACACTTTTTCAGCTCAACAGAGAGGAATGTCCCACAATTTAGTGGCTCATTTCTTCTAGTCATGCTAAGGGGGTGAAATAATTACAAAGATGGAATTAGAAATCGTCGATAAGGTCCTTAAGAGTGAGCATTGGAAAGACAACCTTTCAGGCCTAAAATGGAACAAGCTAACTGAGATGAAGCTTCATGCGAAACATCTCCATGAAGTAAGACTATGGAGAGCAGAAGACGACCTCGTAAAAATGAAGAGAGCCAAAACAGTCAACGACATAATGGAGCTCAGAAAAACACTAACCGACCGAATGATAGACACGTCCATCGTAGCAGCCCTACGCTCGCCTGAAGACTCAAGAATTAAAGAAATAGGATTCAGCGTTCCAGACGATATGTTCCTTAACAATTTCGGAAACTTGTTTGCATTATGCTTCCACGGAAACACAGGCGCAATTTACCCGTACAACGTTTACAACCTAAGTAATTCGCTACTGCAAGCTGGTGGCAACTGCTATATCTTCACAGGATTTTCTACTCATTACTTCATGATACAATTTGGCGCCGGAACAACAGCACCAGCTCGCAACAACGTCAATATACAGACAGCATTTGCAACCGCTCCAGAAAGTGGCAGATTCCAGCAAGGACCAGGAGCATACGCAAACGGAGTTATCAGTATGGGCAACTTAATCGTCGCAGGCGGATCAGGAACAATAAACGAAGTTGGAATGTTCTGGTATGGAATGTACTCAAACAACAACTATGACAACTTCATGATGACACGTGACTTAGTTAGTCCAGGCGTTGCCTTCGTCGCCGGAAACCCGCTAGTCGGAACCTTCGCCATAAACATATAGGCGCATTTGTTATGCGCTTTCGTTTTTTTCAAGAACCGACAATGAAACTTTTTTGATCTACTTAATACACCAAACTGACGTGAGCTACACAATAGCAAACATCGGTTTCTACCATGACATCCTAGGCGCAGGAGTAGCCTTCACCGCTGGAAACATCATAAACGTCCTCTACACCTTCACTTTCTAAAGCACTTTTTTCTATGTGCAAAACTTTTTTTGTAAACTTCGTATAGGGGCATTGCCTTTTTTTATGTTTGAGTTTATTTTTGATTCAAGTGTGTTTGTTTCTCTTTGATTTTTTGTTTATTTTTCATTGGTTTGATGCAATAACGGCGAAGCCAAATCCCAACTCAATTGAGGTAAGCTAAAAGATTAAAGTTGTTTCCGAAGTAAAAGGCTCATATTTGAAAACTGCCAACCCAAAAAACTTATCAATATGTTGACATGTTAGAGCCTCAAATCAAACTTAGTTCTTTGATTCCAGATTTAACAAGGGTCTAATCAAGTATTGGTGGGTGAATCGACCGCTTTATATTTGAATACTTTTTGGAGAAAGAAAATCAAGGAAACTACCATTACAGGATGGGCTTATAAAAATGAGGAAACAGGTAAGATTTACCCTATTTTTTGCCCTAACTGAAGACTGGTTGCTATGTTGAATAATAGATGTAGATGGTTAATGAAGTTACGATATGTCAGAAGATTGGTGAGTCACAGAAAGACTTAGCGAATTGTTTGCACCTAAGTAAATCCAAAGTCCAAGCCGTTCATGGTCAATTACAAAATGTGCGAACGGGGAAATCTGTCCATTAACATATACTTGAGTGGTTGAGTCATTGACGACTTGGTAACTGAACCTATCGAAATCTAAATCCATTATTGTTAAGGGAATTTTTTCAGTGTTCGATATTGTGTAAGTGTAATTTTCAAGCCATGTACCGTTTCCAAAGTTAGTGTACACGGGATTAGCGGTTGTTATCGACACATCTGGATTTACAAGTTTCCAATAAGTCAGGTCAACGCTTCCAGGTTCTTTTATACCCGTAACATCAAAGTCAATTGCTGTAAAATTATAGTCATTAGGAACAAAAACGTAGCTAAGGCCCTTTGAAACATTAGCATATACCGACCCAATATTTGTATTAGGGTACGTCGAATAGGTAGGGTCAATAGAGGGGTATTGGGTGCTCCCTGAAGTTATGTTCGTTGGATTTGGAATACAAATGAGGTTTGATAAAGGTAGTTTTGCTGGGTAAATAACATATTCAGTTTGGGCGAGTCTATAAAATTTGTATTCGGATTGAATTAAATTAGGTCCATTTCTGAAACTGAAAATAAATACGTAAAGCTCATCTGATGAAGGAGAAAAGAAAGGATACAAGTGGGAAAATGTTCCGCCTTTATTTTGGTATGAGGGAGTGAATAAATTGAAATGAAGATCAAGTGGCACTATCCCTACAGTTAGGAGAATGAGTACTAAAACTGTTGTTGCGAACAGTTTTTTCCGAACGAACTTGTCATAACGCCTAATGCTCTTTATTAGCTCTCCAAATTCGTTTTTTGAGTTTGGTTTGTATTCTTCGTCTTTCAATGACTCATAATATCGAGTCATGGGAAAATGTAATAACGCTACCATTAAAGACAAAACAAGAAAGTCCACAATACAAATAATCAGAAAGTTTACAAACGAAGTGGCAAAAAACATCTTTGTAGATTCAGGATACAAAGAAATCGCCAAATTAATGAAAGATACTAATAGAGTAAAAAGTGCATAGCCGAGTAGATATGGAAGAGCAGTTCTTCGAACAGTTCTTAACAAAAGGGCAGGGAAAGTATCCGCAAGAAAGACCCACCCTACAACTACAATTGCAAGAAAAATAATCAAGAAAACAAATGTTTCCACATTTATGAACTTAAACAATCCAAACCCAGAAGCCCAAAACCCCTCGAAGCGGATAGGCAGGAAAATCATTAGAGCAAGAACTAAAATTGCCATGCCCATGGTTAAGTCTCTATGCTTGTCTGAAGCTTTCTCATGTTGAGCTAGTTCATCGATGCTTGGCACTTTTTCGGTTTCTTTACGCATGGCTACTCGTTCTATCTCACTCGCTTTTTGAGTTATGTTTCCCCATCTTACCCACACTTCCTTACTTTCAGTAATTTCATGCGGCTTCATCGAGCTTTCGTGAATTGTCAAAAGGGCGAACCATTTATTCTCAAGTTGCATGATCTTGGCTTCAAATTTCACTGGAGGATGGCATCTGCTGGAAATAATTTGCTGCATCTGTTCATAATCATAAGTCTTTTTATCAATGCCGACAACCCGTCCTCCTTGCTTTGGGTCTTCTTTTCCAAAAACAATATTTCCCCCTTTCGTATTCGCAAGTGCTGAAACATCTTTGGCGAATTCATTCTTTTCTTTGTCAGTACCAAGTTTAATTTCTCGTTTAAATTCCAGAAATAGCGTTTCATATTCTTGCTTGAGCAAATCTTTAAGCAGACTTTCAGATTCCATTATATTTACATAAGTTGATTAGACTATTGTATTTTTCCAGTGTTGCTGTACTCTCCACGCATGAAAATTGAATTTTGAATCTTATTTTCGAATGGATTTTTTTTATTAATGTTTCTTGGAGGTGATTTGTTTGGTTGATGAGATAGAGATATCTGAGAATAAGGAAGCCCTGATCGTTTTGGCTGGCACAGTTGCGGGCGCTGCTACTACGTTTGTTGCTTCTTTGCCGATTTCGCTCGAGATTAAGGCTCCGGTTGTTGCGTTAGCATCCACTGTGACGGGTGCGATTCTGCTTTACTGGAAGAGCAAAGTCAACAAGCAGTAAGCATCCACTTTTCTTTTTTTTGTTGTGGTACTCTGGATTAGTTGGGGTAAAGGAATTTCCATTTTCACAAACCCCTCTCCCCTGCTTCCAACATACGTTTTTGCGGCGGCTTTTTAA
>Ga0182021_10006558_pt1 | contig 13823 bp, 8 predicted proteins | sample 612E3MmetaG_FD_120493 | JGI IMG/M metagenome (GOLD analysis project Ga0182021, IMG submission 120493) | Permafrost microbial communities from Stordalen Mire, Sweden - 612E3M metaG (Illumina Assembly) | ecosystem: Environmental > Terrestrial > Soil > Wetlands > Permafrost | place: Sweden...
GTCGACATATTCGTCAAGTGTTATTAATCCCGTGCGGAGCAGAATTAAACGTGCGTAATAATTGCTGAATCCTTTTTGAAACCAATAGACGAGCGGCTGAGGTTCGGCATAAACTATCCCGTCGGCAATCCAGTTCTGGAAATAATCCCGGGCGAGCGAATGCTTAAGTCTGTAATCGATCTTCCTCATCGGGGAGAGAAACAGACTGATTGCGTCGGATCGCGTTTCGGCGATCTGAACCTCATAGCCCTCAACCGGTAGAATTATTTCCAGTCTTGTCGATGCATCTTCGTTCCAGAATTTCCTTTCTCCCGAAATTATATCGCGGGATAGATCGCAGATCTGATCGTCTGTAAAACCCCAGCTTCCTCTAATACCGAAATAGAGGGGAACGGTTCCGTCCAGTTTCTGAACGATTCTAAAATCTCCGCCCGCAAATACGGCATGTTTGAATTTCCAGAGCTGGATGTTCAGGTCCTGCATCTTCTGATTCACGCCGAAGCTGTTTAGGATATTCCAATTTGAGGGGAGGTGATTCCACGCGATTCGGATGTTGAATTCCTTGGTCAGGCTCCATATCGGAATAACAAAAAACATGTCGCTGAAAACATGAAAATAACGTTTTGTAATTATCGGCATGTAATGGTTGTCGAAGGTGATTTCGTCCTGGTGGGTTTGTTCAATCTGATAGCAGATCTTTACAGGTGAACCGGGAATGTATTTTATAGTTTTGACTTCGGGCCGTTCGGTATCGAGAATTGAAGTTCCCGGTGAAAGTGCTTTAAGAAATTTAACTCCCGATTTATCTTCCCAATCCGCCGTGTTGCCGGGCAAAAGAATTTGAATCTCACCCGATTTCTCGCTTTGGAATTCGAGAATAACGTTAAATCTGAAAACATTAATATCGTAAAACGGCTCTATCGAATAACTCAGATCGAAATTCTGATCTTCCTTGTTCTGTGAGGAATTGTGTTTTTTATCGGACCCGTTTAGGGATTCGGGTTTCTTATCAAACAATATCCTGCCGTAAGAGTCCGACAAACGAATTAATGTAACTGCCAAAAGAAAAAAAGGTAAAAATTTTCTCATTCAATCCCAAATATCTTATCAATAAACATTGTAGAATTACAAAATAAAAACATGATTTGAAATACAAATATTACTACCTTAGAGTGAAATAATTCGCTTGGGAGACCGTGAAAAATAAACCTGTAAAAAGAGGTCTCTTTAAGCGGAGTGAAGCGAAAACAGGTAAATTCACTTCGATTTGAACAGAAACCGGGGAAGCAACTTTTCTGCGTCCGGTGCGTCAAATAATTCGCAAAAGAGGCGGATTTTGCCAATATTTACGTATCCAAACCCCGATAATTAAAAATCACATCATTTCAAAAGGAGCAGCTTTGATGAAACGGAAACTCATTTTGTTTTTGATTCTATTCAGCTTTGCATTTGTCAATGCACAATCGAAAAAAATCAACTTTGTGCAGTACAAATTGGATAACGGGCTGAATGTTATTCTTCACCAGGACAATACGACACCGATAGTTGCCGTCTCTATTCTCTATCATGTCGGAAGCAAGAACGAGGATCCGGATAGAACCGGGTTCGCTCACTTTTTCGAACATCTTATGTTTGAAGGATCTCCAAACATTAAAAGAGGCGAATATTTCAAATCAATTGAATCCGCCGGCGGAGAATTGAATGCCAATACTTCGTGGGACAGGACATACTACTTCGAAATCCTTCCTTCGAATCAGCTTGAACTCGGGCTCTATATGGAATCCGAAAGGATGCTCCATCTGAAAATCGACAGCGTGGGAGTTGAAACTCAGAGAAAAGTAGTTAAAGAGGAGAGGGGCCAGAGTATCGACAACCGGCCGTATGGAACGGTAATCGAAAAAATATTCAATCACGCCTATAAGGTTCATCCTTACCGCTGGACTCCGATCGGCTCTGTGCAGTATATCGACCAGGCAAAACTTGACGAGTTCATTGGTTTTTATAAGAAATTCTATGTTCCTGAAAATGCTACTATCACCGTAGCCGGAGATATTGATATAGCGAAGACAAAAGCAATGATAACGAAATACTACGGCGATATTCCGAAGGGAAAGGAAGCGATTGTCCGTCCTAAAATGGTTGAACCGGCTCAGACCGCCGAAGTCAGGGATATTATCTATGATAACGTTCAGCTACCGCTTGTAATTGAAGCATATCATATGCCCGCGCAGGGAACTCCCGATTATTACGCGCTTAGTATGTTGACAACATTACTAACGGGCGGTGAAAGTTCGAGAATGACGAAGGAAATAAAGGACAAGGAGCAGAAAGCGCTGCAGGTCGGGTCATTCCCGTTCCCGCTTGAAGATCCCGGTTTATTCGTTGCCTACGGATTTGCGAACGGGGGAATAAAAGCGGAAGACCTGGAAGCCTCGATGCAGAAAGAAATTGATAAGGTTATGAAGGAACTTATAACCGAAAATGAATTCCAGAAAATCAAGAACCAGGTTGAAACCGATTACGTGACGAGAAATTCCACGATGGCCGGTATCGCCGAAAACCTTGCGAATTACTTTGTCTATTACGGCGACGCAAACCTTATTAATACCGAGCTTCAGCGTTTCATGAAAGTTACGAGGGAAGATATTAAACGTGTAGCCAACAAGTACCTTACTAAAGAAAACAGGGTTGTCCTTTATTATCTGCCGAAATCGGCCGAGAAAAAATAATTGCCGTTATTACGGTCTGTGTTTCCGTCCTTGCGGAACCGGCATTTGACCGGTCTCTTAAAAGACAATCTTGAAATGAAATATTGAAAACATAAAAACGGAGTAATTGAAATGAAAAGTCGGATGTTAATTTTATTTTTTATTCTGGCTGTATCGGCAACAACATTTGCTCAGCTGGACAGGAGCAAAAAGCCGCAAGCGGGTCCCGCCCCTGAAGTAAAAATCGGCGATGCCGATATATTTACGCTGTCGAACGGATTGAAGGTATTTGTCGTGGAAAATCATAAACTTCCCGAGGTTACCTTCCGTCTCGTGATCGACAGGGATCCGATTATCGAAGGCAAAACCGCGGGCTATGTCGGCATCGCGGGCCAATTGCTGCGCACGGGAACAAAGAGCCGCACGAAAGATAAACTTGACCAGGAGATCGATTTCCTCGGCGCGAATTTCTACACTTATGCCGACGGCATTACCGCATCCGGTCTCTCCAAACATGCCGAAAAGCTGATGGGAATTTTGTCTGATGTGATTCTTAATGCGGACTTCAAACAGGAAGAACTCGAAAAGATCAGGAAACAAGAGCTGTCCGGACTTGCTTACGGGAAGGATGATCCCGATCAGATTTCACAGAGATGCCGCTCCGCTATCATGTTCGGCAAAGAGCACCCTTACGGCGAATTTGAAACCGAAGAATCGGTTAAGGCGGTTACTCTGGAATCCTGCACGAAATATTATGAAACATATTTCAGACCGAACGTCGCGTACCTGGCAATAGTAGGCGACATTACAAAAGAAAAAGCGAAATCTCTTGTTGATAAATATCTCGGGAAGTGGGAAAAGAAAGATGTTCCTAAAAATACATATCCTGTACCGAAAGCCCCTGTCGTTAATAAAATAGCACTTATCAACCGCGATAACTCCGTTCAGTCGGTAATTACGGTATGTTATCCCGTTGAACTTCAGATCGGAAGCGATGACGCGCTTAAAGGGAGTGTCGCGAATATCATACTGGGCGGAAGCGCTACGGGCCGCCTCTTTATGAACCTCCGTGAAGCAAAAGCATATACCTACGGCGCGTATTCGAGTCTGCGCCCCGATAAAGTTATCGGAAGCTTTTACGCGTTCACCAAAGTCCGCAATGCCGTAACAGACAGCGCTATTACAGAGGTCATGAATGAAATGAAGAAAATACGCTACGATAAAGTTACCGATGCCGAACTCGATAAAGCTAAAAATTATCTTACCGGAGAGTTTATACGCAATCTCGAGCATCCGGCAACAGTGGCTGAATTCGCGATTAACATAGCAAGATATAACCTGCCGAAAGATTATTATAAAAATTATTTAAAGAACCTTTCCGCGGTTACGACCGATGAAGTGCTCGCGGCAGCCAAAAAATATATAAAACCGAATAACGCGAACATAGTAATCGTAGGCAAAGGGGAAGAGATTGCGAAGAATCTTTCCAAATTCAGCGTGAGCGGCAAAGTCGATTATTACGATATCAACGCTGAAAAATACGATCCTAATATTAAGAAAGTGCCCGAAGGCGTGACGGTTGACCAGGTTATAAATAAATATGTAGATGCGGTCGGCGGAAGGGAGAATCTTCTTAAAATCAAGGATCAATCGCTCACCCTGACAGGCAGTGTTCAGGGAATGAATATTACGGTAACAATGTCTCGTAAAATTCCGAATAAGTTTTATCAACTTGTCGATTTTTCAGTCGGTCAGCAGAAAACCGTATTTGACGGTGTTAAAGGAAAAAGCAGCAGTATGGGACAGGAACAGGAATTAACCGGCGATCAGCTCGAAGCGATGAAATCCGAGGCAACGATGAACGCTTTTCTTGATTATTCCAAAGTCGGGTTAAAGCCGGAATTAACTGGGATTGAGACAATTAACGGCAAAGATACTTACAAAGTTACACTCACATCCGTCTCCGGTAAAAAATCGACACAGTATTACGATGTAGTCACGGGACTTCTTGCGCGTCAGGTAACAACAGCCGATACCCCGCAGGGGAGCTTTACATCAACAATCGATTTCGACGATTACCGTGTAGTTGAAGGCGTTAAAATAGCATATAAGATGGTTCAGAGCACACCGATGGGTTCGATTGAATTAACAACCACAAAAGTTGAGATCAATAAAGGAATTGATGATTCCCTTTTTGAAGTAAAATAAGGACAATTTCAATAAAAGCCGCATTTTCGGGCAGAATGCGGCTTTCTTCTTCAGACCCTCGAATTATCCATAAAGATTTACCGGAATTACAGCGGAACTTTTCTTATTTTGGAAACGACTAATACAATAAATGTTTCCACAGGAACTTTATTTTACCCGTTTATGTTGAGCGGAGAAAAAAGAAAGGCATCATGACCAACGAAAAAGAAATAAAACAGAGGATTTTGAATAAAGCTGAGGAGATGTTTCATATCTACGGGGTTTCCAAAGTAACAATGGAGGAAATTGCCGACAATCTGGGTATAAGCAAAAAAACGCTTTACAAGCACTTCTCAAATAAAGAGCATGTGTTAAAAGAGATGATCGATTGCTCAAAGTGTGAAGTGGACGCCTTTATTGAAACGCTTCTCTCGGACGACTCAATCGAATTCATAGAAAAGCTTCAGGAATTTATGCGTTTTGTTGCAAAACATACCTCACGGCTCGACGGGCCGTTTGTTATCGATATGATGAAAAATCATCCCGCGATCTGGCGGGATATAAGTGAATTCAAAAAAAAGAGGACCGATCAAAATCTTATGCGGCTGATATCTCAGGGCGTCGAAAGCGGAATCTTTAGAAATGATATTCACGCTGAGATTATGGTACTTTGCTATGTAGGCACGATTCACAATCTGATTAATCCGGAGGTTCTCGCGGCCCTGCCGATTTCCGCGGAACAGGTTTTTAAGGATCTCCTTAAAATCCTCTTTGAGGGAATCTTTACGCCCGAAGGAAGGAATAAATATAAAACATCAATACTTGTTAAAGAAAAATACGGAGAAACACCAGCATGATCGAATCAAAACTTAAGTATTTATATCTGATTGCAACGGTGATTATTTTCTGCAATCAATCGTTTTCACAGCAAAAGCTGAGCTTAACGGCAGATCAGGCAGTAGAGATTGGTTTGAAGAACAGCAAAACGCTTCATTCGTCGCTGATGAAGGTGAAGTCCGCTGAAGCTAAAGTCAGGGAAATTAATGCCGGCAGACTGCCTTCGTTAACCTTGTCCGCAGCCTACAGAAGACTCAGCAGCGTAGAACCATTTGTTATTCCTTTCGGTAATGTTATATATACCATACCAACGTCTATAGCCAATAATTACTCAACCCAGCTGACGGTTTTTCAACCCCTCTTTACCGGGTTTAAACTCCTCAGCAGTATCGATATGGCGGAACAGTCGGCTAAAGCGACAAATGAAGACTATACAAAGGACGAAAGCGACCTGGTGTTCAATGTGCGGAATTCGTATTGGACTTTATATAAAGCAATAGAAATGAAAAAGGTGCTCGATGAAACCGTCGACCAGGCAAAAGCGCATCTTAATGATGCCAGGAATCTTCTTAAAGTGGGAATGCTTACCGACAATGATATCCTGAAGCTCGAAGTACAGCTCTCCGATGTGTTGTTTAAGCAGACCGACGCCGATAATGCCGCCCAGCTCTCATCCGTTGCTCTAAACAGCGTTCTGAGCATTCCGCTCGATACACAGATCGAAATAGCTTCGGCGCCGAACGTCGTTACTTCAAATTACACCGGGCTCGATAAACTTGTTGAAGTCGCATTTGACAAAAGACCCGAACTGAAATCGGCCGACTACCGGATAAAAGCCAGCGAGGCAAGCGTCACTGCCGCGCAATCGTCATGGTATCCTCAGATCAGCCTTATTGCAGATTATCAGTACAGCCGTCCCAACGCCAGAATTTTTCCTTCCGTCGATGAGTTTAAGGGAACATGGGATGCAGGCGTGAATGTGAGCCTCAATGTATGGAACTGGTTGACTACGGCGCATCAGACGGATCAGGCGAAAGCACAGCTTTCTCAAAGCATTGATGCGTTCGGAACTATAAAGGATAATATAACTCTCGAAGTGACACAGGATTATCTCAACTTCAACCAGGCAAAAAAGAAAATTGAAATCTCAGAACTGGGCCAAAAGCAGGCACGGGAAAATATGCGTGTTACCGAAGAAAAGTTTAGGTCGGGTATGGCTCTTAGTTCCGATGTTGTAGACGCGGAAGCCGCCCTGATTACGGCCAAGGTCAACTACAGCAATTCGGTGGTCGACTTTGAATTGGCCAAAGCCAGACTCGATAAATCAATTGGAAAATAATAATTATAATATAACCGGAGAATCAAAAGATGAAAAACTGGAAAACAATAGTCGGGATCGTGGTCGCGCTGGCAATAATTGTATCGATTCTGGTTATCAACAAAAGAAAATTATCGGCTTCAACCTCGGGCGGCGTTAACGTGGCGCTTTATGTATCGGTGGAAAAAGCCTCTAAGAAAAATTTAACTTCCTCGCTGACTCTTACGGGAACGGTTAACGCGTATAACGATTTAAATATAATGTCGGAAACCTCCGGTAAGGTAACCGGGGTACTGGTGAATGTAGGCGATTATAAAAAGGCAGGTTCCGTACTGTTCCAGGTCGACGATGAACTGCGTAAAGCCGCGTATATGAGTGCCGAGGCAAATTACATAAAAGCAAAGAAAGATTTGGAACGTTTTGGGGATCTCTACAAGCAGAAATCCGCTTCCGACGCGCAGTACGATATGGCTAAACTCGCCGCGTCTACGGCAGAAGCGCAGTATATAACGGCAAAAAGACAGCTGGAAGACACAAAAATTAAAACTCCAATTTCGGGCATCATCACTTCACGCAATGTCGATCTTGGCGCAATGGTGCAGGCTTCTCCGTCGGCCACACTGGTCGCGAATATAGTCGATATCTCAAAGTTGAAAGTGAAACTCAACATCTCTGAGAGCGACGCTTATATGTTGAAAGCCGGCGATCAGGTAAACGTTACAACGGATATTATTCCCGGAGTGGTATTCAACGGTAGGATTACATCCATCAGTGCCAAGGGCGACGAGGCTCACACTTATCCGGTTGAGATAATTGTCGAAAATCAGAGCGCCCATCAGCTCCGCGCGGGTCTGTTTGTACGCGTTGAATTCAAAAGTATAAAAAACCGCGATGCGCTCGTTATTTCGCGCGAATCGCTTGTGGGGAGCGTTAAGGAACCGAAAGTTTATGTTGTCGACGATGGCAGCACGGTTCATCTCCGAAATATAATTGTCGGCGACGCGTCAGGAACATCGATCCGAGTGCTGGGCGGATTAACCGAAGGGGAAACTATTGTTACCAACGGCCAGAACAATCTTGTTGAAAATGCTAAAGTTGAGATACTTAATAAATAATTGGACTTGTCCAAAAAGTTAAAGGGATTTATAAAATGACAATTACAGAATTATCGATAAAAAGACCGTCGCTTATTATTGTAATCTTTGCGGCGTTAATAATCGTTGGTCTGTTCAGTTATACAAAACTGAAATATGAATTGATTCCGAAATTCTCGCCGCCGATTCTTACAATTACTACAATCTATCCCGGTGCTTCTCCGAGCGAAGTCGAGACGAATGTGACCAAAGTTATCGAGGATGCCGTTTCCGGTATGGATAATGTCGACAACGTTCTTTCCACCTCGATGGAAGGAGTATCTTTCGTTGTGATTCAGCTCTTTCAGTCGGCCAACACCGATTTCGCCCTGCAGGATGCCCAGCGGAAAACGGGTGAGATAGTTACACAGCTTCCCAGTACCGCTAAAACACCGACCGTTTCGAAAATCGCTCTCGATGAAATTCCCGTTTTGAGAATGGGAGTCGGCGCATCCACCGATTCGAGGCAGCTCTATCAATTCGTTAAGGATAAACTTCAGCCTCTTCTTTCGCGCATTACGGGCGTTGGACAGATTTCGCTTATCGGAGGCGACGAAAGAGAGATCGGAGTAAATCTCGATCTCCAGAAACTGAAAGCATACGGACTTTCGATCACGCAGGTTACGCAGACAATTCTTGCTTCCAACCTCGACTTCCCGACCGGAAGCATCAAGGATTCCGATAAGGAATTTACGGTACGTCTTGCGGGTAAACTCACTTCGGTTGAAGACCTGAAGAATCTTCCTATCGCGGAATCGAGGCAGGGCGGTGAGGTTAAACTTGGGGATATCGCCGAGGTAAATGACGGAGCAAAAGACCCGTCGAATATAACAAGAATCAATTTCCACAATACGATCGGGTTGGCCATAGTTAAACAATCGGATGCGAATGCCGTTGAAGTGGCCGCCCTAGTGAAGAAAGAAATGAAAAAACTCGAGACCGAGTACGCTTCCATGGGACTCAAATTCACGATAGCGGAGGACGGTTCTTTATTTACTTTGGACGCGGCGAATGCGGTTCAGGAAGATTTGCTGATCGCAATTTTCCTCGTCTCGATCGTAATGCTTATGTTCCTGCACAGCATTCGGAACTCGCTTATCGTTCTGATTGCTATTCCGACATCGCTCATCTCGACACTTATAGCGGTCTATGCGTTCGACTTCACGCTAAACCTGATGACGCTTCTCGGATTATCGCTCGTTGTCGGTATTCTCGTGGACGACTCGATTGTTGTTCTCGAAAACATTTATCACCATCTTGAGAAGGGGGAAGAGAGAAGGGTGGCCGCGCTGCGGGGAAGAAATGAAATCGGTTTCGCCGCTCTTGCAATCACGTTCGTAGATGTGGCCGTGTTCCTTCCATTGGCTTTAGTAGGCGGAATCATTGGAAATATTTTGCGTCAATTCTCGATTGTAATCGTTATCTCAACATTGATGAGCTTGTTCGTATGTTTTACGCTGACCCCGCTGCTTGCTTCGCGTTTTGCAAAGCTTGAAAGACTTAGCAACAGAACCCTCCTTGGGCGGTTCGCTCTTTGGTTTGAAAAGGAATTCCACGCTTTCACCGAAAAATATATCAGGCTGCTAAATTGGAGCTTTAAGAACAGATGGAAGGTGGCCTTAATAACAATCGTTATGCTGATTGCCTCCTTCGCACTGATACCGGCAGGTTTTATAGGGTTCGAATTTATGACCCAGACCGACCGCGGCGAATTCGCGATCCAGATTGATCTTGAACCCGGAACCCCGATCGAAAAAACAAATCTGATCTCCGAGCGGATTGAGAACGTAGTCGGTAAATATCCGGAAGTCCGGAATATTTTTACGAATGCCGGTTCTTCGAGCGAGGGTCTTATCGGATTTTCCTCGGCAAATTCGACCGAAATCGACGTTGTACTCGTTCCTAAAAATATGAGATCGCGCACAACCGACGATATAAGCAATTCGATCAAATCTCAGATTCAAAGAATTCCGGGCGCTAAGGTGCGTGTAAACCCGATCGGTATTTTTGGAACGGCGAACTCGACGCCGATCCAGCTTCTGATAAGCGGACCTACTTATAATGAAGTAGTCAAAGTCGCGAAACAACTCGCCGACTCCGTGAAAAGCATCCCCGGTACCGCTGATATCAGACTGTCGTCGCAGGATGGAAATCCTGAAACCCATATTGAGATCGACAGGCGTAAACTTGTCAGTTACGGATTAACACTTGCAGAAGTAGGCTCCGCTCTGCAGGTAGCCTTCACGGGTAATGACGATGCTAAATTGAGAGAAGGCGATACCGATTATGATATAAGAATACGTCTCGATAAGGCCGACAGATCCAAAACCGATGAATTGAACAATATTTTCTTTATAAATAAAAAAGGCCAGCAGATCTATCTGAAACAGTTCGCCGATATCGTTCAGGCTACGGGACCTACCAAATTAACGCGCCAGGCCAGAAGCGCGTCTGTAACGATTTATTCGCAGGTGGTCAACAGGCCGAGCGGAAGCATAGGACAGGATATAATTAAGAAAATGAAAAACTATAACTTTCCGGCCGGAATTACATATTCATTCCAGGGCGACATTAAATCGCAGAACGATTCTTTCGGCGATCTCGGGTTGGCATTCCTTGCCGGACTTATTTTCACATATATGATTATGGTTGCGCTCTATGATTCGTTCCTTTATCCGCTGGTTATTCTTTTCTCGATTCCGCTTGCTATGATCGGAGCACTGCTGGCTCTCGCTCTTACAATGAAAGCGCTCAGTATCTTTACTATTCTCGGTATTATAATGCTGATCGGGTTGGTAGCTAAAAATGCCATACTGCTCGTCGATAGAACAAACGCCATGCGGGCTCAGGGGGAGAGTATAATTAATTCCCTGATTGACGCGGGCAGAATGAGAATAAGACCTATCTTTATGACTACTTTGACAATGATTTTCGGTATGCTCCCGATTGCTTTATCGACAAGCTCCGGATCCGAATGGAAAAGCGGTCTTGCCTGGGCCTTGATAGGCGGTCTTTCCTCTTCCCTCTTCCTTACGCTGATCGTTGTTCCGCTGGTTTATGTCCAGTTCGAGGATATTAAAGCGTATATAGCCAGGGCCAGAAATAAAAAAGCTGTTCCGGCTGTCGTCGCCGGGGAAGAACTTGAATTGAGTAAATAATTTTTTTTTCAACATTTAAAATAAAATATGATGAAAAACTATTCCGTTATTGTCTTCGATCTCGGTAATGTGCTTCTACCGTTTGATTATACTAAACCGGTAAACCGCTTTAATGAGATTCAACCGGGACTGGGCGACCGGTTCGCCGCGCTCTATCGGAAAAATTACAATGTGCACCGCGACTTTGAGAAAGGAATTTTAAGCGAGGAAGAATATCTGGCGGCAATGATGAAATGGCTCGAAAATACAGTTACCCCTGAAAAGTTCTGTAAAGAGTTTTCAGATGTATTTACACTCAGCCAAAACGTGATTGATCTTATACCGGGACTGAAAAAGAAATACAGCGTTCTTCTTCTATCCAATACTAACAGCATTCATTACAAGTACGGATACTGTCAATACGAGTTTTTGAATTTGTTCGATAAGCTTTTTCTTTCATACGAGATCGGCGCGGCTAAACCGGAGGAAGCAATATACCGGGCTGTTGAAACCTATACGCGGAAACCTTCATCGGAACATCTTTTTATCGACGATATAAAGGAATATGTTGAAGGGGCTAAAGCATGCGGCTGGGACGCAATCCAATTCAAGGGCTATCAGAATCTTGTAAAGGAACTGGATAAAAGAGGAGTGGAAATAGGCAGTAAGCAGTAGGCAGTAGGCAGTAGGGAGTAGTAAAAAGTTAATTGTAAATTGTTTAAGGATTTAAAGGGTTTAAGGGTTGAGCGGTTGAATTGTTAAGTAAACAGTTTTACAGACTCAACTTTATCCGATTCCACAATTCAAAGATTCTGTAGCACAGATTGATTCACAAATTTTCACGGGGCAATCTGTGCCGGGATATTTTGCTGGCAAGCCGGTTCATTTAGGCAAGAATTTTTTAAAATCTTTCTGCCTACTGCATACTCCCTACTGCATACTATCTTTTTAGTCTTTCCACTTCTTCCAAATATCCGGCCGGTATCCGAGGGTTACTTCTTTTCCGTTTCTGACGATCGGGGTTTTTAAGAGCAGGGGATCATTAAGGAGTTCTTCCCCGGTCTCGAAAACCATATACTGAAGATTCCTTTTCCTGAACTGTTTGCCATCACGGTCGATCAGGTCTTCGACGGGTATAACGCGTGTTATGTTTTCCAGTTCCCCCTTCGCCAATCCCTTCTCGTTAAGATCCCGGAATTGGAATACGACACGCCTCTCCTTGAAGAACCGTTCGGCTTTTCGCGTATCGCTGCAGCCCCTTGTGCCGATAATTTGAACGTTCATGTCATTATTCCGGTTGTTCTGATATGTTCGATTGTTTTGTGGGTACAAATATTTTATTTTTCAACCGGGCTTAAATTAATCAAAAACCGGAATAAACATGCGTCCAGCAAAATATATCTGTCTCATTATTATAGGATTATTTCTTATGAATTGCACATCCAAACAGGGAGATGATAATTTCCAATACGTCTCCGAGCAGTTTGCCGACCTCCGGATCCAGCGATATGAGGTGCCGGGATTCAACAACCTGACTCTCAATCAGAAAAAACTTGTTTATTATCTCTACCAGGCTTCCCTTTCGGGCCGTGATATTATATGGGACCAGAATTATAAACATAACCTTTATGTGCGTAAAACTTTGGAGGCAATAGTAAATACATATTCCGGCGATAAAAGTACGCCCGGATTCGCAAAGTTTATGGAGTACGCGAAACGGGTCTGGTTCTCCAGCGGAATCCATCATCATTACGGGAATAAAAAATTCATTCCGGAATTTACGATGGGCTACTTCAGCGATTTGGTCAGATTATCGGACGAATACCAGCTCCCGCTGCAGAACAATGAAAAAGTAGATGATTTGATAAAGAAACTTGAACCGTTGCTTTTTGATCCGAAAGTCGATCCGATGAAAGTCAACCTGGATCCCAAAGCCGACATGGTTGAGACTTCTGCGGTAAATTTTTACGAGGGCGTCAGTCAAAAGGAGGTGGCCGATTTCTATAAGAGCCGGATTAATCCCGCTGATGCCGAACCGGTCTCTTTCGGTTTGAACTCCAAATTCCTTCGTGAAAAGGGACTGGTTTTCGAACGTCATTGGAAGACCGACAGCATGTATGCATTCGCGTTGAGAAAGATCGTCGGGTGGATTGAAAAGGCCGTCACCGTCGCGGAAAATGATCAGCAGAAGAAAGCTTTACAACTCCTCATCGAATATTACAGAACGGGCGACCTGAAAAAATGGGATCAGTACAATATTGAGTGGGTTAAAGATACCTCGTCGACGATCGATTTTGTAAACGGGTTCATTGAAACCTACAATGATCCGCTCGGATACCGCGGGACTTATGAGTCGATCGTCTCAATAAAAGACGAAGAGGCCACAAAGCGGATTAAAGCGATCAGCGACAATGCGCAATGGTTCGAGGAGAATTCACCCATAATGCCGGAACATAAAAAGAAGAGCGTCAAAGGAGTTTCCGCAAAAGTAATTACCGTTGTA
>Ga0182021_10006559_pt1 | contig 13823 bp, 12 predicted proteins | sample 612E3MmetaG_FD_120493 | JGI IMG/M metagenome (GOLD analysis project Ga0182021, IMG submission 120493) | Permafrost microbial communities from Stordalen Mire, Sweden - 612E3M metaG (Illumina Assembly) | ecosystem: Environmental > Terrestrial > Soil > Wetlands > Permafrost | place: Sweden...
GCCCAGAAGGGCTTCCTCTACCTCCGTGGCGAATACCTCTTCCTCAAGGCCCCCATCGAAGCGGCGCTGGCGGCCCGGCGAAAGGGGCGCTTGCTCGGGCGCGACGTCCTCGGCCGTCGAGGCTTCGACTTCGACATCGCGCTCCACCTCGGAGCCGGCGCCTACGTCTGTGGCGAAGAGTCGGCGCTCATCGAGTCGCTTGAGGGCAAGCGCGGCATTCCCCGGAACCGGCCGCCGTTCCCCGTCACCCACGGCTACCTCCGCCAGCCGACGGTGGTGAACAACGTCGAGACGCTGGCCGCCGCGGCCCTCATCGCCAAGCACGGGGCCGCCTGGTACCGCTCCCGAGGCACGCCCAAATCTCCCGGCACCAAGGTGTTCTCGGTCTCCGGCGACTGCGAGCGCCCCGGCATCTACGAATACCCCCTGGGAGTCACCGTGAAGCAGGTGCTCGACGAGGCGGGCGCGAGAGACACCCAGGCGGTGCAGGTCGGCGGCGCGGCTGGGGTGCTCCTCTCGCAGACGGAGCTCGGCCGGCACCTCTGCCACGAGGAGCTCCTCGGCTCGGGGGCCATCATGGTCTTCGACGCCCGTCGCGACATGCTCGACGTCGCGGTGAACTTCGCCCGTTTCTTCGCCCACGAGAGCTGCGGCTTCTGCACGCCCTGCCGGGTGGGGACGACGCTGCTCCAGCGGTCAATCAAGGCGCTGGCGGGAGGCAAGGGCACCCGCAAGGACCTCAAGGACGCTCTGCGCATCAGCCGGCTCCTCAAGGACGCCAGCCACTGCGGTCTTGGCCACAGCGCTTGCGGCCCGATGCTGGACCTCCACGCCAAGTTCAAGCCCACCATCGAGCGGCGGCTCTCGTCGCTCGAGATTCAGCCCACCTTCGACCTCGACGAGGCGCTGGCTCCGGCCCGCGAGCTCACCGGCCGTGACGATGCCCTGGCCCACCTGGAGGACGCATGAGCGAGACGGCGCCGAAGACGTTCGTCCTCGACGGCAAGGACATTCCCTTCTCCGAGGGCCAGACGGTACTTCAGGCCGCCCTCGCCGCCGGCACCTACATTCCTCACCTCTGCTCTCACCCGGAGTTCAAGCCCCACGGGAGCTGCCGGGTCTGCACCGTCAAGGTGGACGGACGGCCCCACGCCTCGTGCACCTACCCAGCCAGCGAGAACCTGGTGGTGGAGTCGGAGGTCCAGGACGTTCAGGAGCTCCGGCGCGGACTGGTGCAGCTCCTCTTCGTCGAGGGGAACCATTTCTGCCCCTCCTGCGAGAAGAGCGGCGGGTGCACCCTGCAGGCGGTGGGCTACGTCCTCGAGGTCACCTCTCCCCATTTCGCCCAGCTCTTCCCCGATCGCCCGGTCGACGCCTCGCACCCCGACCTGCTCCTCGACTTCAACCGCTGCATCCTCTGTGAGCTGTGCGTCAGGGCCTCGAGCGAGGTCGACAACAAGCACGTCTTCGCTCTCTCGGGCCGGGGCATCGACAAGCACCTCATCGTCAACTCCGAGTCGGGCCGGCTCAAGGACACCTCCATCGCCGCCACCGACACCGCCGTCGACGTCTGCCCGGTGGGCGTCATCTTGAAGAAACGCCGTGGCTTCTGGGTGCCCATCGGTCAGCGCCGGTACGACAAGGCGCCCATCTCGCAAATGGCCCCCGCGCCCAAGGTGCTGCCATGACGGCCCCGGCGAGCTCCAAATCGGTCATCGTCACCGCGCCGCCCAAGAAGAAGCTCAAGGTGGCCACCACCTCGCTGGCCGGCTGCTTCGGTTGCCACATGTCGCTCCTCGACATCGACGAGCGGCTGTTCGAGCTGCTCGAGCACGTGGAGCTCGACCGGTCGCCCCTCACCGACCTCAAGGTCTGCGGGCCCTGCGACCTCGGCATCATCGAGGGAGGCATCTGCAACGCCGAGAACGTGCACGTGCTCCGCGAATTTCGTCACCGCTGCAAGGTGCTCTTGGCCATCGGAGCCTGCGCGGTGAACGGCGGGCTCCCGGCCCAACGCAACCACCTCGACGTGCGCGAGTGCCTCAAGACCGTCTACCGCGAGGTGCCCAACGACGCCGAGCTCCCCCTGCCGCTCGACAAGGTGCACCCGCTACACGACGTGGTGAAGGTCGACTACTTCCTCCCCGGGTGCCCACCGCCGGGAGACGCCATCTGGCAGTTCCTCTCCGACATCATCGCCGGGCGCACGCCGCACCTGGGCCACGGGCTCATTCACTACGACTGAACGAGGCTTCACAAATGAGCACTGAGCTCGAGACCGCCAAGCAGAGCGAGAAGCCACTGCGCCGCATCGCCATCGACCCCGTCTCGCGCGTGGAGGGCCACGGGAAGGTGACGCTGCTCCTCGACGAGGGAGGCCACGTGCACCAGGTGCGACTCCACATCGTCGAGTTCCGGGGCTTCGAGCGTTTCATCCAGGGCCGGCCGTACTGGGAAGTGCCGGTGATGGTGCAGCGGCTCTGCGGCATCTGTCCGGTGAGCCACCACCTCGCGGCCTCCAAGGCCCTCGACGTGGTGGTGGGCGCCAAGACCCTCACCCGCACCGCCGAGAAGCTGCGACGGCTCATGCACTACGGGCAGATTCTCCAATCTCACGCGCTGCATTTCTTCCACCTCTCCTCGCCGGACCTGCTCTTCGGCTTCGGCAGCGACGTGGCGAAGCGGAACATCGTCGGAGTAGCCGTGGCCGACCCTCAGCTCGCCAAGCAAGGCGTGCTGCTCCGCAAGTTCGGCCAAGAGGTGATTCGCGTCACCGCCGGCAAGCGGGTGCACGGCACGGGCTCGGTGCCTGGCGGGGTGAACAAGGCGTTGACGGTGGCCGAGCGCGACGAGCTGTTGGCGCCCTTGGGTCAGGTGCTGGAGTGGGCCCGGGCCGGTGTGCAGTTGGTGAAGGGCCTCCACCAGAAGAACCGCGAGCTCTACGACTCCTTCGGGGTGTGCCGGTCGAACATCCTATCGCTGGTGGGGAAGGACGGGCGCCTCGACCTCTACGACGGCAAGCTGCGGGCCCGCGACGCCGACGGGGCCATCCTCTTCGACGACCTCGACCCGCAGGCCTACCGCAGCCAGCTCAAGGAAGAGGTGAAGCCCTGGAGCTACATGAAGTTCCCCTACATCGGCTCGCTGGGGCCGGAGGACGGCTGGTACAAGGTCGGCCCGCTGGCCCGGCTCCAGAACTGCGCCTTCATTCACACGCCCCTGGCCGACGCCGAGCGGCAGGCCTTTCGAGAGGCCCACGGTGGAGCGCTGGTGCACGCGCCGCTGGCGTACCACTGGGCGAGGCTCATCGAGCTTCTCCACTCGGCCGAGGTCATCGGCGAGCTGCTCAACGATGAAGACCTCCTGAAGGACGAGCTGGTGACGTACGGTGAACGGGTGGCCGAGGGCGTGGGCATCATCGAGGCCCCTCGCGGCACGCTCATTCACCACTACCGGGTCGACGAGCAGGACCTGGTCACCATGTGCAACCTCATCGTGTCGACGACCCACAACAACCAGGCGATGAACGAAGCCATTCGCTCGGTCGCCCGGGAGTACCTCGACGGGCACGAGCCGACCGAGGGCCTGCTCAACCACCTGGAGGTCGCCATTCGAGCTTTCGACCCGTGCCTGTCCTGCGCCACCCACGCGCTGGGGCAGATGCCGCTGGTGGTCGAGGTGGAAGATGCCTCCGGCGCCGTCGTCGGTCGGGCGGTGCGGGGGTGAGGGCCAAGGCGCCATTGCTTGTGTTCGGAATTGGCAACCCGTCACGGGGCGATGACGCGCTGGGGCCCGAGCTCGCTCGCCGAGTCGAAGCACGATTCTCCCAGGCCATCGAGGCCGGCGCCCTCGAGGTGCTCACCGACTTTCAGCTCCAGGTGGAACACGCCCTCGACCTCGAAGGCCGAGCGCGGGTCTTCTTCGTCGACGCCTCGGCGACCGAGCCCCAGGGCCACTCGGTGACTCCGGTGGTGGGCGCCCGAGATGCGTCGTTCACCACGCATCTCCTGTCGCCCGCCGCGCTGCTGCACACCTTCGGAGAGGTGGTGGGCTCGACGGCGCCGGAGTGCTGGCTCCTCGCCATCGCCGGGCACCAGTTCGAGCTGGGAGCGCCGCTGAGCCCCGCGGCCCAGGCCAACCTCGACGCAGCGCTCGAGACGCTCGCGGGTCTGCTCAGCTCACCAAACCCTTGGGCGCCACCGGAGGCGCTGGCGTCGCCGGCTCGATGAAGTTGAGGCGGTAGCCGTCGGGGTCGGTCACCACGACTTCGCGCGTATGCCACGGTTGCGTCTGCGGTCCCTCCACCGGGCCGCCGAGGCCGACGGCCACACGGGCAACCTGGTCGACGCTGGGTGCCACGAAGCCCAACAGCACGCCCCAGCCGCGCTTGGTGTCGACGCGAACGCCCGTCGGCGCCCCCACCAGGAACACGTTTCCATCGGAGGGCCACTGGACGTGCACGAAGGTGCCGTCGGTGCCCACCCGGGTGAAGCCGAGGGCCTCATAGAAGCGCGCCGAGGCCTCCACATCGAGGACGAGGAGCTTGATGAAGGCCGTCACGGGTGCGGAGCTCATGAGCCGCGGCTGTACGTTCCCGCAGGTGACGAGTCACGCATCTTTTTGTCGCCCATGCCTGCCTCAGAGTTGAGGGGGAGGCCCAGGCGAGGGCTCCCACTCGGGGTCGGGCAGCCGCGCCTTGGTTGGCCGTGGCCGGAACGCGCCGAACAAAACGCCGACCTTGAGCTGAACGAAGGCGCCGAAGGGGTCGAGGCCGACGAGCCCGACCTTCTCATGGTTCGAGGCGACGGGCGCTACCACCGACACCTCGGGCATGAGGCCCACGCGCTCGCCCAATCGCCACATGAAGCCCACGCTCATTCCCACCCCGAGGGCCATCGAGGGAGTGGAGCCGAAAGTGAACAGGCCGTGGGCGCGCGGGCCCAAGACGAATTCGCTGCCGCCGGCGGTCTTGAAGCCCACCAGCACCGGGAGCGCCAGGTTGAGGAAGCCGCCTAAGCGTGACGGCCCTCCGGTGCCATCGCTCAAGGGGCCAATCATTCCCCCCACGGCAGGGGCGAGCGACACGGCCAGGCGCGGGTCGCCCGGCTGCGTGACGAGGAACTTCGCCCCCAGCTCGAGAAACGAGCTCCCAGCACGCACCCCGACGTCCACCTTCTCGGTCACCCCGTAGCGCACCGCGGCGTCGACGTGAGGGAGCAGGCGGGTGCCCTGCGAGGAGGTGCCGCCCCACACTCCCGGCTCCACGGCGACCTGGAGGCGGCCAGTGCCGAGCGTGTCGGCGGTCTGAACGCTGGAAATGGACGCGCAGCCTCCCAGCAGCAGGGCCACCAGCGGGCCACGGACGAACACCATAGGGGAAGCATTGTGCACGCAAAGCGGCCGTGGCGTCGCCTCTCGCCTGCTTCTGGGGCTCTTTTGCGACTCGACGAAAATGACCGCCGTTCCACCGCGAGCCACGGTAGCGTCTGTCCTTGGCACATGCATGAGTGATGAAGCCGAGCCAATCCTGCTCTGGGTGCGCACTGAGCAAGCCAAGGTCTATGGCCCGCTCAGTCCCACGTCCGTCGAGCTGTTGATCGACAACGGTGTCCTGGCCGGGCGTCTCCAGGTGTCACTCGATGGGCGCAACTTCGTGCTCCCAGGCCGGCTGCCTGGCCCACGGATGGTCATCCCGCGCGCCTTGTGGGGCGACGTGGTGGAGCCGGGTGAGGCGGAAGATGCGGAGTACGCCCGCGTCGTCTTGCCCCCGCCGATTCCCGAGGGAGGGGCTCCGTCGTCGAGGGCCTCTGGTGTGCGGGCGCCTGGTCGTGCTCCCGAGGCACCGCGGGCTCCGGTCGCGGGCCCAACGGCCACGGCACGAGCGGGTTCGCCATACCGGCCCAGCCCCAGCCGAGCTCAGCCGGTCGGATCGAGCGACTCGGGGGCGAGGGTGCGCACGGGGACTCCGCCGCCGCAGCGTCCGAGTGGGCCACCGGTGGCGGCGCCCCCACAGCGGCCTTCGGTGGGCCCGGCAGCCTCGCAGCGCCCACCTGGTGTCCCGCCGTCTCAGCGGCCCACCGTGCCTCCAGTCGTGTCGGCCTCGCAGCGGCCCACCATGCCTCCCGATTCTCCTTCGGGCGTCGGGCCTGCACCTCGCCCGACCCCTGGCTCGTTGCCGACGCCGGTGCCCGCCGCTCCTCCGGGGCATGGGGCCCTGCCGGCCGGGGGGAGCCTCGTCGAATACTCGCCCATGCGCTTGTACGGGCTCGCGGCGGCCACCGACGCCAACGCGCTGCTCCAGCTGTACTTGAGCGATCGCACCATTCTGTTGCACTTCAAGCGTGGAGCGCCCGAGCTCATCGACTCGACGCATCCACACGATGCGCTGCCGGCGTTCCTCATGGCGCAGGGCCTGGCGACGCCCGCGCAGCTCGAAGCGGCCGAGGCTCAGAAGGCGCGCTTTGGCGGCGAGCTGTTGCCGGCGCTCTTCGGGCTGGGGTTGGTCAACCCCAACCTCGTCTTTCAGCAGATCGCCGAGCGGGCCACGGCCATTCTCTTTCGGGCCCTGTCGGCGGAGCAGGGGAGCTTCACCTTTCAGGCACAGGAGCTGCCGCCCCACAAGTCGCTGCCGTTGGGGAACCGCTGGGCGCTGTACCTCGAGCAGCTTCGGCGCGTCCCAGCCGCGGACGTCCGTCGGCGAATGATGGCCTTCATGGGGCTACCGGTGATGCGGACCGGTGGAGCGGTCACCGTGGCGGTGGGCGATCTCAAGCTCCAGCCGCAGGAGGCGAGGGCGCTCCAGTTCTTCGACGGCGTTCGCTCGCTCAACCAGCTCGTCGGGGACCACCCGATGGAGGCCGACGTCCTGGTGCGGGTGGCTTGGATGCTCCGCGAGTTGGAGCTGGTGGCCTTCGAGGGTACGCCTGTGTCAGCCAGCGCGCCGTCGGCCGAGCCTCCGATGGTCCCTCCGTCGGTCGCCCCGTCAGGCATCCGCACGCCTCCGCCGGGCTCGCTCCCATCGGCGCCACCACCGACAGCGTCCGCTCCCCCTCCGGTCCGCGGGGATCCTCCGCCGGGTCCGCCGGTCATGGTGGCGACGATGGCTCCGGGGCCACCGGTCATGGTTGCCTCCGATGCGCCGCATGCGGGGCCGGTCGTCGGAGTGGCCGCGGCATCCGGAGCACCCTCGAGTCGGCCTCCTTCGCCCGGAGTGGCCGCGCCACCCGGAGCACCTCCCTCGGGTCGACCCGTGGTCGGAGTGGCCGCCCCACCCGGGGCACCCTCGGGGCGACCCGTCGCGCCGCCAGGTTCTCCGCCGATCATCGGAGTGCCACCTCCTCCTGGAGCGCCAGCTGGCCGACCGATGATGGCCAGGACCGTGTTGAGCGCTGCGGAGCCAGAACCGCCCATTCTCAAGCCCGCGGTGGCCTCGACGGTTCCCGGCGGGCCAGTGCAGGCTCCCCCACGACAGGCGGTCCCGTACCCCCAGCGGCAGGCACCCGGGGCTTCCACCGCACCGGCCTCGCCCGCGCGGCCCTCGCCCGTGGCTTCGAGCCCCTCGGTGAAGCCCTCCACGCCCCCGACCGGCATCGCCCCCACCGACGACGTCGCCCAGCTGACCGCGCTGCTCGAACGGGCGAAGAAGCAGAGCTACTTCGAGCTGTTGAACGTGCCTCGGGAGGCTGACGCCACCGCGGCGAAGGTGGCCTATTTCAAGCTGGCCAAGATTCACCACCCAGACACGGTGCCCCCTGGCTCGCCCGAAGCGCTGGGCAGGCTGAAGGCCGACCTCTTCGCCCTCATCGGAGAGGCTCACCGGACGCTGAGCGACCCGCGCCTCAAGCAAGACTACATCGCCGAGCTCGACTCGGGCGCCCAGGGCGAGAAGGTCGACGTCGCCCAGCTGCTCCTGGCCGAGGAGCTGTTCCAGCGAGGGCGGATGCTGGTGAAGGCGCGGAAGTGGGCCGACGCGGTGAAGGTGCTGGACGACGCCATCGCCGCCAATGCCCAGGAGGGCGAGTACTTCGGATGGCGCGGCTTCGCCCGGTTCTTCCTCCACGAAGACAAGGCCAAGGCTCACCCGCCGGCGCTCCGCGACATGGAGTACGCGCTGAAGCTGAACCCCAACGCCGCCGCGGTGCACTACTTCCAGGGCTACCTGTGGAAGATGATGGGCGACCTCGGCCGAGCCAAGCCGTACTTCAGGCGCTGTGTCGAGCTGGACCCCCGGCACATCGATGCCCAGCGCGAGCTGCGGATGATGAAGTAAGAGGGGCCTGTGCCACTCAATGGAAAACAGAAGCGTCGCCTCCGGGCCCTGGGTCACCACCTGAGCGCGGTGGTTCAGGTCGGAGACAAAGGAGTCACCGAGGGCGTCATCGCCGCAACGGCCCAGGCCCTGGCGGACCACGAGCTCATCAAGGTGAAGATCGACGACGAACGGGAAGGCCGCGAAGTGGCGGTGGACGCACTGGTGAAGGGCACCGGCGCCGAGCTGGCCCAGATGCTGGGGAAGACGGCGCTGCTGTTCAAGAAGCGCAAGAAGAAGTCGAAGTTCGCCGACCTCGACGCCCCCGGCCCGACCCCCGAAGAAGGCTAGGCTCGCCGGCTCAGCACGTGGCCCAGCAGTTTCCTGAGCCCCTTCTCGTCCAGCACGCGCCGAGCCTCCTGGTACGCCGGGTAGGCATAGCGCCGGGTGAGAGCCGGGGCGACCTCGACCAAATCCTTGTAGACGACGAGCTCTGGGTCCCACCGCGTCTTAGAGACGTCGGTGCCGAAGGAGAGGTTGACCTGCTTGAGCCCCTGCGAGATGGCGTACTTCATCGCCTCGGCCACGGTCGTCGTCATCACGCTGTAGTCGGCCCACTTGGGGTCGTACCCCGAGTAGTAGAGGTACAGCAGGTCGCCTTGCACGAAGCCCACCCTGCTGGCGACGACGTCGCCTCCGATGCGCAGCTCGAAGACCCGGGTCGAGCCGCGGGCGATGAGGCGCCGGCAAACGTCGATGACGAAGGCCCGTGAAGACTCGGCGGCGAAGACGTCGATGTGACTGGTGGTGTCGCTGAGCTGGGAGCGGGCGTTGTGCAGCGCGAAGAAGCGGCCCAGCGCGCTGCTGACGGCTTCACGGGTGGTGGCCACCTCGAAGGTGAAGGCGTGGCCATCGCGCTTGAGCGAGTTGTAGCACTTGCGCAGCGACTCCTTGAGGTTGCGTGGCCGACTCGCGCGGAGCTCCTCCCAGGTCGCGGGGAGATGAATGACGTAGTTGCGCAGCTCGACCTGAGCCTGCACGCCGGGCAGCGCGGACAGCACCTTTTCCGTGGCACTCCCGACGCGAAGGCCTCGCCAGTGAATCCAGTGCCACCCGCTCACCTCATGGAGGTGCTGGCGCAGTGCGTGGTGCACCTCGGTCTCCAGCTCCGGGTGGCTCACCACGCCGCGTAGCTCGGTGAGGTTCGGGTCAGGGCCGATGAAGTCGAGGGCGGTCACCGCGAGTGGGCCCAACCCGGGCCGTTTGGTGGACATCATCGGAGCCACACCGACCAACTCGCCGGTGCGAGAGCGAATGGCGAAGCTGGACAGCTCGTCAGTCACCCAGGGCTTGTGCTCGGGCAGCTGGGACCACCAGGCGGCGTGCCACTCTGGCGTTTCGAAGGGGAGCCAGCGGGGCCTCAAACCCAACAGGTGGTTCCACTCGCACTCCAGTTCTTTCAGCTCGTCCTCCGTGGAGAGCTTCTGTACCGTCAGGTCATGCATCGTACCGTCGAGCCCTTTGCGCCATCCTAGGGTAGCGGGTGTCGGGCATGGCGGCCACGAATTGAAGCGCGAGACGGTGAGCTCCGGCGAGGCCGTGAGCACCGCGAGTGCCAGCAAGAACATGCAGCGGGTCCTTCGCATCACGCCTTGACCTGCGTCGATGCGGGCCTTTGTTCCCACCGCTTGACCCAGGCGCTTGCGTCGGTGAACGCAGGCTCCCTACCATCGTCAATCTGCCTCGCTGGGCCGCTTGGCTTCGGTGGGGTGGTAGGGTGCCGTGGCGGCTACCTGACGGGTCGCCACGGCCTCTTTTTTTGTTCAGCTCAGGTAGCCCTTCTCGGTCAACAGCGCCCTGAGCGCGCGGAGGATGGTGGAGGTCTTCTCGTGTGTGAGCGTGAGGCTCTCTAGACGTGCCAGGTCTGCCTCGGAGAAGTCAGGAGTGGGCGGGTCGCCGAGCATCTCGTCGAGGAGCGTGTTGGCGCTGGGCCGGCGGCCGAACACGTCGTTGCCCTGGTTCGTGGCGGCTGGGGAAGCTGAGCGGTCGATGCTCGAGGGCTCCTCGGGGAGTTGAGCGGTGACCGCCCGGCGCGCGAGGTTGGGCTCGGCCACCGCCGAAGGGGCTCGACCGTAGTAGTACTTCCCGATGGCCGCGGCGATCTGCGACTCGCTGGCCACGACGGTCTGGACCCGCGCGTTGACCCGCGCCGCCACCAGGTCGACGACGTCGAGGGCCGTCGGCTCGGCCATCGCGAGCACCAGGGTGTGGGTCTTGAGGTTGAGGCTCACCGGGAAGATGCCGTTCTCCTCGCACAGGCGCACGTCGAGGCGCGAGAGGGCGTCGGGGTCGCGGCGTACGGCGCCCAGCGCCTGGAGCGGCAAGTGGAGCGCCTCGGCGATTACCTTCGTCACCTGCTCCTCGTCGATGAGCCCCATGTCGGTCAGCACCTTCGGCAGGCGGCCGCCGTAGCGCTCCAGCCGTGCCAGGGCAGCGCGCATCTGCACTTCGTCCACTACCTTCGCGCGAAGGAGGAGGTCACGCATCTTGAGGACCGACACCGCCAGCGCCATGCGGCGAATGGTAGCCCGACTTCGGGGGAGCGCGCTCGAACTGACTGGGCTCGCGGGTCAGTCCAGAGGCGCGCCGACGCCGTGGGGCAGTCGGGTGCTCACCTCGAGAGGAACGGGAGTCACGACGGTCTCTCCCGGGTTGCCCTGGCCGCCGTTCTCGGGTCTCGCGGCCTCGGTGGTGAGGGCGCGACCGATGGCCATCACCGGCCCTCTCTTGCGGGTGAAGTCGACCGACACCTCGAAGCCGGGGACCCTGCCGTACAACTGCTCGAGGGCCTTGGCCCGCTCCTGCTCCTTGCGCTCGAGGATGCGCCGAACGTCGCTTGGATCGCGCACGAGGTGGGGCGTGAGGTACACCAGCAAGTTCACCTTCACCTTCTTCTTCGAGGTGAAGCGGAAGAGGTTGCCCAAGAGTGGAATGTCACCCAGCACCGGGGTCTTCGACACGCTCTCGATGAGCCGGTCTTGCATGATGCCCCCCAGCACCACCGTCTCGTCGTCTCGGGCGACGATGGTCGTCTTCTGGGCGCGAGTCGAGGTGATGGGCCCCAAGGTGTTCTCCCCGGCCAGCTCCTCGGCCTGCTGGTTCACCTCCAGCCGCACTGTGTCTCCCTCTCCGATGTGAGGCTTGACGACGAGCTTCAGCTCCACGCGCTCCCGGGTGACGCTGGTGCCCAAGGACGACAGGGTCGAGGCCGAGCTCGCGTTGCCCGTCGACAGGAGCGAGGCCAGGGTGCTCGGGTTCACTCCCGACTGAAAAGGAATGCGCTGGCCGACGGAGATCTCCGCCTCCTTGTTGTCGGTGGTGAGGATGTGCGGGGTCGACAGCACGTTCACGTCGGAGTCGGTCTGCTCGGCCTGAATGGCGAGCCCGAACTTCGAGATGCTGAGGCCCAGGAGCGACGAGAGCACCGTGTCCTTCGCGCCCTGAGTGCCGGCGATGAGCCCCGTCTTGGTGGCCAGGGTCGACAGGGCGAGCGAAGACGCCGCTCGCGCGGGCTCGGAGCCCAGGGCGATGGGCAGCCCTCCTACGTTCAAGACCACGTGGCCCGAGATGCCCAGCTGGCTGTCGCGCTCGGCGTTGACCTCCATGATGACGGTCTCGATGAAGACCTGCCGCCGGGGGCCGTCGAGCTCCTTGATGACCTCGACCAGGGTCCGGTAGTCGCCGGTGCTGGCGACGATGACCAGGGCGTTCATCGACTCGTTGGCGGAGATTCTCACCTCGCTGCTGGTGACGGCGGCAGCCCCCGGGGCTCCGGCGCTGGCCCGGCCTCGCCCCGAAGACACCAGGGACTCGAGGTTGGCGGCGATCTCCTTGGCCTCGCTGTTCACCAGTTTGTACACGTGCGCCCGGTTGTCGCTCGGGGTGGCAATGTCGAGCTGCTCCACCAGGCTCACCGCTTGCGCCATCGACCACGGCGTGGCCCAGACGAGCAGCCGGTTGGTGCGCTCGTCGGGCGTCACTGACAACACCTCGGTGCTCTTGGGGCTCTTGGGCGCGTAGACCCGCTGCAGCTCGTCGGCCACCTGCTGCACGTCGGCGTGGTGCACCTCGATGATTCGCAGGCGCTCGGTGGCCTTCTTCTCGACGTCGACGGCGGCGACCAGGTGGTCCAGGCGCTCGATGTTGCTCCCCAGGTCGCTCACGATGAGCACGTCGGGCGGGAAGGACACCACGTCGGCACCCGGGCTGACGAATTGGCTGAGGAGCGCCTTGAGCGCGTCGAGCTCGACGTGCTGGGCTCGGATGATGCGGGTGACCATCTCATCTCGATGCGGAGCGGCCGCGCCCTCCTCGACGAATGCGATGGAGTGCCCTTTGGCCTTGGCCTTGTCGACGATGCGGAAGAAGCGCCCCGAACCAGAGATGGCCAGCCCGTTGGCGTCGAGCGCGGCCACGAAGGCGGCGTAGAACTCGTCGGCGCTGAGCGTGTCTCGCCCGCTCTCCGGCCCGACGAGGGAGATTCTTCCCTTCACGTTCTCGGCGATGATGAACGTCTTGCACGTGGCATCGGACACAGTCTGGGCCAGCTTCTCGAGCTCGACGTGGTCGAAGTAGGCCGAGAAGCGGGCGTGCTTCCTCAGGGCCTGGCAGTCTTCTTTCGGTGCCGCGAGGACGGTGGCCGCGAGGCCGAGCCCCAAGGTGATGCTCCAGCGCATGCGTGAGGCACTGAGCAACGACGGTGCCAAGGCCGGCTGGCCCCAGGTGCTCGAGGGTTTGCTCCGATGGGCCGGAGGTCTCCGCTGACAGAATGTCGAGGGCCCCGTGGTGGCCGGCGTCGGAAGTGACGAGGCGCTACGCGGGTCGAGTCGCGCCGGTGTGGGTCTTGGCTTCGTCCCATTTTCCCGTGGCCTTCAAGACGAGCTCGATGAGCTCGCGGGCGGCGCCTCGACCTCCGGGCTTCTGGGAGACGAAGTGGGCCACCTGGCGAACCTCGTCGCAGGCGTCCGATGGGCAGGCGGCCAGCCCGGCCTTCTCCATCGGAGGGAGGTCGTTCAGGTCGTCGCCCATGTAGGCGACTTGGTCGGTCGTCACTGCCAGCTCGACGCACAGCTCGTCGAAGGCGGGACCCTTGTCTCGTTTGCCCTGGAAGACGGCGGCGAGCTTGAGCTCCTTGGCGCGGCCCTCGACGATGCGGGAGGTCCTCGCCGTCAAGATGGCGACCCGGAGGCCGGTGAGCCGGGCGAGCACCATGGCGTGGCCGTCTTTCACGTCGAAGCGCTTGAAGGCTTCACCTTCGGGGCCGTACCAGAGGCCCCCATCGGTCAGCACTCCATCGACGTCGAACACCACCACCTTCACGCGGCGGGCGCGCTCGTCGAGGAGCTGCGTCACGGCTGGTGCCCCAGGGCCCGTCGAATGGCCAGCACCTCTTTGAGCGTCGATTCGAACTGCTCGAAGGTGAGGGAGCAGGGCCCGTCGCACAGGGCGTGGTCCGGGTCTTCGTGGACTTCGGCGAAGAGCGCGTCGATGCCGGCGGCGGCGGCGGCCCGGGCGA
>Ga0182021_10006560_pt1 | contig 13823 bp, 8 predicted proteins | sample 612E3MmetaG_FD_120493 | JGI IMG/M metagenome (GOLD analysis project Ga0182021, IMG submission 120493) | Permafrost microbial communities from Stordalen Mire, Sweden - 612E3M metaG (Illumina Assembly) | ecosystem: Environmental > Terrestrial > Soil > Wetlands > Permafrost | place: Sweden...
CGAAGGAAATCATCCGGAGGGAGGGGAACAATGGTTAAGAAAACCGGTCTTGGCAAGGGGATGGCGGCCCTCCTCCCGGGAGCCGACGAGGAAGGGAAGAGCTTCTTTTCCTGCCCCATCGAAGATATCCGGCCGAACCGGAGCCAGCCGCGGAAAACTTTTTCCAATGAAAAGCTGGAAGAGTTGACCGCCTCCATCCGGGAAAAGGGGATTATACAGCCCCTGGTGGTCCGGAAGAAAACCGACCACTATGAACTGATCGCCGGCGAGCGGCGCTGGCGGGCCGCCCAGAAGGCGGGTCTCCGGGAAGTCCCGGTGGTCATCCAGGATGTCTCCGACGACACCGCCCTGGAGATGGCGCTCATCGAGAATATCCAGCGCGAGGACCTGAATGCCGTGGAAGAGGCGGAGGCCTACCAGGCGCTGTTGGATAATTTCGGCCTTTCCCAGGAGGACCTGGCGCGAAGGGTCGGCAAGGAACGCTCCACGGTCGCCAATGCGCTCCGTCTGTTGAAGCTCCCGGCGGAAATCAAGCGCGATGTCGCCGAGGACCGCCTTGCCATGGGGCATGCCCGGGCGCTGCTTGCTCTCGATTCCCCCGAGCAGATGAAAAAGGGGCGGGACGAGATCCTCAAGCGCCAGTTGACGGTCCGTCAGGCGGAGGAATTTGTCAAGAAGCTCAAGACCGGCAAGGCGCGGATAAAGACAAAGGCGCCCGAGCCCCACCTGACGGAGTTAGTGGAACAGCTTAAACGGCATTTCAAGGCCAGGGTGGTTCTCAGGCAGTCAGGGCGGGGGGGGAAGCTGGAAATCAGCTACACGAACCTGGACGACCTGACCCGCATCGTGGAAATCATCAAGATTTGAGCTCGCGGTAACGCTCCGCAAAAAAAGATGAAATTTGTGGGCATTTCTAAAATTTCTTGACATATGCAAAGGTGTATGGTAGCTATCGCATGTTTTACGTCCGGGCTAGGTATATACCTGCCCATTTTATGTATACAGTATACCAGTTAAGTCTGAGGTGGCAGGGTGATTAGTCTAGATTGGGCGTTTGTGTTCCAGTTGGTAAATTTCGGGGTTCTGGTGCTGCTCCTGAACGTGTTCCTCTATAAGCCGATCCGGAAAGTTCTGGCCGACAGGGCGGAGCAGATCAGCGGCGCCAAAGCGAAGGCCGTCGAGGTCGACAGGGAGGTCCAGGAGAAAATGGCCCTCTATGAAGCCAGGTTGCGTGAGGTGAAAGTTAAGGCCGGTGCAGAGCGGGCCGCGATGGTCAAGGAGGCGCAGGCCGAGGAGACCCAATTGGTCGAAAAGGCGCGCAAGGAAGCTGCAGAATCGCTTTCAGTCATCAAGAACAGGGTTGCCAAGGAAGCCACCGATGCCAGGGAACTCCTGAAAGAACAAGCCAGGTCGCTGTCCCTCGATATTTGCGAGAAGGTTCTTGGAAGGAGTCTGTAAGATGAAACATGCTTCCCATCGGAACGGGATGCGCCTGTCCCTTATCATATCTGTAATGATGGTGCTGCTCCTAGCCGTCCTTGCCCTGGCCGGCTTTGCTTCAGAAGGGGGCGAGGGTGCCCACCACGTGGATACCGGCAAGCAGCTGAAGGATTTTGCATGGCGGGTGCTCGATTTTGGCGCCCTGCTGGCCCTGGTCATCTGGGCCCTGAAAAAGGCCAACGTCAAAGGGACGCTTGCCGCCCGGCAGGTGGCCATCGAAAAGACACTGCAGGAGGCCGCCGAGGCAAAAGCTGCGGCAGAGAAGAAACTTGCTGAGTACAGCGAAAAACTCGCTGCTGCCAATAAAGAGATTGATGAAATCCATGCCGCCATCAGGAACGAAGGCGCGGCGGAAAAGGCGCGGATCATCGCAGAGGCTAAGGTGATGGTGGAAAAGATCCGGGAGCAGTCCTCCCAGGCTGCGAACCAGGAAGTGTTGAAGGCCAGGACCGAACTCCGCATGGAAGCGTCGCGACTGGCCGTTGAACTGGCCGAGAAGTCGATAAAAGAAAAGATCGTAAAAGATGACCAGGATCGACTGGTTGGCGAATATCTTACAAAGGTGGTGGAGTTACATTGATCACGAACGCTATCGCACGACGTTACGCGAAGGCTCTCGTTCAGCTTGGGGCTGAAGAGGGGGCGGTGGAAAAGTTCAATAACGAACTGACGGCAGTCAACGCCGTTCTCGCCGATAATCCCGCGCTCAACTCGATTTTCCGGAGCCCTGCCTACGGCATTGAAGCCAAACGGGCAATCCTCAGCGACATCATCGGCAAGCTGGGGCTGTCCGGTACGGTGGCCAATTTCCTGCGGCTTATCCTCGACCGAAACCGGCTCGGTTTTCTCCCGCAGATAGCCGAAAGCTTCAGCGCCTTTGCGGATGAGCTCGCCGGCGTCATCAGGCCTACCCTCTCCTCCGGCCTCCCTCTCGATGGGAGCCAGGTCGGGGAAATCAAGGCGGCTCTTGAAAAATCGACCGGCAAAAAAGTTGTATTGAATGTGGAAGTCGATCCAAACCTGATCGGCGGTGTGGTTACCAAGATTGGCGGTACAGTTTACGACGGCAGTGTGAGAACCCAGTTAAACAGGATCGAAGATATATTACAGAAGGGGTGAGACGTTTCTATGGAAATCAGAGCGGAAGAGATTAGCGAGATTATCAGGAAGCAGATCAAGGAATACGGCAAAGAGGTCGAAGTTGCAGAAACCGGCACCATCATCTCCATCGGTGACGGTATTGCCCGTATTCACGGTCTTGATAAGGCAATGGCAGGCGAGCTGCTGGAATTCCCCGGCGGAGTTGCCGGCATGGTTCTCAACCTTGAAGAGGACAACGTCGGCGCCGCTATCCTTGGCGAGTTCAGCGACATCAAGGAAGGCGATACCGTCAAGCGAACCGGCAGGATTGTCGAGGTTCCGGTCGGCGATGCCCTGATCGGGCGCGTGGTTGACGCAATCGGTCAGCCGATTGACGGCAAGGGTCCGATCAATACCGACAAGTTCAGCAAGGTCGAGGTCAAGGCCCCCGGAATCGTGCAGCGTAAGTCCGTTCATCAGCCGATGCAGACCGGCCTCAAGGCGATCGACTCCATGGTGCCGATCGGGCGGGGGCAGCGTGAACTGATCATCGGCGACCGCCAGACCGGCAAGACCGCCGTTGCCATCGACACCATCATCAACCAGAAGGGTGGCGACGTCGTTTGTATTTATGTCGCGATTGGTCAGAAGCGTTCCACCGTAGCCCAGGTGGTGAGCAAATTGCAGGAGCACGGCGCCATGGATTACACCATCATAGTCGCCGCTACCGCGTCAGAGCCCGCACCGCTCCAGTTCATCGCACCATATACGGGTGTTACGATGGGCGAATACTTCCGTGACAGCGGCAGGCATGCGCTCATCATTTACGATGACCTTTCCAAGCAGGCCGTTGCCTACCGGCAGCTTTCCCTGCTGCTCCGTCGCCCTCCCGGGCGTGAAGCTTACCCCGGTGATGTATTCTACCTCCACAGCCGTCTGCTGGAGCGTGCCTGCAAATTATCCGATGCGTGCGGCGCTGGTTCGCTGACAGCTCTGCCGATAATAGAAACCCAGGCAGGAGACGTATCCGCGTACATTCCGACCAATGTTATCTCCATCACCGATGGCCAGATCTACCTGGAGTCCGACCTGTTCTACTCCGGTGTCCGCCCGGCCATCAACGTCGGTCTGTCGGTATCCCGGGTCGGCGGTTCCGCCCAGGTTAAGGCGATGAAGCAGGTCGCCGGTACCCTTCGACTGAGCCTCGCCCAGTATCGTGAGATGGCGGCATTTGCCCAGTTTGGTTCCGATCTTGACAAAGCTACCCAGATGCAGCTTGCTCGCGGTGAGCGGCTCGTTGAAATCCTCAAGCAGCCCCAGTACAGGCCGATTCCGAACGAGAAGCAGGTTCTGATCATCTTCGCCGCCAACAACGGTTTCCTTGACGACTATCCGGTTGCTTCCCTGCGCCGTTACGAAACAGAACTCTACACCTTTTTCGATTCCAGAAAGTCCGATCTGCTTGGTGAGTTGCGCGATAAAAAGGCGATAGATGACGACCTTAAGGGCAAAATAGTTGCCGCCCTTAATGAATTCAAGAAGGAATTTACGGCTTAATCCAAGGACGACCAGCGCATGGCAAACCTTAAAAGCATAAAAAAGCGGATAGTTTCGGTCAAGAATACCCGGCAGATAACCAAAGCGATGAAAATGGTGTCGGCCGCCAAACTGCGCCGTGCCCAGGAAAACGTTGTTGCTGCCCGTCCTTACGCCAAAAAAATTGGTGAAGTTTTGCAGCGACTGGCACGGAGCTGGGAAGATGACAGCCATCCGCTTCTCGAAAAGCGGGTCTCGGAAAAGGCCCTTATTATCCTGATAACATCTGATCGTGGTCTGTGCGGTGGTTTTAACGCAAACATCTCCAAGGCTGCCGAACGATACATCAAGGAACGAAAAGCCGATTTTTCCGAGATATCGCTGCTTACCATCGGTCGTAAAGGGTACGAGTTTCTGAAGAACAGACAGACGATCCGCAAGAATTACACCGGCGTGCTCTCCAGCCTTAATTATCAGACAGCAGCCATGCTGGCCCAGGAAGTGGTGGACGGCTACCTGGCGGGAGACTACGATGAGGTTTTCCTTATCTATAACGCCTTCCGCAGCGTCATGTCCCAGGATATCACGCTCCAGCAGATCCTCCCCATCACCCCGCCGGAGAGTGCAGAGGAAGAGGAGATTGCCCAGGAATATATCTACGAGCCGTCCAAGGCCAAACTCCTTGCCGAGCTTCTTCCCAAATATATTGAAGTCACCATGTTCAAGGCAATGCTCGAATCGATCGCGTCCGAGCATGGGGCGCGGATGACCGCCATGGACAGTGCTTCCAAAAATGCCACGGAGATGATCGGCAAGCTGACTCTGGTCTACAACCGCGCTCGTCAGGCTGCCATTACAACTGAACTGATGGAGATCATTTCCGGCGCTGAATCAATAAAAGGTTAACGCTTTACGCACACAAAATAGAGGCCTGACACAGGCCGCAGGAGGAAGAAGTTACATGAGTCAGAACATCGGGAAAATATCGCAGGTCATCGGTGCTGTTATAGACGTGCAGTTCGAGCCGGGTAAATTGCCTCCCATCTACAATGCCCTGCGGGTTACAAATCCGGCGATTGATGATAAGGAGAATAATCTGGTGCTGGAAGTTGCCCAGCATCTCGGAGAAAATTGCGTCAGGACCATCGCAATGGATTCTACCGATGGTCTCGTTCGCGGCCAGGCCGTTATCGATACCGGTAAGCAGATTTCGGTGCCGGTCGGACGGAAGACTCTCGGCCGGATACTCAATGTAATCGGCGAGCCCGTTGACGAGATGGGGCCGGTAAATGCCGAGAAAGAGTACGGCATCCATCGCGAAGCGCCGCCTTTTGTCGATCAGTCCACAAAGGTCGAGGCATTCACCACCGGCATCAAGGTTGTTGATCTGCTCGCACCTTACTCAAGGGGGGGGAAGATCGGCCTGTTCGGCGGCGCCGGCGTCGGCAAAACCGTTCTCATCATGGAACTGATCAATAACATTGCCATGCAGCACGGCGGCTTCTCGGTTTTCGCCGGTGTTGGCGAGCGTACCCGCGAAGGGAACGACCTCTGGATGGAAATGAAGGAATCCGGCGTTCTCGAAAAAGCAACGCTGGTTTACGGCCAGATGAACGAGCCTCCCGGCGCCCGTGCCCGAGTCGGCCTTTCCGCCCTTTCCATCGCCGAGTACTTCCGCGATGAGGAAGGTCAGGACGTGCTTCTGTTCATCGACAACATCTTCCGTTTTACCCAGGCAGGTTCCGAGGTTTCCGCGCTGCTTGGCCGGATTCCATCGGCCGTTGGTTACCAGCCGACCCTGGCCACCGAGATGGGCGAACTCCAGGAGCGGATTACTTCGACCAACAAGGGTTCCATTACCTCTGTTCAGGCTATTTACGTCCCAGCCGACGACTTGACCGACCCGGCCCCGGCGACCGCTTTTGCCCATCTGGATGCAACGACAGTACTTTCCCGGCAGATCGCCGAACTCGGCATTTATCCGGCCGTTGACCCGCTCGACTCCACCTCGAGGATTCTGGACCCCCAGGTCATCGGTGAAGAGCATTACGCCATTGCCCGTCAGGTGCAGTACGTCCTCCAGAAATACAAAGATCTCCAGGATATTATCGCCATTCTTGGGATGGATGAGCTCTCCGAAGAGGACAAGCTGGTGGTTGCCCGTGCCAGAAAGATCCAGAGATTCCTTTCCCAGCCGTTCCATGTTGCCGAGGCCTTTACCGGCGCGCCGGGTAAATACGTGGAGCTCAAGGACACTATCAAGGGGTTCCAGGAGATCGTGGCCGGCAAGCACGACGACATTCCCGAGCAGGCCTTTTATCTGGTCGGAACTATCGAGGAAGCGCTGGAAAAAGCCAAGAAACTGGCTGTCTAAAGGCAGTGAATGGTGAATGGTGAATAGAAGCGGCCATAGGGAGCCCTGCGATAAAAGGAAATAGATAGATGGCTGAAAAACTGAAACTTGAGCTGATTACACCCTACAGAAAAGTGCTGAACGAAGAGGTGGACGAGATTACCGCCACCGGCGCTCTGGGAGAATTCGGCGTGCTTCCGGGCCATGCGCCGTTCCTTACCTCCCTGAAGACAGGGGAGTTTTCCTATAAGGCGGACAACACGGTATTCCACCTGGCAGTTGCCTGGGGTTATTTCGAGGTGGAAAACGACAAGGTGACCGTACTGGTGGAGACTGCGGAACGGGCCGACGAGATCGATCTGGACCGGGCCAGGGCGGCGCTGGGCCGCGCCGAGGAGAAGCTGAAACACCTCACCCCCGAGGACAAGGACTTTGTTTGCTATGAAGCGGCACTGGAGAGGGCCCTGATCAGGGTGCAGGTGGCAGGCAAGGCCGCCAGGCAATAAAAAGGGATTATTTATAATGCTTGGAAAAGAGCGGCTTAGGCCGCTCTTTTTTTGTATCTAACCTGTCTCGTCGGCTTAAGATATTTTCATGGCAAACGGTTCGGAATTCTGTTAGAAATAGTTAGTTTTCAGGAGGATTGTCAATGTCTCATGCATTCCAATCGGCCATCAAATAAAGCCATTCTTGTGGTAAGATTGGCTAAGTTCTGAAGGACTGCCTCAAGGACGGCTTCACGCTTTCATTCAAATCTGCTTGCTTTACCGTATACGTCTACGAAACACTTTGAGTATATATGGGGTTAATTAAATGCAATCAAAATTAATCAGACTCATAGAGTACTTAACTGCGCTCGCCAAAATCAACGCGAGCGTCGTCCGAAGTTGCGATGATTATCACAAGCTGTTATGGACCCATGAGATCCCACGTGAACCTAAACATTGCTTTACTCGTGCGTGGGGTGAGGATGAAAACTACAGTAATGATATATGGCTCGAAATAAAAAAATTCCCGGAACCCAGACTTCCATCAATTCCAAAAACGTGTGAGGATTGGGTAAACCCTGATACTCATAGAAATATCAGTGATATACCGTCTCTTCGCAATACAATAACCATAACCATTGAGAGTCGGGCAGCTAGTGGTGAAGTTGTAACGGTCCAGGAAAGTCGAAATCTAGACGACTACCCATCGGTGCAAAAGGCATGGGATGAATACCTTGAACAGCAATGGCTAACATGGGCAGAGAATTACAGACGGTATCTTGCAGTTCAGAAAATTTATGCCGAGCTTTTTGGTATCTACCAAGAGCAGCAGAAGTTAGGCGAGCAATATGAATTGGTGTTCTGCCTCGGCTTACTAACCTGGCGACAGCCAACCGGGCATGCTGTGAAAAGGCATCTGATTGTTGCGAAGGCGTCGCTTGAGTTTGAAGCAGAACTTGGGAAATTTACAGTACGGGCATCGGCGGATGGGGATCAGACAGAAGTCGAGTTCGACATGCTTGAAGTTGATTCCTACCCTCAGAATTCCATCAGACTAATCGAAAGCGGAAGAAAAATTCGGGATAACCTATGGGATCGTAATGAGGTCGATGCTCTGCTAAAGGCCATAGCCAACTCTCTTGCTGATCAAGGACAAGGACAATATTACCCCGAAGCGTTAAAACCAGAAGGCGGCCAAGCATCAGATGCTCCCCGTGTTGAGTTTGCACCGGCCCTGGTCCTTCGCAAACGCTCGATTCGGGGGCTGATAAAACTACTCGATAACATGAGGAAGCAAGTTGAAGCTGGAGCCGAACCCCCCAGCGAGTTCCTCGACCTTTGCGAATCAATAACTGACAAGGAAATCGAGAAATCAGAGCGGGCTCAAGGACATACACCCCCACCGAGCGAAATTTACTTTCCTCTTTTGGCAAACGAGCAGCAACTCCAGATAATTCGCAAACTGGATGTCCAGCGTGGGGTACTTGTGCAGGGACCCCCAGGCACCGGGAAGTCCCATACCATCGCTAATCTCATCTGCCATCTTCTGGCCACAGGGCAACGTGTTCTTGTAACTGCCAAGACGCCGCGTGCTCTTCAGGTCCTGCACGATAAGATTCCTGAGGCAGTCAGGCCGCTTTGCATCAGCTTGTTGGGAAGCGGAGCTGAAGAGCGAGAATCACTAGAGCGGAGCGTTAATGGTATTCTGGCAAATCTTGACCGACGGGACGAAATACGAAGCTCACATCGTGTAGTAGATTATGAGCAGAGGATCAAGGATAACAGAACCGCAAAGGCTGAATGCAATCAAAAGCTTATCGCCGTCAGGGAACGTGAAACTTTCGAGCATGTTATAGCGGGGGGGCAGTATCGCGGGACAGCGGCAAACATCGCAGGAAAGCTCCGGTCGAATGAGACAGCTTACAACTGGCTTACCGACCAGATCGGAGAAGATGACGAATTACCTCTGACAACAGATGAGATCGTACACCTTTCCCAGTTATTGGCTGAAATAGACAAAAATACAGAAATCGCATTGAGTCGATATCTGCCTGACTCTATGGATATCCCTTCTTGCGATCAACTGCGTGACGATTTTCGCCGCGAGAAGGAGCTTCACGGTTTCCTTAAAAGTTCAGAGAACAGGATTGCCACTCCAGAGGGGCAGTCTCTCTCTCTTGCATCCCGTGAACTTGTGTCACAGTTACAAGAGGATCTTGGACGGCTATCTGCTGAGGCCGAGAACGTACGTAGAATGCCTATGGTTTGGATTGACGGAGCAGTGAAGGATGTATTGACAGACCATGATACTCCCTGGAAGGAATTGTTACGACTTTCCCTAGATCGGACAAAAGGGCTGAAGGTGCTTGCAGAGAGGGTCCAATACTATACTGTCCTCATCCCAAATGATATGGACCTAAAGAAGCTAGTTGCCGATGCTCAAGTCTTGAAGGCCCACTTCCAGACTGGTGGAGGGACCAAGGAATTCCTGTTTTTTAAACACAGAGTGATCAAAAAGCATGGTGAAATGATTGACCGAGTCAAGGTGGATGGGCTTGATTGCACTGATCCATCAACACTCCAAAAATTAATCGAATATCTTGAGGTCAAGCAGAAACTGAATGATGCCTGGGCACTGTGGAAAGGGAAGGCTTCCTGTTCGTCAGAGCTATTTTCGTTGCAACTTGCAGAAATTGACGAACTTCATGAGGCTCTTGAAAGCGTAATCGGATTGAATGGATTGAGGGAAAGCGTCAATATATCCGTCAAAAAAATAAATGGATTGAGCAGCCCGCGCTTTGAGGAATACGGTGCATTAAACGAACTGAGCTTAACGTGCCAGGCTGTCTTGGCGAGAATCGACTACTGTTTCCTCATGAAGCAGTTGGATGACGAAGATGGAAGAATTAGCACCATTGCGGCACGAGGGGATGCACATCCCATATGCAGTGAATTGCTGACGGCATACAGGGATCGTAACTCAGACAGGTATTGTCAGTTCGTCGATATGCTGACTAATTTGTCCAAAAAATTTGCCTCTGTTAAAAATAAACGAGCCTATATTGGCAGACTTGCAAGCAAAGCACCGAAACTTGCCGGAGAGTTGGCACAAGCCGACAATCCGATCTTGTGGATCGACAGATTAAACATGCTTGAGAAAGCATGGGCATGGCGACGAGCCAGCAATTGGCTGATACATTTTCTGCAGATGGATTCCGAGAGCCTTGAACGGAACGGGAAACGGCTTGAGGACGAAATTCGCAAAGACCTAGCTGAACTGGCTTCATTGAAGGCCTGGGCGTTCTGTTTTTCAAGGATGGGAATTGATCATCAACGGCATTTAATGGCTTGGCAGCAAGCAATGAGAAGACTCGGCAAAGGGACAGGCAAGCATGCCCATACCCATCGACTCAACGCGCAACGCCATCTCAATGAGTGCAAGGAGGCAGTCCCAGCATGGATTATGCCCTTACACCGTGTCTACGAAACTGTTGAAGGGGGGCCGGGAATATTCAACGTCATAATCGTGGACGAGGCATCCCAGTGCGGTCCTGAATCTCTGCCACTCATGTACCTGGGTCAGAAGATCATCGTTGTCGGTGATGAAAAGCAAATAAGTCCCGAAGCAGTGGGGATTGACCGCTCACAGGTACAGGGTCTTATGCGGACTTATTTGAGCGACTTTGTTCACTCAGACTCCTTCGACGTGGAGAACAGTCTGTTTGCCCATGGACGAATACGATTCGGCAACAGGATTACATTAAGGGAACATTTCCGGTGTATGCCCGAGATTATCCGTTTCAGCAATGATCTCTGTTATACATCCGACCCGCTTATACCGCTTCGTCAATACCCTCCAGATCGTCTTGAACCGCTCAAGGCGGTTCATGTGCAGAATGGTTTTCGCGAGGGCAGCATGCAGAGGGTCATTAATCGCCCGGAAGCTGAAGCGCTCGTTGGCAAGATGGTCGAATGTTGCCAGGATGAACGCTATCAAGGAATGACAATGGGCGTAATCGTCCTCCAGGGAGATGCCCAAGCCAGTATTATTGAAGATCTCCTCCTTAAGAAACTAGGGGCGGAAGAAATGCAGAAACGCAGGATTATATGCGGGAACCCATACTGCTTTCAGGGGGACGAAAGGGAGGTCATATTCCTCAGCATGGTCGCGGCCCCGAATGAACGTATTGGCCCTTTGACTCAAGAGCCTGACATGCGGAGATTCAACGTTGCAGCCAGTCGTGCTCAGGAGCAGATGTGGCTTTTTCACTCGGTTACTAACAATTATCTCAGCGAACAATGCTATCGAAGAAAACTGCTAAACCATTTCTATGGGCAGGTAAAACAAACGATTTCTGGGGTTGAAGTAGATACGCTAAGGCAGACTGCTTACACAGCAAACCGGATGCAGGAGCGCCAGCCGTCTCCCTTCGACAGTTGGTTCGAGGTGGACGTGGCGCTGGCAATAGCCGGACGTGATTATCGGGTTATTCCGCAATTCGAGTTTGCGGGGAAGTTTATTGACTTGGTTATACAGGGCAATAAGCCACAGCTTGCAATTGAGTGTGACGGCGACAAATGGCATGGACGTGATGCTTATGAGGCGGATATGGCCAGACAAAGGATGCTTGAGAGGTGCGGATGGCACTTCTTCCGTATCCGGGCAAGCCGTTACTATGCCAATCCCGATAAAGCTCTCGACTCGTTATGGCCACAACTCGAAAAAATGGGAATCTACCCTGAGAATCAGCAGCACTCGCAGGATAGTGCTCACGAGGAACAAGAAGAGCATTTTCGAGATGAGGAAGAGGTTAACGAATATGAGGGTTGCTTCGATGAAGAAAAAACTCCGGAGAAGTGTAGTGAGCAACCGCCGCTGCCGCTGGTTTCTTCACAGGATTGGTCAAAAATGAGGGAAGCTGTGGATCGTCTAGATGCCAACAGACGCTCGGTTTCTAATCAGATGGAGGTAGCACCTGTCACTGTTCAGGAAGCATTGACCCTTAAACCAAAGAAAATTTGTAGGATGATAATAGAAATACTAAAAGCTCGGCCTAACAACTCCTGCGTCCGTGAAAATATGTCAACTTATATACTTAAAGAATGGAATATACGGACCCGTGGGACACCTCGCGATGCTTTTGCAATGAAAGTTGATGATCAAATTGCCATCATGGCCCGTAAAGGTTATTTAATAACTTATCGTAGCGTAAATGACAGGATTAAGCTTGGCTGGAATACATATACTGATGAAAGCTGAGCAGGATGAATAGCGATGGAGTTAGCACTTTATAATGCGCGAATGCTTTCGAGACATTAAGAGAACGATCTTTGCTTTCCCTTGGCCAACTGACCGAAACAATCGCCCGAGGCGAGCAGCTTGACGTGGAGTTCAAGTCGGAACGTCGCAATTTGTTAAGGATTCAAGTGTAGTGTTTTTGCTTAATCGGAAAAAGTAAAAAACGCATAACATTCTAATATCAATGCATATTTTTGCTTAACTGGAAAACGGAAATGATAACACTCGACCAATTGACCGACATAATTGCTCAAGGCGAACAGCTTGACGTGGAGTTCAAGTCGGACCGGCGCTCTATGTCCGACCGTGAAATTTACGAAGAGGTCGTTTCTCTGGCCAACAGCAAGGGGGGAGTGCTCCTGATCGGGGTGGAGGACAACGGCACGATAACTGGCGCCCATCCTCGCCATGGCGACGTTACCGACCCGCCGAAGCTCCAGTCGGCAATCTTCAACAATACCGTCCCGTGTATCAATACCCGTATCTCTGTTATCAAACATGATCGGGGTCAGATTATTGCCATTGAGGTTGATCCTTACCCCGAACCCTGCGCTACGAAATCAGGCAAAGCACTGCACCGAACCATCAAGTCGGACGGCAAGCCGGAGAGCGTACCATTTTATCCACGAGATCAGCGTTCTCGCAGGGTTGACCTGGGACTGCTCGACTTTTCGGCACAGGTACTCGAACAACTGACCTTTGCCGATCTTGACCCATTGGAGTTTGAGCGATTACGTCAGGAGATCGTTCGACTTCGGGGCGACAGAAGCCTGCTGGACCTGTCCAATGAAGAGATTGCCAAGGCGCTCCGCCTTGTGGAAAGTCGCCATGGCAAACTTATCCCCAATGTAGCAGGGCTATTGCTTCTCGGCAGGGAAGAAGTTATCGCCGACGTCATCCCGACTCATCAGGTGCATTTTCAGGTACTCGATGCCCAAGCCAATGTAAAGGTGAACGATCCGTTCAGGGCTCCCCTTCTTAAGACTCTTCAGGAAATTGGATCTCGCTTCGCAGCACGAAACGAAGAAAAGGAAATCACCATCGGCATGCTCCGGCTACCGGTGCCGGATTATTCTCCCAGTGGCTTCCGCGAAGCCGTCAATAATGCCGTACTTCATCGGGACTATACACGGCTTGATGATGTGTACATTCAGATGCACCATGACCACATGCTCATTGCCAGCCCCGGTGGTTTTCCGGAGGGAGTGACGATAGACAACCTTCTTGTCCATGAACCAAAACCGAGAAATCCGAGATTGGCAGCAGCTTTCAAACGGATCGGCCTGGTCGAGCAGACCGGGCGCGGAGTTGACAGAATCTTCGAGGGGCAGCTTCGCTACGGCCGCCCTGCACCGGACTATACCCGCAGCGACACCAGTGGAGTCCGCGTCATCCTGAATGGTGGTGAGCCGTCACTGAAGTTTGCGTCGTTCGTCTACGAAGAGGATAAAGCGGGCCAACCGTTCACTTTGGATGATCTCATTATCCTTAATGCAGTATTCTCAGAACGCAGAATGGATGCGGATACAGCAGGTACACTTATCCAGAAAGGCACTGCCAGCCTGAG
>Ga0182021_10006561_pt1 | contig 13822 bp, 13 predicted proteins | sample 612E3MmetaG_FD_120493 | JGI IMG/M metagenome (GOLD analysis project Ga0182021, IMG submission 120493) | Permafrost microbial communities from Stordalen Mire, Sweden - 612E3M metaG (Illumina Assembly) | ecosystem: Environmental > Terrestrial > Soil > Wetlands > Permafrost | place: Sweden...
CATCGCCCAAGCGGCGCTGGAAATGATCGACGTCGACCATATCGGCTTGGAACCGGCTGACCGGCATATTCTCCGCACTATCATTGAAAAATTCAACGGCGGTCCGGTCGGGCTGGCCACCATTGCCGCCGCCACAAGTGAAGAAATAAAAACTATCGAAGACGTCTACGAACCGTACTTGATCCAGATCGGCTTCCTAGCCCGTACGCCCCGCGGCCGCGTCGTAACCGAAAACGGCTACAAACATCTGGATATCCCTTATACAAGACAAGAGAATCTGCTATAATATAATTACAATTTTTAATTCTTAATTTTGTAATTTTATAAATAATTTTTAATGACCAATTTTTAAACTTTTAGAAATTTGGATTTATTTAAAAATTAAAAATTATAAAATTAAAAATTACCTCCGTGGCCGTCCTAATCATCCTTGCCATCTATGCCGTCTTCATCATCACTTTTTCCATCATCTCCTTTTTCATCATTTATCATCTGACGCACTACACCGTTGATTCAGAATTCAAGATTGTCATGCTGGTTTTTTTCGTCCTCGTTTCCGCAGGCCTTTTTCTTTCGAATCTGGCCTTATTTTTTTCCACCAACTGGAATGAAATAATCACTAAATTATTGTCCCCTAATTTATGAAGCTTTTCCAATCCTATCATTTCTCCGGGCAGAAGGAAGGCGAACAGATAATTCTGGTCGTCCGCCGCCACTGGTTCAATATCTTCGAAAATATGTTTACGATTTTTGTTATGATTTTCCTGCTGGTCGGGAGTTATTTATTTCTGCCGCTGCTCTTTCCGGCCTTTACTGAGACCCCTTTCAACGGCCTGTTCCTGTTCCTGGAAAATCTCTTCGCCCTGATCACCTGGATCTTTTTTTTCCTGCTCTGGATCGATTATTATTTCGACGTCTGGATCATCACCAACAAGCGGGTGGTCAATGTCGAACAGAAAGGGCTGTTTAACCGCGAGGTCAGCGAATTGGAGCTGGAACGGATCCAGGACATCACCACCGACGTCAAAGGCGTCATCCCGACGTTCCTGAATTACGGGGATGTTTATGTCCAGACGGCCGGCAAGACGGAACGCTTCGATTTCGCGGACGTGCCGGATCCGTACGGCATCAAGGATATCATCATGAACCTGCAGAAAGCCAAACATCTCGAAGAAAACAACGAACTCGGAGAAGTTATCCGGGAAGAGATCCACCACAACGACGCTTAAAAAAACCTACAATATAAATCTGGGTGAACAATAAAAAACAAAAGGCGATCTTGTTTTTATTTGGAATCCTGCTTGCGGCAGGCTTTTTTGGTTTTACCTCCGCCGGCCATGCGGATAACACCAATCATTTGTTTATTTCCGAAGTTATGGTGGGCGGCTCCACGGCGGATGAGGAATTTGTCGAGCTTTTTAATCCAACTTCCGCCGACATCGATCTCGCGGCCTTGCCGCTCAAGCTGCACATCATCAATTCAACCGGTGCAACTGACACGAACAAAACATTGCACTTCACACAATCCATAATAAAAGCGCACGGCTATTTTCTGATCGCGTCTTCTGTTTATCAGGCAAAGTACAATGACGAAATTACAGCCGACGCGACATATTCCGCCGCACTGGTTTCTGACGGGGCTGTCTATATCAGCACTTCCGCCACCAAAAATGTTTCGCTCATCGATTTGGCCTGCTGGGGGTCATCGCAAAAATGCGACTCGCCGCCCGCCAATCCCGAAAAGGAATACAGCCTCGAAAAAAATAGTGTCTCGGCCTGGCAACAAAGCTACCTGAAAGGCGGCACACCGGGAACGGAAAATTTTACCGGTGCCGACCAAGCGCCGCCACCGCCGCCACCACCCATCGAGTATTCCGAGCAAATGTTTATGACGGAACTCTTCCCGGCGCCAAGTTCGGAAAATTCCACCAAAGAATTCGTAGAATTTTATAATGCCGATACGGAAATGGTTGATTTGGCCGGCTGGCGATTGAAAGACGCTAATCTGGAGAAATCAATTGAAACAGACAAAAGCTGCATCATGCCGAAGTTTGAAATAAAACCCGGTGACTACAAAGCTTTTTATCTGGCCGAATGCGCAAAAAACAGCATCTCCCTGAATAATGGCGGCGATGAATTAAATTTATACAATCCGCGTGACGCCGCTCTGGTTTCCTCCGCGTCTTATACGGAAACAGCCAAGCCTGATTATTCTTGGAGCCTTAGACCTGCCAGCAATGATTGGCAATGGACCTCGAAATACACTCCGGATGGGGAAAACATATTTGACGATCCGGTTCCGCCTCCGCCGCCGATCGAATATTCCGACCAACTAATGATTGACGAGTTGTTTCCCCATCCTTCCGTAGGCAATGAGGAATTTGTCGAGCTGTACAATGCCGGCGACAACGAGGAATCACTGGATGGCTGGAAACTGAAAGACAAAGGCGGCAATACCTGCAATATTTCCGACAAAAAAATCGCTCCCGATAGATATCTGGCGATAAAAAAATCTGATTTTTCCAGCGGCTGCGCCATGGCGCTAAACGACACCGGCGGCGAAACTGTTTCTTTGTATAATCCGCGGGATACGTCGCCTGTTTCTGTGGCGGAATATACGGAAGACGCGCAGGTCGATTATTCTTGGAGCTTTGATCCTGATAGCGGTGATTGGCAATGGACGAAGGACGCTACTCCCGACGCGAAAAATGAATTCCCGGTCGAAACGCCGCCCGTTGAAGATGAACCTGGTGACACCAACACTCCGCCGCCCGCCAACGACACACCTTCGGAACACAAAGTTTATCTGAACGAAATTCTGCCCAATCCGAAAGGCACCGACACAGGGAAAGAGTTCGTCGAAATTTATAACGCGGAAGACGAACAAATCGATCTTACTGGCTGGACGCTTAAATACGCTTCCAGCACCTATCATTTTCCGGACGGGACCAAAATTGATCCGGGAAAATACCTAGCCATCCTAAACGGGACTGATTTCAAATTTTCTCTCGGCAATTCCGGAGAACGGACCCTTGCTTTATTTGATAAGGACGATAAAAAAGCCTCTGCAGTTTCCTGGAGCGGCGCCAAAGAAGCGGTTTCTTATAATTTCGACGGCGCTTTTTGGCACTGGAGCCGCAAGCTGACGCCGGGCGAAGAAAACAAATTCAACCACGCGCCGCAGATCAAGATTGAAAAAATTAAAGATACTTACGTCGGCATGCCGTTGACTTTTTCCTTGAGCGCCAAAGACAAGGACAAGGATAAGCTGAAATTTGTCTGGGATTTCGGCGACGGGCATAAAAGTTATATGAAAAATCCGACGCATATTTTTCTGAAAAAGAAAAATTATCACGTAATTCTGACTGTGGATGACGGCTCGGATAAATTCGCCAAAACTCTGACCGTCAAAGTCAAAAAATATCCCAAACAAAACGTGAAAATGATCCAGTTGAATCCGAATCCGGCCGGCAACGATACCGGCAAAGAAAAAATAACATTAATCAATAATTCCAAAAAGAAAATCAACCTCAAAGGTTGGAAAATCGCGACCGGCACCAGTAGCAAAAAACTGATCAATCATATTATCGCCGCTGATTTTTTCATTCCCGCCGGCAAGCCCGCCGACCTGACCCATCTGGATGCTTTTTTCTATCTGAATAACAAAGCGATGAAACTGGAGCTACGTTATCCCGACGGCCAGACCGCCGACAAGCTAGCATACGCCAAAGACAAAATCGCCGACGATGAAATTTACAAAAAAACCGGCAACCAATGGGCTTGGATCGCTCCGCCGGCCAAAACCGAACTAGCCGTCGCACCAACTCCGGCTGAAGCTAGTCCGACTGTCGTCGCTACTGAAACAGAAGTATCTGAAAATTTAGGCAAATTTACAGCGAATCCGGAATTGGAAAAGAAAAACGAGTACCGGATCTCACTGGCAAATTATGATAGCAAAATTGTTATTCCAAAAGATACTTCCGAACCGTCCGGCCGCGTCCTCGGCGCTTCAACAGTCCGCGAAACTGAAAGCACTTTTAGTTTTACCCAAGCAGCTCCGCCTGAAAAACATTGGCTGATGAAATTTCTGGACTACCTGGCGATATCCGCCAACGCTCTGGCAAACAAACTATTTTTGCGCTTTAATTGAGGCATACCCTTAATATAAACTTATGCCTTATGAATTTACTGCTCCCGCCAAAAAGGAAACTCAGCTGGAAAAAGTGATCGGAAACGCCGAGCTGATCCTAGGCTCGCAGAAAAAAGAACCGATTGACGAATATTCTTTCACCGACGAGACGCAAGCCGGTTATCGCCGGACAGATATCGCCGCGGACATGAAAGAAGTCGCCCGGCTGAAAAAAATATTCGCCGACCAGGCAAGTCAGCTGCCGCCGGAAATCCGGGAGCGCCGAAAAATAAGTGATGCCGTGGAAGTGATTCTGACGGAGAAAGCCGAGGAGATGCATTGGTTTGGAGAAAATGCCGCCGTGGATAAGACGGGACCGTATGACGACTTTTGCAACCATATCGATTCAGTCCTGACCATCTCTATGCCCGGCGAGAACGCCCACCGGATCGCGTTGGCCATCGATGTTTCCATGCGCGCTTCCTTGAGCGAGGAAGCAAAAAAGAATGGTAAAGATAATTCGGTGCAGGGAAAGATCGCGCGCAATATCTTGAAGGTAACCGATCCGCAGCGACGAGCCGAGGTCAAATATTTCAAATCAAGCCTGCCCGGCGATAATTACAAGGGTAAATTGACCGGCATTGTGCCTGTCGTGGTCGGTCTGGAGGGCGAGAACGCGCAAAAACTGATCACGCTTTTTGGCGAAATCACGGCCCTGCAAAAAAATACAACGCGCACGGCGGCTGAAGAAGAAACTCTGCGCCGGAAAATCCAAGAAGCCAGAGACCATCCCTGCCAAGCCATATTTTTTCTCGAGATCCGCGCGCAGTTGAAAATGTATTCGATCATTTTAAAAAAGGAGGGTGGCATCAAAGGCCAGTTTTTCGCCGCTGAAGTCGACCAGCTCATTCCGGTTATTGATAGCATAATTGCGGCCAAAAAAGATATCTCTTGCAAAAACTTGAAAAATGACAAGGTTTTCAACGTCATCCGGGAAGTCGTCAAGGCAAAGTCCGGCTATTCCGAGGAAATATAAAATTTTGCAATTTTAAAAGCGGCGGGAAATTCTCCGGTCGCTTTTGGTTTTTGAAAAAGAAAAAAGGCAAAGCGTTGTTGCGCTTTGCCTTGAGTTTTATCACCTCCTCGATTATTTTTCATTGTCCTCATTAGAACTTGGTTGAAAGCCCGATCGCCGGAACAATCTCTGTTTTCCTGCCGTCATGTACTTTTGTAAGCGGGGCTGTTGCAGAAAGAGATGCGTCCAGAGAAAGCGATTTGTAGATCTTTAGACTTGCTCCAGCGGCGTACTTGCCGATGAATCCGCTGTCCATCCCATATGCGCCATTGTCATATACGACATACGCCTCTTGCGAAAGCGAAAGTTTTTCAGAAGCTTGCCACGTATGGATGATGCCGCCGTATGTCCGCACGCCACCCTTCAGACTGCTGCCGGAAACCGGGAACGGAGCTTCAATCTTCACATATGGCGTCAGTGTTTGGTTTTTTGTCACAGCGATATCCATGGATATTTTTGCATACGGATTGATAGTGTCGCCTGCCGAATTGAAAAGCCCGATGAAATCATAGTAGGAAATTCCAATGTCTGCCTTCAGTCCGCTCTCTCCTATTTTTCCGTTCCAGCCGACCGTCCAGTCATCTTCTTTGCCAAAATTCTCTTTACCGTTCAGCGGCATCGAATTCCAGAAATCCACGTAGAATCCCTTTGGCAGTGAAATAAAGATATCTGTCTGTTGGACCGGAGCATCATAGAACTTTGTTCCCGCACTGCCAACATACTTGGCAACGGTCTTCGTAGAAATGCTTCCGGAAATTTCTGCAGTTGCCGCTGTTGCCACAACAACTACCAGTGCAACTGCCGCAAAAAGTATTTTTTTCATTATAGTTCTCCTTTTGGCCACGCTCTGTACTCTCTCCTTGCGGATGAGTGTCTTCGTGACATTTGTGCTTCTGGCCAGAGAGCACAAATCTTGGAGATCTTGTATGGAGGTGATTATTAAGGAACTGCCCTGTTAAGTGATCTGCTTTTCGGCTTTTCATCTTAACAGTCAATTATATAGCAAATTTGGCTAAATGTCAATTATAAACAAACTAAGCACGAACTAATATGCATATATATCCTTTATTTAAGCAATAATTATATGTTGACTATAGTTCAACAAATATGCTATAATTCAACCATATGATCCAGGAAACCCTCAAAAAGATCGGCTTTAATGAAAAGGAGGCTGAAATATACCTCGAGGCTTTGCGGCTGGGCCGCTCTACTCCGACAAGAATCGCCAAAAATACCGGTATCAACCGGACGACGGTCTATAGCGTGGCTAAAAACCTGATCCAAAAAGGCGTCCTGACTGAAGATATCGGACAAAAATATATCTATTTGATCGCGCTCCCCCCGGAACAGCTCCATGGCCTGCTGGAAAAAAAGAAGCGAGCGATCAAAGAGGAAGAAAAACTGATCGACCAAGCGATGGATGAATTGTCCCGCCTGTCCGCCAATACGCAATTTTCCGTCCCCAAGATCAGATTCATCGAAGAATCCGGCCTGGAAGATTATTTGTACAAACGGACCGATGAATGGAACGGCAGCGCCATGCGCTTTGACAAGACCTGGTGGGGTTTCCAGGACCACACCCTGGTGGACCACTACGGAAAATGGATAGATGCTTTTTGGAATAGGACGCCTTCGTCGCGCGACATCAGCCTGAAAATGTTCAGCAACCAATCGGAGATTGAGAAGAAGATGGTTGAAAAAAATATCACCCGGCGAGAAATAAATTTTTGGGGCACCGGGAAAAACTTCACCTCGTCATTCTGGATCATCGGGGATTACATCGTCATGATCTATACCCAGAACCGGCCGTTTTATCTGATAGAAATTTATAACCCCGTCATGGCGCATAATCTGCGCGAGGTTTTCAAGAATTTGTGGGAAGAGATAAAGACGAAATAGATTGATTTTAGCTTGAAATTAAAATATCCAAATGCTAACATTGTAATAGCAATGAATCGTAATTATTAGCCAATCAAACATATGTCAGGACACTCACATTGGGCAGGAATCAAGCACCGGAAAGGCATCAATGACGCCAAGCGCGGCAAGGTTTTTACCAAGCACGCCAAGCTGATCACGATCATGGCGCGGGACGGCGGCGGCGATCCGGCGAGCAATTTCCAATTGCGCCTGGTGATCGACCGCGCACGCTTGGATAATATGCCCAAAGAAAATATCGAGCGCGCCATCAAGAAAGGCACGGGTGAGATCAAGGAAGGCAACGAGATTGTTGAAATTATCTACGAAGGCATGGGGCCTGGCAACGTCCAGATGATTGTGAAGACCGCGACCGACAACCGCAACCGGACCGTCAGCGAGATCAAAAGCATCTTTACCAAGGCCGGCGGCAAGCTGGGCGAGATGGGTAGCGTGATGTGGAACTTCAAAAAGGTCGGCAATATAAATGTTACCGTCCCCAAAGGCGCCAGTCCGTATGACTTGGAAGAAAAAGCCATCGATGCCGGCGCGGAAGACACGATCTATGCGGGCGATGTGTTGACGGTTTTCACTTTGCCGGAAAATCTGCAGGCAGTGCAAAAAAATCTGTCCGCCGCCGGACTCACGATCGAAGACGCCGGACTAGTGTACGCGCCGCTGCAAAAAACTACCCTTTCCGACGACGACCGCTTGGACTACGAAAAACTTTTGGAAACACTGGATGACCAGGATGACGTCCAAGAGATCTACGACAACCTATAATTTATCTTATGGTAAAAGTTCTCGGCATTGACCCGGGTACGGCGACCACCGGCTGGGCTGTGATTGAAGAGAAGAACGGGCAATTCATCCCGCTGGCTTTCGGGCACATCAGCACGGAAAAAAACACTGATGACGCCAAGCGGATCAAGGAGATCAATGACAACCTGACAGAGATCATCAAAAAATATCGGCCGCAGGAAGCCGCCATCGAGAAGCTTTTCTTTTTTAAGAACAAGAAAACCATTATCGAGGTCGGCCAATCGCGAGGCGCCATGCTCTTGACATTGGAGCAGAAAAATGTTAAGATTTTTGGTTATACGCCGCTCCAAGTCAAGCAGGCGATGACCGGCTACGGCAAGGCGAGCAAACTGCAAGTCCAGCTGATGGCCAAGAACATCTTGCATCTGAAATCCATCCCCAAGCCGGACGATGTCGCCGACGCGATTGCGATCGCGCTCTGCCATCTCAATAGCCGCAAGCTGAATAATATTGCTAATTCGTATAATCTTTAAGTTCCTCTTTGGGGGAAACATTTTTATGGAAATCAGCGTCAGCCCGCTTATCAAATATTTTCTCATGCAAGGCGTGCCGTTTGAAACGATCGCGCTGCTTTTGATGCTGCCAATCATCGCCACTTTTATCGCCTTTCTCCGCCAAGTGATCGGTATCAAAGCCTTCGGCGTCTATACGCCGCTTATCATTACTTTCGCATTTTTGGCTACGAACGGCATCAAATACGGTATCATCATCTTTCTGGCTGTCATTGTTTCCGGCATGCTGATGCGCTTCGTTTTGAAGCCCTTCCGCCTGCTGTATCTGCCGCGAGTCGCCATCATGCTTTCCGTGGTCGCTATCGCGATCCTGTTTATGCTGGCGCTCGGCGGCAGTGCGCGGCGCACCGGCCTGGCTTCCGTTTCGATCTTTCCAATCCTGATCATGATCACGCTGGTGGAAAAATTTGTCACCGTCCAGATCGAAAAAGGTAACCGGACCGCGCTGATACTGACCCTGGAAACGCTGGTAATCTCGATCATCGGCTATTATATTGCCAGTTGGGAACCACTGATCAGACTTTTGGTCGAGATGCCGTGGGTAGTTCTGCTGACTATTCCGATCGATATTCTGCTCGGCAAATGGACGGGACTCCGCCTCGGCGAATATTGGCGTTTTAGAAAAATAATCAAGAACCTTTAAGGCTGCTGCATGTTTGATTACTTCCGAAAAAGCCAGAAGCTGCTCGGGATGAATGCGAGGAATCTCAAGTTCATCCGGCCTTGTAATCTGAAAAAAGCCAAGAATCTGGCTGACAACAAGCTTTTGAGCAAGCAGCTGCTGAAAAAGAATGCTATCGCCGTACCGGCGCTGATCGCCAAGATCAAAACATACCAGGATTTGGAAAATTTTGATTGGCAAGCATTGCCCAACAGTTTTGCCCTAAAGCCCAACCGCGGTTTCGGCGGTGAAGGCATCATTGTGGTTTATGGCAAGAAAAAAGGACGTGATGACGCTTGGATCAAGGCTGACCGCTCCCTGATCACGATCTCGGACTTGAAAAACCATATCATCAATATCATTGACGGCTCGTTTTCTTTGGCCAATACTCCGGACATCGCTTTTTTTGAAGAAAGACTGTTGTTGTTAAAATTTTTCAAGCCGTATGCCTACAAGGGCATCCCGGACATCCGAGTGATCGTATTTAATAAAGTACCCGTGATGGCCATGCTGCGCCTGCCGACCAAAGAATCCAACGGCAAAGCCAATCTTCAACAAGGCGCGATCGGCATCGGCATCGATATGGCCACCGGCGTCACAACGACCGCCATCCAGGGCAAGCATAAATTTATCGAAAAAATTCCCGACACCCGCTTTTCCTTGAGCGGCATCAAAATACCTTATTGGAAAGATATCCTTACCCTGGCCGCCAAAGCCCAGGAAATATCCGGTTTGGGCTTTCTTGGCGCGGATATCGCCATCGACAATGCAAAGGGGCCGGTCATTTTGGAACTGAACGCCCGCCCGGGACTCTCGATCCAGATCGCCAATCTGGCCGGACTGAAGGAAAGATTGGAACGCGTCGCTGGTCTGAAGATCAAAACGATCGAAAAAGGCGTCCGCGTGGGCATAGATCTCTTTGGCGGCGAAATCGAAGAAGAAGTGGAGGAAATTTCCGGACGTAAAATTATCGGCACTGTAGAAAAAGTGAAATTGATCGGCAAAGATGGGAAAGAGGTCGAGGTGGAAGCGAAGATTGATACCGGAGCAGGTCTTTCTTCAATCGATACTGATCTCGCTAAAGAATTAGGTTTTTCTGAAACTGTCCTAAAATTTCAAGAGAAGGGCTTCGAAGAATTCCTTTCTCCCGAAGAAGCCCGCTCTTTGGACGCGAGAGAGAAGAAGGGCTTATTGTCATCCATACCGGACTTGGCTGATACCGCAATCATTCACTCATCGCACGGTACGTCCTACCGACCGATGGTTCAAATAATAATTCTAATGAATGGCGTATCTATCCATGTTAAAACTTCTATTATTGACCGAGCCCATCTTAAGTTCCCCTTAATTATCGGGAAAATAAACTTGAGAAAGTTTTTAATTGACGTAAATAAATAAAATATATTCATGACTAAAAACTTCAAACTGCTGCTGGAAGAAGCTCACCAACTAGGTTTGGCCACAGATGTCATTTATCCTGAAAAAGAGGTCGTCAAAATAAGCGATGCTTCTCGAAAAATAATCGTGAAAGAAGTGTTCTCTTTTGCGGCTAATCCATCCTCCGCAAGCGCAGTATTGGCAAAAAACAAGGAGATCACCTACCGGCTATGGGAGCGGGAAAATATTCCATTTCCGCGAAGCCGTTACTTCAGAAACAGCGCGTCATTTCCTAAGAACATCGCGGATTTTAATTTAAAATTTCCCGTCGTTTTTAAGAAATCAAACGGGAAGAAAAGCATCGGCATCCATACAAACATTATATCTTTCCAGGAACTCGCAAAAATTGTGAAAAATTCTGATAATAGTTTCATAATTCAAGAGATGGTTTTCGGAAAAGAATATCGCATGCTCGTTTATGCGGGTCGTCTTCTTGGAGCATTGGAACTTGTTCCTCCTCAGATAATTGGGACGGGAGTCGATACTATCGCGACACTCATACAAAAGAAGAATGACGATCTTCAGGAAAAGATCCTGATCAATGAGAAGGTGATCCAGACACTCAAAAGAAACGCTCTTTCGCTGGATGATGTCCCAGCAAAAGAATCTTGCATATTGCTTCAAGAAAATTCATGTCTCGCAGAAGGCGGTTCATCGATAGATTGCACGGACATTGTCCATAAAGACATACTGCGACTAGCTCAAAAAGCGTCTCAGGCATTAAATATGAAGCTGGCGGGGATAGACCTCATATGTGAAGATATCTCAGTTGCTCCTGACAAGCAGAAAGTCTCTTTCCTGGAAACAAACAGTTTTCCGAGTCTAAGTATCCATTATGATCCCACCGTCGGGAAACCCCGCCGAGTAATAAAGGATATTCTCGAAGATATTTTCGACAAGAAATCCGCTTGACAATAAATATGAAAATTACCATTATCTGCAAGAACTCCGAGTGGCAGGTCAAAAAACTAGAAGAGTCCGCTCTGAAACTCGGAGTCGACATTGATGTCCGAGACATTAAAGAGCCCGGACATGTTCCTGAGGACCTGGGTGATATTGTAATCTGGCGATCATCCTCTCTTGGCGGTGGCCCCAACCGATTCAATATGATGAATGCCATCCTTGAAAAACGCCCCCTTATCAACCGCTGCCTAGCGCATCTTCCGCAAGCGACCGAAAAAGCATTCCAGCAGGAATACGTGCAAAAGAAGACGAAGTTGGTAAAATGTATTCCCACCTTTATATTCCAATCCAAGCAAGAAATAGAGACCGCAATAAAAAACGGCACGCTTCGCTATCCATTTATTCAAAAACCCAATAAGGGCTCGAAGGGTGAGGGAGTAGAATTCATTCAAAACAAGAAGGATCTCGATCGAGTTGTAAAAGATATTGATCGGCAAGTGTACCAGAACTTTATCAATAACTCGGGAGATTACCGTGCGTTCATACTCGGAGGAAGGATGCTAGGTGCCGTCAAGAGAACAGCTCCAAAAGGAGGATTTTTAAATAATATATCTCAGGGTGGAAGCGCCCAGCCCGTTACCGATCCGGAGATTCTGACAAAATTACGCCGGCTCAGCACGACCATCGCTTCAATCTTTGAACTCACTCTTTGCGGAGTTGATATTATTTATGATGAAAAAACGAGTGGCTATTTCTTCTTAGAGGTGAATACTGTTCCGCAATGGAAGGGTTTTCAAGAGGCAACCGGCATCGATGTCGCAGAAGAAATCATCCAATATTGCATACGCATACTTGGAAGAGGTAAGCGACCAACGCCTGACCTTGTTTCCGAAGAATATCAATCTCAGATCCATATCCTTGGCGATAAAAAATTTCATTTTCTTTCCCGCCTCTATCTCTGGAGCGGCAACGTTATATTCAAAAGCAAGCTCGACGAACTCCGGGCAGAATATATCGGAAATTCTAAAGAAGGCTACCAAGAAAGGCTCAAAAAAATATCCACACGCATACCAGAACATGGAGGCCGGATGGTTGCAAAAGAGGCGCGACAGATATATTTCAAAAAATATCCGGGCCTAGAGCCGTTTCTCGGGCTCCTATTCAAAAATCTATTTGTGAGGGAAATATATGGGGTAGATCTCCATGAACATATACGAGCGTTGGTTTCAGATGAGGATCTACTTGCCTTAAAATTTGCTCTTGAGAACGACGAGGAAGCAATGCGGGTTCTCTCAACTCATGCCATTAATTATTTGTACATGCTCAACGATTATCTTGGAACAAAAACGTCAGCGACGACTCCGGAAAAGTATTTACAAATTGGGACGTCATATCAAACTGAGTGTTTAGAATTACAGATTTATTTCCTCACACATTGTATTATCGGAGCGTCAGGGTTTTATAGTACGTCAATAAAAAAGAGCGACCTAGATGTCTATATGAGGATGCTTGGCCATATTGAGATAATTATCCAAAATCATTTTGAAACAATTTCCCTGGATAATAAATTTGAATTCCTTGTGTGCGCAAAGATCTGCGGGTATAAATCCGGCATTGAAAAAAGCATCCTTTTGGAAGCGAATCACTCGCTCGCGCCCGATGGAAATTTCCTTGTTGATATCCACAACGCAAAGGTTTCATTGAATGAGAGAAATGATTTCGTTGGATCAGAACATCGCAATATTCTCTACATCATGTCACAAACTCCATTCCATCCAAACATTAAATAAAGCCCGACCGGCCTATTCCCCGCTTAAATCTTGAATCGACTAGGAATAACAGACAATAGCTTGACTGCTCTTGATAAAGCAAGCTAAACGGAGTAAACTACTAATTAACTTTATAAGAACTAATTTGTCTTTCCTATGCCCCACACCTTCATCTCATTCAAAGATTTTAAAAATTTAAAAAACGCTTCCGGCAAAGATCGCTGGAAACTGGCCGGCAAGATCGCGCTGTATGTTTTTGGCGCGCTGGTACTCTTGGTGGTCGGCGTTTTTATTTATTTCGCCAAAGATCTGCCGAGTCCGGGCAATCTCGGCAACCGGACCGTCGTCGAATCTACCAAGATCTATGACCGCACCGGTACGCATATTTTGTACGATATCCACGGCGAAGAAAAACGGACCCAGATCGATTTCAAGCAGATGCCTGACTCCATAAAATTCGCCACTATCTCCCTGGAAGATCAGAGTTTTTATTCCAACCACGGCGTCGAGATAACCTCAATCATCCGCGCCGGCTTGGCCGACCTTCTGCATCGCGGCGCGACCCAAGGCGCTTCTACTATCACCCAGCAGCTGATC
>Ga0182021_10006562_pt1 | contig 13818 bp, 13 predicted proteins | sample 612E3MmetaG_FD_120493 | JGI IMG/M metagenome (GOLD analysis project Ga0182021, IMG submission 120493) | Permafrost microbial communities from Stordalen Mire, Sweden - 612E3M metaG (Illumina Assembly) | ecosystem: Environmental > Terrestrial > Soil > Wetlands > Permafrost | place: Sweden...
CTCGGCCTTGGCCAGCGCGGCGATCTCGCGCACGCAGGCCAGCTTCATCGCCTCGTTGACCGTGGTCGCGCCGCAATCGAGCGCGCCGCGAAAGATGTACGGGAAACACAGGACGTTGTTGACCTGGTTCGGGTAGTCGCTGCGCCCGGTGGCGATGATGGCGTCGCTGCGCACCGACTGCACCTCCTCGGGCAGGATCTCCGGGGTCGGGTTGGCCAGCGCGAAGATCATCGGGTTCGCCCGCATCTTGGCGACCATCTCCTTCTTCAAGACTCCGCCCGCGGACAGGCCCAGGAACACGTCCGCGCCCTCCATCACCTGCGACAGCGTGCGCAATTCCGTCTTCTGAGCGAACGCGACCTTGTCGGCGTCCATCAGCTCCGTTCGGCCCTCGTAGACGACGCCGGCCAGATCGGTGACCCAGATGTTCCCGCGCGGCACCCCGAGCTTGACCAGCAGCCCCAGGCAGGCCAGCGCCGCCGCGCCGGCACCGGAGGCCACCAGCTTGACGCTCTTGATGTCCTTGCCGCCCACCAACAGGCCGTTGAGGAAGGCCGCACCGACCACGATGGCCGTCCCGTGCTGGTCGTCGTGGAAGACCGGGATCTTCATCCGCGCGCGCAGCGCACGTTCGACGTAGAAGCAGTCGGGCGCCTTGATGTCCTCCAGATTGATGCCCCCGAAGGTGGGTTCGAGCGCGGCGATCACGTCGATCAGCTTGTCCAGGTTCTTTTCGTCGAGCTCGATGTCGAAGACGTCGATGCCGGCGAACTTCTTGAACAGCACCGCCTTGCCTTCCATCACCGGCTTGGCCGCCAGCGGCCCGATGTCGCCCAGTCCCAGGACGGCCGTCCCGTTGGTGATGACGGCCACCAGGTTGCCGCGCGCCGTGTACTTGAACGCGTTGGCCGGATCGGCGACGATTTCCTCGCAGGCCGAGGCGACGCCGGGGGAATACGCCAGCGCCAGGTCGCGCTGGTTGACCATCTGCTTGGTCGCGTGTATCGCCAGCTTCCCGGGCGTGGGGAACTCGTGGTAGTCCAGGGCGTCACGCCGCAGTTCGGCGGCTTTCTGATCGGCAGAGTGAGGCATGCGCGGCTCTCGCAGTGAAAGGAGGTCGGGCCACGGACGCACCGCGTCGACGCCAAACCGGGACACGATTTTGACATCCTCTGTGCCCGAACGCCGTGCCGCGCACGGCGCCATGGATGGAGCGTGCCGCACGGGCTCAGTCCCGACCAGGTTCGTGCCAACGGCAGGCATCGGGCCGCCGGTCACGCCGATCGTCCCCGCCGCCGAGGCGCTCAGGTGGACGGCGGCCAAGTCCTCGATCGCGGTGGGCGCGTGACCGCGCACCCGTCGCGGGCTGCGCGGGTGCACGACGGTCCACCCGGGCCGTGCCGCGAACGGTGCCACCTGCCCGTCGCCGCCCGCAGATAATGGCTGTCCTGGGGGGTGGTGTGGGATGCGCCGTGAGCCCGACCGGCGACGCCCTCCCTCCACGAACCCCTGCGCACTGCCCGGACTGCCCTGCCCACCCCATGACCACCGCCGCGCCGTTGGGCGAATTCGACCTCATCGCCAAGTATTTCAGCCGTCCGGCCGCGCGCGCGGTGCTGGGGGTGGGCGACGACTGCGCACTGCTGGCCGTGCCCGAGGGGATGCGGCTGGCGGTGTCGACCGACATGCTGGTCGAGGGGCGCCACTTCCTGTCGACCGTCGATCCCCAGGCCCTCGGGCACAAGGCGCTGGCCGTGAACCTGAGCGACCTGGCCGCGTGCGGCGCCTCGCCCGTGGCGTTCACGCTGGCGCTGGCCGCACCGCGCGCCGACGTCGCGTTCTTCGAAGGCTTCTCCCGGGGTCTGCTGGCGCTGGCCGACGAACACGGCTGCGAATTGGTCGGCGGAGACACGACGCAAGGGCCGTTGAACGTGTGCATCACGGTGTTCGGCATCGTGCCCGTGGGGCAGGCCCTGCTGCGCTCGGGTGCCCGGGACGGGGACGACCTGTACGTGAGCGGCACCCTGGGCGACGCGCGGCTCGCGCTCGAGGTGTTTCGCGGCCACGTCGCCTTGTCCGACGGCGGCTTCGCCCGCGCGCGCATCGCGATGGAGCGTCCCGTGCCGCGTGTGGCCCTGGGGGTGGCGCTGCGCGGCGTGGCCACCAGCGCCATCGACCTGTCCGACGGATTGCTCGGCGACCTGGGCCACGTGCTGCGAGCGTCGACCTTGGGGGCGAGCGTGCAGGTCGACGCGATCCCGCGCAGTGAACTGCTGCGCGGCCTGCCGCTGCCCTGGCAGCGCGAGTGCACGCTGGCGGGCGGCGACGACTACGAACTGCTGTTCTGCGCACCGCCCGAGCGGTCCGAGCGCGTGGCGGCCGCGGCGCGCTCGGCCGGCGTCGACGTCACGCGCATCGGGCGGGTCGAGGCGCGCCCCGGCCTGCGGCTGGTCGACCGCGACGGGCAGCCGGTGGCGCCGGCGTTCGCGGCCTTCGACCATTTCCGGACCTAGGGTGTGAGCGACCCGAACGATGCCAGTGCGGGCGTCGCGCCGTCCCGGGCGGGCTGGCGCTTCATGCTGTCCCATCCGGCCCATCTGCTGGCGCTCGGCGCGGGCAGCGGCCTGTCGCCCGTGGCCCCGGGCACGGTGGGCACGCTGTGGGGCTGGCTCACCTTCTGGTGGCTGCAGCCGCTGCTCAGCACGTCGCAGTGGGCCGCGGTGCTGGCCGGCGGCCTGGTCGTGGGGTGGTGGGCCTGCACCGTCACCGCCCGTCACCTCGCGCTGGCCGATCCAAGCCCGGTCGTCTGGGATGAGATCCTGGCGTTCTGGCTGATACTGTGGCTGGTCACGCCGGCAGGCTGGGCGACCCAGTGTGCGGCGTTCGGGCTGTTTCGCTTTTTCGACGCGGTCAAGCCCGGCCCGGTGGGCTGGGCCGACGGGCTGTTCAAGTCGCGCCGAGGCGAGCCCGTCGGATGGTCGCAGGGCTTCGGAATCTTGCTCGACGACGGCGTGGCCGCGCTGTGCACGCTGCTCGTCATGGCGCTGTGGAGGTGGCTTTGATGACGCCGTTCGAATCTCAGGGTCGGGAGCTGGCCCGGGCGCTGCTGAGCCGGGGCTGGCGGATGAGCACGGCGGAGTCTTGCACCGGGGGGCTCGTGGCGGCGGCCTGCACGGCGGTGCCGGGGTCCAGCGACTGGTTCGAGCGCGGCTTCGTGACCTATTCGAACCTCGCCAAGGTCGACATGCTCGGCGTGCCCGCGGCGCTGATCGATCGCCACGGTGCCGTCAGTGCCGAGGTCGCCCGCGCCATGGCGCTGGGCGCGCTGGCGCACGGCCCGGCCGAACTGGCCGTGGCCGTCACCGGGATCGCGGGTCCGAGCGGCGCCACCCCGGGCAAGCCGGTGGGAACCGTCTGGTTGGCGCTGGCCGTGCGCGGCGCCGGGTGCGACACGCGGCGGCTGCAACTGGACGGCGAGCGCCGGGCGGTGCGCGAGCAAACCGTCGAGCGTGCCCTGCAGTGGTGTATCGAGCGTGCCGGGTCGGTGCCCTGAGCCATGGCGATCCTGGTCGCCGCGGACTTCGACGACGCCGAGTGGGCGCGCTGGTGGCCCTTGCTGCAGGCTGCGTTCGCCCGGGACACGCTGGTGCGCGCCGGTGCATCGCTGCGCGCGCAGGACGTGGATGTCGCCGTCGTGGCGAACCCGCCGCCCGGCAGCCTGGCCGGGTTGCCCAACCTGCGGCTGATCCAGTCGCTGTGGGCGGGCGTGGACCGCTTGCTCGGCGATGTCACCATCGCGCCGGACGTGGCGCTGGCAAGGATGGTGGACCCGTTGATGAACGAGGCCATGGCGCAGACGGCACTGTGGGCGGTGCTCAGCCTGCACCGCGGCTTCTTCCGGTACGTGGCGGCGCAGCGCCGCGCTCAGTGGCTGCCCGAGCCCGCCTGCCGCGCCGACGAGGTCGAGGTGGCCGTGCTCGGTTTGGGCCAGATGGGACAGGCCGTGGCCCGGCGCCTGTCGGCCAGCGGCTACCGCGTGTGCGGCTGGCGGCGCCTGCCCGTGGAAGTAGCCGGTCTGCCGGGTGTGGCGCAGTGCAGCGGCCTGCCGGCACTCGATCCGATGCTGGCGCGAGCGCACGTCGTGGTCAACCTGCTGCCGCTGACCCCCGACACCGAGGGTCTGTTCGACGCCGGTCGCTTCGCGCGGATGCGTCGGGGTGCCGGCTTCGTCCACCTCGGGCGCGGGGCGCAGGTCGTCGAAGCCGATCTGCTCGATGCCCTGGACCGCGCACGGCTGGGTCACGCGGTGCTCGACGTGTACGCCACCGAACCACTGCCAGCGGCCCATCCGTTCTGGTCGCACCCGGCGATCACCGTGCTGCCGCACGTGGCAGCGCCGACCGATCCACGCAGCGCCGTGGCGATCGCCGCCCACAACGTTGCCGCCTGGCGCGCGGGTGAGCCGCTGCGCGACCAGGTCGATCGCACGCGCGGCTACTGAACGGCTTCGCAACCGCAAGCAAACGCCGACCTCGTCAACGGCGCCGCGCCGAATCCTACAACCACGCCCCCGGCTTCTTGCACCGGAGTCGGGCCCGTCCGATGGAAAACGACGGACGCGCGGCGGGCGCCGCCACGTGCGGCTCAGGCGTGCAGCGCCAGGCGCGCGACCACGATGCGACCCCGGCCGGACGCGGCGCCGGCGCTGGTGTGCTCGACCAGCATCAGCAGCAGCCGCTGCAGTCCTTCCCACGGGTCCAGCGGCCAGTCGGGGTGCTTGATCCCCTTGACCAGGCCGTCGCAGACCTGCGCGGCCTCGAGCAGGTGGGCCACCGTGTGGTCCGACAGCAGGGGGACGACACGCTCGAACAGCCGCTCCTTGGCGCCCCAGACCTTGGCCTCGCGCAGCGCCATCGGCAGCGGCTTGCTCTGCGCCAGCAGGTCCTTGACCCGCTTCAGTGCCCGGATGTCCTCGGTCAGCGTCCAGTGCACCAGCACCGCCGCTTCGCCCTCGTTGCGCAATCCGTCCAGCATCCGCAAGGCGCGCTGGGTCTGCCCGGCCAGCACCGCCTCGCCCAACTTGAACACGTCGTACTTGGCCACGTTCAGCACGGCCGACTCGATCTGCTCGAAGCTCAGCTCGCCGTCGGGATACAGCAGTCCGAGTTTCTGGACCTCCTGATGCGCGGCCAGCAGGTTGCCTTCGACTCGGTCGGCAAAGAAGGCCAGCGCGCGCTGGCCGGCCTCGTCCGCGCCGACGCGCTGGCCCTGGGCCGCGAGCCGCTGCGCCAGCCACTGCGGCAACGCCTTGCGGTCCACCGGGTCGACCCGCACGGTCACGCCCGCCTGGTCGAGCGCCTCGAACCAGCCGCTGGCGAGCTGGCTGCGATCGAGCTTGGGCAGTTGCACGAGCGTGACCACGTCGTCGCTCAGGTGCCGGCAGTAGCGCTGCAAGGCGTCGGAGCCGTCTTTGCCGGGTTTGCCGGTGGGGATACGGATCTCGATCAACTGCCGCTCGGAAAACAGGCTCAACGCCATCGACGCGCCGAGCAGGCCGCTCCAGTCGAAGTGCGCTCCCGACACGGTGTGCACCTGGCGTTCCGTGCAACCGCTGGAGCGCGCGGCGGCACGCACGCAGTCGGCGGCCTCCTGCGCGAGCAGCGGCTCGTCGCCCCAGATCGTGTACAGCGTGCGCAGCCCCTTGTCGAGGTGCACGCGCAGCTGGTCGGCGCGCAGTTGCATCAGAACGTCTGGATCGAGGCCAGGCGCCTCATCACCTGCGACACGATGTCGCTTTGCATGGTGCGGTACAAGAACGCCTCTTCCTGCTCCTTGCCCAGCGCCGCGCTCTCGGTGTAGCTCAGATCGCGACTGAGCAGGATGTCCGTCTGCGGGATCAGTTCGCGCCCCTGCATGCTGCGCAACCGGAAGCTGAAGCGCTCACGCAGCTGGAATTCGGTGACCTGGCCCACCGAGCCGCTGGACACGACCACCTTCTCGCGCCGGTCGTTGACGGATTCGAGCACGACCTGCGCGGCCGCCCGGCCTTCCACCACCGTGGTGGTGGTGCTGGCGTTGATGCTCTTGCGCAATTCCTCGGCCAGCGGCGAACGCGGCTGGAACCCGCTCAGGGCGATCGTGCGGAACTGCAGCTGCGGGGCGCGCCGCAACTCGAAACCGCAACCGGCCAGGCCGGCGCCCAGCGTGGCCGCCAGCGCGAGAGCGCCGGCGATCGCCGCGCGGCGGGACATGTGCGCACCGTGCAAGACGTCAGACCACGATGTTGACCAGCCGGCCCGGCACCACGATCACCTTCTTCGGCCGCTTGCCCTCGGAGAACTTCAGGAACTCCGGACTCCTGATCGCCGCGGCCTCGATCGTGTGCTTGCCCGCCGTGGCGGCCACCTTGATGCTGCCGCGCAGCTTGCCGTTGATCTGCAGCATCAGCTCGATTTCGCTTTGCTCCAGGGCACTGTCGTCCACGGACGGCCACGCCGCATCCAGCAAGTCGCCGTGCGCAGCCGCGTAACCCAGCGCCTTCCACAGCGTCCAGGTCGTGTGCGGACATGCCGGATACAGCACGCGCAGCAAGATGCCGTAGCCTTCCACCACCGCCTGCGCCGCGTCGCCCTTGTAGCCCTCCAGGGCATTGAGCAGCTTCATCGCCCCGGAGATGACGGTGTTGTATTGCATGCGCTCGTAGTCGTAGCTGATCTGGCGCAGCACCGTGTGCACCTCCAGCCTGAGCGCGCGCACGCCGTCGTCCGCGGGCGCCGCGGCGCCGAGCCCGCCCGGGTCGACCCACGCGGCGACGCGTCGCGCGCCGAAGTTCCAGACCCGCTTGAGGAACCGGCTCGCGCCTTCGACGCCCGCGTCGTTCCATTCCAGCGTCTGTTCGGGCGGCGACGCGAACATGACGAACAGCCGCGCGGTGTCGGCGCCGTACTTCTTGATCAGTGCCTGCGGGTCCACGCCGTTGTTCTTCGACTTGGACATCGTGGTCCAGCCTTCGTACTCGACCGCGGCGCCGTCCGCCTGGCAGCTCGCGGAGATGACGCGCGCGTGCTCGTCGCGCACGATCGCCAGGTCGCTGGCCCACTGGTAGTCGCGGCTGCCGTCGGTGCCCACGCGCACGAACGCCTCGTTGAGCACCATGCCCTGGGTCAGCAGCCGGGTGAACGGCTCGTCCACGTGCACCAGCTTGAGGTCGCGCATCACCTTGGTCCAGAACCGGGCGTACAGCAGGTGCAGGATCGCGTGCTCGATGCCCCCGATGTACTGGTCCATCGGCATCCAGTAGTCCACGCCCCGCGCCACCATCGACTGCTCGCTGTGCGGGTCGCAGTAGCGCATGAAGTACCAGGAGCTGTCCACGAACGTGTCCATCGTGTCGGTCTCGCGCCGCGCGGCGCGCCCGCAGCTCGGACACGCGACGTTGACGAACGCGGCGTGGGTGTTCAGCGGGTTGCCCGAACCGTCGGGAATCAGATCTTCGGGCAACACCACCGGCAAGTCGCGTTCGGGCACCGGCACCACGCCGCAGACGTCGCAGTGGATGATCGGGATCGGGGTGCCCCAATAACGCTGGCGGCTGATGCCCCAGTCGCGCAGTCGCCAGGTGGTCTTCTTTCCACCGAGTCCGCGGTGCTCGAGCGCGGCGGCCACCGCGTCGATCGCCGCCTTGTGGGTCAGGCCGCTGTAGTTGGCCGAATTGATCGTCACCGCCCGCTCGCCGTCGACGTCCTTGATCGCGTACCAGTCCTGCCAGTGGTCGTAGCTGAAATGCGGTTCGCCGTCGACGTGGATGACCTGCAGGATCTCCAGCCCGTACTTCTGGGCGAACGCGAAGTCACGCTCGTCGTGCGCCGGGACCCCCATCACCGCACCGTCGCCGTAGCTCATCAGCACGTAGTTGCCCACCCACACCGGGATCGGCTCGTGCGTCAGGGGGTGCACGACGCTCAATCCGGTGGCCACGCCCTTTTTTTCCTGCGTGGCGAGTGCGGCCTCGGTCGAGGCTCCGGTGTGGCACGCCTGGATGAACGACGCGACGGCCGGGTTGGAGGCCGCCGCGTGCACGGCCAGCGGATGCTCCGGGGCGACGGCGCAAAACGTCACGCCCATGATCGTGTCCGCCCGGGTCGTGAACACCCACAGCTTGCCGTCCTGGATCGGGGTGCCGTCGCTGCCGCACACGTGGTGCGGGAACGCGAAGCGCACGCCCTCGCTCTTGCCGATCCAGTTTTCCTGCATCAGCTTGACCCGCTCCGGCCAGCCCGGCAGGTGGTGGCGGACCTGGTCGAGCAACTCGTCGCTGTACAGAGTGATCTTCAGGTAGTAGCCGGGGATCTCGCGCTTTTCGATCGGCGCACCGCTGCGCCAGCCGCGTCCGTCGACCACCTGCTCGTTGGCCAGCACCGTCTGGTCCACCGGGTCCCAGTTGACGACCTGCGTGCGTCGCTCGGCGATCCCGGCGTCCAGCATCTTCAGGAACAGCCACTGGTTCCACTTGTAGTAACTCGGCGAGCAGGTCGTGACCTCGCGGCTCCAGTCGATGGCCAGGCCCATGGCTTGCATCTGCCCCTTCATGTAGGCGATGTTGTCGTAGGTCCACTTCGCCGGCGGAACCTTGTTCTTCATCGCGGCGTTCTCGGCGGGCAGTCCGAACGCGTCCCAGCCCATGGGCATCAGCACGTTCATGCCCTTCATGCGCAGGTGCCGCGCGAGCATGTCGTTGATCGTGTAGTTGCGCACGTGGCCCATATGCAGCTTGCCGCTGGGGTAGGGCAGCATCGAGCAGGCATAGAACTTCGGGCGCGACACGTCCTCGACGACGCGATAGGCGTCCGCGGCGTTCCACGCGGCTTGCGCCGCTCGTTCGATGTCGTCGGGTTGGTAGTCGGGGTTCATGGACTCGCGCAGGGCGCCGGGTGCGTTCGAAGCGATTATAGGAAGCGGGTTGCCCGTGTCAGGGTGTGTCTGCGCTATAAAGGCCGTCCATGCCCGCACTCCCGAGCCCCTTGCCCGCGCCGAGCATCGGCGACGCCCCGGCCATCGAAGCCCACACCCGCGCCTGGGTGGAGCGCGCCGTGGTCGGCCTGAACCTGTGCCCGTTTGCCAAGGCCCCGATGGTCAAGGGGCAGATCCGCTACGTCGTCAGCCCCGCGAGCGACGTCGACGCGCTGTGCGTGCAGTTGAGCGCCGAGCTGCTGGCGCTGGCCCAGTGCGATCCGCTGCGCACCGAGACCACGCTGCTGATCCACCCGTGGGTGCTCGAGGCGTTTGACGAATTCAACGATTTCCTCGACGTGGCCGACGCCTGCCTGGAGTCCCTGGAGCTCGACGGCGTGCTGCAGATCGCCAGCTTCCACCCCGACTACCGCTTCGCCGGCACGTCCGCGGGCGACATCACCAACGCGACGAACCGCTCGCCGTACCCGACGCTGCACCTGCTGCGCGAAGACAGCATCGAGCGTGCGGTGGCCGTCCTGGACGGCCCGCAGGCGGTCTTCGAGGCCAACATCGCCACGCTGGAGCGTCTGGGCACGCCGGGCTGGGCCGAGATCGCGCGGCAGTGCCGCCGCGACGCGTTCGGATCCTGAGAGCGCCGGGGCATGCGGGCGCCGGGGCCCGCTGCGGCGCCGCCGCGAACGGCGTATTCTTGCGCCCATGCTGCAATTCACCGACATCCAGGACGCCGCGGCGCGGCTGCGTGGTGTGGCGCACCGCACCCCGGTGCTGACCTCGCGCACGTTGGACGACCTGCTGGGCGCGCAGGTGTTCATGAAGGCCGAGAACCTGCAGCGCATGGGGGCGTTCAAGTTCCGTGGAGGCTACAACGCGGTCCACGTGCTCGGCGACGCCGAGCGCGCGCGCGGCGTGGTGGCCTACTCCTCCGGCAACCACGCCCAGGCCGTGGCGCTGGCCGCGCAGCTGCACGGCTGCCGGGCCACCATCGTGATGCCCGACGACGCACCGGCGCTCAAGCTGGCCGCCACGCGTGGCTACGGTGCCCAGGTCGTCATCTACGACCGCTACCGCGAGGATCGGGCCGCGATCGCCCAGGCCATCGTGCAGCGCGTTGGGGCCTCGCTGATCCCGCCGTACGACCACCTGCCGGTCATGGCCGGGCAGGGCACGGCGGCGCTCGAACTGATCGAAGACGTCGGCGCGCTGGATGGGTTGATCGTCTGCGCCGGCGGCGGCGGGTTCCTGTCCGGGTGTGCGGTGGCCGCCAAGGCGATGCTGCCGCAGGTGCGCGTGTACGGCGCGGAGCCGCAGGCGGGCAACGACCTGCAGCAATCGCTGCGCAGCGGACACATCGTGCGCATCGACGTGCCGCGAACGATCTGCGACGGCCAGCAGACCCAGTCGGTCGGTCGCCAGCCGTTCGAGGTGATCCGCTCGCTGGTGAGCGACGTGCTCACCGCCGACGACGCGGCCGTCGTGCAGGCGATGCGGTTCGCCTTCGAACGCATGAAGATCGTGCTGGAGCCGTCGGGCGCCTGCGCACTGGCCACGCTGATCGTGCACCGTGAGCAGTTCCGTGGCCAGCGCGTGGGCGTGACGCTGTCGGGCGGCAACGTCGGCGCGGACCGCTTCAGCGAGCTGCTGGCAGGTTCCGCCGCGTGGCCTTGATCAGCCGGCGAAGCCTTCGAGCACGTTGACCGCGTTGATGCCGATCTCCTGGACGGCGTAGCCGCCCTCGAAGACGAAGACCGTCGGCAGCGCCAGGCTGCGCAGGTCCCGGCCCACGACGAGGTAGTCCGCGCTGCGCAGCCGGAATCCGGCGATCGGGTCCCCCTCGAACGTGTCCACGCCCAGCGCCACCACCAGGGCCTGGGCGCCGAACGCCCGGACGGCCGCGCGCGCCGCATCCAGCGCCGAGCGCCAGGTCGCGAAATCGGTGCCGCGCGCCAGTGGCAGATTCAGGTTGAACCCGGCGCCGCATCCCTGGCCGGTCTCGTCGGCGTGGCCGATGAAGAACGGGTACTCGGTGCGCGGGTCGCCGTGGATCGACACCGTGTAGACGTCGTCGCGGTCGTAGAACAGGTCCTGCGTGCCGTTGCCGTGGTGGTAGTCGATGTCCACGATCGCCACGCGGGGCGCGCCGGCATCGCGCAGCGCCTGGGCGGCCAGGGCGGTGTTGTTGAGGAAGCAGTAGCCGCCGTAGAAGTCCCGCCCGGCGTGGTGGCCGGGGGGGCGCGACAGCGCGAACGCGCACGGCGCCCGTCCGGCGGCGACCTCCCTGGCCGCGTCGATCGCGCAGGCCGCCCCGCCGCGGGCCGCGGGCCAGCTGCCCGCCGTCAGCGGCGTGCCGGCATCGAACGAATACAGTCCCAGCCGGGCGGCGAAGCTGTCGGGGACGACGTCCTGGCGCATGCCGCGGGTGGGCCACACCGAGGGCAGCACATCGTGCATCGCGTTGGCCGGATCCAGCGCGACCCATTCCTGCCAGGCGTGCTCGATGAACTGCAGATAGGCGGGGCGATGCAGCCGCGCCAGGGCCGCGTCCAGCGCCGCGTCCTCCAGCGTGGGCGTGCGCAGCGGGCCCAGGCCGCGCCGCGCGAGCTCGCGCAGCACGTGATCGAGGCGCTCGACCGTCTCGTGGCACGCGATCATCCGCCCGCGGAACATTTCCTGCCGCCCCTGGTGCAGGCGGTGCAGTGGGTTGTGCAGCGTCAACATGGTCGAGCCGGGCGCCGGTTCAGCGCGCCGATGCCGAATCCGGGACCGTCACGAATCCGATGCGGTTCAGACCGGCTTGCTGCAGCTGGGCGATCAATTCGGCGACTTTGCCGTAGGGCACCGATCGGTCGGCACGCAGCTGCACGTCGGGACGCGCCGCCGCGGCCGGGCGCCCGCGCAGCGCGCTCACCAGGGCCGACAGCTCGAGCGGCTGGTCTTCCAGGTACAGCTGCCCCTGAGCGTCGATCGCCACCCGCACCACCGGGGCGCTGTCGGTCGCGGGCGCCGCGTCGACCCGCGGCAGGTCCAGGCGCAGGCTGGAGGTCATCAGCGGCGCGGTGATCATGAAGATCACCAGCAGCACCAGCATCACGTCGATGAGCGGCGTCATGTTGATGTCGCTCATCGGCGCGGGCCGTGGCCCGCGGCCTAGTCGTCCGAAGGCCATGACGGCGACGGCGCGCGCGGCACGGCGCTGCGCAGTTCGCGCAGGTCGTGGGCAAAGCCTTCGAGCTGCACCTCGCTGGCGGCGACCAGCTTGCCGAATATGTTGTAGGCCAGCACGGCCGGGATCGCCACGGCCAGTCCGGCGGCCGTCATCACCAGCGATTCGCCCACCGGCGCCGCGACGCGGTCGATCGTCATCGAGCCGGCCGCCGCGATGCCCAGCAGCGCATGGTAGATGCCCCACACCGTGCCCAGGAGCCCGACGAACGGCGCCGTGCTGCCGATCGAGGCGAGCAGGACCTGCCCGAACTGCAGGTGACCGAGCACGTCGTGCAGGGCGTCGCGCAACCGACGCGTGAGCTGGGAGTGCACGCCACCGTGCGCTTCCAGGGTGAGTGGCGCCGGCGTCGCGAGCGCGGCGGCCACCAGCGGGCCGAGCGTGCCCTCGCGGTCGATGGCCGCCAGCCGGTCGCGACCGGTCTGCAGGTCCGCAGCCGACCAGAAGGCCGCCACCGCAGGCGCCAGATCGCGGCGGACCCGATGCATCAGCCAGCCCTTGCACACGATGACGATCCAGGCGCTCACCGACATCAGCAGCAGCAGGGCACCCACGCTGCGGGTGATCACATCCCCCTGCCGCCAGAAGTGCTGCACGCCGTCCATGGACGCGCCGGCCCGCTCAGGTCATGCCCAGCACGTCGGCCATGCCGTACAGGCCGTGGGCGTGGCCGGCCAGGAAGCGCGCCGCGCGCAGGCTGCCTTGGGCATAGGTGGCCCGGCTCGACGAGCGGTGGGTGATCTCGATGCGTTCCCCGGTTCCGGCGAACAGCACCGTGTGGTCGCCCACGATGTCGCCGCCCCGAACGCTCGCGAAGCCGATCGTCGAGGGCGTGCGTTCGCCCGTCACGCCGTGGCGATCGTAGACCGCGCATTCGGCCAGCGTGCGGCCGGTGGCCGCCGCGATGACTTCGCCCATGGCCAGTGCGGTGCCGCTGGGGGCGTCCACCTTGTGACGGTGATGGGCTTCGAGGATCTCGATGTCGTAGCCTTCGTGCAGCGCGCGTGCCGCCATGTCCAGCAACTTGAGCACCACGTTGACGCCCACGCTCATGTTGGGCGACATGACGATCGCCAGTTGCTGCGCGTACCGGTCGATCTCGGCGCGCTGTGCGGCGCTGAAGCCGGTCGTGCCGATGACGGCCTTCACGCCGAGCTCGCGGCACACCGCCAGGTGCGCCAGCGTGCCCTCGGGGCGGGTGAAGTCGATCAGCACCTGCGACTGCGCCAGGCCGGTGCGCAGATCGCCGGTGATGGCCACGCCGCTGGAGCGACCGGCAAATGCGCTGGCGTCCTGGCCCAGGCTGGCCGAACCGGGCACGTCGAGGGCGCCGCTCAAGACCATGTCGTCGGCCTGGGTAATGGCCTCGATCAGCATCCGCCCCATGCGGCCACTGGCGCCGCTGACGGCCACGCGCAACGGTGGCCCGACCGACGCGCCCGTCATGTCCGCGGCTCGAGCGGTGGGTACTCCCGCGTCGGGCCGACGGGTTCGATCTCGATCGTGGCCGGCTTGGGCGGGGCCGGCAAGGCCTTGGTCTGCTCGGGCGTGAGCTCGAGCGAGGGGGCATTGCGCGGTGTCTTGAACGTGTCGATGGAGGCGACGAATTCCTGTTCGGTGGGCAG
>Ga0182021_10006563_pt1 | contig 13818 bp, 12 predicted proteins | sample 612E3MmetaG_FD_120493 | JGI IMG/M metagenome (GOLD analysis project Ga0182021, IMG submission 120493) | Permafrost microbial communities from Stordalen Mire, Sweden - 612E3M metaG (Illumina Assembly) | ecosystem: Environmental > Terrestrial > Soil > Wetlands > Permafrost | place: Sweden...
AGCAAATTGAAGAAGTCACCCGATTCACCGAACACGAACTCAAAATGGGCATAGACGTAGACAAAACCTACCGCTACGCAGTTTTTAGCAGCCGCAAAAAAAACTACCTAGGCGTTTTGGAAGACGGCAGCGTAGACGTGAAAGGGTTAACAGGCAAGAAAAAACACATTCCAATCTTCATCAAAGACGCCTTCAACCAAATGAAAGAACGACTAGCGCAGGTGAAAACGCCATCCGATTTCGAGAAAGCCAAAAAAGACATAGCCGACATCGTCCGCAACCGCTACATGATTCTTAAACGGCGGGAATGGAAGGACATGAATGAACTCGCGTTTAGCGTGGTATTGGGAGACGAGTTGGAACGGTACACAAAGACGACACCTCAGCATGTCAAAGCCGCAAAAGTCCTTAAGGAAAGCGGCATGGAGATTCGGGCAGGCGACTTGATTCGCTTCGTCAAAACCACAAGGCCGCCTCACGTGAAGCCCGTGGAGCTGACTTCCAGAAACGAGGTGGACGTGGACAAGTACATTGCCTACTTGCACAGCACGTTTGACCAGGTTTTGGACGCGTTGGGGTTAAGCTTCGACGAAATCATTGGACTAACCAAACTGGAGCGGTTTTTGGCTTAGGCTGTAAATTTGTCAGCAGAAACAAATTGATAATAAATAACATCGTGATTTTGCCTCAGATGCCCCGTCGTCGCGTCGTCTTTTTCAAAAACAGAGTTGCCGACATCGCGCAAACCCCAAGTAAGACTACCCACGATGGAAACTCGGGGACTGAAGGGGAAGGAGCTGAGTATGACAAGCTGATTTTCACCAGCCACATCTCACGCACGGCTAGGTCAGATGTCGTGGTCCAATCGCCTGCGAAAACGCATGAGCCGTCAGCCGTCTCAATTATGGAGTTTGGCTTAATGTTGCCGTAGGGGTCGGCGGTTCTAATTTGGGTTTGAGCCTCCAAATTGCCCGACGCGTCGATTTTTCCGACCCACACGACGTAACTGGTGATGACGCCAGCGAAAGCGTAGCCCCCGCCATTGATTGGGGTGATGGAGTTGATTCCGCTATTGCCCGGACTCAGCGTCCTGTTCCAAACCGTATTGCCGTCCGCGTCAATTTTGACCAACGCCGCGTGCGAAACGCTTTGGGGCAGAGCCGTGTACCCTGCGAGCAGAAATCCTCCATCCGTAGTTCCTACAGCTGAGTGGAAGCCACCCACTGAGTAGTCTTGTTGGTCGCCGAACGTTTTTTCCCAGAGGACAGTGCCGTTTGAGTCGGTTTTTATCGCGATGGAAGGTCCTTGATAGGAAGAGTGCCCGTCTCTTGAACCAGTCAGCAGGTAGCCTCCGTCGGTTGTCTGCAGAATGCTTGTGACGTGGTCTTGTTCTGCGGTAGATAGGCTTACGTTACGCTGAAGGCTCCCTGAAGAGTCAACCTTGATGAACCAGATTCCGTACCGATACATTTCGTAGTTGTAGCTGGTTACGATGGCAAATCCGTTGTACTTGCTTTCCGCTATGGTAGGGGTATATCCGTTCATGCCTAAATGGTCAGGATTGTTTCCTTGCAGCAGTTTACTCCACAAAATGGAGCCTTGGGAATCAATCTTCATCAGAAACACTTTGTCTTGCTGCTCGTTATTGACACCTGATGCGACACTAACTATGACGAAGGTGCCGTCACTTGCCCGAATAAGCTGCCCCGGAACCAACCGATCATAGCCAGCAATCTGATAGGTTTTGGACCAGGAGTAATTTCCATGCGAATCTGTTTTGATGAGGATTTGATTGAAGTTTTGAAACGTGTGATAAACCCTTCCTGGCGAGTACTCTGTTAGTAGTGTTGCGTTCTCGCCCAGAACTAAATAGCCGCCATCCGAAGTTTGCACAACAGACACAGCGCTGATTCCGGGCAAAAACTGCTGCCAAATCACCTGCAACTCGCCAACACCGGCTCTCGTTGAAGTTACACCAAAAGCCAGAACCAGTAAAACAAGCGCAGTTGCAAGTGCAATTGAAGCAGCTAAAGAGTTCATAAACGCGCCTCAAATGTTTAGTGACCCTCTTGAACTAATAAGATGTTTGGAGATTCTTACGTCAAAGCAAATGAGGATATACTGAAGGAGAAATAACGGAAAGGCTAAGCCTCGCCTCTTGCCTTATCTGGGACGCTATTACGCGTATTGCGTCGGGTCTTGGATACCTGCTTCTTTAAAAGCTGCTTTGCGGTTTACGCAGGATTCGCATTTGCCGCAGTGCTTTTCGCCGTCGAGGTAGCAACTCCACGTTAGCTCGAAGGGAACGCCTAGATTTGCGCCCACCGTCAACAACTCAGCTTTGCTGATGCCGCAGAAGGGAGCTTGAATCTGGATAGTTTTCTCGGTTCCCAACCAGGCTGTTTCCTCAAGCGACTTGTAGAAGTCAGGCCGGCAGTCAGGGTAGTTTGCAGCGTCGGAACCGTGGGCACCGTAGAAGATGCGGGTTGCGCCGATGCCTACAGCGTAGGAAACCGCAACTGAAAGGAAAATGGCGTTTCGGAAGGGCACCACAATAGGTGCGCTAAACTGCGAAGTTAAAGATATGTTACGGTCGCAAAGGCTTGTGACGCCTTTGAAGATTTCTCGTAAGCTGCTCATGTCGATAATTTTAATGGGCGCACCCAGTTTTTCTGCGATGAGGGCGGCTTGCTGGGTTTCTTTTTCTGCGATTTGCCCGTATTTGAAGCTGAGGCAGTTGATGTCGTATCCTTGTTTTTTTGCCCAGTAAGCAACAACAGTTGAGTCTGGTCCGCCACTGAGAACTATCACACAATTCTTGGTTTGGTTCATGTTTTGGTCACCTGGTTTTCGTTTGGGAACCATTTTTGAAAAACACCTGTCCTTTTCAGGAGCTTGAACATTGGCCACCCTATGAGTGTGGTCACAATCAGATTTCCCACGATGACCCAAGCTATGGTTGGCACAAGCGGCATATTGTAAACTGAGGATAACATCCAACCGACGGTTGTCCCTAACACAAGAGAGTATGCGATGCTGGATGCGAGAACCGCGTAGTCGTTTTTCGTGCGCTTGTAAAGATAGTAAACTAGAAACGACATTGCGAAGGATGGAATCGTGTTTAGCAAGTCAACTACGCCCACTGACGAGAAGATGTTGGCGACAAATACACCTAATGTATGTCCTAAGACGCCAACGAAGCCGACTAAGGGCACAACGGACAGCAATGCATCGGCAATGCGGATGTTAATTGGTCCATAAGAAAAGGCTCCAAGTACAACAACTAAAGCTGCATAAAGCGCAGCATAAACCGCAATTAAGGCTATTTCTTTGGTCTGTATTTTCACTTTTTCTCCTCCAACACCGGGGTTTATTTCGCGGCGGAACGGGTGGAGGCCCACTTACCCGCCGACACCAAAAGCAGCATTTGTCAAATATTAAAATCTTCGGGAAAGAAAAGGCGAATTAGTGTTAGGCACTAAATCAGGTAGTAAATGACGCCTAAAGCTGTGAACAGGGCAACAATGCAGGAAATTATGGCAACGACCTGATGCTCAGTTAGTGGCCGTTTGTAAGTTAGCAATGTAACTAGGCTGCGTCTGTGTTCGGAGAAGAGACGTTTGCCGTCGAAGATAACTCTAGCTTTGTGGCGGACAAAGAAAACGGAGAGCAGTATGAATGCGCCGTTGAATATGTATGGGACAATGGAGATTAGCAGGCTTGATTTTAAGTCTGTTACGACTGCGAATGAAACCACTGTTAAACCGATAGCGAAGGAACCGGTATTTCCGACGAAGATCTTGCCCCGAACGTTGAAATAGGACAGGATAAGCCAAAATATAATGGGCCCAGCCATGAGAATTTGTTCCTGCCCGGGAGAAATAGCGATCATTCCGATTAGTACTATTGCGGGGCAAATAGTTTCCAGTCCATTCAATCCGCCTAGCATGTTAATCGCGTTGGTGACAACCATCACCATAAGGGGAATTATCAGGAAGTAGTAGAGGTTACCGAAGTTAATGAGGCCGATAAACGGCAGAGAGATTGAGGTTCGCACAGTAGCCTGATTTGCAAATGCATAGTACATCAAGGGCAGTGCAGCCACAAGGGGCATGAAAGCTTTGTAACGCCACTTCAGGTCAATCCAGTCATCAAGCATGCCCATGAAGCCACCGAACAGAATGCAAACTGCTAAAGTGAGCGAGGCTGAGACGCCGTTTACTTCTGATGTTATTCCCGAGTTAGGGATTTTGCTTAGAAAATAGATGGAGAAAAGATAGATAGTGGCGAACAGGACGTAGGTAACGCCTAAGCCCCATGGGACAAGCGGCTTCCCCGGCTTATGTTGATCTGGGACTCTAGGCCACACTCTACCTATTCACCTAGGGAGAAAGGTTTGAGCCCGTAGCCGCATCGTACGCGGCATAATTGATCTTATAGAGGGCAACTAGCGGGATTAAACTACCGTAACTGTAGTAAGCCGTAGTTGGAGATGTGGTCATGCCTGAGACATAAACCTGAGTGAAGTACAGTGGTGCACCTGCTTGCTGATCGGTTGTCGTGAGGCTGTTTATCCCTGCCCACTCCTGCTCCGCGTAGCTCATCAACTTGTATATCGTTGAGTTAAGGCCTAAGTCATTGTATGTGAAAGTTTGTGTGCCTGTGCTGTCGGTTGTTGTGTTGCCGAAACTCGTTTCGTTTAGCCAATTATAATCGCTAGTCATCCAAGCTTGTCCGAACGTCTGGTTACTCATGAGTCTGGCTTCGGCTTCTCCAGAGATTCTTGCACACCAGTACCATTTTCCGTCGTCGCCATAGCCGGAGAACTTCACGCCCGATAGGCTTCCGCTACTACTGTCAATTTGCAGCTGCAATACTGGGAAGACCAAAAGATACTCTGTGTGGTAGTTGGCGAGCATCTTTATGGATTGGGTTTCGTTAGCCATCAGCGCGTAGGCTACGTTCTCTATCTGTGTAGTGTTCGTTGTTGTGTTATCGCATAGTGTTGTAACGTTTCCGTACATGCCAAGCCAGTCACCGTAATCCCACCAGCTAGCAACCACTGAGGTAGACTGCAGGTTGTTTCTAGTGAAGCTAAGCATATCTCTCCACTGGGGAACTGGGTTGTTAGGTGTTATCGGGAGGCTTGCCGCGCTTAGGGTAGTTGGCGTGTAAACAGAAGAGTATACTCTGGGTTGGCCGCCATTCTGAGGGACAAACGCGTAGGTTGACATAAGCAACAGGAAAACAACGATGATTGCTATGACGCTGTATTCTCTGCCTATCCGTTTGAGGCTGCGTTTGGATTTCAAAGTTGCTTGGGCTCCAGATTCTTTGAGCAGAGTGAAGAATGGCTTTAGCAAGCCCATAACGCCGATTGCTGCCAAGAGGGCAAATGCTGGCGTCAATAACACTAGTAAACGTACCATTGAACCGCCAAAGTAGAGAGCAGTTAAACCGAAGACGACCAGGAAAACGTTCCGGTTAGTTGGGTTCTTCAATGCAAAGTAAATACCCACCAGGAAGAACAGAACAGTTATACCCAATTCGAAATACATGGAACCCCACGCTGTAATTCTGTGTTCAGCTACGGAGTCCAATATTGGTAGGGCTTGACGTGTGAAGGGGTCAAGAACTGAACCGAACTTTGCCGCTATGTTAGATATATCGCCTAAGCCCACTACTGCGAATACGCCCGCAACTAACACAACCAAAAATGCAGCTGCAATGAGGGTTTTAGTTCGAGCAGACAGTTGAGCGCGTACAACTTCCGCAAGGCAAAGAAGAGCAAATACAAGAGCAACTGGCAGCACAACGCCCGTTGTCAAGTAGTGAGGCGAGAGGAAAGGAACCGCGGCAGCGAAGAAGAGACCGAAACCGAAAGTTATGCTGTAAGAGAACAGCAACCGCTGACTGTACCGTTTCATTAGTACCAGCGCGAACACGAAGAGGGCAGCCAATCCGATCAGGTAGTAAGCTGCACCCCAACCGCCAGCAAAGTAGGCAAGTGCCCCTCCGGCGGCCAGAGAGTACATAATCATAGAACGGAATGATTTGTTCTGGTCGATTGATCTCATGAAAAAGAGAATGAACAGTAGAAGTGAAAGGACACCAACAGTTTCTGTATCAAAGAAACCTAAAGAAGATCTTTGAATAACTGAAGCGCCTATCGCCATGATTAGAGCTGATAGTAAACCGACTGTTTTGCCGCCCATGTCTTTTCCTATGAAGTAGAGAACAAAAACGGCGAGAGTGCCCAGAATCGGAGCCATTAATGAACAAAACGAAATGAGGTCAATGTTGACGCCTAACGCTGATATAACATCATATAAGGCAGCTGTCGTCATGGGCAATGAAGGAAGTGATTGACCCATGTCTATGCCACCAGGATAAAACTGCTGAGTGTCTATCCAATGGGTAGGCCAGTAAGGAGAAAGCAACCCGTACTGAACCATGTGGTTAGTAATCGTATACTGATAGTAGGGATCAAACTCGTTAAGACCCAGAGTGCCTGTGGGTATTTCCCACCGCATGGGCATGACGCGTATTGTGAAAGCAATAAACAGAATCAATAGCAACGCAGTGTAAGTTAGAATTGACCCTTGACTAACTTGAATGCGTCCGAAGCCTTTGAGACCTTTTGACAGTGTTTGCTTGAACCCCATTTGTGCCATCTCTTCACACAGATTATTTGCGCCGTTTATTATTTTTCCGATTATTGGGTTATATCAACGCGCCATTCATATATTCCTTTCCAAGAATCTAAAGCCCTCAAGGAGCTCACACTTAAGAGGACTTTGTTGCTTGCACAATAACCCAAGGGCTAAAACGGGGAAGTCGCCTCAACCCAAAAACTCTTTCTACGCCCGCCAAAAACGGGACGAAACGACTCTCAGACATGCGTCCGAAAGGCAGCCAACTGTAACCCAATTGGGCGTTAACGTTAAAACCTGCGTTAAACAGAGACCGAATAACTCTGCGGTACGAATGAGTATAGGATTTGCCCCGGAGACCCCGAAGTTTCGCTTTTAGGCTAGACTGGTTGCCGAACGAAAGCACAAACGGAGACTCCATCTTCAGCACACGTTGGCATTCAGCTATGGTTTCATCCAATTCCGGTATGTAATCAAGCACCTCGATCATGAACAAAGCGTCAAAGGCAACATTTTTGAACGGAAGATTTCTAGCGTCGGCTTGGATTACTGTTACGTCTTTGTTTTTCAGTTTTAGTCTTCGGAGACTGTAGGCGTCTATATCAATGCCGACAACTTGGACGTTTCGATTTGCAGCCAATAATGAGAAACGCCCAGCTTCTGCCCCGACATCGACAACTAAACCCATCTTTGAATGGTCAACAGTTTTTTGAATAAAACCAGTTTCTATGCGAGTTAAGTACTTACCCATGCGGGTTTTGGCGGCTTTTTCCCAGTGTGTTTCCTCAGCGATGTTCGTGGCGGTTTGGCTGCTCAAGATTTCAGTTACACCTGATTTATCTCGCGGGCTTTACTTCGACATCTATAGGCAAGAGGGAAAGCTTCTTTGCACATTTTGGGCATTTGCCCTCATGCATGCGGATAATTTCGTCTGGAGGTTTAAGCTCCGCGCCCTCATACAAGATATGTTTACATCCGTGACAAATAACACGTTGCGGCAACATGGTCCCCTCTTAACAGGAAAGAAACAAGCGGGATATATTTATCAATTGCTACTTTTTTAGAGCGCAGCTTGAAGTTTACTAGCACACGTTTTCGGACACAACAGAGTTCTTCACTATGTTCAAATGATTAGCTAGTCGATGTAAACTGTCGGTTCGACTGCAAACTTTATTTTCCGGCAAAGTTGAATGACAACTCAGAGCGATACCGGGTTTGAGCAAATACACTCTTATCGTAACTGAGAAGCCAGATGCCGCCAACCGGATAGCCAATGCCCTTGACCAAACAGGAAAAGCCAAGCGGATGCAGGAAAACGGCGTTCCATACTACGAAGCTCAAAATAAAACGCCGATAATTGTCGTTTCCGCATTAGGACACCTATACACCATTTCATCCCCAGGAGGAAGGGGATACCCCGTCTTCAAATACGAATGGGTTCCCAGATACAAAGCTGAACGCGGAGCCAGTCGAATTCGGGTTTGGCTACAAACCATAAGCAAACTGGCAAAAGACGCCGACGCGTTCATAGACGCATGCGACTACGACGTAGAAGGCAGCATAATCGGCTACTGTATCCTCAAATACGCCTGCGGCGGCAAAGAAAACGACGCCAAACGCATGAAATACTCAACTTTAACAGAAGAAGAACTCCAAAAATCCTATGCTAAACTGCTGCCACATCTGGATTTTGCCTTCGTAGAAGCCGGGTTGGCCAGGCACGAAGTGGATTGGCTTTACGGCATCAACCTCTCCCGAGCACTAACTACAGCCGCGAAAAATAACAGCAAAACCTATGCAACTTTGAGCACGGGAAGGGTACAGGGGCCAACGCTCAAGTTTCTGGCAGCACGAGAAAGAAACATAGCTCGCTTCGTTCCCAGCCCATTCTGGACCATAAAAGCCAAAGCCAAAATCGGTGTCGAAACTTTCCAAGTGGAACACGAAAAAACCGCTTTCCAGGCCAAAGAGGCGGCGGAAAAGGTTGTCAGCCGCTGCAAAGGAAAAACTGGCACAGTGGCGAGCGTCGAAGCAAAGAGGCTTTTGCAATCGCCTCCGTTCCCGTTTGATTTAGGTGCTCTTCAAGCGGAGGCTTACCGATTTTTCAAGTACACGCCTATGCGCACCTCCGCCATCGCCCAACGGTTGTACTTGGACGCATTGATTTCGTATCCGCGGACCAACAGCCAGAAACTTCCGCCCTCAATAGGCTACCAGCAAATCCTAAAGAACCTCGCCAAAAACCCAGACTACACATACCTCGCAGGCGAACTACTTGCCAAACCCAAACTGGAGCCCCTACAGGGTAAAAAGTGGGATTCGGCGCACCCCGCAATTTATCCATCTGGGAAAATGCCTCAAAAAGCCATGGTAGGCGCCGAAAAAAACGTTTACAACCTCGTTGTTCGCAGGTTTTTGGCTGTTTTCGACGAACCTGCAGTGCGGCAAGCCGTGAAATTAACCTTGGACGTTGGGTGCGAAAAGTTCTTTTTGGGTGGCAGTCGGACAATGGAGGCGGGTTGGCTTCGCTGCTATGAGCCGTTTGTCCATCTGAAAGACGTAATCTTTCCACAAATTGCAGAGGGAGAAGCTGCCCGGATACAAAGAATCACAGCAGAAGAAAAGTTCACCAATCCCCCTTCAAGATTTAATCCGTCAAGCGTACTTCGGAAGATGGAGCAGGGCAACATAGGCACCAAAGCCACAAGGGCAGGCACCCTGCAAACGCTCTACGACCGCAAGTACATACGGGAAGACAAAATTGTAGTGACTGACCTGGGCTTCGAAGTCACAGATGTTCTACGCAAGTACTGTCCCAGCGTGGTTTCGGTGGATTTCACCCGGCAACTAGAAGAAAAAATGGGGTTGATTCAGCAGGGAAAAGAGACGAAAACCCAAATCCTACAAGACGCCGTCGAATTTCTTAAGCCCGTATTAGCAAGTTTGAAGGAGAACGAAAAGGCTGTTGGCGAACAACTAAGCCACGCTGTGTCGCAAGCAAAACTGGAGGAGAAGATAATCGGGTCATGCCCCAATTGCCAAGGTGGGAAACTCATAATCCAACATTCCAAGAAGACACGTAAACGCTTTGTAGGCTGCTCGAACTATTTCAATGGCACCTGCAAAACCGCTTTTCCGCTTCCCCAAAAAGGATACGTCAAGCCTTCGGGCAGAACATGTAGAAGTTGCGGGTTACCAACTGTGACTGTTTGGTTCAGAGGCAGGCGTTCTTGGAATCTATGTTTCAACAGTGAATGCGCATCCAAAAACCCTTAGGGGGAACCGTTAAAGCTGCATTACGTGTGGGCGAGAAAACGCAAAAGAAGGCCCTGTTTCGCTGCGTTTCAAACCTTCTCAGAATTCGGCGGACAGCTATCCTATTTGGAGAAAAGCGTCATAGATTTCTTGGAAAGCATATTTAAGTCGGATTGCAGAGAATTCATCAGCAGGATACTGGGTAAAAGAAGTAGCCAAGTACCTGATGAAAACGGGGAAACATAAATGTCAGAGAAAGTGAAGAAAGAGGCAACATCGGTTTCATTCTCGCTTAGCCGATTGTTTAGCAGAATCTCCACAATGAAGCCATCATCACTCCTGATTACAATTGTGGTCTTTGGTGTAACAGTTTTCCTCTTAGCTGGAGGCCTCTACGACATTATTAATCAGCCGCTTCCTGCAGTGTACTACAACTCAAGATTCTACTTCCTGTACCCGTCACTGAGCGACCAGTTCTTGTTCGACACGGTGGTTTCAGGAATCCTCTACATTGTCGGTTTCATTGGATTACTCACAATTTACCAAAGCAGCAGACACGCATACAACCAGAGACAAGCCTACATGATGTTGATAATCGGTTCAACGCTCCTGCTCATCTCGTACCTGTTCATCGAATACTTCATCAAGCTAAAAATAAGCGGCGCATAAGAGCAAACTAAATTCTAAACTTTTCTTCTTCCACACTTTCCGAAGTCGCGCTTACCAAGGATGTTTCTTTAGCTTCAACTTGTACGCCAAGAAATTTGTGAACAAGTGAATAGGCGGCGTAATCAGCAGAACCGTCACAGCCGTTTCCCAATTTATAACCATCAGAGGCAGAGAAAACAACAACGCACCGACCACAAAGTCAACCTGGTCAACTATAGGAAGCAAACCACCTGGGGCGATGTTAAGACGCCGTTTCAAGAAAGCTCCAACCAGATCACCCAGCAACGCACCTAACGGAGTGAGAATTGCAAACAGCCAAGGAAATCCGAAAGCTACGCAATCCATTACGCCCACTACGGCGCCTATAGATAGCCCCACGAAGAAGCCTCGGAAAGTTTTATTTGCGCCAAAAATTCGTTTGCCGTCAGTGAAGTTTTTGCCGAAATCCATGGGTTTTCCGCCGCCACCCAAAACTGGAGCGGCGTTTGCACAGTAGGCGGGAAATATGAATTCCAGTGCGGCTATCACAAGTGCTGCTATATCCATGCCATCTACTCGTTATCGTGAATTCCGGTTTGCTCTATTCTCAAATAGCAAGTGACTTCTTGAGGATTGTGGTTTTTCTGCTGAAGAACCGCCTTGATGAGCTGAGGGTTTTCGGTGGGTTTGAGAGCAATTGTCGTGTCAGCCCAGAACTGCAGAACACGAGTTGCCACAGGAGCAACCGTAACTGAGGGCTCATCAAAAACGGCTTTCACTTGGCTTGTAACTACGATGGGGATATGTTGGGTTTTGGCGGTTTGCGCCAAGACCGCCATTTGCCGGTTCAGTTCGCGATTCACGGCGAAGGAGGCCTTGACGGTCGTTTCCGCGATTTTGACGCGATAAAGAGAGTTGAAGGTGTCGATAATAACTAAACCAAAGCTTTTTGAGAGGTAATCAGTTAAATTGTCCACAAGTACGGCTTGCTCCGTGAAGTCTCTTGGTCTCATTAGATTTATTTGCTCGGATACTTTGGCGAATTTTTCTCGGGCAATTTGGCGTAGGCGTTCCGCTGCAAACGTGCCGTCGCAATCCACAAACAACGTTTTCAGGTTGTGCTGCAGGGCGCAGTTTGCTGCACACTGAATCGCCAGTGTGGTTTTCCCCGTTTCGGGTTCCCCATAAATCATGTTTATTGTTTCGGGAGCAATCCCGCCCTCCAGGTGCTTGTCGATGCACTTGCTGCCTGTGGATATCTTGCCCATCACGGTTAATGCACGCTTGACAAGTATGGGGTGAGGCTAATAATTTGTTTTCCCCTCGCTATTATTTGAAATAAATATAACGCACCCAATAAGACTAAATCCCGTTTTTCAGCTTGTTTTGCCCTTTTTACCCGCTAACATTTATGCGTCAGTTGCCCCTTATGGAGTTGGTCGTATGAGAGCTAGGGTTGCTGTCGCGACAGTTAACGGGAAAGTTTACTTTTTGGTAGTGAACGAGCTAAAACGACGAAACATACCTTTCGTGAGCCTCATCCCCGGGGAGTCAGTTCGCGTAGAAATCAAGGCAGTCATAACCACAAAAGAAGAAAGCCCCCTGATAAGTCACCACAAAATTCTCATATACGGCCCTGAAACTGAACCTTACGTTTTTGGAGCCGAAATGGTGAGAATTCTTCGAGGAAAAGAAATCTACGACAACATCGTAATAGGAGTGGATCCTGGTCAAGTATTTGGCTTGGCGGTTGTTGCCGATGAGGCGGTTGTCGACACGGAGAACTGCTTCAGCTTAGAAGAGACCTTAGCCAAGATAAAGTATCTCTTGAAAACGGTCGATTTTTCCAGAACCACGGTGATAGTTAAAATCGGCAGCGGCGTTCCAGTCTTCCGCGATCTTCTGGAGTTGCTAGATGATGAGTTGCCGCGGCAGGTTTATTTGGAAATCTTGGGTGAAGCGGGAACTAACCTTCGCGGAGAAGCAAAAAATAGACGGGGGCTAAGACATATGGTTTCCGCCACTCGCATAGCTAGAAGAGCAGGGTACGTTTATTCACGGAGAGAACCAATCGAACAGGAGAATTGAGAATCAAAAATCCTGGGTAGATAGCCAGTTTACGTGACTGTGCTTTTTGGAAAAGTCAAGAATTTTGGTTTTGGATAAGGGGAGGCGTTATGAGAACCTGCGATAAACCCAGAATATCGATTAGTTTTTTTGTTAACGGTTAAAGAAGTTGCGGATTTCTTGAGCCAATGCGCCGTCTTTGGCGGGAACAATTCTGAGGTCCCGTTTCACCCATTCTGGTAGGAATGTCTTGCAGTAGCCGCTGGCAAACCTGGAATCCATGAAGACAATTGCACCTTTGTCTTCGAGGGTTCTGACCGTTCGACCTGCACATTGAGATGCTTTTTTCATAGCAGGCAGCACGTAGCCGTATTCGCGTCCTCGTGTGGGGAACCTTTTTTCGTAATAGGCAATTTGAGCTTTCACCCTCGGCGTCGGCTCAGCATAGGGTAAGCCTATGATTACAACGCTGTTCATCTGGTTCCCAGGGAAATCCACACCTTCAGACGTGCGCCCGCCTTGGACCCCCAGAAAAACGGCGCCGCCAGTTAATGCGTGTTCTTTGAATTCTTCAACGAGTTTCTCGTTGGCTTTGCTTGTCATTCCGCGGCGTTCGAAGAACAATGGTTTCTCCAACGCATCTTGCAATCCTTCCGCCATAAGGCTGCGGGAAACCTCGTAGGACGCTGTGAATATGCCTGTGTTGACTGGGGTGTTGCGGACGACCTCTTGAATTCGCTTGATGAAGGTTTGGTACATTGCGCTGGTTCGGCTTTCCATGGCGGTTGTGACTCCGAAGCAGACCAAGGAAAGAATGTGCTCGCGTGGGAAAGGCGAAGGCGCAATGTGCTCAACCGTGTCCTCTGGCATCTTCGTAATTTTCGCGAATGCGTCCAGCGGTTGCAACGTACCCGACATAACCACGTTCGCGTAAGTTGAAGTGAACACTGGCTGTGTCGTTTTCGACGGGTCCAAAGCAACAACTTCGAGCTTGGCAGTTTGTGCCGTTTCGCGGGTAAAGTATTTGCTGATGACGTTGATGTAAGCTTCATTGCCCCTTGTTTCTTCCCAACGCAGCAGGAATTCACTCATGGTGTTGATGTAGCTGCGCGGATGTTTTCCCTCGGAGAGCAGCGTCTTCTTAACCTGGCTGCCAAGTTCGCCCAGGTGCAAATAGAAACTCCGCGGAGCCAAA
>Ga0182021_10006564_pt1 | contig 13817 bp, 11 predicted proteins | sample 612E3MmetaG_FD_120493 | JGI IMG/M metagenome (GOLD analysis project Ga0182021, IMG submission 120493) | Permafrost microbial communities from Stordalen Mire, Sweden - 612E3M metaG (Illumina Assembly) | ecosystem: Environmental > Terrestrial > Soil > Wetlands > Permafrost | place: Sweden...
AAGGTGAGAGAAGCTAATGGATAATAAAATGGAAAATATTGTTTTCCCTGCTATATCGCTGGCTAATGCTGCTGAAGTCTGATCGTCATGATTATGCATATTTCTGAAAATAAATTTGGCAAAAATAAACATCCTTTGGTAATGCAGGTAAAAAAACAATCAGATTATCTCTGGTTGTCCGGGAAGGATCGCTAATTCAAATGAAAATCAGACTCCTCAACAGATTTGAGTGCATATTCTTGCTGAAACCGGACACCAATTCCTGCTGAAAACGGACAGCATTTCCTGCTGAAAACGGACAGCGGGGGCATTGTCAAAACGGACAGTGATTCCTGCTGAAAACGGACAGTACAGTCAATGGAAACTGGAAAGCGGTGACTTTGTCTAAGCGGACAGTGATTCCTGCTGAAGACGGACACTTATCCTTTATCCTTCATTTTCCACGAGATTTTTTTTACATCTGTTGATTACGACGATAATCAAACGAATAAACAGGAGGTAATTACATGCCAGGAAAACGAACAGACGTGGAAACAATAAGAGAAATACTTCGATTAAGTTATGAGTTGAAGCTGAGTATAAAAAAGATAGCTGAAGCTCTTGAAATAAGTAAAACAAGTGTTGGGTAGTACCTGGCTTAATTTATAAGAATCAATCAGGGACTAACCGGAGTGTTTATTTGGTTACAGGTTGGCAGTTACTATTGCCTCACGTTTACCTGGTCTTTCAAGAAGGCCTTTCATATCCTTAATCTTCCCATTCCAGTATTCAACATATTTTTCATAAGCCTCCCGGCTCACAAGAAATCTAATGTGCTGTTCTGCTTTTATTCTATACGCATTGACTGACTCAATATTCTGACGGTGTGCCTTTTCCACCCTGTGATTACCATCAATAAGATTGTACCTGTCAGGAGCTATTTCGGCCAGTATCACAGGCGCTGATATATCAACGATATCCAGATGTGATTCATTTATATAAGGGGATTTTGAATATACCTTTTTCACTGAAATAACTTCAGGAATGAAGAGATCCGGATTATCGCGGATATACTCAAGCATCTTTGTTATGTTGAATATGAAAATTCCATTCCGGTATAATTCATCATCTTCTTCTGCCGGAAAGGGGTTGAAATTTCTGTCGATTATAAACTTCTTATGCATGTTTGAGATATTGCTGTTATGGCATTAGATGAAAATCCTTTGTTTTTCTGATTTTACTCAAATTTTGACCTTAAAAGTAAGATAATTTAACCTCTCAACCATCAAAAACACCACATTTTAATGTCAATGCAGATTCTGACCTTAAAAACGTTCCGGGCCCACATTAAAAAGAGTTAGAGCGGGAGTGAGAGCGAGAGCGAGAGCGAACGAACTCACTTAGGCATTTTCGGATCAAAAACACAAATAATAATAGCCCGGAATACGCAAACCGTTGTTATGATCTAGTTGATTTGAACCCTTTTCTCCCCCCTGTAACTTCTCACTTTTTGATTTTTTTTCAAATAAGTGATTGTTGCATCAGCGGTCGCTATAAAGAGCGACTGCCCAGGATCGCTGTGTTTGTATTTGTATACCAGTGTCATATAGTTATTCATGGCAACCGTGTAGGTTTGATTCATGTCGACAAGCGTACCGTTTTCGGTCAGAAGAACGACATCTGAAAGATTTCCATTCGCATCCAGTTTCAGTTTTGTTCTGATCCCGGAAGGATAGACTGGAAGTTTATCGTCGATCGGGTAGGCAGCAAGCATTAAAGAATGAAGTTCATTTCCGGTAAGTTTTGTTACTACCAGTTCATTCCCAAACGGATCGAGCTGATAAACATTCATTATTGAGATGGGTCCCTTTGATAAACGATCTATGCGAACACCACCGGGATTTACTAATGCAATATCTGCTTTGGCAGCATCGCGCTGTGCATCGGCCATGAAGTAACCAAGTTCTTCATACGATGAAAAATCGTCAGTAGCCGTAGAGATCACCTCTTTCAGAACCGGATTGTCATTGTATTTATCAACCATGGCACGGATGGAGGGTTTTTCGTTCTTCGAGTTTTTAATGTCGATGAGTTCCATGTGCTTTTGTAACGATCCATCGCTATTAATTGTTAGTTTGATCAGAGTCCCGTATTTCAGTTTGTTTTCGGCTTGCGTAATCAGAATGCCGTTGTGGATTTGTTCTTTTTCAACCTTGGTGTGCGAATGTCCGCCGATAATCAAGTCGATGCCAGCCGGCATTTGTTCAGCCAGTTTTACATCGTTTTCAAAACCAAGGTGAGTGAGTGCAATTAAAATATCACTTTGATTTTTCAGAAAAAGATATTCTGGAGCTGTTTCATACGGGGAGCGGAAGGTAAATCCTTTTACATTGTCAGGGTGCGAGTCAGGGATGCCGTTTTGATTGATCTGCAAAAGTCCGAAAAACGCCAGTTTCAATCCGTTGGGAAGTTTTATAATCTTATAAGGGTTCACTCTTATATTAAGAGAAACGTCCGCTGTCATATTGGCGCAAATAAAACCGAAGTTAGCTTTGTGAGTAAGATTACTGAAACCTTCAGGGCGTGAATCAAACTCGTGGTTTCCTACTGCGCTAAGGTCAAAACCTGTGGCATTCATCAATTCAATCATTGGTAATCCTTTTTCGGGATACTGATCATTTACCGGATTTCCGGTTTGATTGTCACCCGCAGCAACAAGAAGCATGTGGGGATAAATGACTTTTAAACTGTCGACGATGTAAGCAAGCTTTGGAAAATTATCGATTGTTGCATGCATGTCGTTTACTGCAAAAATGATGGCTTGTTTATCACCCTGTTTGCCTGTAATTGCTTTCTTCCCGGTGCTGCAGGCAAAAAGAAGTCCTATTGCCAGTACAGCAGGAATCAGTTTTGAGAAAGAAGAGCTCTTTTCAGGTTTTATCTTAATAAAAAGAGCGTTGCCATCGTCAAGTTCCCCATCTGAGGAAACTTCATTCCCAAAAGGGTCTTCGACACGAAGGAAGTATTTGGGTCCGATATTTCCTTGCTGAGAATAATATTTCAGAATTGCATCTTTTACCCTGGCTCCGTTGTGTAGTTCAAGCGTAATGTTGTTTACCGTGATTTTCATCATTGAGGTTTTTAGTATTATTTAATTTTATTTTACCACCCTCCTGAAGCTCCTCCGCCTCCCGATGATTCCAAAGATAAATGCCCCTAAAAGAATGGGGCTCGTTCGGCATCGGAAAGAATATGTTTCATCCGTAATGTATTTGTAAAGAAATTGTTCTGATCAGATATCCTGTTACGGTATTTCATCAGGTCCGACTAAATTAATAAAAAAAGAGGATTGGACGTTTTGTAAACTTCTCATATTATTCAAAGCCGACATAACCATTATCGTATTGGCCTTGCTGTGACATGTATCCCACATGTTACAAAATCCTGAACAATACACATATCTATTATGCGTGATCAATCAGACCATTAAAATCAATTGAATTCTGATTAAATATTGCTTATTGCAAACCCACGTATGCCGATTAAAATTGGCTGCAGTCCGCCAAAAGGCGGATGAAACAGGCGAGCATTAATCAATAGTGAGGGTTGCGATTTATGTTGCATACCTTTGACCCATGTATTCTATACAACATAAAGAGAGCATACCCGAACACCTAATCTCTAAGCAATTATAAAGCCCCCGTGGCTGATTCCTAGAGCTGGTGATAAATTATCATGATCAAAGATTAGTTATCCTTCAAACAGCGAACGGAATAACCAGAAACGTAGTAAGCATTGCTAATGGAAGCCGAAGCATCAAAATTGTTCATTCCTAATACATAGCGATTTACTGGATCCATAACAGTTGAACTCCACCAATTACCATAAATACCAATTTGATCACCATGAGCGAAGTCGGCAGTGATGTCACGCATTGAACCTGGAAGAGCTGTAAAGCCTGATTCATTAGTTGCTCCAGTATTTGGACTAACCCAATGAGAGATTCCGGTTTCTTTTAACTTACCACCGGAAACTTCAACCCCACCAAGGTATGCTACTAATGTATTCCATTCATTATATGACGGAACATGCCATCCTGAAGGACATAATTTACCTGTGTTTACTGCATACCAATTATATAATGCACCGTAAACAGCTTTGTATGTTGAAGCATCATTAAGACACCAACAATATCCTGGAGATGTAAGGGCATCCCATGCATTTAAATCGGTTACATTAGACACAGATGTACCATCATTGCATTTAGTAGTTTTTAGGTTTTCTGCCATCCAGGTCTGGGTGCCAATCAGAATAGTTTTATAGACATTTCCGTCAATATCTAAAACAGTACCATAGGTCAAATTAGAATTAAAAACAATTGCACTGATTCCTGTAGTTGTAAAACTCAGCTGATTCCCATAGGCGGTACCTGCTTCGTTAGTGGCATATGCTCGAACATAGTAAGTTGTATTTGCAGTTAAGCTTGGTATGGCGCTTGAATAACCATCAATTACTGATCCATCTGTCGTAAAATTATTGGAAATTGTCGGATTTTGCGCTGTACTCCAGCAGACACCACTGGCAGTTATTGTTCCGCCTCCGTCATCTGTAATATATCCTCCTGAGAATGCTGTTGTAGGTGTAATTCCAGTTACTTCAACTGTTGTAAGTGTTGCAAGGGCTATTTGGCTTGTTGCGAATGAAATCTCATTGCCGTAACTTGTCCCCAGGCTATTGGTAGCATAGGCGCGAGCATAGTAAGTAGTATTTGCCGTCAAGGCTGATAAATTACTGGTGAATGCACCAGTACCGGTACCATCCTCCGTTTTGTCTGAGCTAGTTGTCGGATTGTGAGAAGTTCCCCAGCAGACACCACGGGCAGTCACCTCAGCTCCTCCATCACTTGTCACATTTCCTCCAGAAACTGCACTCGTCTGGGTTATTCCCGAAACACTTACAGTTGTCAGAATAGGAATCGTGTCTTTTTTTTTACAGTAAGTAAGACAAAGGGTCGAACTAATCAAAAGGATAATAACTACGGGGATCTTAATTGAGAGATTCATAGCTGTATTATTTAGACTAAAAAATAATTCTCAGAAAGAATATTATCAAAGTTATATAAGCAAAAAGACAAAAGCAATTTAATTTATTCTATGTTAAAAACCATCCACCCAGGAATCAACCCAGATGGATGGAATTAGCACGGTTAATTTTCAGTGGTCCTTGAGATTTTTAAGTTGAGGTGAACCGTCTCAGTCTGAGGTTGAGGTTGAGGTTGAGGTTAAGGTTAAGAAACTCTCAGCCTAAACCTTAGCCTTAACCTTAACCTTAACTTTAGTTGACCCACCAGGTTTCGAACCTTATTTTTACTTTACTTATAATCAGCTATATGTAATGAACTATCTGATGATTGTATCGAATTTGTATCTTATTTTTACTTTACTTAATTCAATCGTATTATTTTCAAACTGGTATTTACTTACAAGCTTCTTAAACTATACTATGATTCACTTGTCCAGAAGCAATAATTTGTTGTATCACCAAAGGTAAAACAATAATATTAAAATAGAAAAGGCATCATTAATTTATCTTTAATGCTTTAAAATTGATTTAAATATTTGTCTGGCTATTTTGAAACATTTCTGAGTAAAAAGCTATTTATGTATTATGTACTAATTCCCCAGTGATTACAGAATAGTGCGATTTTGGGGTATGAATAGTAACTGTTTAACTGATTTCATTCTTCATTGTTTTCCAGAATTGCCTTATTTCAATAGTTTTTGGTTCAACCAAATTTATTAGCCCAAAACCTGAATCTAGCTTATTAATCTCGCTAATTAATTTATGTTCACTCCTCGGAGTTCCTATAAATGGTTTAATCATCTTTGGGTCTTTGTTTTGAACATTTAAACAAATAGGTAACTTAACCTGAGAAGCAAAATCAAATTCTTTTGTTTTATAATCTTCCACCCCTTGTGTAAGCATAATTACTATTACGCCTTTAGAACGTAAAAGTCTTAATAAATCCTCAAGTGCTTTTCTAGCATTTTTGTTCTTTAGATAAACATGAGCTTCATCAATTACAACTATGTATCTAAGGGGCATTATATTATCGACCGGTGTTGCATCATTTGTGGAACTAAAAAAGAAATTGATATATCTCAAAATCAGAAAAACACATAGTTGTCGTAAAGTATCAGATAACGTTGGCGGTAAATTTAAATAAATACTTTTTCCGATAATGTTTTCGGATATTTCATTAGAAAATATTCCACTTGCTAAATCTCTGATAGCAGAATATAAAGTATCTGGTTTTGTATTAGTCGCTTCAAAGTATTCCTCCGTTGACCGAAATAATTCAGCTAAATTTGGATAAGTACTTTCATTATTTTCAATCAAATCGTCAATAATAGTCTGTAAAATATTTTTCTGAGAAACACCAATATTTGGTACAAAAGTGGCAACTGTATCAACAAAAGCTTTTATGCTAAAAGTTTTTTGCCTATCATTTTCCCAAAGATTTATGGAAGTAAGAGGATTAAACTTAAAACCATCATTAAGTATATTTACAAATTCACAATTTGTTTTTTCTAGAAATGATTTTAATTGTGCCGCATTTCCTTCTCCCTTGTAATCAAAGAAGATGTATTTCAATTGATTCTTAGTATTTTTAGAAATTTGGTACAAAATATCTTTCACTAATTGGGTTTTTCCTGAACCAGCCATACCGGCTATTGCAATATTTCTATTGTCAAATTCTCTGAGGTCATTAATTTTTATTTCTACATCTTCACCATCTTGAGATTTGCCAATTATGAAAGATAATGGTTCTGAATATTCTGTAACTTGAAATTTATGTTGGTTAAGAGTAGAAATTGAAATCGTTGAAGATTGCAAATTCAACCCGTTCTTTATCAACTTCATTAAATAAGTAATATGAGAACCACTTGTAAAATCATATTTTGATAGTTCTTTGTCGATCTTGTTTAAACCGTGATCTAAATGCAATTTAAACAACTTGGAAAAATCTTCTTCAAATAACGATTTCTGATAGTGTTGTTCCAGTATTGCTTTAAAAATCGGATAATTAGAACGCCCTTCGACAATTGTACCAAATAGACTTCTATCATCTCTAAAATCTTTTCCATCTGAACTTGGAGTTACTTCAACGTTTAAGTCAAATTTTATGTTTGTTTGTAAACTATAAGCAAACGCAATTCGCGGAACAATCCCTTCCGAATTAAATTTATATAAAGACTTTAATCGGTCAATAATTTCATCATTTTGTCTACTAATTCTAATTCTCATAGCTTTGGAAATATCCGTTTTTAAAATTAGATTTTCTATTCTCGTTAATAATTAAGTATGATTTTGCAATCTTTGAAACTATACTTGCATAACGACGAGGTGTAATTTCATTATTAGTTGCTAGTAAGACAACTTGGTTAGATAATTCAGGATAGTAATCCTTTAAAATGTTTTCAATATGCTCATGATCTAATCTACCTAGTGGGGTGTCAATAAAAATCGGGAAATGTTGTATGGCTTCTTTAAGTATTGCTTTAATGAGGCACGAGATATAAATCTGTTTTTCTCCAGTTGAAAAGCTTTCTTTTGGTACTTCTTTACCATCGGAATCAATAATAGTTACTTTCAATCCCTTCCCATCAGGTAAAATATCAATTTTTGTATCTTCTATAAATCGGGAATTTTCTGTTTGAAGCTTATGCATTAATTTTTTAAGTTCAAGTATTAAGCTTTTTGCTAATGAGTCTTTTTTGCTTTTTTTCTGATTATCAATGAAAATTTGAAGAGATTCGATATATCTTTTTGTCGTTGCGATTTTATCTTTGATTATTTGATTACCTGTACTTTTTTGTAGTAAAATATTATATTGCTGATTTAATCTTGAATTATCTTTTAATAATTTGTCTTTCTGATTTGCCAATGCTCCGTTCTCCCCGATATACTTCTCTAATAGTCTCTCAGTTTCATCTTTTTTTGTAATAATTTCTAATACCGTTTCATCTTGAAAATCAGAGTCAATAATTTTTAACTGCTTTCCTTTTTCATTAATTTGAAGTTGAATTGCATTGAAGTCAGAGATTGTTGATTCAAACAGTTCCTTAGAATGTTGCCTTAATAAAGCTGATGTTTTAATAATTAACTCTTTATCTGCATTATTTAAATCCTGTTCATATAAAAGTTCAGTTGTTTGTCCAGAAATATTAAAAAGTTCATTTAATAATCCTTGAGCTTTATCGGAATAGAAAACTTTATTTTTAAAAGTCATTGAACCATCAGTTGGCTCTGGTGGTTTATTAAACAACATTTCAATAAATTTCTCTAATTTTTGTTTTGTATCAGCATTAATCTCATTTGCGTTTTGTGCCCTTTCTTGCACTTCTATTTGTTCAATTACTTCTTCTATTTTTCCACCAAGCATAGCAAGGGGTGCCAATTCATTTAATTCATTAAATCGTCTTTCTAATTCATCCTCCTTTTCTTGTAGGATTATTAAATCATTATAAATATCTTCTCTTTTAAGTGAATAGGTTTCTTTTCTGCTATTTTGATTCAGAAAAGCTTGATAGTCCTTAACTTTTTCTTTTAAAGATTTTATTTCAGTTTCATTAAGTGCTGATTTTAAGTCAATTTCCTCAATTTTGTCCTTATTTAATTCTATTGCTTTTTCTGTATTTATAATTTGCTCTTTAATGTTTATGTTTGCCCCTTCTTTTCGAAGATTGTTCGCATAGGTTTGCAAATCTTCTTTTAAATTTTCATAGATATCCAAACCGAGTAATTTTCCAAGGGCATCATTTAAAACGCTTCCTTCATCTTTTGTTGATAATTCTGCCCATGATGCTATTTTCTCAGCATCGAAGAAAACAAATTTTGCGGCTTCAAGAGGGATTAAGTAATCATTTATAAAGTTTATTTTATCCTCATAATCTGTAAATATTTCAACCCCGTTTAAATTCTTTATATAAAGATTTTCTTCGATTTTTTCAGTAATATACTCGCGCCGTATTATTACACAATTATTCGCACCTCTTATATTTTCGGGTAAATCAATTTCCTTAATATATACTTCTACTGAAAAAATATCATTTGACTCATTTTGAGAATCCCAGTTAAGTGATTGTTTTAAAAATCTTTGATAATTTGTTTCCTTTTGAATTTCTCGTTTAAAATTTTCATCTATTTGCATAATCTTTTCCCCATAGAAGCACCATACAATTGAAAGTAAAAAATTTGTTTTGCCATAACCATTCTTGCCCCCTACAATTACTATATTTTTGTCGCCTTCAGTTTCAAGGTCTATTGAAACGTTGCCATAGTATTGTCTAAAATTATTGAGATCTATTTTACTTATTTTCATGGTTCAATGACTTTTCTATTTCACTATCAATGGTTTGTTGTATATAATGGTTGCGTTTCTGAAGTTTTTTGACTTTCTCTGAATTCAACAATTTAGTCATTGAATCAAAGTTAACTCCATGACCTTCACATTGCTCTTTTAATTCTTGCAATTGATTATTCTTTAAATCATTAATCTTATTCATAAAAATCAAAATTAATAACGTTTAATAACTTAATTTTAAATTCTTCTAATCTGCCTTCTAGATATTTGTTTTTATTCCGGTAACAAAACTGATACAATGGTTTTTCCGAATTATCGCCTCTAGCACTAGGCCATCTATTTGGATATTTCTGCCTAAAGATTTTTAATTTTGCATAGTTATCCAACCAGACATTTGTAAAAGCTCCCTGAGTTAAAGGGAAACCAATTCCCTCTAACAAATTTTGTTGGGTTATTGGTAGTTCACCTCTTTCCAAAGAACGAAATATAGAATTACAAAACCTATACAGTTTTGATTCTTTTGAATCCATCTTAATATATTTCGGCCATCTTTGATTATTGTTATGGAAATCCTTTAACTCGTTAAAATTATCTTCCCAATTATTTTGAGTATTAGCTGAGAAACTAAAACCTATGCTTTCAAGTGCTTTAATTTGATTTGGATGTAACCTATTGTTGCATAAATTTCTGTAACATTGATAACAAAAAATATATAACGTTCTATTTTCAGTTGCTCTAGGATATTGCCCATTTACCTTAATGTAAGAGGCCAATTCATTAAATGAGTTCCACCACCTTGAAGAAACTGATTTTACTCTTTCGGCAGAAGTACTATTAAATTGTTGTTTAGGTATATTAGATTTATTTGAAAATGGTAATCTATCGTTATTATTGGTAAATTCATTCAGTAAATGGATACTTTCATCCCATGTCTTTGCTGACTTTGTATTGGATTCTACTTCAGTAGATTCAAAAGATGGATACCCTTTCGAAGCTAATCCTATACAAGAACCTTTATAAAATACAAACCTTTTACTTTTATCCAATTTAAGGTTGGAAAGAATACTCATTGAATTTGTGTTTCTATATTTATTCACATATTCTGTTATTTCATCAATATGAATTGGAACTTGTTGGTTTTGAAGATATTCTTCTGCAATATCTCTTATAGTACCGCCTTTTATGTTTAATTCATTTTCCCAGATTTTTAATCCATAAGTACTGCTTCTACCAAAGTAAATTAAGTTAGGGTCTCTTTGTAAACTTCCCCTAAGTGAATCTGTGCTTTTAGTAAGGCCAGGATATTTTTGTTCAATAAAACTATAAATTTCATAAATAGTTAGTGGTTTTTTCACCTCTTCGAAGATTTTATATACATAGTTGCTAATTTGTTTTTTTGTATTTCTCTTGAATACAATATTTTCATCAGAATCAATTACTATTTCAAATTCATTTAGTAATATTATTTCTGTGATTTCCGAAACTCGATTAAGAATTTCCAGATTATTTGAAGTTACAAAATTCAGCAAATATGATTGGAAATGCAATTTATAATCATCCTCAATCTTACTAGCAATTCTTTTTTGCACATCATTAATAATCAAATCTATGCTTACATAAGAAGCTAAATCTTTATCAATAAAATAAAACTTGCTCCAACATTCATAATTATCCTTTTTAGACACAATTTGCTTGTTTCTTCCAATTAATTCAAACTTATTTTTATAAATCAGAGAAATAATTCTAGAAATAAAAATGTCACTGAAATTGACTTCTTCCGTTTTTCTAATAAAATTAAAAAACTCTTCATCTATGAAAAAAAATCCTTTTGATAAATCAATTTCGTAGTTGACTATTACTCTAAATTCAGGTAGACAAACAAAATTGAAAATATAATCAAATCTACGTATGAAACCCTTTTTTATCTGTCTCGCTCTTTCTTTTGAAAATCCAATGCTTTTGAAGATCTCATTAAATGGGATTTTATCTATTTCTCTTGTAGAATACTCATAATAAAAAACTATCTTTTCGCGACTATTAAATATTAAATCGTTATCTACTAATAGCTTAATAAGTTTAAAAACAGGTAATCTATCTAAATTTGTATAATCATTATTAATTGTTTCAATTACCCTATTGCTAGCATCAAAATTTCTTTTAATAAATGAAATAAAAAGCTCAATCAATATTCTTTTATCATCTTTTATACCTGAGACGAATTCAATTTGTTCTTTAATCGACTCAAGAAAGGAGATCAGTTCTTTTTCAGATTTGACACCAATATTCCTAATATCAGAAACTTGAAAGTCAGGATATAAAAATATGTTTTGAGTGAAACTCTTTAGAGTTAAATCATTGTTTAGTAATGATAAAATTGCATTTTGGTTTCTCGCAGACAATCCGTTAAAAAGGTTATCAATCAGATTGTTAATAATTGTTTTTTGTATAATAGTTAAGGCGTCAATCGTACTAACAAACTGATTTATAGGAATTTATTCTTTTTCATCTATTTTTGAACTAATGTATATATTATCATATTTTTCACAAATTGTGAGTAATTCATAATTAGATTTTTGACCACAATTTCTAAGTTTTAAGAAATTACGATTATTTCGATAGTAATCTAAGATTGAATTAATATCTATTAAATCGTTCCATTCACATACATTTTGAGAACGAACGCTTAAACCTTCAATCTGAGTAAGTTCACTTAAGCTTAGATTTTTGATTTCATTTTCCATTAAGCATTAAAGTTATTCAAAATCAGATAGAGAAGCAAATAAGCCTTTTCATACGATAAGTGTTGATCTAAGATATATCAAAATCCTCTATGTTTATAATACTCTATCTGGCAAAGTATCAATCCTCACAGCTATAATTCATAGCAGCTTTTTAATTAAAGTCACATATACGAATCACTGTGCAATTCTGATAAACTATCTTGGAGATATTCAATAAGATCCCAACACTTTCTCACAATAAATATATTATTCTTATTACAGACATTTTACATAAAGCAAGGTCATTTTAAAATTTAAACCTCTTTCCATAATCTATAGTTGCAACAGAATCTGTATTATATATTGCAGGATTGGTTTGTCTTAATACTAAAATGGTTGCAATATCCCATATTCCCAAATCCTCTTTTTTGTCATTTGTCATTCGAACGGTTTCTCTGCAACCAAAAATATAAAAACCTAAATTTTCTATAAGTTCAATCTCTTTATTTAAATCAAAACCATACTGAATTTCATCTACTTTTTCAACACCAGCAATTCCTGTCAACTCAGACCAATCATTTAAATTACCCAAAAATTGAGAAATAGTGTACACCTCCTCCTGAGTTTTTAATTCATCATGATCAAAATTTGCTGCACCAATTGAATTTACAATGTCAATGATCTGCTTTCCTGAAGTTATTCTCGGATAATACTTTGTCTTGGGTTTGTTTGTTTTATTCCTAGCCGTATCAATTGTTATTTTAATCCAATTTTCATGATTCTTCTTAACTAATTTCAGTACTTCAGTAGTATAAGTTTCCTTCTGTTCATCAATAGTTCTGTGATGATTTCTACAAAGTAGAATTAGATTATTGTAATCATCATAATCTCCAAAGTCAATAAGATATCTAGGACCTAATTCTTTACTACTAACAATATGGCATTCTTCACCAATATTCAAATTTACATCGTGCTCATCCTTTTCATGAACGAGTTCAATTCTGCAAAAAGCACATCGATTACCAGATCTGCCCCAAAGAATTTTTCTAGTTTTATCAATAATTGCCATTTGTTCAATTTTATACCTTTTGCCAAATCGGTATATGGGTATTAAAAATTTTCATATATGCCGAATTCGATTTATAAGATTACCTCTTGGACCTTATGACTCCTTATCTTAATCTACAATTCATATTAAAGTTAAACATAAAAATCGAATTGGTTTTAAAAAGCAATAATTCCTGCGGAGCCAGATTACATACCACCTTCAACTGCTTAACATACTTCAATACAATCATTAGCGAATTATAATCAAATGATCTAATTACTTCACATCATAAGATTACCAGAATCTTTTATCCAATTACTTATTTTCATGTCAAATAATCCGGAGTATCATTCTACCGGGGTCGTTACTTAGGACAACTTTCATAATCCAGGATCAGCATCACTATACAATTCTGAAATATCATCAGGCAGATGCTCAATTAAATCCCAACAATCATCGCAAATATTTACTGAATCTGAAGAAATATATCCCCCTGAAATAAGGTCAACACTTTCATCACTGGGACAAAAATATTCACCACAATGTCTGCATCTAATTTTCATAGCTTTATTTTTAATGTGCGATATCTTTCAAAGTTCAATTCGAGTACTATGCACCCATCAAGTTTTGCACGTGATTTAGCATCTTTAATTGCAGCCCTTCTACTATGATAATAGAAGGCCACGCAACCGGGATCAGCAAG
>Ga0182021_10006565_pt1 | contig 13816 bp, 13 predicted proteins | sample 612E3MmetaG_FD_120493 | JGI IMG/M metagenome (GOLD analysis project Ga0182021, IMG submission 120493) | Permafrost microbial communities from Stordalen Mire, Sweden - 612E3M metaG (Illumina Assembly) | ecosystem: Environmental > Terrestrial > Soil > Wetlands > Permafrost | place: Sweden...
ATTTGCGTCGCGTCCCTTCGTTGCTCCTCGGTCAAATACGTCGAGTATTCTCCCTCGTCGCGCCTCGGGCCGCTTGCAACTGCGCAATTTCACTCGGTCCGGCAAACCGTTCGGCGCTCTAGCGCGCAACCAGGAGGCGCAGCAGGCCTGTGGCCAGAAGGCCCCAGAGAATCGTGGCGGGAAGCCAGAAGCGCCTGGCCCGGCGTCTCACCCGCGAGAAGGTGCGCAACCCCAGACCCACGTTGAGAGTCGACAGCACCACCAGCAACGCCATCCACAGCCGGCTGGAAGGTAGGCGTCGATCGGGCCCGAGCGCGTAGGCCAAGGCGCCAATCAGGAAGACGGTCCCCAACGCCGACTTTCCGATGGCCCAGCGGGTGGCCCGCGCACGCAGCTGGGCCGCCCGCACCTGGTGCAAGGAATGCGCCGGCGGTTCTGTCCCTTCCGGCTCTGACTTCTCGTCCGGATCGTGTGTCGCCATGGCCTGTACCTTCACACTAGCCGGTTGCCGTGCTTCGCGCACTCTCAATAGCCCCCACCGCGGCCAACCTTGGGTACAATGTGGCTTGCCATGTCAGCCGTGACCTATCTCGTACTCGACATCGAGACCATTCCCGACGGCGATCTCTACACACCGCCCCAACCTACCCCGGGCATGGAACGTCCTTTCCCGCCACTCTACGCATGCAAGCCTGTGGTCATTGGGGTCATGTGGCTGGACGAGCACATGGCGTGCAAGAAGATGGGCACCATCGGCGAAGCCAAGGATGAGGCGGGCATGCTCGCCGATTTCGCCGAGTTCATGGCCAAGTGGAAACCCCGCGTGGTCACCTGGAACGGACGCGGATTCGACCTGCCGGTTCTGATTCTGCGCAGCCTCCGCCAGGGCATCAGCCTGCCCTGGTACTACCGCGAGCCGGGTTTCCGCTACCGCTTCAGCGCCGAAGGGCACTGGGATCTGGGCGATTTTCTCGCCGATTTTGGCGCCGCCCGCATGAGCTCGCTGCACGGTGCCGCCCGTCTCATCGGGCTGCCCGGCAAGGAAGAGGGCCTTGATGGCAGCCAGGTCGAAGGCCTGTACCGCGCGGGTCAGATCGAAATCCTGCGCCAGTACTGCCTGTCCGACGTGGCGCAGACGGCGTTCGTGTTTCTGCGCACCCGGCTGCTGGTGGGCGAGATCGATCGGCCGACCTACGCGCGCGTGGCCACCGACCTGCTGGCTGCCATCGAGGCCGACGGCCGTTTCGCGCGCCTGGTGGCGCAAGCCGACCGCGAACGCCTGCTATTGGGTTAGCTTTTTCCCCCTGTGGGGGCTTCGGGACGGACGGCCCACCCCGCCCGCCCCGCGCGCTTCGCGCGCGCCCTCGCCACCACAGAGAGCACAGAGAACACAGAGGTCGGACAGAAAGAAGGGGTTCGGACCGGACAGGCTCCCTCCACCCCCTTTTCTTCTTTCCGGTCCGGCTCTGTGACCTCTGTGCTCTCTGTGGTGAAAAGCTATCCTCTCCGCCGTCCGACTTCGCGCTCGATAGACGCAAACATGGCGGGCAGGGACAGCGTGAGCAGCCCGTCGGTGATCTTGCGCAGCAAGAAACCCGGCACGGGGGCCTCGATGCGCAGGGACACCTGGTAGTCCACCCGCGTTCCGCCCGCCTCGGCGACAAAACGCCAGCCACCCGTCGAGTCCTTCACCATCTCGCCCTCGACGTAGGTCCAGGTGACAGTTTTCGCCTGCGCGTCGCAGTCCAGGTCGAGCACGTAGCGAAAAGGCAGCACCAGGTTTCCACGAAACTCGGCGCGCACCTTGCCTGCCTCGCTACCCAGGACGCGTGCCTGCTTGATCTCCGGAAACAGGCGCGGATAGGCGGGAAAGTCCACCACCACGGCAAAGACCTCGGCTGGCGACGCGCCCGCCATGAGGGCGCTGTGGCGAACCGGTTTTGGATTCGGATCCATCGATCGAGATATAGCAAGGGTAGAGTAGCGAATGCCCTGGTTTTCGCGCTAACGTCAGTGATTCTTCGGAGGCCCTTGCACCATGCCCAGACCGTTCGCGCCCCCCGGCACCGCCACCCATTATGTTCCCGACCGCCCGGTCGCGGTCAACCATGTCCGCCTCAGCTTCGAACCGGACCTGGCCGCGCGCACGCTGCAGGGTCAGTCGCGCCTCTCCCTGACCGCACGCCGGGACGGCCTCGACAAGGTCGAGCTCAACGCCGTGGACATGACCATCGAGCAGGTGAGCGTCGACGGAAAGCCGGTGTCCGGAATCGACTACGATGGCGAGCGCCTGTGCATCACGCTGGGCCGGACCTTTGCGCGCGACGAACGCTTTACCTTGGTAGTCGACTACCACTGCACGCCGCGCCGGGGTCTCTACTTCGTCGGGCCCGACCAGATTCATCCAGACCACCCGCTGGAATGCTGGAGTCAAGGTCAGGATGACGACTCACGCTTCTACTGGCCCTGCGTCGACCTGCCGGTGGAAAAGGCCACCAGCGAGGTGTTCTGTACCGTACCAGCGGGTGTGATGGTTCTCTCCAACGGCGATCTCGCTGACCAGAGCGACCTGCCAGACGGCCGCACGCGCTGGCACTACGTCCTCGATTTCCCCCATTCGCCGTACCTCGTGACCCTGGTGTGCGGCCCATTCACCGAACTGAAAGACCGCGCGCCGGAAACCGGGGTCGACGTCTACTACTACGCGCCCAAAGGCCGCGAAGAGGACACCCGTCGCAGCCTGGCCCGCACACCCGAGATGATCGACTTCTTCTCCCGGCAGATTGGCGTCCCCTACCCGCACCGCCGCTACAGCCAGGTTTTTGTGCACGACTTCATCTTCGGCGGCATGGAGAACACCAGCGCCACCACGCTCACCTCCGAGGCCATGCTCGACCCGCGGGCCGCTCTCGACCACGACGTCGAGCCCCTGGTATGCCACGAGCTGGCGCACCAGTGGTGGGGCGATCTGCTGACCTGCCGCGAATGGCCCGAGGCCTGGCTGAATGAAGGCTTCGCCACCTACTTTGAATATGTGTGGCGCGAGCACACGCGTGGGCGCGACGAGGCCGACGTGGATCTACTAGGCGATCTCGACGCCTATCTGGGCGAAGCAGGCACCTATCAGCGGCCAATCTTCTGTCGTCAGTACGAGGAGCCCATCGACCTTTTCGATCGACACCTGTACGAAAAAGGCGGTCGCGTGCTGCACATGTTGCGCCACGAGCTGGGCGAGGACAATTTCTGGCGCGCCTTGCGCCTGTATTGCGAGCGCCACGCACGTGGCTCGGTCGAGACGCGCGATCTGGTGCGCGCCATCGAGGAAGCGACCAGCCGCAACCTGGACTGGTTCTTCGACCAGTGGGTGGGCAGCCCCGGCCACCCCGAGTTGGAGGGCACCTGGGAATGGGACGCCGACAAAAAGGTGGGCACGCTGCGCCTGGAACAGAAGCAATCCGGCGATCACCCGCATCGCTTCGCCACTCGGGTGCGCTTCGAAGTGGATGGCAAGGAGCGCGAAGAAAGCGTCGACGTGGACCAGCGCAGTCACGCCTTCGAGTTTCCCCTCGGCTCTCGTCCCTCCCAGGTCATCTTCGATCCCGGCGATGTGGTGTTGAAGAGCATCAAGCTGAAGAAACCGCGCGCCCTGTGGGAGCGACAACTGCAGGCCGCGCACCTGGGCGTCGATCGTGTGCTGGCCGCGCGCGCTCTCGCTGAAATGCCCGAACCCTCCGCGGTCGTGGCCCTGGGCGCGGCACTAGAGAGCGACTCGTTCTGGTCGGTGCGCGCCGCTGCGGCCGCTGCCCTGGGCAAGACGCGAAGGCAGGACGCGCTCGACGCGTTGCTGAGGGCACGCGCGCAAGAGAATCCGCGTGTGCGGCGCGCAGTGGCCGCCGCGCTGGGTGACTTCGTGATCACCCACGCGCCCGGTAACCAGCGGGCCGCCGAGCTGCTCGAAGGCTGGGTTGTCGCGGGCGATGCCAGCTGCTTCGTCGAGGCCGCTGCCGCCTTGGCTCTAGGCCGCACCCGATCGCCCCGCGCGGTCGCTGTGCTTCCGGGCGTGCTCTCACGCAACTCGTTCCAAGACATGATTCGCGCCCGCGCCATCGAAGGACTGGGCGCCACGGGAGACGAGGCGGCGCTGCCCCTGGTCGAAGCCGTCTTCGCGCCTGGGGCCTCGATCTACGCCCGCCGCGCCGCCGTGGCTGCCCTGGCCCGCCTGGCCGAGGGAACCCTGCACGTGCGCCGTGCCCGCGAGCGCATCGAAGGCTGGCTTGCCGACCCTGACTTTCGCGTGCGTATGGAGTCGGCCTCGGCGCTCGCCCTGCTGGCCGATGGCCGCGCCGTGCCCGCCATCGAGGCGGCGCTGCACGCCGAGCTGGACGGCCGCGCCAAGCGGCGCATGCGCGAGGCCATCATTGAGCTGCGCGAAAAGGGCAAGCCCGACGAGAAGCTGCGCAAGCTTTCCCAGGAGGTCGAACGCCTGAGCGGCGAGGCAACCCGTTTGCGCGAGCGCCTTGAAGGCCTGGAGAACAAGCGACGACCCTCGGTCACACCGAGTGCGCCCAGCCCCGGCGGCGCCCCTCCCGCGCGCAGCAAGCGTCCGCGCCCGGGTAGCCGGCGCAGTGGCAAGGCGCTGGCGCCCCGCCGGCGACGATAGGCGATGCGCTTCGGATTTCACCACAGAGAGCACAGAGGCGGATCGGAAGGAAAGAAGGGTTCAGATCCGGATCCGAAACCCCTACCTTCCGGCCTCTGTGGCCTCTGTGCCCTCTGTGGTGAGACTCCGGATCGCAGCGTTGCCCGTCAAGTCTCGAAAGAATCGTGGTTAGCACCCACGCCCTACCCACCCCTCGCGCTTCGCGCTCGCCCGTCGCGCTCACCCCACAGGGGCTTCGGGACGGACAGCCCACCCCACCCGCCCCGCGCTTCGCGCGCCCGTCGCGCAAGCCGCCCACGCAGGTCGCGCTCCGCTGGTCGCTCACGCTCACGCTACCGCTCACTCGCACGCTGGCCGATCTGCGCTGGCCCGGAATCTACCTACTTCGTCTTGCCCTTGGCTGCCGCAGCCTCGACCGGTGCGCGGTAGCCGAGAAGGCTCGGTGCCTCGGCCTCACGCACCAGGTGCACATTCACCTTGTCGTTTCTGTCGGTGTAGAGCCGCGTATGGTGCGGCAGGAACCCCTCGGCGCGAATGTCGAGATCCAGCGGGCCCGAGCTGCGCGGGCGCTGCAACTCGACGGTCGGGTTGTCAGGCGTGATGCGAGCGAGCTGCTTGCTGCCCCACATGACCGAGGCCTTGACCGGCGGGCTGATGGCCAAGGTCAGGGTCACGGTTTCCGACAAGGGGTTGGCTTCTCGTTCCTCGGATTGCAGATCGTCTTCGGCCTTCGCGCGTTCGGAGACAGGGGCTGGCGCTCGCGCAGCCTTGGGCAAGATCTCCGCTGGCTCTCTCCGGCTCGGCGCCGCCACAATCTGAGCGGGAGAGGCAGGGCCCGGCGCAGGCGGAGCCTCGCGTTCGACAGGTGGGCGGCGGCAACCGAATGCGAGGGCCGCTACCAGACAAGCCCGACAAAACCACCGCGCGCTCATCGTGCCTTGCCCTCAGCGCTGGGTTCGGCACGGCCGCCGCCCGCCTTGCTCTCTGGCCCGGTGAGCGCCGAGGGCAAATTGCTGTCGGCATAGGTCACGCCGGGTTTGCGCACATATCCCGTGATTGGTTGTTCCCGCTCGCCCACGATATTTCCCTTCAAAGTCTCGACCGGCATGGGCGGATCCAATTCATAGTAGAAGCCGCGCGTAGGCAGGCGCATCTCGAACACTTCCCCGTCCCAATAGAACGTGCGCCGGAAGCCCAGCGCCATGGGGCCGAGAACCTTGGCGTGCCGGTGCTTGAGCACGAATGAGAACATGCGCACAGCCAGGTTGTTGTACAAGCGGTGGCAGCCGTGCGAGAAGCGACCGCGCAGAGACAGGTAGTCAGACGAGCCATGGGTGCGAATCCCGTTGTCGAAATAGGCGAGGCCTTCGCCGCGCTGCTTGGCTTGCTCGTGGATGCCCGCCACCAGGCCATAGGCCGATAAGAATCCCGGTCCGGTCTCGTCGTAGTTGACCACACGCGGGTAGCCGCCGGCGACCCACTTGGTCTTCACCATCGACGCCAGCGGCGAGCTGGGCGGAGGCAGCCACACCGGGGCAGACACGATGTGCCGCCACACCCGTTTGCCCACATCCGAATCCTTGTAGCGGTAGTATTCCTCGCCGTCGGCCGCGAGTTCCACGCGCCAGCCGCCGATGGTGGTGCGCCAACTCACCAAGGGAACCTTCTCGCCTCGCCAGCGCACGTAGAGATTGAAGGTCGGGTAGCGCGTGCGCGGCTGCGGCACCCGGTTGCCTTTGCTGTCAAAGGGGAAGTCGTACCAGACATCGCCGCGGTCGATCTCGGCGACAAGGTCCATCTTGTGCCCGTAGTACTCAGGCGGCTCAGGCAGGCGCACCGCCGCCCGCAGCCAGTGAAAATCGCTTTCCGGGTGGCGACGGAAAAAGGCCAGTACGTCCTCTGGTGAGTTGAGGCCTAGCCGTTCCATGAGAGCCAGGGTGGCCTGTCCTACGAGGTCCGGCACAGGCACCGTTCTCCCGTCAGCGGTTCGATAGCTGGGGATCGCGCGCGGCTTGCCGTGTTTGGGAAGGGGCATGGCCAGTATCGCGGTTCCGTCCTCGATGAATCCGCCGGCGTGGGCTGCCCGCTCGGCCAGAACCCTGCGCAGGGTCGCGAAGTCGTTGGCCAAGAGCGGCCGGGCCATGGCCTCCAGCGTGGCGTGCGTGAGGTCGGCCTGGGCAAAGACGTCGTTCTTTTGCTGGAAATCCAGGACGGCCGAGCGCATGGGCGCATCGTAGAGGCCTGGCTTGTGCTTGGCCGGATCCATCAATCCCTCGCACGCCAAGCGCTTCTCCACTTCGGCAAAGGCAGCGCGCTCAGCCTCCACCCGCAAGTGGGACTTCACGTCGCCTGCGTGGCGAGGGTCTTTGGTGGCCAACTCTTCCAACGTGGCGACGCCCGCCTTGGCGCGAGCAGCCTCCAGTCGCAGTCCACGCAGCCGGTGCTTGGTCGCTTCCTTCTTTTCGGTGCTGCGGCCGAAGGTCTCGATGCTGTCCACCGCGAGCAAGCGGCTATTGTCCACGCTGGCCTCGCAGGTACGGGCCGCGTCCGCGAGAAAGCGCGCGCGTAGCACCGAGAGCGAAGGCGGGATACCGTAGAGCTCGAGATAGTTGCGCTCGCCGGGCGGCAAGGCCTGGCCATCACCGTCGCTGCGATCGTTGGCCAGCCCGACGAACACCGCCCGGTAGCGGTTGGGCAGGACCGCGCCGTCGGCCGCCTTGCCGTCCTGGAAGATGTAGGGCGCCCACTCGTCGGAGAGATCCACAACGGTAAGACCACGCCTGCCGGCCTGCTCGACGTCGACCACTCGCTCTTGGCCGGCCACGACCTGGATGGCACGACGTTCGACAGGCGGGGTGGCCTCGGGCAGGGCGTCGGGGTCAGGCTTGGGCGGAGCGGCCGGGGTCTCGGCTCGGGCCGCCGGCGCCGCAATGGCGGGAGCAGGAACGGCAGCGGGAGCGGAAACGAGCGCCGGGGCTCGGGCCGAGGAGCCCGAACCCCCACGACGACAGGCAGGCAGGCTGCCAGCCAGCAACAGCAACGAGAAGACGGCAAAGGAGCGCAAGGTCAAAACATGCAATGTCTAGCCTCTCGGCCGACCGGTGGCGAGTTTAGAAATCGACGGATCGATCGGGGCCAAGACGTACTAGGATGTCGTCCCATGAAGCGTCCCACTCTGCTCACAATGGCCTTTGCGACAATTCTGTCCGTCGGCGCGGGTCTCGCGCATGCAACCGAGGTTGGAGCCTCGCGCAACTTCGGCCTGGGCTTCCAGATTGGCGAGCCCACAGCCATCACGGCCAAAGCATTTATCGGGGGGGCCAACGCTCTTGACTTCGGGCTCGGGTTCGGCGGCTGGGGCTATGGCTGGTGCCAAGATGCAAAAGGAAACTCCTACCGCTGCGACGACGTCAATCACGACATCAGCTTGCACGCGGACTACCTGTACCAAGAGACCATCGTCAACATGACCAACCGCTTGGACTGGTACGCAGGTTTGGGCGGACGCGTGATCATGTCAGCCTATGGGTCCAACAATCTCAGCCACGACGTCGTGGTCATTGCTCGCGTTCCCCTCGGGATCGCCGCCACCTTCCGACGCCCCGATTTCCTCGAGGCCTACCTGGAAGTCGTGCCCGGCATCGCGGTCTTCCCGCTGGACTTCAACATCGACTTCGGCCTGGGCGTACGCGCGTACTTCTAGTCCGCTTCTCGAAAGTTCGTGACTGGATCGGGTTGCCGGTTCCGGGGCCGGGACCGCCAGCCGGATCCGGGTCCCCCGTCGGGGGCTTCGGGACGGACAGCCCACCCCACCTGCCCCCGCGCGCTTCGCGCGCGCCCTCGCCGAATCCGGGTCCGGTCGGATCCGGTTCCGGCTACCGGCCACCGGCCACGCCGCCGCTGGCCCGTTCGCCCAGCCAGCTACGAACTTTCGAGAGGCGGTACTAGCTCTCAGGATCGAAGTCGTTCCGGGTCGGACCGCTGTTCACTTCTCCGCTGGAGATCTCTCCCGACAGGAAGCCCGGCTCGGCGTTCGCGAGCGGCATCTCTCCCACCACGGCGCCCGAAGCTTCCTCGGTGGCCTGGGTGGCCACTTGGCCCCCTTGCTGGCGGATCTTCCATTGGGTTATGGCCCGTTCAAATTCGGCGTATGGAATCATTAGCGCAAGCCTACCGGGAAGACGTCTGGCCTGCAAATGGCGTGTGACCGCGTGTGACCGCGAGCCGCCCCTACCCGTGTATCAACTTGCGGTACCGGATCCGGTGCGGCTGATCGGCGTCGGCGCCCAGGCGCCGATGGCGGTCGGCTTCGTAGTCCTGGTAGTTGCCCTCGAACCACACCGCTTGGCTGTCACCCTCGAAAGCCAAAATGTGGGTGGCGATACGGTCGAGGAACCAGCGGTCGTGGCTGATGACCACCACACAGCCGGCAAAGCCCAGCAGCGCCTCTTCCAGCGCGCGCAGGGTGTCCACGTCCAGATCGTTGGTCGGCTCGTCGAGCAGCAGCACGTTGCCCCCGCTGCGCAACAGCTTGGCCAGGTGCACGCGGTTGCGCTCGCCGCCCGATAGATCCTTTACCCGCTTCTGCTGATCGGCGCCCTTGAAGTTGAAATCGGCAACATAGGAGCGCGCGTTCACCTGCCGCTTGCCCACCTGGATGTAGTCCGAGCCCTGCGCGATCTCGTCGTACACGCTGTTGTCGCCCTTCAAGGCATCGCGCGACTGATCGACATAGGCCAGCTTAACCGTGTCGCCGATGCGCAGAACGCCGCCGTCGGGCTTCTCCTGGCCGACGATCATGCGGAAGAGCGTCGTCTTGCCCGCGCCGTTGGGCCCGATGATGCCCACAATACCGCCGCGAGGCAGGTTGAAGGTCAGATCGTCCATCAACAAATTGTCGCCGTAGCCTTTGCTCAGATGCTCGGCCTTGACCACCAGGTCGCCCAGTCGCGGGCCGGCCGGAATGCTGATCTCGGCGGTGTCCTCGCGCTTCTGCGCGTCCTGCGCCAACATCTCCTCGTAGGCCGCCAAGCGGGCCTTGGACTTGGCCTGGCGGGCGCGCGGCGAGGCCCGCACCCACTCCAGCTCGCGCGCCAAGGTGCGCTGCCGGGCTGACTCGGCCTTCTCCTCGGCCTCCAGGCGTTTGCGCTTCTGCTCCAGCCACGACGAGTAGTTTCCCTTCCAAGGCAGGCCCTCGCCGCGATCCAGTTCCAGGATCCAGCCGGCCACGTTGTCGAGGAAGTAGCGGTCGTGGGTGATGGCCACGATGGTTCCTGGGTATTCCTGCAAGTGCTGCTCCAGCCAGGCCACGCTCTCGGCGTCCAGGTGGTTGGTGGGCTCGTCGAGCAGCAACAGATCCGGCCTCTGCAGAAGCACCTTGCACAGTGCCACGCGCCGGCGCTCGCCGCCTGACAGCTTGGTCACGTCGGCGTCTGGCGGCGGCAGGCGCAGGGCATCCATGGCGATCTCCAGCGTGCGATCGACATCCCAACCCTTGGCCGCGTCGATGGCGTCTTGGAGTTTGGCTTGCTCTTCCAGCAACTTCTCCATTTCCTCAGGCGTGATGTCCGTGCCCAGCCGCGCGTTGACCTCGTCAAAGCGCAGCAGCAGCTTCTTCACCGGCGCGACGGCCTCCTCCACGTTGCCGAGCACGGTCTTCTTGGGATCGAGTCTCGGCTCTTGGGGCAAGTAACCGATGGTGATGCCATCGGCTGGCCGCGCCTCGCCGAAGAAGTCCTTGTCCTCGCCGGCCATGATGCGCAGGAGGGTGGACTTGCCCGCGCCGTTGCCGCCGATGACGCCGATCTTGGCGCCCGGGAAAAACGACAGGTAGATGCCCTTCAAAACCTCCTTGTTGGGCGGATGAATCCGCCGCAGATCCTGCATAGTAAAGATGTATTGATGAGCCATGGGCCGCGTAGTGTACTCGATTTTTCCGGCCGGCCAGGAAGGAGACGCTTCTTTCGAAGCGTGCGCACGCCCAATGCCTACCGCACCCAGGTCGCGTGGGCAGCCGCCTGAGGTCTGGCGATCACTCTTCGTACACGATGCGGAAAGAGTCGAAGGGTCAAGAAGTCAAAATGCCCGTCCTCAGCGCACACAACGAACGTTGAAGGTACCGGACACACCGCAGAAGCCCGTTTGGCCGTTGCCGAAGTAGACGTCCCACGCGCCGGACGACGAGCCGGCCAACGGCGACGCCGACCAGAAGAAATCCGAAGGCGTCCCCGGAAATGCGGTCGAATCGATCATCGGGGGAGTCGTCTGCGAGTAATCGACGAGGGATTGTAGTTCCTTCAGCGTCGGAAGGCGCCAGCTCGTGCCTCCCAATCTGCTTCCCACTCCTGCACAGTATGTCTTGGCGTCGGCCCAAGAATAGGAAATCGACGATATCGTCTGTTGCCAGGTAAGCTTGGTCTTGGTGTCGTAGACGGTTCCGTTGCTGGTTCCGCCGTTCGTCACCACGAAGCGCCCGCCTGGGGCGCTGGCGGCGGCAGGGGTTGGCAGGATCACCGCAATCATGGCGATGGCGCAGAGAAAACGGGGTGTGGACGCGTTCATTGGGCTTTCTCCTGGTCAGATTCACGGACCACGGGACGTTCGAAAACATAGGCAAGACGGCGCCGCTTGCCTCCGATTCCTCGAGAGCCACCCCGACAACCCGGACGGCAACATCCATCGCGGCCCGGTAAACCGGCGACGCTTCGTTGTAGCTCGGCATTCACCCTCACGAAATCAAGAGTCAAAGTGTCAAGAAGTCAAAGTGCCCGTCCTCAGCGCACACAACGAACGTTGTTGTAGCTGCCGGACACATCGTAGTGGCCCGTGCAGCCGTCCTCAAAGCGGACGACCCACGCGCCGGACGACGAGAGGGACAACGACGGCGACGCTGACCAGAAATAGTCTGAAGGGGTCGAGGGGAAATACGTGGGGTTGATAGTTGGACTGGACTGCCCCAAGTCCATGATGGACGAGAGCTCGACGATCGACGGAAGGCGCCAGTCGCTTTGACCGGCGAGGGTCAGCGTTGGACAGTACGCAACTGCATCGGCCCAGGCATATTTGGTCGCTGGCACCGCTTGCTGCCACATGAGCCCGGTGACGTTGTCAGTGACCGTGCCATCCCCGTTGTCCGTGTAGCTCTCCAGATTCGGTGCACCCGCGGTAACGTCCACCTGGCTGTTCGGGACGAGCCACTCAGCCCAGTTTGGATCGGCGCACGCGGCCGGCGGATTGCGCTCGCAGACCAGGCCGGCTGAACAGGTGTCGCAGCTCGTGGCCTGGCTGCCGCCAGTCTGGACGCCGCCCGTGCCCACCAGCCCACCCGTGTCCACCCCACCCGCCCCCGCCACCCCACCCGTGCCCACCACCCCGCCAGTGTTGCTGGTGCCGTTGTTGCCGGCGCCGCTACCGCAGGCGAGCAGACCCGCGCTGAAGGCGATAGCCAGTGCCAAGTTTTCCCGATTCATCGCGATATCCTCTCTAGCCGCAAGGCCAGCCGGGTTGGAAGCTAGCCTCAAGAGGTTCGGAAGGCAAAAACCAACTCACCCGAACCGCGAAACGCAGCACGGCGATTATCCCTTGGTAGGGCAATGACGTGCCCCATCCGCTTCGTGCTAACCTGGACGCCGCGTGCAAAAACCGGTCGTGATCGTCAACCCCCGCTCCGGGGGCGGGCTCAGCCAACGACGCTGGGCGGCTCTGCTCGGCCCGCTCACCGATGGGCTGGGCTCCGTCGACGTGCGCTTCACCGAGGCCAAGACTGACGGCCGGCGCATCGCCCACGAGGAGGCGACAGCCGGGCGCGGCCTCATCGTGGCCATGGGCGGTGACGGGACCATTTCCGAAGTGGCCGATGGCATTCTCGACGCCGGCGGCAAGTCCGAGCTGGGCATCATCCCGCGTGGCACAGGCGGCGACTTCCGCCGCAGCCTGGATCTCGACGACGACATCGGCCGGGCAGCCCGCCGCATCCGCGAGACACCGGCCCGCCTCATCGACGCTGGTCGCGTGTCCTTTGTCGCCGACAACGGCTCGCAAGCCGAGCGCCATTTCGTCAACGTCGTCTCGTTTGGCTTTTCCAGCGACGTGGCGCGCCAGGCGAACACATCCTCGAAGCGGCTGGGCGGTCGCGTCGCCTTTCTCTCGGCCACCCTCCGTTCATTGGTCAGCTACGAAAACGTCGATGTCGTGCTGTCAGTGGACGACCAGCCTGAACGGCGCATGAGCGTGCTTCTGGCAGCGATTGGCAACGGTCGCTTCTTCGGCGGCGGCATGAGAATCTGCCCCGAGGCCTTGCTCGACGACGGTTTGTTCGATCTGGTTACCGTGGGCAACCTGGGCCGCGTCGGGGTCATGGCCAACATTCACCGCATCTACAGCGGCCACCATCTGACCATGAAGGAAGTTCAGGGCACGCGGGGCCGGCGCATGAAAGTCGCGCCCGCCGACCGCGAAGCGAAAATCCCCCTGGAGGTCGATGGCGAAACCCCGGGCCACCTGCCTGCCAGCTTCGAGCTTCTGCCTGGCGCTCTGCGCGTACGCGCGTGACGTCTTTTTTTTTGATGGCATTCGGCCCCGCTGGCGCTCTTACCCCCCAACGACGGTAAAGCTGTGGCGCGCCTTCTGGTCCGGGAAGGTGTTCAACAGTCAACAAACGATTCAATCCGGGGAGGTTCCAAATGAAGCCCAGACACGGTTTGTCGATTTGCGCTGTTGGCGCGTTGCTAGTCGGTATTTCAATGGGAGGCTGCTCGTCGGAAGACGGTTTGCCGGGGCCCGGCGACAGCGGGCAAACGACCAATGGTGGACAGACTGGACAGAACGGTGGCTCAACCAGTGGGCCGGCCGGCGCTGCAGGCAACCCCGGCGTCGCAGGGAATCCAGACATCGGCGGAAACACCGCTCTAGCGGGGAACCCAGATATGGGCGGAAACACCGCTGCTGCGGGGAACTCCGGAACCGATACATCCCCCAGTGAAACCGCTGATGCCGGCACTGAAACAAGAACCAGCATCTCCACCTACACAAGAACCGGTTTCGGAACCAGCACACGAACCGGCTTCGGAACTAGCTCAAACACCGGCTTCGGAACCAGCTCTAGAACCGGCTTCGGAACCAGCACACGAACCGGCTTCGGAACTAGCTCAAACACCG
>Ga0182021_10006566_pt1 | contig 13816 bp, 15 predicted proteins | sample 612E3MmetaG_FD_120493 | JGI IMG/M metagenome (GOLD analysis project Ga0182021, IMG submission 120493) | Permafrost microbial communities from Stordalen Mire, Sweden - 612E3M metaG (Illumina Assembly) | ecosystem: Environmental > Terrestrial > Soil > Wetlands > Permafrost | place: Sweden...
ATCGTGTGGACACTGGGCTTGCTCTTGACAAATCCGGAGATACGGCTAACTTTGCTAATCGGTTGATGAATGAAAATGATGAAAAAATTAAACAAGAAGTACTAAACTCTTTTAATAAATCTGTCCAACTTATTGGGGGTTAAGACACGAAAGTTAAACGCAACATGATCTACATGAAAAATATATTTAGAATTTCAGGAGTAATCCTATTAATCCTTTCAATTTCTTTAACGCACTCATGTAAGAAAGAAAAGCCTCTCCCACCTGTTTTATCAACAACTGAGGTAACTGCAATTTCTTATACAACTGCAACTTCCGGAGGAAAGGTGACAAACGAAGGAGGTGATCCAGTTATTTCAAGAGGTATCTGTTGGGGAACAACGGCAGAACCAACAATTACAAACAGTAAGACAACTGAGAGTGGTGGATTAGGATCTTTTATTAGCAACATTACACTACTTACTCCGAATACAATATATTATGTTAGAGCTTATGCAACAAATATTGCTGGTATAGGTTATGGAAATCAAGTATCATTTACTACTAGCCAGGCTGCAGTTCCTACTTTGACTACAACAGCAATTACTTCAATTTCTCAAACATATGCCTCTTCAGGAGGTAATATTACTTCTGATAATGGAGGTTCTATAACAGCGAGAGGTGTTTGCTGGAGTTTAAGCCAAAGTCCAACAATTACCGATTATAAATCAGAAGACGGCAATGGTGCGGGAGTCTTTACAAGTTCAATAACTGGACTTACAAAGGGAACAACTTATTATATACGAGCTTACGCCATCAACAGTGTAGGCACAGGATATGGAAGTATCCTGCAATTTACAACAGAACCAGGGATTATATATAATCCTAATCAGACTTATGGATCAGTAACCGACATTGATGGTAATATCTATAAAACAATAACTATTGGAGATCAAATATGGATGGCGGAAAACCTGAAAACAGCTAAATACAATAATGGCGATTTAATAGGTACAACAATACCAGCAACCAGTTATATTCAATCTGAAAACATGCCCAAATATCAATGGCCTTATGGTGGTGATGAAAGCCATGTAGATACCTATGGTAGATTATATACCTGGTATTCAGCAACTGACAACCGAAGTGTATGTCCCACAGGCTGGCATGTACCTACTGATGCCGAATGGTCAACATTATCTACCTATTTGGAAAACGCAACTTATTCAGGTGGCAAATTAAAAGAAACTAGTACTGTCCATTGGCTAAGTCCAAATACTGGAGCAACGAACGAAAGTGGTTTTACAGCTCTCCCCGGAGGACTTCGTAGCGTAAATAACACCTTCAATAGTGTTGGTAATTACGGATGTTGGTGGACCTCTTCCGAGTGGACAAGTCCTGCAAGTGCTTGGGATTGGGGACTTGGCTATGATAGCAACGAGGTTAACAGAGGCGCTACTGGTAAGAACAATGGTTTTTCTGTACGTTGCATAAAGGATTCACATTAATTCCTGTTAAAAAGGATCTTTTTGCAAGCACATTTAAAAGCTCCACAAGTTAAATCGCAAACCAAAGCTTTTAAAAGACCTTGTAAAGAGACAGTTTTTAGACCCTGACCAAAAAATGGTTAAATCATGACAATTTTAAAAAAACTGGCAATTCGGACGGTTTGGTTAATTGGTTTCGCCAGCACGGACTACTTAGTAATCAGCCCCCTAAGTCTATGCGATCAAAATTATTTCCACTTATCAAAATTTGTACACCGTGACTAATCCTGCACTGTGATAAATTACTGAGGCACCTTCGTATTGACTTCTTCTTCTTTATAATTACCACATGCAGGCCAGTTGACTCGGTGATCTGATACCGAACTGGTCTTGTTCATATTATTCCTTAGTTCGCATTTGTGGTACTTCTTAGCGAACTGCTTGTAGTATAAATGGACACAGGTCTTGCATTTCTTCTGTGGTGTTTCTCCATACAAGGCAAGCATAGGATTGATCTTCCAGGAGCCGTCTGCATTGCGTTTTTGCATCCTTTTACTCCTGGCTCGTTGTAGTTTGGTTTCCTGTGGTGCTGATGGCTCCCCGAAAAGGTCTATGGTCATGACTGGCAGAATTCAGGTATTATTACTCTCTGTGCATCAATCGCTTTCAAGATAGCCTCTGCTTTGCTCCGGTAATTCTTGTCTGTATCACAGAGGTTATTATAAATCTTTACTGCATAAAGCACATCACAGTGACCCCTTCCAACTTGCTTGGCTGTGAGGGTTGGCCCTTTGCCTTTAATTTTCCCTTGAGCTTTACGCTTCTTGTTAGGGTTGCTGTTATTACTTAATTCAGACACATAATACATAAATGCATACCTGGCGTTTATAATTTCCCGCTTCCGGTTTTTAGAGAATGGCAGTTCTAATACTTCTGGCGATACTCCGAATGTATCTGCTATGAACTTCTGTAGTGTAATGACTGGTGGCTCTAAGCCTGGTGCTGTGTAAAATGATTTTGCTTTATTCAATATTTCCGTATATTAAAATGTTGGCTCTTCTATTTTCTGTTCACTAAATACTTCTACTGGTTCTGTGATATTTGTCATGCTTTCATTATGCTGCAGGCCGACTGAGAATAAAGCTCCGTTACGGTCCTTCTCACAAAAGACACATAACAGCCCGGTTGCTGGGATTACTGCATTATCAATGACCAGGCTTTCAATACCGTAATAGGCTGGACGATAAACAAAGCAAACAATGTCTGCATCCTGCTCTATGGCTCCTGATTCCCTCAGGTCTGATAACCTGGGCTTCCTGTCTCCCCGGTCCTCTACACCCCTGTTAAGCTGTGCTAAAGCAATGACAGGTATATTGAACTCCTTAGCAATTGCCTTCAGTCCTCTGGATATCTTTGCTACTTCTTGCTCCCGGTTACCGGCTTCGGCTGTCATTAGCTGTAAGTAGTCAACAATAACCATCTTAACGCCATTCCTAAGAATCAGTTTTTTAACCTTTGACCTAAGTTCAAAGAGTGATATAGCAGGAGTATCGTCAACATATATTGGCATGGTTGCAACCTCATTGCTATCGTTACATAGCTTATCAAGGTTCACCTTTGCGTTTCTGATCTGTAAGTTTGAGAATCCTGATGCTCCTGATAGAAGTCTGGTTGCTATTTGCCGGTCTGACATTTCCAGGGAGAACAGAGCCACCGGATAGCCTAATATAGCTGGATTCTTGGCGAGTGCCAGGGCTAGGGCTGTTTTCCCCATTGATGGCCTGCCAGCTACTATGATCAGATCCCCTTGTTGCCATCCCCCGGTAATACGGTCAATGCTGGTGTACCCGGAAGGGATACCAACCAATGTTTTTTCTTTATTGATGATTTGCTCAACGTCTGTTAGCACTTCATCAACCACAACTCCTATATGCCTGGGCTCTTTAGCCTGGGTGAAGTCTGATAGCTGGAATAGGCTTGATTCTGCAAATTCTGTGATGTCTTTAATGTCGTCTGTGAATCCTCTGTTTACAAGCTCCTGCCCTATCCTGATGTACTCCCTGGCTATAAATGTCTGCCTTACCAGTACTGCATGGTTAGGCATCATTTGATCTGAGAAGATATTGGAGGTTAGTTTGGTTAATGCCAGGGGACCACCTACTGAATCAAGCTGGTTTTTCTTCCTGAGATCATCTGTGACTGTTACTAGGTCACAAAAACCCTTATTAGCCAGTTCCAGGATGGAAGTGAATATTTTCCGGTGTGCATCCTTGTAGAACATTTCCGGTTTCAATCTTGCTTCGCTGACTGAATCAGGATATACCAGGCAGGTGCCTAATACTGATTCTTCTGCATCAATCGCCTGTGGCGGTACTTTTCCGTAATCAGCTAATTGCGTGATTACTTGTGGTTGTTTGTTGTAGTTGTCTTTTTTCATTTTATACTCCTCTATATGTTACCATTGGTGCGGGGGCTACCGCTGTTGTTTGACTATTGTTTCTGTTGTGGCTGAATTGAGTATCTCGGTTTGCCCAGGTTGCCAGTCTCTTTGTGACTTCAAAGGTTGGCTCTAGTTCGAATCTCATCTTTGTATTGCTCTTGTTTGTCTCAGTCCAATAGCTGTAAAATGATTCTAGCATCGGCTTGGGATATGAGGTTTTTAAATCAATTATTTTTTTCTTGAACTCAAGTGAGCGTGTTTTGATTTTTTCCTCTTCCTCTTTCTTCTTATTATTCTTATCATTCTTATTATTCTTGTTATTATCGGGTAGGGGATGGTTCGTCATTGGTTCGTCATTGGTTCTTTCATTAGTACCCTTCGTAGTTCTTTCGTAGTTCTTTGGGTCTTGGTAATAATCATATTTACATATAGATATCATCACTCCCCCTAGTTCCTTCGTTGTGGTTATTCGTTGGGTCTCTCGTAAGAACTTCATAGCCTTCTTCGTAGCGTTTTCGTTGTAGGTCATTTTTCGATAGCCAACAAACCATTTTGTACCCTCTCTGATGTCCTCATAGGCCCTAAATAACTGACCTCTCTTAATGACATGACCATTGTATTTTTTATCCTGTGAATTTGCCTCTCTAAGCAAATAAGCCCATATCTCCCGGACTGAGGGAGGGGCAACAGAAATATCACTTTCCTGAATTACCCTGGGTGTTATAATGTATCCGCCATGTATCATGATTGAAGGTATTAAGGGGGATTGCTCCCTCTGAGTGTTTATTCAATTAATGCAAGAGTCTTGACCACCGGTATAGCCTTAAAGGTACTGGCAATAAATTCCAGACCTTTTTGAGATACCAGGACTTTAATAACTGCAAATCCTGGATGATCTGTTCTTTCAATGAATGCTTCTTTAAGTTTGAAATATCCCCTGTCTATGTATTCCTGTTTTGGTTCGTTCCTGTTTTTAAAGAATATACCTGCCTTTCTGAGTTTAGAGAATAATGTGTTGCGACCAAATGGAAGTCCGAGTATTTTTGCAGCCTGCCCTATATCAATCATCGAACCAGTTTCAAGTACCCTCTGCATCAGTTCTGCCTTAGGGGCCAGTGTATTGATGGTTTTTTCCTGATTATGACCAACTAAACGAAGTCTTTCAATTTCTTCTTCTTGCTGAATCACCCAATTCGCCAGTTCTTTTCGTGTTGGAGTACTTATCTTTGGAGTAACAGCCTCTTTCTCTTTTTGAATGAAATATCTTCTCGCTTCCCGGCCTCTGTCGTTATTCTCTACCATTGACAGCTCCTTTGCCATATCCAGGGTTAATCCGTATTCAATTTTCCTGCCACCGTTTACTAATTTTTCAGTAAATGAAACATAGTCCTGGTTCTCAATAAATTCGTATTTTTCAATACGGTTGATTATCCAGTCATTAAATCTTGTTTGAACTTCAAGAAAAACATGAAGCTCTCTTGCATCAACCAGGTTTTGGTTATTATGCTTTTTAATTTTGATAAGTTCTCTCATACATATTGCTTTAAGGTTTAATAATTGATTGAAATTAATTTGCTTCCTGGACCAGATTCGAACCGGTGCGTACCGTACATTTCTGCCGATTGACTCTAACCACTGAGCCTACCAGGAATAACCACTTACACGTTAATAATTACGATCTCCGGGGCTATCTCTGTAATAGCCTTTACCTGGTCCTCCAGATACAATGCTGTCAGCTCTGCATCCTTCTGAATAAGCTCTGAGGAGTACATGGTTACATTCAGGTTCTTGTCAACCAGTATCTCAACCTCAAAGTCTATCTTAGGCATACCCTTGAATATTGGAAGGGATAATGTAAACACTTTAGGTATGTTATGTTCAACTGCCTGGGTTTTCTTACTCTCATAATCACCGGTATCACTCCTGATGGCTGAAATAGCCTGCTGTACCTTTGCAGTGAAGGTCCTGAGGCCTACAAATACTGAATTATAAGTATCAGGACTTTTAAAAAGGTGCTTGCGAGTTCTTAGGAAGGTAGCAAGGTCCTCAGGTAATACATATCTACCATCATTGATTTGGAAGCCTGTGACATCTTTATTGATAGTCAGCTTACCTGTTATGGTTGTGCCAAACGGATCTTTTTCTGCAATGGCCAAGGTTATGATACCAAGTTCCAGAGCAATACGGATATTACACTGTTTGTGAGGCTTGATTTCCTCCACCCGGTTTTTGATAAACCTGTATGGGGCATCAATAGTACCATCAATACCTACAACCTTAGGATTGAATACTCCCAGGGCTGTTCCTTCCCGGATAATAATCTCGGAAGTGCCTTCCGCTGCTTTGATTTCAATTTTCTGATTACTCATTCTGTAAAATTTAAAGGGTTAATAATTAACTGCCATTTTAATGACCTGCTGGCCATCCTCCTGGGTCACTGGCCTCATGGAAACAAGCTGGCCTCTTACGTTGTAAAATCCCACCATCTTGGTGTTCTGTTCAACAACTTTGTAGCAGATCCCGTTCTCTTGGATGGAGCCAGCTTTCAACTCCTGGAGTACTGCGTGTTTCTCAACCTCTATCGGTTTAAGTTCAGCTTTGAACTTAGCAAGCATTTCAGCTTTCTTGTCATTGATCTTTGATTCCTGAATAACCAGGGCAGTAAGCTGTGACTTCCTGGCTGTCATTTCGTCCATTGTCAGTACTACTGCATAATCCATTGTTACCACTCCCTCGGAAATTGCTTCCAGGTTTATGGCTCTTTTTGATTCTTCTAACTCTTGATATAAAAATTGGTCCATGATAAAAAATGTATTAGTAAATGATTAATAAGGTGTGTAATTAAAAACTAGATTCATGCCCTTGCGAGCTGCATATACAGGCTTCCCTGACACTCTCTGTATCTCTGTGACAAATCGAGCCTCGTCACTGTTTTGTGAGCTTAGATGCACCAGAACGATATTTATAACCTTACTCAGGTCATTGGCTTTAATAACTCCCTTGCAGGTTTCCAGCTCCATGTGAGTTGACATAAGCCTGGGCCTCATACCTGGGAATACGCTACCTGACTGGATATTCCTGTCTAGGATATCATCAGCATAGTTGCACTCGATCATGATATGGGAGAGATTAGAGAATGTGTAGTCTGACATAAAGCTGTCAGTAAGAAAGAGGATGGACCCGGTCTCGGGATGGGAAATAAGGAACCCTAGGCAGGGGACGTCATGATGGGCCTCAAAAGGTATAATCTTAAAATTACCTATTTTATAGCCCTTCCCAGGGAGTACAGTCTTGGCCCAACATGAATACACCAGGTCGTTTAGTGATGCGAATACTTCTCTGCTGGAAAGAACTGTTATTCCGGTTTTCAAGTACTCTTTAAGATACTTAGCATGATCGCCATGCTGGTGGGTAACTAGGCAGCCCACAACCTTACTGATATTGAAATTCAGGGCTTTCTTAACTGTGATTAGTCTCATACCTGCTTCAATGATCAGTGCCTCGGTGTCATTCTCAAGAATGTACCCGTTGCCGGTTGATGAACTGCCTAGTACTTTTAGTATCATCGCTAGTAGTTTGGCTGTGCTTTAACTACTGCGCCTTCTTCCTTTTTAACCTGGTTATTGATTATTTCCTCATAATCAATATTTTCAGCATTTATGTCTTTTTTGTTGCCCTGCTGCTGAATGTTGTTTTCACGAATGGCCTCTAAATTTTGAGGCTCACGATTAGATTCAAGAAGTTTTTCATTCTCAATAATCCTCATAAGATTATCATCTATCTTTTCACTATCAATGGTTATAGAGCCATAGGCCATTCTGTATATAGTTTTCCAGCACATTTCGTCAAACCAGCCCTCAGTCTTTTCGGTGCCAACTTTTTTGCTTTTGCCAGTGACTTCATCTTTTTCCCATTTTTCCTTTTCTCCACCCCAAAACTCAGCTGAAGCATATTTCGGTTTGCGCTTTTCTATTTCATGGAGATTAAAAAACATCAATTTGTTTTTTTCAGGGGATTCCTTAAAAAGATGATAATAAAACCCGCCAATGATTTCACCCCTCTCGAATGGGTTCTCGCTTATCTTGAATTTATAGCCCTCAATTGAGTTGTCGATATCCTTTTTAATCGGAATGAATTTGTCATTTTTATAAACAAGCTCAACAATAACATGGGTTGGCATGTCATAGCCATATTTTTTGGCTTTCAATTCCTTGCCCCTGTATCCTTCAACAAAACCGACATCATATTTATTGGTCTTGTTGTTTTTGTAGGGGACCATGTTTATATGGTTTGGTAATGCTGGATCATAACCTATCCTAGCACAAGCCACAACATTAAGTGCCAGTGATTCCATATTGACATTAGGCCAATTAACTGGAGTGGGATCACGATACGCTTCCTGTTTTTTCAACCTTCTTTCCTCGGCTGTTTTCAGGGCCATGTCTGTTGAGATAAAATAGTTTTGAATAAGCCTCTTCTGGAAGGCAGTGAGTTCAGCTTTGCCGACATTGCCAGCAAATTCCTGGATTACCATATTTGAGAACCGTTCACTATAAGATGCATCTGCTTTTTTTAATTCAGTAGATGTACTCGGTCCTCTTCCGCTACCGTTTGGTGCGGTTCCTGGTGTGGTGTTTGTGTTTTCCATGTTACGCTACTTTTAATTGTTTGTCTAGTGTTACTCTTAAATTGATTATTTGGCTCTGGCAATCTGCCAGTGTGTTTACGGATTCTCTGTTGTCTATGAATATCGGAGCATAGACATTGCTTTCCTGGCTCAGGGTGTTGATTATATCCATACCTGCATTGATACGCATAGCATTATTAAGATCAGGATAAGGCACTCCATCAACTGTGCAGACACAAGTCGCAACCTCTCCACCATTAATCTGCTGGTCGAACATCTTAAACCTGACAAGCTTGAATTTGCTGTTTACCCTGGATTCAATAGTTTCAATCTTGGCTTTTTCAAAGTCTGCAACCTCAAATTCAGCCTTTTCAATGTCTGCCTGTTCCTGTGCAAGAGTACCCTGCTGTTTTCTTAATTCTGCTATCCTGATGTCAGCCTTCTGAATGGTATCCCTGTCATTCAGGAGCTTCTTAGCATTGTCAATACCAGTCTGGTAAAGAACTTTTGTAGCCTTCTGCTCTTCGATATCAAGCTCTGGAGCATCCGGGACTACAATTGCATCAATCTCTTTGAGGATGATCTGATATTCTGTATTGGCTTCCAGCAGCTTGGTGATATCGGGCTCCCCTGCTGGTATTGCATCCTCGGCAGTGTTCAGTTGTACTTTCAGAGTCAGTATTCTTTCGTCATACTCTGCAATCTTAACCAGGTTCTTATCAATGGCTGCTTGGGCTGCATCCCTCTTAGAGGCTGTACTTACACCTACCAGCTCATTCGCTTTTTTACTCGATACCTTATTCTCATTGAATTTAGCGATCATGGCTGCCTGGATGGCTTCATACTTTTCACTGTCATATTCTCTAGCACAGGTAGGGCAACAAAAATCATATTCCTTAAAGGTCAATGTTTCGGAATCAATCTTATGCCACTCCTGACGTAAAGCAACTAGGCTTGTGTTGAACGCTTCGATATTGGCCTTACTGATGATATTTTCAGTAAGTAGATTATTCCTGTTGTTATTTACCTGGGCCAGCGTGTACTTGATGTTCGAAACAGCAGCCTTAGCTTCATTGATCACCTTATAAGCTTCTGACTTGACTTCAAACGCTATTTCATCCCTTCGGGTGATCTTCTTGTTCTTCCTATCCTGAATGATCTGATTTGCTCTGAATACTCCTGCCTGGGCAGTTGTTTTCCCGATGATATAATTATCAATTTCCAAAATTGCTGCTTCACCATCTGCAATTTCCTTTTCAAGGAAAGCCCAATTCTTTATAGACGGCAGGCTCCTGAATAGTTCATCAATCCTGGTAGGTATTTTCTCCAGATCTTCCTTGATCTTTATCCTCTTTGCTGCCAGTTCCTTCTTGATCGCTGCCAGCGTAACGTTTTTAGCCCTGATGTTTTCCAGTAGAGCCACGAATACCGGGTTTCCCTGTGCTATGTCCATGTCAGTTATTTGACCGGCTAATCCGAATAGCAGTTCCCTCTGTTTGGTCCAGGGTAATGATGGGAAGTAAGACGGGTCAGTAAGGAGCTTGAAGTGAGATTCCGGGCAAATTGCATCCAGCTTACTCATGTATTCCCTTTGTGTATGGGGAACATCATTATAAAAATAGGTTGTCTCGTGACCCTGCATGACTGTCTCGCTCTGTCCTTTAGGCTTTACCCATTTTTCTTTGAGGGTTCTTTTGAATGTGGTAGGGATACCGTCAACGTCCAGGGCTACTATTACCTCTGTCTCAAGGTTGTGAATAGGCTTCCCTTCGGACGTGAGGGGCTTCATGTTAAAGTCAGTCTTGTCTTCGCTGTTCTTTCCAAACAATACCCAGCGGAAGGCATCGTTGATAGTTGATTTTCCTGTGGCGTTATCTCCCAGGATGTTGGTTTCCTTGCCGAATTTAACGGTCATGTTCTTAATCCCTTTGAAGTTTGTAAGGGTCAAGCTGTTCAAATTGATGTACATATACTTATGATTTAATGGTGACTGGCACAAGAAATGTATTAGGGTCTGTAAAACCAGAGAAGTCCTTTAGGTCCGCAAGCTCCTTCATGGTTAATCTGACTGAACCCTCAGGGGAATCAACCTGAACCATCCCGTAAGGGTATTCAATGTCGGACGTGTGGGTTTTTTGAAATACTCCCTTGATGAATAATTGGTACTGGTATTTCCTGTTGTGAAATCCTTTCATCCTGTGGACAGAAAGGTCTCTTTGTTGTAAATTGTACATTGGTTGAGTTATTATGTGACTACTAAAAACTATACCTTTCTCAAGGTTCTCTTGAATGCTTCCCATTCTGTTCTTTCGGCCCACTGTTTACAGTTCTGCCGGTCTCCGTTCTTAATCAGGATTACTTGTTTGGTCTCTACCCCTCTGTTAAAGATGCTTATCCCTAGTTCTTTAATCATCTCCTTCCGGGTGACATATTTTGATTCTGTTAGTGTCTCTGCCATGACTTACTTGATTATTGCGTTATGCCTTGCTGTTAATACTGCTGCCCTGATGTTCTCTTCCTCGATTATTGTATATGCAGCCTCAATGACTTTTAAGTTATGAGCCTTACCATGAAGGACCCTGGATATTAAAGTACACGACAGGCCTGTCTTTCTGGCAATTGCTTTATTTGCGGCGTATGGCAGACTTGCACGTATTTGCTTTAATATTTCTGTATTTACTTGGTTATTGTTCATAAACAGTTTATCTTTACTTTATCGTTAGTACAAATATACTGCTCATTTAATGTAAATCAAGCCTTTTTCGATTTATTTTTAATATAAACACTAAACGCAACGTAAATAACAGCTATTCAACACTATAAACTATGAACCAAAATGTCAAGTCTTTCGGAGAAAGGTTAGAAGTCCTGATGAAGTACTACGGACTGAACAAAAATTCATTGACAATAAAAGTCGGACTACCAAGCAATTCTGTCATAGGTAGGATTGTAAACGAACAATCAAGGCCGTCATTTGATGTGCTACGAGTGATTCTAGAGAAGCACCCTGACGTTAATGCCAGGTGGCTAATTACCGGAGAGGGCAGTATGTTAGGCAAAGAATCTGCCTCCATAAGTGAGAAGGGTGAAATCAAGTACATCAAAGCAGGTGGGAGTAACTCATTCCCTGACGGAGTTCAAAACCTTAAAGCAACAGCGATAATCACATTATATGGGTTCACTGACTGCGAATATGCTTTTGATGTGTTTGGGGACAGCATGTTCCCCCGGTTTCATTCAGGTGATGTTGTGATTTGCAGTGAGAGTACCAACAAACCAATTCATCAAGGGGAGGCTTACTATATGATGATTAACGGTAGTCCTGCAATCAGAATTATTAAGAATATAATTGATGGGAGTTCATACAAGTTAAGTGCGGACAATCCCCGGATTGAGGATTACGAAGTAAAAATATCCGAAGTATCCCATGTTTACCAGATCAAGGGAGTTATACGGAGAGAGGTATTTTAGACTATGTGTTTAATGTGGTAATAAGGCCATCCTCATCCTGGTTGATGGCCTTTATTACCCTTTCGTTAGCATCATCTACCGGACTAAGGTATTCGTGAATATAAATCTTAGTGATTGCGTTAGTTTCCTTTAATACGATATGTCCCAGGCCCCGGCTAAGTATATCCATGCTTATCCCTAGCCCGAATCCTATTGTTACCCAAGAATGGCGACATGAATTTATTGTAACAAGTTTTTTAATGCCGCAAAGTTTGGCGATATCTTTTAATTTGTAATTGATTCGTTTGGCAGCAGTAGTGTAATCCGAATACTGGTCCATGATATTTAATAGGTGCTTCTTGCCCTTGTTCCGGTCAATGATAGACTGGGCCTCCGGGAATATCTTAATAGAGTACTGTTTCTTACCTTTACTTCTGGTGTAGTTAATCCTGCCTTCATCAATATTATCCACAAACGCCAGGTCTCTCATGTTTACGCCTACAAGATAAAGCATAAGCATATACATATCCCGACACCATCGCATCAATGGTTCGTTTATCACAGTTGTTGAAATAGCTTGTATTTCTTCCAGGGTAAGATCTATCTTTTTGGTCTTTTCTCTTGGTATCTTATATTTCTTGAAGGGGTTGGCATGTGCTGGCAGAAGATCAGCTCCCTCGTTATAACAGGTCCTTATGTTTCTCATGCGTACTCCAATAGTGTTTGGACTATGCCCGATAGTACCATCCGGTTTTTTAATGATCTTTAATTTATGTTCAAGTGCTTCCAGCCAGTTCTTAGTAATTATTTCCAGGGGAATAGTATTAAAGCCCAGGTGATCCTTTAAAAGGGTCTTGGTGTTTTTGAATGAATCCCGGTAGTTCCCGTTATCTAGTTCATCCATCAGTTGTATTTTTCTATCCAGGATAGTAAACAGGTCCGTTGGGTCTCCTTCTTCCCTGAGATACTTTAAAAGCATTGGCATTGTGTAATGCTCCACATCTTTGAGCTTTTTAATCCTGGATGAATAGCTTCCTATTTTCTCAGACATTGTTAAATTAATGTCATTGGCATCCGTAGAGGACCTATATAGAGAATTAATCCTACCATTATTTTCTATTTCTTTCCCATAAACATAGTATTCTGTTGACAAATAGCCCACAACCCGGTTGTGAGAAACTTCTATTTTCAGGTTGTAGGTGCCGTCTTTTCGCTTCTGTGTTGATCTGATTACAGGCTTAAATCTTACCATAATGAAAAATGTATCGCATTTGTATCGCAAAAGTACTCCAAAATGTGAAATAATGTGGAATAAAGTGAACATTGTTTTTTGTCAAAAACTATATATCTGATGTCTTGCATAGGTGTAAGTACTTGTTAATGAGCATAAAAAAACCCGGATATTTCTTCCGGGTCTTGTAGCGAGACGGGGGAATGATCCCCGGACCTCATGATTATGAATCATGCGCTCTAACCAACTGAGCTATCTCGCCCTTTGTCCGCCGACTTCGTCCCGCCTTGCGGGACTATGTCGGCCGAAGTCCGAAGCTTTCTTTGACCACCGTAACCGAAGGTGAAGGTAGTAGCGAAGGTGGAATATTCAATATTTATATCCATCTCACTTAAACAACCTTTTTAATACTGGTGGACGTAATGTCTTTTTGCGGGTGCAAATATAAACAGTTTACCACAAATTAGCAATAAGGTTTCTTGGTTTCATTTTTTTTTCTATATTGCAGAAAAAGTCACGCGGAAGATTAAAATTTTATTATGAGATTGAAGTTCGAACTGGAATATACACTGAATTGTTCGTCAAAAGTACTATTCTCACGG
>Ga0182021_10006567_pt1 | contig 13815 bp, 11 predicted proteins | sample 612E3MmetaG_FD_120493 | JGI IMG/M metagenome (GOLD analysis project Ga0182021, IMG submission 120493) | Permafrost microbial communities from Stordalen Mire, Sweden - 612E3M metaG (Illumina Assembly) | ecosystem: Environmental > Terrestrial > Soil > Wetlands > Permafrost | place: Sweden...
ATGGCTCTCATCGTGATGCGGCAGTTCGCCGGTGCGCCAGAAGCTCCGCGCGACCTGCAGGAAGCGGTAGCACATCAGGTAGGAGCCGCAGGGAATCGCGAGAAACACGATCCATATCGGCAGCTCAAGATCTGGTGAGACCTGCTCGGTGTGCGCCATGGCCCAGACGAACTTGGTGCCGAACGTGCCGACTACGCCGGTGAACAGAGCACCGGCGAAGAGCGCAAACAGAATAAATTTCCTGCGGATTCGTTCCGGCAGTTGGTTGACCAGCACGTCCACACCTACGTGAATGCCAGTGCGCACGCCATAAGCCGCGCCGAACTTAGCCATCCAAACGAACATGTAGATGCACAGTTCCTGCGCCCAGGACATGTTGATGGTCAGGAGCCAGTCCTGGAACGCAGGCCAGGGAATTCCCGAGGCGTAACGATGGACAACGGCAACAAAAATCACCAGCGTCGCGCCACCCATCAGAAACGCGATAAGCCACTCCTCCAGATGATCGAGCACCTTGTTCAGGATCGTCTCCTCCTAGTACCTGCTTACGATCGGCATTCGCGTCGGGCGCGGCGACTGCAAATAGACCGTGTACGCAGACCACCGCGCGTTACCGGCGGCGGCCCCAATCTTGAATTACAGCTTGCCCGGATCGAATCCGGTGTCCTTGTAGATCTCCTGGATCAACTCCTTGCCAATGGAACCTTCGTTCTCGCGGTGTACCTTCAGTTCCGCCTTTTTCCAGGCCTTCTTTTCCTCCGGTGTCAGCATGATGATCTGCGACCTGCCTGATGCCTTGATTTTTTCCAGCGCCTCGTCGTTCTCCTGCTTGGCAATGTCGTTGGCGTACTTGGTCGCGTCCTTCATAGCGCCGTCGAGCGCGGCGCGCATGTCCGCGGGCAGGCCGTCCCAGAACTTCTTGTTGGCGATCACCGCATATTCGATCACGCCGTGATCGGACACGGTGATGTACTTCTGCACCTCGAAGAACTTCTGCGTATAAATGTTGGACCAGGTGTTCTCCTGGCCGTCCACGACCCCTGTCTGCAGCGCCTGGTACACCTCGGAGAACGCCATCACCTGCGGCGTCGCGCCGAGCGCGCGCATCTGCCCGTCGAGCACCTTGGGGGACTGGATGCGCAATTTCTGTCCGCGGAAGTCTGCCGGCGTCTTGAGTGGCTTGTTGGAACTCATCTGCTTGAAGCCGTTATCCCAGAAAGCCAGGCCGATAATGCCCTTGCTTTCAAGTTTCTTGAACAGCTCCTTGCCAATGCGCCCCTGCGTCACGTTGTGCAGGTCTTTTTCGTTGTCGAAGATGTAGGGCAGGTCGAACACCTCGAATGCGCGCACCCCGAGCGGCCCGAACTTTGACACAGAAGGCGCTAGCAACTGCACGTTGCCGAGCTCCAGCATCTGCATCTCTTCGCCATCCTTGAACAACGTGCTGTTGGCGTAAACGTCGACTTTGACCCGCCCCTTGGTGCGCGCTTCAGCGAGTTCCTTGAACTTCAGCGCACCTTTGCCTTTGGGCGTGTTTTCCGCCACCACGTGGCTGAACTTGATGACGATCGGCTGCTGCGCCTGCGCCGCGCCAACTGCCAGCGCCGCAGCCAAAATTGCGAATACGAACTTGCTTGTCAGATTCATACACCCTCCTCCGGTTAAACCCAAGACCTATCATCAGTCTACGCCGCCACAACACAAATTTACAGGTCTGCGCCAGTCAAGAAAATACCGGCAACGGCCGCGTTCCTGCCAGCTTACTCGATTATTTCCGCAATGACTTCCCGTTTCTTCTTCACCCACGGAAGCATCGGCAGGATCAGCAAGGCCAATACCAGCAGCACCACGACCAGAGAGATCGGCCGGGTGAAGAATATGTCCGCGCTGCCGTTGGCCATGATCAGGGACTGGCGCAATGCGTTTTCCATCATCGGCCCCAGGACCATGGCCAGGACCAGCGGCGCCGCTTCGTAATTGAACTTCTTCATGAAATATCCGACGCCTCCGAAGAACAGCATCAAGCCGATCTCGCCCACATTGTTGTTCAGACTGAAGACGCCGATCAGGCAGAACAGCAGAATCAGCGGAAACAGGACCTCGTAGGGAATTTTCAGGATTTTCACCCAGATGCCGATAAGCGGGAGGTTCAGCACCAGCAGCATGATGTTGCCTATATACATGCTGGTGACGACGCCCCAGAAAAGGTCCGGATGCTGTTTGATCAGCATCGGACCCGGCTGCATGCCGTAGATGGTGAGGGCGCCCAGGAGCATCGCCATCACCGCATTCGCGGGAATGCCCAAGGTCAGCAGGGGAATGAAGGCGCCGCCCGCGGCCGCATTGTTGGCCGATTCCGGACCGGCCACGCCCTCGATGACGCCGGTCCCGAATTTTTCCGGATGACGCGACAATTTCTTCTCCATGCCGTAGGAAACGAAGGAAGAAATCACCGCCCCGCCCCCGGGCAGGATGCCCAGAAAAAAACCTATCACCGAGCCGCGGATGATCGGCCAGGCGCTGTCGCGCCAGTCCTTGCGGTTCGGCAGGAGTCCTTTGATCCTGGTTTCGAAAATTTCCCGCTTCAATTTGCTCTCCACGTTGAGCAATACCTCGGAAACGCCGAACAGGCCCATCACCACCGGGACGAGGCCGACGCCGTCCATGAGGAAGTACATGTCGAAGGTAAAGCGCGGCGTGGCGGTCATGATGTCCATGCCTATCAGGCCGAGGAACAGCCCGAAGGCCGCCATCAGCAAGGCTTTCGGCATGGAACTGCCGGCGAGGAAAGTGACGATGACCAGTCCGAGGAGCATCAGGCTGAAATACTCGGGCGGGCCGAACTTCAGGGCCACCTCTGCCAGCAAGGGCGCGAGGAGCATCAGCCCCACGATCGAAAGCGTGCCGGCGATGAAGGAGCCGAACGCCGCGATTCCCAGCGCCGCCCCGGCGCGGCCATTGCGCGCCATCTGATAGCCATCCAGGCAGGTTACGACCGAGGCCGCCTCTCCCGGAATGTTGACCAGAATCGAAGTGGTGGAACCGCCGTACATCGCGCCGTAATAGATACCCGACAGCATGATGATGGCCGAAACGGGAGCAAGGTGAAACGTCGTGGGCAGGAGCAGCGACATGGCCGCCACCGGCCCCAGGCCGGGAAGCACGCCCACCAGCGTGCCGATGAGGACGCCCATGAAACAGAAGAACAGGTTCGCTGGCTGCAGTGCCACCTGGAAGCCCAGCATGACGTTGGCGAGGATCTCCATGCTCAGAACCCGAGAAAACCCGCAGGGAGTTGTGCCTCGAGCCAGAGCTGAAAAATAGCGTAGGAACCGAGAGTCGCGCCGATGGCGCCGGCGAGCACCTTCTTCCAGCTGAGGGGTTCCATCACCCGCAGCAGGAACGCGGTGAGCACAAATGTGTCGAGGATGAACCCCAGCAGCCTAAGACAGACGGCGTAGAGTACCAGGGACGCCATGACCATCAGCACCGTTGGCCATTTAGTGTGGGTCCACAGGCTCTTCAGCGTCTCTCCCCGCCCTTTCGGAAATTGCTGAAAGAACACCACCAGGGCCAGCAGTACCATCGCCGCGCCAGACACGAAAGGGAGAAATCCCGGCCCCGGGGTAGAAAACGTGCCCAAGCCGTACTTGCCCGAGTAAAGCGCGATGGCCAAACCGATGACCAGCCAGAACAGGCTGGAGCGCTGATCATTGTTCTTCACTGTTTTTCCCGAGCGGCGGCGGAATTTCGCCTGGCGCCGCTGCTCCGCCCGCGCGGCGCGGCGCGGATTCGATCACAACGCAGACGTCATCCAATTGCACGCGCACCGTCGGGCTCACGCCGCGTCCGCGCCCGGACTATTTCTTGTAAAGGCCGATGCCCAGGGTCTTGATCAACTCGCCGGTCTCGGCGTAATCCTTTTGCACCAGCTTGGTCAGCGCGTCGCTGTCCAGATACGCGGGCGGCATGTCGAACTTGTCCATCACATCGATAAACGGCTTCGACTCCATCGCCTTGGCAAAGGCATTTTGCAGCTTTTCGACCGCCGCCTTGGGCATGCCCGCCGGCCCCATGAAGCTCAAGGCCGAATGCACGGCAAAGGGGTAGCCCTTTTCCCTCAAGGTGGGCACGTTGGGGAACGCCTTGAGCCTTTGATCCGTCCATACCACCAGCAGGCGCAGCGTTCCGGCATTGACGTGCTCCTTCCACTCCGTCGTCTGGGACACCGCCTGCACATGCCCGCCGAGCAGTGCCGTTACAGCCTGCAGCCCGCCCGGGAACGGCACGTGGTTCCACGCGATTTTCTCCTTGTTCGCCAGGTATTCCATGGCCAGGTGCTGCCCCGTGCCGAGACCGGAGGTGCCATAGTTGACCTTGCGCGGATTCTTCTTCGCGTAGTCGACGAACTCCTCGAAGGTCTTCCAGGGAGAATCGGCGCGGACCACCAGGCCGTACTGGTACAGCCCGTACTGCATAATGAAAGTGAAATCTTTCAAGGGATCGTATGGAACCGCCTGCAGGTGCGGGATGCGGCAGAAGTTGGCCGTGGGCGCATTGAATATCGTGTAGCCGTCGGGCTTCTCCGCCTTGACCCTGCCCAGAACCAGCGTTCCTGCGGCGCCCGCCACATTGCTGACTACGATCGGTTGTTTGAGTATCTTCGCCGCTTCCGCAGCGAGCGCCCGAACCGAAAGGTCGGTCGAACCGCCCGCGGGATAGCCGACGAGAAGATTGATCGGTTTAGTGGGAAAGTCCTGTGCGTACGCAACGCCCGACAGGAACAGACAACCCAGCACCGCCACAAAGAAAGTTTTTTTCATGTCCCTCGCTCCTCTCGATCGATGGCCTGCCGCCCGCAGAAAAGCCAACAAGGCAGGCCACATCGTCTACCCTCGAACAGATTGGCGGGTTGACACAGATCAAATTACTGCGCTTGCCGGAGGAAACCCCGTGCGGCTGGCCGGTGACGGCCTGTGCGTGTGCCCCAAATTTACCCAACGCGAGTCTCTGCGGACCCTCGATTCATTAACCTATCGGGAGAAATTTGGTAGGCGCGATTGGACTCGAACCAACGACCCCCACCATGTCAAGGTGATGCTCTAACCAGCTGAGCTACGCGCCTAGCGAAGCCCGCATTTTAGTCCAAAGCGGGAATCGGCACAAATGGGATTCTGGCGCAGGAACATCATGGTGCTCGCCGGTGCCTGGTTGAGCAGGCCCCTAAGGTCAGGAGATTTTCACCACCGCCCGCCCGCGCACGCCGCCACCCATCAGTTCGTCGCAATGCGCCTGAAGCTTGTCGAACGGGATGGTGAAGCAGATCTTTTCGAGGTGCTTCGGGCGCAGGTCGCCGCCGCGCGCCATGCGCTTCCAGGGCGTGCCGCGGGTGGCGACCGGGTGATTGGCGTTGATTCCCAGGAGCGACACCGAGCGCAGAATGAACGGATAGATCGACGTCGTGAAAGTCTCGCCGGCCGCGTTGCCGAAACTGCAGACCACGCCGCGCTTTTTCATACTGCGCAGGAGCGCGTCCAGCGGCGCCCCGCCCACCGCATCGATGGCTCCGGCCCAGCGTTGCGTCTCCAGCGCCTTGTCGCCCGCCGCGATGGCATCGCGTCCTATCACCTCGCTCGCGCCGATTGATCTGAGGTAATCCGCCGCGTCGGGCTTGCCCGTGCTCGCCGCGACCTCGTAGCCCAGTCCGGCGAGGATGTCCACGGCGAAACTCGAGCACCCGCCGGTCGCGCCGGTGACGGCAATCGGCCCATGGTCCGGCGTGATGCCGCGGCGCATCAGTTCCTCCACGGCGAACGCGGCGGTATAGGCGCCGATGCCGAGGGCGACCACGTCGAACTCGTCGAATCCTTCGGGAATCTGCGCGACCCAGCTTGCCGGCACGCGCACGTATTCGGAATAGGCGCCGTCGTGGCGGATACCGAACTCCTGGCCACCTTGCACGGTCACGGCGTCGCCGGCGCGGAAGGCCGGGTGCGCGGAACTCACTACCGCGCCCGAGACCTCGACTCCCGGTACGCACGGATAGCGCTTCACCACGTTGCCCGCGCCGCTCACGGCGCGCGCGTCTTTGTAGTTGACGGCGGCGTATTTCGCCTTGATCACCACCTCGCCCGGGTCGAGGTCGTCGAGCGTCTGCTCGACCATGCGGCTAAGTCGCCTGCCGTCTTCACGAAATAATCTGACCGCCCTGAAGTGCATCTGGTACCGGCGTGGACCTTTCCGCGTTAGAGTCTGCTACAAAACGAGGGGATATCCGCCAAGGGAACTTCGTTCGGGGCGACTCCCCTCGTGCTCCCCTATATCAGCCGTTACAAAATGACTTTTGTTACGGGCTCTAACGCGGAGCTAGCCGCCCCAAGCCCTCGACTTCGAATCGTACTGATAGGGTTTGGACTTGAACAAGACGTCCTGGCAGGTGAGCGTATATTCCGCTCCAGCCGGCTTGTACGCATAGGGCTGGCCGTTGGGACACTTGGCCAGAGCCGGGAGGTGCTTGGGTACGAGCTTGTCCAGCGAGTCGGGCAGGCTGCCGGTTTCGCGCTTGAAGGCGGACAGCGCACCGACGATGGCGCCGCCGCGACCTTCCACCATGCTCGCGTTCTGCTGCCCGCCGGTATAGAAATCCAACGCGACATAGGCGCAGACGAGTATCACGACCAGCACCACCATCGCAATTACCCGCGCCGAGCCAGCTGCGGATTTAAGCGGTTTCAACTCTCGCATCATCGCCTCCCCCAAGTATTGGAAATGACCTATTTCGCATAGCTTAGCGCAGACTCAGCATTTCCGCAGCATGTTTGCGCGTGGTTGCGGTTATTTCGGTTCCGCCGAGCATGCGCGCCACTTCCTCGATCCGCGCCTTCTGGTCGAGCACCGAGACCATGGTCTTCACTTTGCCCTCGACACCGAACTTGCTCACCGACCATTGCTGGTCTGCCTGGGCGGCGACTTGGGGGAGGTGCGTGACGCACAGCACCTGGCGCTCGCGCCCCAGGGTCTTGAGCTGCCGGCCGACGATCTCGGCCACGCCCCCGCCGATGCCGGCGTCGACCTCGTCGAAAATCAAGGTCGGTACCAGCGCCGCCTTGCTGGTGATCACCTGGATGGCAAGACTGATGCGCGACAATTCGCCGCCAGAAGCCACCTTGGCGAGCGCTCGCGGCTCCACCCCCGGATTGGCGGCGACCAGAAACTCCACCAGTTCCGCGCCGTGCGCGCTGCCTTCGGGTGGATACGGATTGAGCGCCACCTCGAACTTGCCCCCCGCCATGGCGAGCTGCTGCATTGCCTGCGTGACCTCCTTGCCTAGCCTGGCGGCGGCCTTCTTTCTGCCCGCGCTCAACTTGGCCGCGAGTTCAAAGTAGCCGGTGCGCGCCTGCTGCTCCTGTTTCACCAGAGCCTCCAGGTTCGACGCGATCTCGAGTTCGCCCAGCCGCGCCTGCAGCCGCCGCAGGTGTTCGGGCAGTTCCTGCGGCGCAAGGCGGAACTTGCGCGCGCTGCTGTGGATGGCCTCCATGCGCGCCTCCACCGCGGCGAGCCGCTGCGGGTCGAGTTCGACGCGATCGGCGTAATGGCGCAGCGCATAGACCGCCTCCTGCACCTGCGCCTCGCCCGAGCGGATGAGTTCGAGCGCCTCCCGCAGGCGCACATCGTAGCCTAGCAGGGCCTCCAGCCGCGCGCCCGTACCCGAGAGCAGCGGAAGGCAGGCGCTATCGGCTTCCGACAGTGCCTCCAGCACGGCCTGCACGCCCTCGATCAGGCCGGCCGCGTGCGCGAGGCGGGTGTGCTCCGCCTGCACCGCATCCCACTCGTCCGGCTGCAGGGCCAGCTGTTCGAGTTCGCGCGCCTGCCATTGCAGCTGCTCGCGCTCGGCATTGCGCTGTGCCGCATGGGTTTCGTACTCGGCGCGCGCCTGCGCCAGCTTCTGCCATAGTCGATAGGCCGCTGCGACCTGCGCCGCGAGCGGCGCGAGGCCGGCATGGGCGTCCAGCAGGGTGCGCTGGGCATCGGCTTTGAGCAGGGACTGGTGCGCGTGCTGGCCGTGGATGTCGACCAGCCATTCGCCCGCCTCGCGTAGCTGGCTCTGCGTGGCCGGCCGGCCGTTGACGAAGGCGCGCGAGCGCCCGCTCTTGTCGATTACCCGCCGCAGCAGCAGCAGGCCCGGATCGCCTTCCAGCTCGGCCGCACGCAACCATAGCGCGAGTTCGGGCAGCGGCTGAATATCGAATTCGGCGCTGATGTCGGCGCGCTCGCAGCCGGCGCGCACTACGGCCGCGTCGGCGCGCTCGCCCAGGGTCAGCGCCAGCGCGTCGATAAGAATGGACTTGCCGGCTCCGGTCTCGCCGGTCAGCACGGTGAAACCGGGGTGGAATTCGAGTTCGAGCGAATCGACGATGACGAAATCGCGGATGCTGAGCGTCCGCAGCATATCTACATTTCGCTCCAGTGCAGCTTCTCGCGCAGCATGGCGTAGTAGCTGTACCCCGGCGGATGAACGAAACGGATGGAATGCGCGGCGCGGCGCACGATCACCTTGTCGTCGGCCGCAAGCTCGGAATGCGGCTGACCGTCGAAATGCAGGCGCGCGCCGAGAGCGCGCCGCTTGATGGTAATCTCGATCACGCAGCGGTCGCTGACGGTGATCGGGCGGTTGGACAAGGTATGCGGGCACACCGGGACCAGTGCGATGCCGGGCACGTTGGGCTGCAGGATCGGCCCGTTGGACGAGAGCGCGTAGGCCGTCGAGCCGGTGGGGGTAGCCACGATGATGCCGTCGGAGCGCAGATCGTAGACGAACTGCCCGTCGATGTGCACCAGGAACTCGATCATGCGTCCGGTGGCGCCCTTGTTGACGACGATATCGTTGAGCGCCTGGGTGCTGAAAATCTCCTTTTCCCCGCGCAGCACCTTGGCCTCGAGCATGGTGCGCTCCTGCATTGTGTACTGGCCGGAGAGCAGCTGCTCGATGGTTTCCCGCATTTTCGAGAACGCGATGTCGGTCATGAACCCCAGCCGCCCCTGGTTGACACCGACCAGGGGCACGCCGTGGACGGCCAAGTGACGCGCGGCCGAGAGCATGCTGCCGTCGCCGCCCAGCACCACCGCGAGATCGGCCTCGGCGCCGATGGCGGCATAATCGCCGGCGGCAATCCCGTTCTTGCCGATATTCGCGGCGGTCTCCTTCTCGATCAGCACCTTGCAGCCGAGTTGCTGCAGCAACTCGGCCAAACCGAGCAGCGACTCGGCGATTTCGGCGGTGTTATAGCGGCCGATCAGGGCAACAGTTTTGAAAGCGGGAGGCATCGCGTTGAAATTAGAACACATCGTCCCCATCTCGTGTTGATGGGGACAAGGAATTTTTGGGTAGAATAGGCCATGCTCGATCGTCGCGCCCAGATACTGCTCAAAACCTTGGTGGAACGCTACATCGCCGAAGGCCAGCCGGTGGGTTCGCGCGCGCTGTCGCGCTATTCCGGCCTGGATCTGTCGCCCGCGACCATCCGCAACATCATGTCGGATCTGGAGGAACTGGGCTTCATTTCCAGCCCCCACACCTCTGCCGGGCGCGTACCCACGCCGCGCGGCTACCGCATTTTCGTGGACACGCTGCTCACCATCAAGCCGCTGGAGCAGGTCGAACTGAAGGAGATCGAAGGCAATCTGCATCCGGACAACCCGCAGCGCCTGATCAGCACGGCCTCGCAGCTGCTGTCGCAGCTCTCCCATTTCGCCGGAGTGGTGGCATCGCCGCGGCGCAAGACCGCCGCCTTCCGCCACATCGAGTTTCTCGCGCTGTCGGAGAAGCGCATCCTGCTCATCATCGTCACCCCAGACGGGAACGTGCAGAACCGGATCCTGTTCACCAATAAGACCTATGCCCCGGCCCAGCTCACCATGGCGGCAAACTTCCTCAATCAGAACTATGCGGGGCTCACCTTCGACGACATCCGGACGCGAGTGCAGGAAGAACTGAAGCAACTGCACCAGGACATGACCTCGCTCATGACCGCCGCGCTGGAAGCGGGGGATCAGGCATTGAACGAAACCAGCGACAACTACGTCATTTCGGGCGGGAAGAACCTGCTCGATTCGGCCGACCTTGCCTCCAACATGGTGCGACTGCGCGAGCTGTTCGATCTGTTCGAGAAGAAAACCATGTTCGTGCAGATCCTCGACCTCAGCACGCGCGCCCAGGGCGTGCAGATATTCATCGGCGGCGAATCCGGCGCTTCGCTGCTGGACGAGTGCTCCGTGGTCACCGCGCCCTACTCCGTCGACGGGCAGGTAGTCGGGACCGTGGGCGTGATCGGTCCGACGCGCATGGCCTACGAACGCGTGATTCCCATCGTCGACATCACGGCGAAGCTGCTCTCCAGCGCGCTTTCCAACAACTGATTCCCCTGCGGTAACCGCACATGTCCTTCCTGGCCGAACCAGCGTTTGCGCACGGCACGCCGGCGCGCACCGCGATCCTGCTCGTCAACCTCGGCACGCCGGACGCGCCTACCGCCGGCGCGGTGCGCCGCTACCTGAAGGAATTCCTGTCCGATCCGCGCGTGGTCGAAATACCGAGGCCGCTGTGGTGGCTGATCCTGAACGGCATCATCCTAAATGTTCGGCCAGCCAAATCGGCGGCGAAATACGCGCAGATCTGGGACAAGGACGGCTCCCCGCTCAAGGTGCATACGGAGCGCCAGACCAAGCTGTTGCGCGGATATTTGGGCGAACAGGGCCACGGCGCACTGGTCGTCGATTACGCCATGCGCTATGGCAATCCGTCGATTGCCTCGACATTGGCGCGCCTGAAGGAGCAGCATTGCGAGCGCATCCTGATCCTGCCGCTATACCCGCAGTACGCCGCCAGCACCACGGCAACCGCGCTCGATGCGGTGTCGGATTGTTTCCGGCGGACGCGCAACATTCCCGAGTTGCGCCTGGTCAAGCACTTTCACGACCATCCCGCCTACGTCGCCGCACTGGCCGAGGGCGTGCGCATGCATTGGGCGCAACACGGCAAACCGGACAAGCTGCTGATGAGTTTTCACGGCCTGCCGCGCTACACCCTCGAGCGCGGCGACCCTTACCACTGCGAATGTCAGAAGACTGCGCGCCTGCTGGCCGAGGCGCTGGCGCTGGCGCCGGAACAATACCAGCTCAGCTTCCAGTCGCGCTTCGGCCGTGCCGAGTGGCTCCAACCCTATACTGCAGCGACGCTGGCGCAGTGGGGCAAACAAGGCCTGCGCCGTGTCGATGTCGTCTGCCCGGGCTTCGTCGCCGATTGCCTGGAGACGCTGGAAGAAATCGGCATGGAAGGCAAGGACGAATTCCTCAAGGCGGGCGGCAAGGAATTCCACGCCATTCCCTGCCTCAATGAAAGCGACGCCTGGATCCGGGCCCTGGGGCAAATCGCCCTGGAGCACCTGCAGGGATGGGACGACACCGGAGCAAGCCCGGGCGAGCTTGAGCAATCGCGCCGGCGCGCCCTAGCCGCCGGCGCCCCGCGCTAGCCGGCTGCTCGAATCAGGAAGCACCTTGCCCGGCGGCGAACCTCTTGCCACCGGATTTTCGCTACCCCCCTTGAAATGCGCCTACTAGTCCCCATCTGTCGAAAGGTTATTAGGAGATCAGAGACCTACGATGGCGGATCAAGAACCTAGCTATTCCCAAACCGCGCCCCCAGCCGATAGCGGCGCCGCGGCGGCGGCGGAAACGAAACCCAGCCTGGAAGAGCGACTGCTTCAGGCAGAGCAAAAAGCCCAGGAGCACCTGGATTCCTGGATGCGCGCCAAGGCCGAGACCGAGAACCTGCGTAAGCGCGCCCAGGCAGACATCGCCAATGCGCACAAATATGGCGTCGAAAGCCTGGCCGAAGCGCTGTTGCCGGTGCGCGACAGCCTGGAGGCCGCGCTGGCGATCGAAAATGTGACTTTGGAGAGCCTGAAAAGCGGTGTCGAGCTGACTTTGAGACAGCTCAATGCCGTATTCGAAAAGGCGAGCCTCCGGGAAATCAATCCGGTCAACGAGAAATTCGACCCGCACAAGCACCAGGCCATGACCATGGTGGCGCATCCAGGCGAGCCCAACCAGGTGGTCGACGTGATGCAAAAGGGCTATGCCCTGCACGAACGCGTCATCCGCCCGGCACTGGTGACCGTGTCGAAGGCAAAAGACGCTTGAAGCGCGGGGATTTAACCCCACATTCCTGTCAGGCATATTCAATTCATCGAGGAACACACTATGGCTAAGATCATCGGCATCGACCTGGGAACGACCAATTCCTGCGTCGCCATCATGGAAGGCGGGCAGACCAAGATCATCGAGAATTCCGAAGGCGCGCGCACCACCCCCTCCATCGTCGCCTACCAGGACGACGGCGAGATTTTGTGCGGCGCGTCAGCCAAGCGCCAGGCCGTCACCAATGCCAAGAACACGCTGTACGCGGTAAAGCGCCTGATCGGCCGCCGCTTCGAGGAAAAAGAGGTGCAGAAAGACCTCGATCTCATGCCCTACAAAATCATCAAGCATGACAATGGCGATGCCTGGGTCGAAATACGGGGCAAGAAAATCGCCCCGCAGGAAATTTCCGCCCAGGTGCTGGTGAAAATGAAAAAGACCGCCGAGGACTACCTCGGCGAACCCGTGACCGAAGCGGTGATCACGGTCCCAGCCTATTTCAACGACAGCCAGCGCCAGGCGACCAAGGACGCCGGCCGCATCGCCGGTCTGGAGGTGAAGCGCATCATCAACGAGCCGACCGCGGCGGCGCTCGCTTTCGGCGTGGACAAGCAGGGCGGAGACCGCAAGATTGCGGTGTATGACCTCGGCGGCGGCACGTTCGACATCTCCATCATCGAGATAGCCGACGTCGAGGGCGAGAAACAGTTCGAAGTGCTGTCCACGAACGGCGACACCTTCCTCGGCGGCGAGGACTTCGACCAGCGTATCATGGATTACCTGTGCGACGAGTTCAAGCGCGACCAGGGCATCGACCTGAGGAAGGACGTGCTCGCGCTGCAGCGTCTGAAGGATGCCGCGGAGAAGGCCAAGATCGAGCTCTCGTCTTCGCAGCAGACCGAGATCAATTTGGCCTATATCACCGCCGACGCGAGCGGACCCAAGCACCTGTCGATCAAGCTCACCCGGGCCAAGCTGGAGAGCCTGGTGGATGAACTGATCGAGAAGACCGTGGCGCCGTGCCTCACTGCGATCAAGGATTCCGGCGTCAAGGTGTCCGACCTAAGCGACGTCATCCTGGTCGGCGGCATGACGCGCATGCCCAAGGTGCAGGACAAGGTGAAGGAGATTTTCGGCAAGGAACCGCGCAAGGACGTGAACCCGGACGAGGCGGTGGCGGCGGGCGCTGCCATCCAGGCGTCGGTGCTCTCGGGCGAAAGGAAGGACGTGCTGCTGCTCGACGTCACGCCGCTTTCGCTGGGCATCGAGACGCTCGGCGGCGTGATGACCAAGCTGATCCAGAAGAACACCACCATCCCGACCAAGGCACAGCAGGTGTTCTCCACCGCGGACGACAACCAGACGGCGGTGACCATACACGTGCTGCAGGGCGAGCGCGACATCGCGACCGGCAACAAGAGCCTGGGGCAGTTCAATCTCACCGACATCCCGCCGTCGCCGCGTGGCTTGCCGCAGATCGAAGTCACGTTCGACATCGACGCCAACGGCATCCTGCATGTGTCGGCCAAGGACAAGGCCACCGGCAAGGAGAACAAGATCAAGATCCAGGCCTCGAGCGGCTTGAACGAAGCGGAAATAGACAAAATGGTGAAGGACGCC
>Ga0182021_10006568_pt1 | contig 13815 bp, 13 predicted proteins | sample 612E3MmetaG_FD_120493 | JGI IMG/M metagenome (GOLD analysis project Ga0182021, IMG submission 120493) | Permafrost microbial communities from Stordalen Mire, Sweden - 612E3M metaG (Illumina Assembly) | ecosystem: Environmental > Terrestrial > Soil > Wetlands > Permafrost | place: Sweden...
CATCAATTCTCATTTAGCTCTTATAATTAATCCGGAGGTTAAAGATTACGTCAATGATTTTATGGTTTACGATGGACCGTCTACGAATCTCTATATTATTGATCTTAAAGAGTTTCACCATGGAATGGTTGCCAATCCGATAACAAATACGAGTCAGTGGCATGAATTCCCAAATGAGGCGAATGAGCTTGTCAACTATCTTGATCAGTTGATGCTAGCTCATATTGGTGGCAGGTATAAAGAATAAATTTAAGTATATGGAAAGCACAGGCCAAGAATACAGTGAAACCGAAGATGATTCTAACCATTCGGCTCGAGAGGGTCGCGAAAGCCGCGCCCCTCAGCCGAGCCGTTACAGAAAAAACGCCCCACTTCCTTCAAGGAGGCGGGGCGTTGAATTCTCAATAAATCATCTGACAAGGCAGCACTACCCGATTTGGGTGCTACCCTCATTCAGGCTCTCATCCTCCGGCCAGAAACGCCGCTGCAGCTCATCCATCAGCGGCCCCAGACTCTTTCGGTCGCGGGCAGATACCGTGACGCTGTTCTGGGTTCTGGCCGACTGGCGAACCTTGAGAAATGACACCATATCCTTCTTCCGTAGATCATTCAGCAGATCAGCCTTGTTGTACACCAGCAGTTCCTGCTTATCCCCCAGCTCCAACTCCGCCAGAATAGCCCGCACCTGGGCGATCTGATCCTCAAACCGGGGATGGGACGCATCCACGACATGCAGCAGCAGGTCGGCATCGCGCATCTCCTCCAGTGTTGCCTTGAACGCTCCCAGCAGGGATTTTGGCAGGGAACGGATAAAGCCGACAGTGTCGGTGATGATCACTTCACGCTCGCGCGGGAAGCGCAGACGCCGAGTGGAGGTATCAAGCGTCGCGAAAAGCAGGTCCTCGGTAAAGACGTCACTCTTGGTCAGGGCATTCAGCAGGGTCGATTTCCCGGCATTGGTGTAGCCGACAATCGATATGATCGGCACCCCGGCCTTGACCCGCTGTTTGCGCCGCTGGTCACGCCCCTGAGAAAGCTCTTTCAGCTCCCGCTCCAGGCTGGCGATCCGGTCACGGATACGGCGCCGGTCGGTCTCCAGCTTGGTTTCACCCGGCCCTCGTCCGCCGATTCCACCCATCAGGCGCGACATCTGCACCCCGCGGCCGGTCAGACGCGGCAGCAGGTATTTAAGCTGAGCGAGCTCGACCTGCACCTTGCCGTCCAGCGTTTTTGCCCGCCGGGCAAAGATATCGAGAATAAGTTGACTGCGGTCGATAACTTTCAGTTCCGTCATCGCAGAAATCGAGCGCATCTGGGCCGGTGTCAGCTCCTGATCGAAGATCAGCATGCTGGCGCCGCGTTGCATTGCCCTGATGACGACGTCGCTCATCATCCCCTCTCCCATCAGGGTGCGGGGGTTAAGCTTTTTCGGTCGCTGGATGAATTCATCCAGTGCTTCCACCTGGGCGGTGCGAGCCAGCTCACGCAGCTCGTCCATCGAATCCTCGGCTTCCTGGCGGGTTCCGGAGGTCGTGACGGAAATCAGAATGGCCCGTTCAAGGGCATCCTTGTCTCGTGGAGACAGGCGGGCCGCTTTTTCCAGATCGGCTTCCAGCTCCGGGATAACATGGATGCAGTCGAGGTCAATCCGTTCAAGCGGGACAATCGGATCAAGGGTCGTACTTGCCCCCCGTTGGTCGGGTGACAGCCAGGCGAGCTGGGCGTATATCTGACTTTTACCGGGGGTGTACAGCAGAGCGGCCAGAAGATCAAACCGCAGCAGGGAAAGATCGGTCAGGTCATCTTCGGAGACCGGTTCGTTTTTAAGGTGGGTGTGGATGAAACGGAGACCGCGCATGACCCGCTTGCCGAGCGGATAATCCTGGAGTTCAGGGATGACCACCCCTTTTTCATCACCGACAATGACGTATTCGACACTGCCGGCACGGTTGACAAGGATGCCGATCTGGCGACGGAGGTCGCTGGAGAGTTCAACGAGACGGGTGGCCAGTTCGTGGGAACAGAATTCCGCAACCGGTACCCGCCTGCGGTACAGGCGCTCCAGAGACTGGATCTGGCTTGATTTTAAACCAGCAAGATTGCCGAATGCTTCTTTAATAGGGTGACTCCAGAATTAGCCCTGATAAACAGGATAAGTGCGTTAACGAAGTATTTTCTGCAGAAAAGCGCAGAAAATAACTTCTAACTTTCTAAAGCCCGATGATATTGTACCCGCCGTCAACATAATGGATCTCTCCGCTGACGCCGCTGGCCATGTCGCTGCAAAGGTAGAGCGCTGCATTGGCCACGTCTTCCTGGGTGGTGGTCCGTCTGAGAGGAGCTTTTGCTTCGACGTGGTTGAGAATATTGTGGAAGCCGTTGACCCCCGCCGCAGCCAGAGTACGGATCGGACCGGCAGAAATGGCGTTTACCCGGGTGCCTTCGGGGCCAAGCGCCTCGGACAGATAACGCACGGATGCCTCTAAAGCGGCTTTGGCGACTCCCATCACGTTGTAGCTCGGAAACACCTTCATCGCTCCGTAATAGCTGAGCGTCAGGGCAGCCCCCCCCCTCCCCTGCATCATCGGCTGAGCCGCTTTCATGATCGCCAGAAAGGAGTACACGCTGATGTCCATGGCGGTGGCAAAGCCTTCACGTGTGGTATTTACGATCGTCCCCTTCAGCTCCTCCTTGTTCGCAAAGGCAACCGCATGAATGATAATGTCAACGCCGTTCCAGACTTTGCCCAGTTCGCTGAAGACGGAGGCTATCTCATCATCGCTGGTTACATTACAGGGAAGTACTGCAGCGGCACCAATTGACTCTGCCAATGGACGGACCCGTTTCTCGATGGCCTCTCCGGCGTAGGTTATCGCCAGTTCGGCTCCCTGTTCGTGAAAAAGCCGGGCAATCGCCCAAGCGATACTCTTGTCATTTGCAACACCAAAAATTACGACTTTTTTTCCACGTAGCAACATCTGTATATTTCCTCCGGTTTTCTACACTGCGGGTGACGCGTCCGGGCCGTTTTTCCCGGCGGCGGATTCAGTCATAATTTCTGCACTTCCAATTAAATTTTCAGGTGATGATTCAACTGCTGAACCGGCTGAAGAATCACTATTTATGGCTGAACCGGCCTGGCCCTGCCCCGTTGTAACCGGTTGAAGGTGCTCCTCAAGAGCCGCAAGCCGCTTTTCTATCGCTTCGAGAACTTCCAGCGTCCGGTCCTGCTTCCCCTTGATCGCAAATACGACAAACGGCATGATCAGCCACACCACCGCCAGAAAAAGGCTGATGATACTCATCATCACCATGAAACCGCCGACAATCTCCATGTCATCTCCCGCGAAAATAGGTTTCAGCTATAACAGAATATCACCAAAAAGGTAAGGTGATAATTATTGTATACGGCAGAGCAGCGCCGCATGATTGGAGCTGAACTGCGGCGGATCGTTCCGGACTATTGCCGCTACCGCCGGATGACGTTTGAACTCACTCTCCAGAAAGTGTCTCACCTCCCTGCGATCCCAGCCGTCCGGATGACGGAAAGCGGTATAGAGCGAAAGATCACCTTCGTAGAACGTCTGGTTTCCGTACTCCGCCGCCTCATCCCCATACAGCGGCATATTGAACAGCGCCAGATTGAGAAAATTGATCGCCTGGTGATGACGGACGACAAACTCAAGTGTCCGGCGGGCCTCCACCACCGTCTCCCCCGGTGTTCCGAACAGCAGATAGCAATAGACCCGGATCCCGGCTTCATGGAGGTTATTCAGAACCCGTGAGGCCATTTCGAGATCGATCCCCTTGCACATCCGGTCCAGCACACCCTGGTCGCCCGACTCCAGTCCCAGCTTGAGCATGACACACCCCGAACGCTTCAGGGCATGGCAGAATCCGGGATCGGCCAGCCCAGCGTCAATTCGCGCAAATCCGTACCAGGGTGTTCCGGGCGGATTTTCCGCAAGGGCGCTCAGCAGCGCCGGGCTGATGGCATTATCGAGCAGATGGATCAGGACCGGACGGGTCTGTTCGGTCAGATGCCGGAGGTCTGACAATGCGACAGAGGTCGGCACAGGACGGTACACGTTGCCTTCGGCCCGCTCAGGACAGAACGAGCAACTGTTCCAGTAGCAGCCGCTGCCGGCGCTGTAGGGAAGGATCAGACCGGGGGACAAATATTCCATCAGCGGCAGCGTGCTGTAATCGGGGGTTACGTGCAGCTTCGGCGCATCAGCGCTCCCCAGAAGTGCCAGCAGCGGCCCTTCACCCGGCCCGGAAACCATGGAATCCACCAGATTTCCGAAAGGGTTGCGCCAGCCGGGGCGCTGCATCCAGGAGGTCACCAGACCGCCGCCAAGGACTATCTTTATCGCCGGGTACTGTTTTCTGACGTACCCGATCATGGCGAAGGTGCAGAGAGCCTGACTGAGATAGTTGAGTGAAAAGCCGACCGTACCGACGCCGGCGAGAAGCTCCGGCAGGCGCCGGCTGAAATAGGGGAAAAACGTATTCTGCTCCGGCTGCTCCGCTGCAGCACACAGGTCGCGGCTGCGCAATGGCGAGAGGGTGGTATGCTGGAAGTCGGCAAGCCCGATCGATACACCGCTTTCGACTGCAGATATGGCCATGACACGGTTGAGATCGCTGACCGCACGACGATAGCGGTCAGGAGCCAGATACGTGGTGATGTCACGCAGAGCGGTCAGATTACACGCGCGCCCCTTGAAAGCGCGGCGACTCCAGGTATCAGTCGCGGTCAGAGGCTGTTCCAGCAACCAGAGCTGCCCTTCCAGATTGGCATCCAGAGTCTTGCAGGGAACTCCGTGAGCCTTCAATGTTGCAGCCAGAAGCGCTATGCCGGCTGGCGGCTCACACGCTTTGGCAAGAGGTGGGAATATGAGCAGCATGCCGCACCCGGTTCCGGCCGGCTACTGATACTGAATATAAAGCGGCTTCGGATTGAGCTTGAGCACTTCCTGTGGAGTCAGCAGCGGATCGCCCTTCTTAGTGTCGTTATGATAAAAGAGCTTGAACCCGGTATACTGCACCGGCTCGGCAACGACATAATCCTTGTAGGAATCACGCTTCAGCCAGGGAGCACCCCAGCCATCCATATGCATGACCAGCTGCACTTCGGGGCGCAGGACAATAAGTTTTGAATTGGTGACGCCTTTGCGGGTAAACCGGTGCACCGTAAATACCTTGGGTGGGAGATTATATTTTTTTACCAGGTCTTTGAGATACGCTGAAGCGTAGTTTATGTCTGCCGCATCGTAGGTACCGATCTTTGTGCCCGGCTTCTTGCCGCTTGCGATCAGGTTGAATTCCGGATCCATCCCCAGGTGCACGTCAGGATTCTTCAGAATCCACTCGAAGCGCGGCAGTACCGAGCGGATATCGTCATGTCCGGTTTGAATATCGATAAACATGACCGCACCCGCTTCTTTGGCCCAGCCATACACCTGATTAATTATTTTGTCCGGCATGATCATACGATATTTGCCATCCTTGCCGGGTGCCCCCTGTGCCACGACAGCAATCAGATGAAGCGCCGGCTGCACCGGTGTGCACGGATCAGCCGCCTGCCACTTGGCCACTTCACCTTTCAGGCGCATCAGCATCTCATCCTTGGGAAATTCGCCGAGTGCTCCCATTTTCTTCGAAAGCGGGTTGCCGTAATAGGCGACAATGCGTTTTGTCGGCAGAATCGAACCGGGGAGCGGGGCGGGACAGGGCACCGGCCAGCCACACTGTTTGGCGTAATCAGGACTCTCACCAGCATTGTACTTTATTTTGGGTAGAGATTTCCGAGCGGCACTGGTCTGTGCTGCAAAGAGTGCAGCCTTACGTGTGGCCGTGGTCGTTGCCGCAAAAGCCGCCTCGGCGGCCAGCCGTTCGGTTTCCTTTTGTGCTTTTGCCCTCGGCTCAACGCCTGTGCTGTCTGAGCACGCTGCAAGCGCACATATAATAACAATAGTCAGTATTGATGCGATGAATGCATTACGACGGTCTTTCAAATGATACTCCTTCACGTTGGATGGTTCCCTGCCGTGCTACTGAGCCGGCAGCTATTGTTCCGGATCTTCAATCAGAAAATCCTCAGTATCGATGACATCTTTAACCTTGGATAAAAGAGCCTCCGGCCACTCCCTGATCGAAAGTCTGGTCAGAATTTTAGACTCCTCAAACGTTAAATCAACATCATCAGGCAGCCTGTCAGCAAGCTCGTCTGCCCACCGTGTTTCATGCGCCGACAATGGTGCCTGTAGCAATTCCCTGCTCGATATTTTCATGCCTGTCCTCATTTTAAACACGTTTTTTGGAACTGTTAAAGATACAGTTAAATCATATTTCTTACAAGTACATTCTAAGATATTATTTGACAAAAGAGCATTACATGTGTCACCAGAACACTGCCATCCACAGAATGGCCAAAACAGGCTACGTGATTTAACGTTGTCTTTCCATCAGACAGACATAATATACGAAATAATTACGTCAAAAAACGTAGGCAGATAATTTATAACGTACCAAGGAGAACCAACCATGACCCCATGTCCATGCGGAAGCGGAAACCCCTACTCCAAGTGCTGCGAACAGATCATTTCAGGCAACCGGCCGGCAGAGACCGCCGAGCAACTTATGCGCGCCCGCTATTCGGCCTACGTTTTCGCCAAGATGGATTTTGTCTATGAGAGTACTCACCCAGACCACCGCCAGGGGTACGACCACGCCGGCACCAAAGAGTGGGCTGAAACGGCCGAATGGCAAGGGCTCGAAATCATCAGTACTAATGGGGGGGGAGTTGACGATTCCATCGGAGAAGTAGAATTCATCGCCCGTTTTATCGAAAAAGACGTCACCCGTGAACATCACGAAGCGGGGCAGTTCAAGCGGAAAGACGGACGCTGGTACTTTACTGAGGGGAAAATGGTTCGTCAAAAGCCATTATCAGTAGCCAAGATCGGCCGCAATGACCCGTGTACCTGCGGAAGCGGCCTTAAATATAAAAAATGCTGCGGGAAATGATGTCAACAATGATCCAGTGGAATTGAAACAGAAAAGGCGGCTGATGAGCTGCCTTTTTTTGTCACAATGCCGATAATCGTCACACTGTTTCTACACTTTTTCACCGACGTAGATCGTGGCTATGCCAAAGGTAAGTTCATGAAGATGGACGTTGCGGAAGCCGGCTTCGGCGATCATGCCGGAGAACTCCTCCTGTGAAGGAAATTCAAGGACAGAGTCGGGAAGGTACTTGTAGGCATTGTACCGCGAGAAGAACCCTCCGACAACCGGCAGCAGACGGCGGAAGTAAAAATAGTACAACTGCCTGAACAGCCTCGAACGAGGCGTGGAAAATTCCAGTATTATCATCCGGCCGCCGGGACGCAGAACCCGCCACATCTCGGCCAATCCCAGCTTCCTGTCAACCACGTTCCTGATGCCAAAAGCAATGGTGATCGAATCAAATGTATCATTTGCAAACGGCAGATCCTCACAGGGGGCGACCCTGAGGTCAATCCTGTCAGAATAGGGAGATGCTGCCACCTTCACAACCCCAAGGTCGACCATCTCCTTGCAAAAATCAGCACCGGTTATCTTGACCGAAGCGGGCGTCCGGAGGGCAATTTCCAGTGCCACATCACCGGTGCCGGTGGCCACATCCAGAATGCGGGAACCTTCACGGTACTTGAGCAGCCGTACGGCCTTAGTTCGCCAGCGCCGGTCGATACCAAAACTCAATAACCGGTTAAGAAAATCATATCGCGGGGCGATCGCCCCGAACATCTGCTGGATTTTTTCGCCTTTATCAGAAAGCCTGAACATTCGTTTCCACTACCTTTTACATGAGTTAAGTGCTATAAAAATCGCGAATCTATGTAGCATATTTTGTCTGAAAGTAACCACAAAAAACGAAATTTTCATATACATCAGGAGCCGCCTCAGAATGATACCCTCCATCCGCATTCAGGATATAGCAGACATACTGATCATGACCTTCCTGCTTTACCAGATGTATTCCTGGTTTCGCGGAACACGGGCTATACAGGTATTGCTGGGTCTGGGAGTAGTAACCCTCATCTTTTTTGCGACCCGCTTTCTTGACCTGTATATGACAAGCTGGGTTCTTCAGGAACTTGGCACCGTTCTGATTGTTCTCATAATTGTCGTATTTCAAACCGAGATCCGGCAGGCGCTGTATCGCTTCAGCCTCCTGCGCCATATGCTTGACAGCCGCCAGGAAACGCAGCACAGCCAATTTCAGGACATTGCCGAGACGCTGTTTCGAATGGCAGCCAATAAGACCGGGGCCCTGGTAGTTTTTCAAGGCAATGAATCGCTGAACGATCTGATGACAAACGGGGTAATGATAAACAGCGAGATCTCCCCGCAAATGTTGGAATCGATCTTTTATGATGGTGCGCCGTTTCATGATGGGGCGGCACTCATCAATAACGGCAGGATCGAAAAAGCGGCCTGCCACCTGCCGCTCTCGGTCAGCCCGGATGTCCCCCAGCATCTGGGAACCCGTCATCGGGCAGCTCTCGGGTTATCTGAACGGAGCGATGCGGTCGTCGTTGCCATTTCAGAGGAACGCGGTGAGGTTTCTCTTGTGGTCGCCGGAACATTCCGTCGTATGAATAACCCGACCGAACTGATCAGGGCTCTGGATGAACTGCTGCGAAACGAGGTCGAAAGACCCCGCATAACTCTGCGACAGCGGTTTTTTTCAAATCTGCTGCCAAAAGCGTTTATCCTGCTTGGTGTGTGCGTATTCTGGGGTCTGGTAACAACCCGGCAGGGACAGATCACAACCGTAACGGCGCCGGTACGTCTTCATGGTGTCCCTGATGGATTGGTGCTGCTCCGCACACTACCCGAAGATGTGACCGTCCAGATAAAAGCGTTGTCAAGCCTGGCCCCGCCACCTTCAAAACTTGACCTGACTGCCGATTTAGATGCCTCCGGAATAACTGAAGGTACAACGGCTTTACGCGTAAGCCATACAACGATTACCGCTCCGTCAGGCATGATCATAACGTCGGTATCTCCTTCCTCTGTGCGAGTTTCTGCAGAGCATAAAGTGCGTAAAAGTGTTCCGGTAAAAGCGACTCTTAAGGGCAGACTGCCGTCCGGACTGTCATCCATGCACATCATCTGCGAGCCGGGCACGGTCGAAATAGAGGGTCCCGCCAGTCAGGTTTCACAGATATTATCAGTAGCAACCGAAGAGATCGATACCACCCAATTGAAAAAGGGTACCGAATATCTGAAAAATCTACGATTACCGGAAAGACAGGTCTCGGTACTACGGGATACTCCCGTCTCCATCAAACTTTCCGTCCGGGACAAGCGCCAACGGTAGCATATTGGCACGATATATGCTTACGAATAAGACTTAAAAAGTCACTTCAAAGATTGACTTTTTACTTTGCTTGTTATATAAAAAGACGCTTCCTAATCAAATCTAAAACAAACTGGAGAGAACATGGCCCATATTCGTATAGCTGTTGCTATCTGCCTCGTACTCCTGACACATCCTCAGCTGGTTCTGGCTTCAAAATCCCATGTGGTGCGAAAAAGCGAATCCCTGCAGTCGATTGCCCGCAAATATCATGTCTCCGTGAATGAGCTTAAAACCGTCAACAACCTGACCGCTTCCCATGTTTCCAAGGGAACGCGCCTGATAATACCATCACACGCAGAGTCACAACAAAAAAAGGCATCAACTACAGCCCGCCAGGACAGCTATAAAGTATCCAAGGGTGATACGCTCCCCAAAATCGCCAGAAAAACCGGCGTCAAGATGGCTGAGATCAGAAATTTGAACGGGCTGAAAGGAAACAGGATCAAACCGGGTCAGGTCCTGATCCTTGTGGCAGCAGACACAAGCAGTCGCTCCGCCAGCCCCAACAGGCTGCAGCTTATCAACAAAGACCTTCTGAATGAGCAGGAGATGACTGACACTCTTGCCGAGCTGACCGACCTTGAGTCCGACCAGCCGGTTGACCTCGCAAAATCCCTTGAAACCAATCAGGCTATCAGCAGCCTCAGAAAAAGCGCCTACAGCTTTCTTGGCGCCCGTTATCGCTTCGGTGGGAACAGTCGCAGTGCTCTTGACTGTTCGAGCTTCACTCAACAGGTTTTCCGCGAGCAGAGCGTTAAACTCCCCCGGACCGCCCGTGAGCAATTCTATGTTGGCAATGAGGTCATGCGCGGTGATCTGAAAAAAGGCGATCTTGTCTTCTTCCAAACCTACGCCCGCTTCCCTTCGCATGTCGGTATTTACCTCGGCAACCGCAAGATGATCCATGCCTCTTCGCGCGAACACCGCGTTGTTATATCGTCCATGGATACACCCTACTACCTGTCACGGTATCTTGGAGCGCGGAGGATGACAAACACGGCTTCTGACGCAATTAATTTCAATGAATTACTGCTTGGTGTTGAAGAAGAAAACGAGAACGATATTCTGAACAATGATACACTTGGCGTGTCACTCAACCTTGCAAAGTAGAACCTGTCATCCCTCCATATCAACCACATCCGGGTCATCTGACCCGGATTTTTTTTCGCCATGAAAATTCTGCTCGCCTACCAATCAGGACAATCACACCGCAGTGATCCCTATATAAGTCTCGTGCCGACCGGCTTGTGCTACCTCCATGCCTGTTTGCGAGAAGCCGGATATGACTCGATATTGGCCAACTTTTCCGCATGGTCAGCAACCAGGGTCAGAAAGGAGTTACTGGCCTTCAAGCCCGATCTAATCGGCATTTCCCAATGGACCCACAACAGGCACACATCACTGGATCTTGCACGGGTATGTCGTGACATTCTCCCGGACAGCACGATTGTTATGGGTGGCGGGCATGCAACATTCTGTTACGAAGACATATTAACTGAAGGCTCACCGGTGGATATTGTAATTCGGGGCGAAGCCGAGGCAACGCTGCTGGAATTGGCTGCAAGGCTGTTAGTCACGGCAGAATGGCAAAGTTTGGCCGGACTGGCGTTCCGTCGAAACGGCACCATTACTGTCACCCACCTGCGAGAGAATCTGAAGGATCTTGATCTCCTGCCGTTGCCGGCACGGTATCTCGACACGTCAATCGGCATTGATCTTGAATTGCAATCCGAATTCATCGTTACGACCCGCGGTTGTCCGTCTACCTGCTATTTCTGTAGTTCACCCGATTTTTGGGGACGAAGAATTCGATTCCGTTCACCGGCCGCAATTGTTGAAGAAATTATGTATATTCGTCAGAAATTCGGCCTGATCTATTTTTCAATACGTGATGACACTTTTACTGCTGACCGCAAGAGAGTGCTGGAGTTTTGTGAACTGCTGCGGAAACAGGAAGTCAATATTCTCTGGAACTGCCAGTCGCGCGTCACTGCGATTGACGAAGAACTGGTAGCTGAGATGAAGCGAGCCGGCTGTGAATGCATTCAGCTCGGCGTAGAATCCGGTTCGCCGCGTATTCTTCGGCAGCTGGGGAAGAACATCGATCCAGCCCAGATTGAGCACGCCTGCCAGCTGATCAGGAATATTGGCATCAATCTATCAATTTTTCTGATCAGTGATGTTCCGGGCGAAACGGGAGATGACATCCGCCAGACGTTTGAACTTGTCCGCCGCATTCATCCCGATGACGGGTATGTCTCCCCGCTTGCCTATTATCCGGGCACACAGCTCTATAAAGAGGGAGTGGCAGCCGGTAACACCTCCCCCGGAGTTTTTGCAGACTCTCGCCATGCGGCCGTTTACGTTGCTTCCAAGCCAGGGCATTCATCGGCCCGCCTGCTGGATGAACTGACACACAACCAGCTGGCTGATCCGGATCGTTTCAATCGACAGAAAAAACGTCTCGGATACTGCCATACCACAAATGTAATCGCCGGAGAGTGGTATCGCCAACGGGGGGAATTCGATAAGGCCGAAAAAGAATTGCAGGAGATTACAACCATTCAGCCCGGCAACCCGTGGGGGTGGTTCCTTCTGGGGGATTTGTATACCGAACGGGGCAAGGCAGAAAAAGGGAAAGAGTTCTATGCAAAGGTGCTGAGTATCGTTCCGCAGCATGGCCCATCAAAAGCGGCACTACGGCTCCATAAAAAAACGGGGTCATTTGCATGACCCCGTTCGTTGCTGATTCTCTGAAATCTACTTCGCAATCCTGATGCCAGGAACGAAGAGGATTTTTTCAAAGGTTCTGTTCAAAGTTTTGCTCTGGAAGTTAACCATAGGCGGAGTTTCCGGATACTCAATCTTGTCGCCTTTGGCAACCTTGGTTTCGGGCAGAGCCAACCAGACTTTAGCACCTTTTTCGTCGGCCGCTTCAACATACGTGTAGCCGCCTGAGTTCATGGTTTGGGTAACCGTTGCCTTTTTGCCGGCTCCTGCAGGAATTTCCTGAGCCTTCATACCAGCGTGTGGGTCTCCACCTGGAACTGCGGCTCCAGGAGCTGCGACCGGGGCTTCAGTCTTTGGTTTGTCTTTGCACCCTGCAAGGGCGAGAGCGGCTATACTGAGGACTACTAATGCTGTTTTTTTCACCTGCGACCTCCTAAAATTTGATATCTTATTTTTACTATCATATTACGGTAGAGTAATCAAAGAGAATTATTCTAACATTCGAAAATATAACACTATTTCTCATATTCACCACCATGTTCATACAGAACCTTCAACGATATTACCACATAATTTCAATGCTTTAGCATAGCAGGATCGGCTGCATTCAAGGCATCGTACAATGCAATCTGTTCCGGTATTGAAAGCTTGCGACGACTGCAGCACGTACGGTTCAGGCAGAGACGGCACCGGTCATCCGAACACCACTGGCAGCAGGTACAGTCCGGACAGGGGTGTTTTTTCGGAGACTCGTCAGACATCAACAGGCCACATTTCGCATGAATCGTATTCAGTCAGCGGGGTGGATAGGGCGATTGATACAAAAAGCCGTCGATTAATGATGCAGAACATGGTCAAACAACCTTTCCGGGTCAACCCCTCACAATATAAACGGAACAGGCTGCATTACTGGCAACTTTATGGGAAACACTCCCTCTGATCCGGCGCTGGATGTACCCCTTTCCGGAACTGCCGATGACGATCACATCGATTTCTTCGCGCTTGGCAAGAGTGATGATCTTTTCAGCAGGATCACCATACTCAACAATCATCTCCAGCGGAATATCGTGTTCAGCTGCACATTTCTCCACAACATAAAATATTCGCTCACGAAGCTCGTCCCATTTTTTGGTTTCGGTCATCGGGGCTGAAGGTACAAAGTCGGTATACGTTGAAGCCGGTGCATTCGGCAAAACAAGCAATGCATAGATTCGACTTTTGAACTGACTCTGATTGCCGGCGGCAAGACGAACGGCCTCTTCGGCAGCCTTGTCAGATTGTGGAGAACCATCGATTGCAACAAGTATTTTTTTGCGCAGGTTCAGCATGGCATCCTCGTACGTGTTTTATAAACAGACTATCAGACAGATATTATGACCGCATCCTAGTTTTAAATATAAAGCAATTTTTCGTACTTGACAATTGTAAAACAATATTCTAACATTTTCGTAAATTGATCCAAAAGTGATGGATTTGGCATATTTTTTAATTAACAAAGATATTCTGATATGTTGCACTTTGCTTTATATTCTCTAATTCACGAAAAGGACCCATCTCATGGCCAAAAAAGAAAAATCCGAATATCTTATACAAGCAGTTTCCCACGCTCTCGACCTTCTGGAACAGTTCCATGGTGAAGTAGATGAGCTTGGTGTCACTGAACTAAGTAA